>Ga0181530_10004967_pt1 | contig 13817 bp, 12 predicted proteins | sample PEATcosm2014_Bin_42_FD_119769 | JGI IMG/M metagenome (GOLD analysis project Ga0181530, IMG submission 119769) | Peatland microbial communities from MTU Mesocosm Facility, Houghton, MI, USA - PEATcosm2014_Bin10_60_metaG | ecosystem: Environmental > Terrestrial > Soil > Wetlands > Peat | place... | reverse complement strand
TTCCGTTGCGGCTGGCGCGCGATCTCCTATCGGCTAAACTTCCGGTGCCCGCCTATACGCCGCCGGGCGGGTTGCGGCTGGCGCGCGATCTCCTATCGGCTAAACTTCTGAACGACGCGACCAACCGCAAGCCGTTGTTGCGGCTGGCGCGCGATCTCCTATCGGCTAAACTTTAGGCGCGGTATCGATATGTTTCCATGGGGTTGCGGCTGGCGCGCGATCTCCTATCGGCTAAACTCCCCGCCGCATTGCTGCGGCGGGACCGTCTGTTGCGGCTGGCGCGCGATCTCCTATCGGCTAAACTCTAATGCCGCCAAGCCCCTGATATATAAGGGCTTGGCGGCATATCGTTCGATCTACGTTCCTCGCCGATTTTGCTAAAACAACGCATATTGCTGGGGATTCCTGTTCCCTGGCCTGCGAGCACGGCCGTCGAAGGAGACGATATTCTCATACTGCTTGTCGGTGAACCCCAAAATCTGGATCAGTCCGGTTTTCGGCAGCGAACGCTCGATCCGCCTCGTGTATGCCTCAGCCTGATCCTTGCCACCGCAGAACCGCATGTACACCGAGAACTGGCTCATAGCGAACCCCTGATCCAGCAGGAAGTTGCGGAATCGAGTCGCGGCGCGTCGTTCACCTTTCGTGCCGACGGGCAGATCGAAAATGACCATCATCCACATGAGCCGGTATCCCGTCAGGGCCGCCGGTTCACTCTCCGGACGCGGCTTCTTGCCTCGCATCGGGAAACTCCAGGGGAAGCAGCGTATCGGGCAGGTCCAGTTCGCCCTTCCGCGTCTCGAACACAGCGGCCAGCGACACCGTCAAACGCTCGAGGCAGGTTGAAACCGGGCTCGTGCCCCGCGCGGTCGCCAGGTCAAGGTTCAGCACGCTCGCCAGTCTCGCCTTCACAGCCGGAGTGACGATCCCTTCGCCATCGGCGCACAAGCCGGAGACCAGGTAGTCAACGAGTGGCCGGAACGGTTCCATCAGGTCGTCTATGAGACACATGGCATTGCCGCGATTCGCGTGATGCAGCCCGATCGAAGGATGCAGCCCGGCCGTTACCACGGCCCGCGCAACCCCGGAGCGAAGCACGGTGTAGCCGTAGTTCAGCATGGCATTGGCGTCGCCGGCCTGCCGGTCTCGCCGAAACTCCTCGCCCATGAGCAGGGGCCAGTAGCGGCGCGCGGCTTGTGCCTCGACGTTCTCCGGGTCGCCGGAACGCACCTGCCGCGCCAGTAGATCAAACGCGCCGTGCGGCTTGCCGAACCGTTCCAGCACCGCGCCTTGCTGGCGGATCTTGGCGCGCACCAACGCCTGCCACAGACGCTTTTTCAACGGCTCGTCGGCTTCCAGCTGGTGGCGCATGCGCAGCGCCTGAACGTGATGCCCGTCCAGCGGCCAGACCCAGGCGCACGGCATGTGGTCGGGTCCGCACAGCACCACGGCGACACCGCGCCGCGACAGTTCAAGGAACAGGTTGTTCGAGTAGGTCAGCCCATGCGCGTTGCACAGCAGGACGCCGATATCGTCGAGTGGCACGCGGCCGACCTCGGTGCCCTCGGTGGAGACCGTCATGAAGCCGCGCGACAGCGCCAAGTGGCGCCGGTCGCTGCCGATCTCGATGACGCGGCCGATCATCACGTGTTCCGTGCGATACGCGGCCCCGGATCGGTCAGACGGCCGATTTCGTCCACGCCGACCTTGCGCAGCCCCATCCGTATCAGCGTGTTCGCGGATTTTTCAAGGTACTTGAACAGGTCGTCCTTGTCCTCGTTGCGCTTCTTTAGCGCACCGGCCTCGATATGATCGGCCAGCGTGATCTTCTGGCCACTCAGCTTCACCACACGCAGTATGTGCCGGACCCCGGCGTCCTCCAGCGCGACCATGTCGTCGATGTGCAGGCGCATGAGCTTCTTCGCGGCTGGATGCGGCCGGTACTTCGCGGGATCGAAATCGGGCTGGTTGGCGTCGAAGCGCCGGATGACGACCGCGGTGCACCGCCCGGCCGGCAGTCGATAGAGGTCGGCGAACGCGTTCCCATCCGGCTTGTACGCCTTGTATGGCTCGCCGGTGCGGCGATCCTTGATCGGCACCACGGCCAGTTCCTCGACCATGCGCACCCGCCGGACTTTCACCGTGTGCCCGCTGATCTGAATGCCCACCGTCGCGACATGCTCGGCGAACAGCGCGGCGAAGTTCTTCTTGCGCTTCTCTCCGTCACCTGAATTGTCTTCGCTCTTCGCCGGCTCGGCTTGCTTGAATCTGCCCCACTCCGCCGTCAGCGCCGCGCGCAGGGCGTTGTCGCGCACGGCGGGGAGCGCAGCGTCCATGTCCTTTGGGGTGAGGAAGCTGGCTAATGCCGCACGCGAGACGACCTTCCAGGTGCCGTTCTTGCCGGGCGCGACCAAGCCGTACGCCGTATCGTTGTGCAGCGCGCCGGTCGTCTTGCCGTTCTGTCCCGGCGTGCCGTGATCCGGCTTGTGCGACACGACCATGTGCTCAAGCGGGTTGCGCACCTGCTCCGGGGAGAACCCCGGCCACGGCTCAGGCACAGCCTCGATGAGCCGCGTGCGTTCAGCACTCTCATTCAACCGCGAAATCGCCTGCAGCAGCCCCTGATCCGTCATGGCGATCACGAACGCGTCGATTGCGTGATGTCGGTGATCGTCGCGATTCTTCCGCTTCGGTCCGCTGCCGTCGTCCTCGCCCGCGCGGTTGTGGTCGCGCAGCAGCGCATTCAATCCCCACTTGCCGCGTAGCATGGCAGTGAGCCTGCCCGGAATCGCGCGCACCAGCAGCCGGGCCTCGGCCCTCTCGTTATAGAGATGTGCCAGATACAGCCGGGTGATACGCGACAGGTACTTGGTCTCGTTTAGCTGGCGGTCGAGGAATGCCTGCTCATCCTCGAATCGTGCCATTGCATCGGGGTAGAACCGCCAGCGCTTGTTCTCTGGCAGCGATGATGCGCGCAGCAGGATTTCGTCGTAGTTGCACGGATACGGCCCGGCCATCGGATTGGCCTGGAACGCCTCGGCAGGAGGACGGTCACGTTTGACCCGGTTGACGACAGTCAGGCACAGCACCTTGTTCGCCATGGAATCGTCGCGAGTCTTCTGGAAGGGTAGGATGTGTTCAATCTCAGTTTGGTTGGACAGCGCCATCGTCATCGAGATCGGCTGGCCGGTGTATGGACAGACGCACGCCGTTCCAAAGCGCTGTTCCTCCAGGAGGCGCAGACGCCGGTGGTCATCTGGCGTTAGCTCGCGGCCGGCGGCTCTGTCCCGCCGCTCGTTTGCTTGCTCATTCTCCCTGTTCCGCCGCCGTTCCTGTTCTTTCTCTTCCCTATTCATCTTCAGTTCGCGAGCGAGCTCGACCACGATTTCCGCCGGCTTGCCATGGATTTTCACCAACCGGTTGACGACGCGCCGGAGCTGGCCGAGGCCGATATGCACCGTCGGGTTGGCGATGCGGCCGTAGTGGCCAGCCTCGTCGTCTTTCGGTTTGGTCGGGTCGGCGCCCACCACCTGACGCGTCAGGATGGCGCCGTAATACGGCAGTTCATCCAGCGCCGCGTCAGGGCGGAAGTCGGAGTGATGCAGGTATTCAGGTATCTCCGCGACCGCCTCCGCATAGTTGAGGCCCTGCTCCTCCATCACGGGAAGCACCTTGCCAATTGCCTTTTCGCTAAGCCGCGCATAACCTTCTGGCAGCGGCGTAGCGGCCACATTCTTCGCTGCAGCGGCATCCAGCTTCCATTCCGTCCGCGCGATCCGTTCGATCTCATCGGCGCTTTCGGTCTCGATCAGCTTGCGGACGATCTCGGTCCGACGCGTTGGCGACAGAACGTGCCACAGCCTGCCGAACGAGTTCTTGTGCGACAGGCGCGCCGCCGTCTCATCGCCTTTTAGCGCCTTGCGGTTCTCGTCGAGCAGATTGATCCGCGCGCCCGACGGCAGCTTGAGCAATTTCAACAGACCGTCGAGCTTCAGTTCCTTCTTGGTCCGCAGTTCCCTCAACACCCGGTCCCGCTGGTCGCGCGTAAGCGGCTTACCCGCTTCACCGGGAACCAGGATGCGCAGGTTGTTAGCCTCCTGCACCATGCGGAATTCCTGCGCGCAAGGCAGGGCGCGGTGCGCCCGCCGCTCGCCTTCCTCTAGCAGGCACCAGCCCGGATCGACCGCCCTCAACGGGCGCTGAAAGAATATGATGTCCCGTAAATGCGCCCATTGCTCGGGACGCAGCGGATGGTGTGGTGCCTGGCTCTCGCAAATCTTGTCGAACTCTCTCTCATACAGCACGCGATGCGGGTAGAACGGGGCCTCCGGCCGCGCCCGCACCATCTTCCCTTTGAGCCGGCGCCGGTGGAGATACTCGCCCAGCGTCTGGTCGCCGATAAGCCGATCGAGCACCTCAATTTTGTCGGCGAGCTTATTGTCGTCGCTGGTGTCCGTTTTGCGGTTGGACTTGAAGCCGCGTCGCTGATCGAGGTGGAAAAGAGCGCGCCCGAGTTCGTACGGCGGCAGCGGCCCGTGCACGGCTTTCGCCCGCAAGGCATAAGGATCGAGCGTAACCAGAGCCTGGCGTTCTGCCTCGTCCGCAGGCATGAGGTCCAGAGCGATCAACGTCTCCATCAGGTCGTCGCGCCGGCGCAGGTAACGGTCGCGGCGCCGGCGCATGCCGCGCGGCACACGGCGCGCAACGGCAAGCGATGTGCCGTCCTTCGGATTACGCCCGTCGCTGTAGATGCGGGCGCCAAGGGCCAGAATGCCGTTGGGTCGCCCCACAGCGTCGAGCGTCAGCGCCGCCCAACCGATGGAGTTGGTACCAACGTCGAGGCCAAGGCGATAGATTTGGTTCATGTCACCCCCTGGCGGGTTACGACGACCCTCGCGAAAGGTCGCCGCCCGACTCGGGGTTGGAGGCCGAATCGGACCCGCCAGATAAAGTTGGCACGTTGCAATACCAGTGGTCCAGATAAATCGTCCCCTCTGTGCCACTCCGACTGCTTGCGCCATCGTCCCCGGCCGGGTATGTTGCGGCTAGGCGCGACTGCGAGTGGCACAGAGTTGCGGCTGGCGCGCGATCTCCTATCGGCTGCTGGTACTTTACCGCAGGTGTGACAGCCCGCGCCCGTCCGTTCGCCACGTTGATAGATTCCCCGCATGCGACTTTCCCTTGGTCCGGGAATGAAACTTGTGGATGGGTAGCCATGGCCCGCCATTGGCTAACTTTAGACTTGAAATCGTAGCGAAATCGCTCTAAACACGCAATCGCGTCCGTATCAAATATTTAGCCGATAGGAGATCGCGCGCCGTCAGCGATGGCCTCCGGGCCTAGCAGCCGTTAACAAGCCTTCAGGGCACAAAATCGAAGGGCAGCCTCCGGGCTGCCCTTCTGCTTTGTAGTGAGCAGTATGTACAAGTCAGCTCCGGAGTAATGGGCGGCGACCCCCGCGCGGTGACGCACCCTTGCTACTCCAGACCCCCCGCCAGCCACGCCCGTGCGCAAGCCTGGATCGGCCCGCCGCAGCCCGGCCGCGGCCCATCCCCAATCTCGCTCCCGACCGCCGCCAACAGCATCGTCGTCAGCCGCCGCGCGGTCGCCCGTACCTCCATTTCCCCCGCCGGCTCGAACCACAGCAGCGCGTCACCGACCGCCCCCACCGCGGCCAGCGCCAGGGCGGCCACCAGCGAGCCCTTCGCTTCCGGCACAAGCTGCACCAGCGGCTCGCCGAGCAAATCCAGCAGGACACGGTAGCGCCCCCGCACCATCTCCCGCCCGCGTGGCGACAGGCTGCACAGCGCGTGCTGTAGCAGGAAGTGGGCGTGCGGCGCCGTGGCAATGCCCTCCAGGTACGCCGTCAACAGCGCTTCCAGGCGCAGCGCGGGCGGCGCCGCCTGGTTGGCGTCAGCCGCGGTGCAGACGCGGCGGCTCAGCGCGTCGAGGTGTTCGCCGAGGATCTCGGCCAACACCTCGTCGCGCTTGCCCAGCACGTAATTGATCGTTGCCGGGGCGACGCCCGCCTCCCGGGACAGCGCCCGGACGCTGCCCCCGCCGATGCCCTGCGCGGCCCAGAGCAGGGTGGCCGCCTCCAGCACGCGCAGCCGGTTATGGACGGTGGCCGGGCGCGGCATGTAGCGATCCTGCGTGGTCTTGATGCGGCCCTTGCGCTGGGCCATCCGCTTCAGGCGATGCTCGCCGAACACGTTGGTGCTGTGGCGGAGCGCCTGCATCTCGGCGTCGGTAAGGGGCAGGGGCGGCAATGCTCGCTGCCGATCCCGTGCCGCGCGACCGGAGGTGGTTTGTGTGACATAGGGAATTGTGTCCATGGCGGAGCGTGATAACAAAACTAACTAACAAAATGCAACTCCAGGTTTGCCGACCCGGCCCTTGCTCGCCTCGGTCCGGCCTGCCGGACGGGCACTGGCGCGGCACCAAGCGGCCCGATCAGCCGCACCCTCGTGCGCTAACGCGCCCTCAACCTCTCCCGCGCACAGCGAGGGAGCGTTTTCGCTACTGGCCGGCCGATTGCAGCCATGGCTCGGTCGCCCAAAGCGACGCCAGGCGCGCCCGTTCCTGCGCGACCTGCTCGGTCCACGCGGCGCCGTCGATCCAGGCGACCTGGAAGCCGCTGGCTTCCGCCTGTTCGCGAAAGTCCGGGTCGGCGACCACGTTTTGCAGAGCGGCCACCAGGTGCTCGGCCGCGTCGTCCGGCAGGTCGGCCGGGGCCGCGATGCCGCGGGTGATGGCTGCCGCCAGCGGCAGGCCGGCCTCGTGCAGCGCGGGCAGGTCGGGCAGCGCGCCGGCGCGGTCCTCGGCGGCGATGCCGAGGCCGGCCAGCCGGCCCTCGCGCAGGTCGTCGATCACGTCCGCCATGCCCAGCGCCGCCGCTGCGAGGTTGCCGCCCAGCGCCGCCTGCCGCGCGGCCGCCGCCGAGGGGAAGGTGACGATGTTCAGCCGCGTCCCCGCCAGCATTTGCAGTTTCAGCGCCGCGAGATGCGGCGGGCTGCCGGGCGGCGGCGTGCCCAGCGGCATCGCGTCGGCATCCTCGCTGGAGCGGCTGACAATGTCCCGCACGGTCTCCAGCGGCGTCGCGGCCGGCGAGACGAACACGATCGGCTCCCGTTGCACCGCCCCCAGCAAGCGCAGCCGAGGCAGCAGGGCGCCGGCGTCGCGGTCCACCAGCCGGGCCGGCAGGACGGGGGTGGCGACCCAGCCGATCGTGTTGCCGCTGGGCGGCGCGTCGGCCAGCGCGCGGAATCCGGTGAGTCCGGCCTCGCCCGGCAGGTTGCGCAGCGCGATGTCGGTGGGGGCAAGCTGTCGCGCCAGGAAGGGCACGAAGGCGCGGGCCACCCGGTCGGCCGCCGAGCCCGGCGCGGCGCCGACCAACAGCGTGATGCGCCGATTGGCGCGGGCCGCGTGCCAGGGGGGAGCCACCAGGGGCAGCGCGAAGGAGGCCAGGGCGACCGAGGCCAGCGTCAGCGCCGCGGCACCGCTTCTCCCCAGCAGGCCGCGCCGGCCGATCATCGCGCTGCCGCGCCGGTTCCGACCAGCAGGGCGCGCCGCGGGTTCACCGCGAGGCCCGGCCCGGGCTCGTTCGGATGGTGGATTTCGGTTTGGCCGGCGGTCCGGGCTTGGCTGGCGGGGTGGGCGGTGGCGCCTGGGCCGGAGGGGGCGGGGGCAATCCCGGTCCGCCCTCCCTGGCGATCGCCACCGGTGCTGCTGCTGATTCGCGGCGCAGCCGGTGTTCCCCCAAAAACAACAAGATAGGGGCGGCAATGAAAATCGAAGATGAGGTGCCGACAACAATTCCGAACAGCATCACCCAGGCGAATCCCGAGATCGATTCGCCGCCGAACAGTGCCAGCGGCAACGAGGCGATGAACACCGTCATCGATGTGCCGAGGGTGCGGTTCAGCGTCTCGTTGATCGACAGGTCGATCAGTTGGCGCAGCGGCATCGTCTTGTATTTGCGCAGGTTTTCCCGCACCCGGTCATACACCACCACCTTGTCGTTGGTGGAGTAGCCGAGGATGGTCAGGATCGCCGCGACCATGACCAGGTCGAACTCGATGCGGGTCAGCGCCAGGAAGCCGATCGCCTTGGTGACGTCCAGGATCAGCGTCACCACGGCGCCGACGGCGAACTGCCACTCGAAGCGGAACCAGATGTAGACCAGGATCATCAGCAGGCTGATGCCCAGCGCGAGCAATCCGTTGCGGAACAGCTCGGCGCTGACCGAGGCGCCCACCGCGTCGGTGCGCAGGATGCGCGCCCCCGGCACCCCGTGCTCCAGCGCCGCGCGCACCTTGTCGACGGTCTGCTGCGTGCTTTTCTCCGAGGCCTGGTTGCCCAGCCGCACCAACACCTCCGAGGCGTCGCCGAACCGCTGCACCCCTTGGGCCGGGACGCCGGCGCTGGCGAGCGCCGCGCGGATCTGGGTGAAGTCGGCCGGCCCGTCGGTACGCACCTCCATGACGATGCCGCCGCTGAAGTCGATGCCCAGGTTCAGGCCGGGGTAGAAAAACAGCACCACCGAGGCGGTAGACAGGATGGCCGACACAATCAGCCCCATGAAGCGACCCTTCATGAACTGAATGCGGGTGCCATCGGGGACGATGCGCAGGCGAGGGCGGATGAACATGGGGCTTAGACCGGCAGCAGGCGGGGGTGAATGGGCATCGCGGTCAAGACCGGCAGCCCGAGGGGGCGGAAGAGCGTCATGGGTCAGACCGGCAGCAGATGAGGGCGGGAGAACGTCATGGTCAGACCGGCAGCAGGCGGGGGCGGGTGGCGGCATACCAGCGCGAGACCAGCAGCCGCGTCAGCATCCAGGCGGTGAACAGCGAGGTGGCGATGCCGACCGTGATGGTCACCGCGAACCCCTTCACCGGCCCGGAGCCGAACACGAACAGCATGACATGCGCCAGGAAGGCCGTCGCGTTGCTATCGAAGATCGTGCTGTAAGCTCTTGAGAAGCCATGCTCCAGCGCCGAGAGCGGCGGGCGGCCATTGCGTTGCTCCTCGCGGATCCGCTCGTTGATCAGGATGTTGGCATCCACCGCCATGCCGAGCGTCAGCAGGATGCCGGCCATGCCCGGCAGGGTCAGCGTCGCCTGCAACAACGACATCACGCCGAGCATGAGCACCAGGTTCACCAGCAGGCACACGTTGGCGAACCAGCCGAACAGGCCGTAAAACACCGCCATAAACGCGATCACCATCACGAACCCGATCCCGAGCGAGACCGCCCCGGCGCGGATGCTGTCGGCACCCAGTTCCGGTCCGACCGACCGCTCCTCCACGACGGTGAGCGGCGCCGGCAGCGCTCCGGCCCGCAGCAGCACGGCGAGGTCGGTGGCGGAGGCGGCGGTGAAGTTGCCGCTGATCTGGCCGCGCCCGCCGGTGATCGGCTCACGAATGACCGGCGCGCTGATCACCTTGCCGTCGAGCACGATGGCGAACCGGTGGTTGACGTTGGCCCTTGTTATGTCGGCAAAACGCCTGGCGCCGATCGCATTGAACGTGAAGTCTACCACCCACTCGCCGGTCTGCGGATTGGTTGCCGCGCGCGCATCGGTCAGGTCGCCGCCGTCCACATCCACCCGTTTGCGGACGCCGATCTTCTCGTTTGGGTTGTCCTGCATCGGCAGGAAGTCGTCGCCGATCGGCGGCGATCCGCCGGCCTGCGCGTTGGCGGCCTCGTCCACCAACTGGAACGTCATGTGCGCGGTCTTGCCCAGCAACTCCTTGATCCGGTTGGGATCGCTGATCCCGGGAAGCTGCACGACGATACGGTCGCTGCCTTGCTGGGCGATTTGCGGATCGACCACGCCGGTCTCGTCGATGCGTCGCCGCACGATCTCGATCGACTGCAGTACCGCGCCCTGCGCCCGGGCATTCAGCGCCACCGGCGACAGGGTCAGCGTGATCGCGCCGTCCGGCTGGCTGGCGATGTCCAGGTCGGGGGTGCCGGTCGGACCCTCGGCACTGATCAGCGGCTTCAGCGCGGCCATCGCGGCGTCGCTGCGGCTCGGGTCGCGCAGCCGCAGCAGGATGCGGTTCTGGTCCGGCTCGGCCTGCAGCGTGCTGTAGAAGATCTGTCCGGGGCGCAGCGCCTGGCGCACGCTATCGAGCAAACTGTCCAGCCGCTCCTTGATCACGGCCTTCATGTCGACCTCGAGCAATAGGTAGGAGCCGCCGCGCAGGTCGAGGCCGAGATGCACCGTCCGCCACGGCATCCAGGCGGCCGGCGCGGGGAACAGGTTGGGGATGCAGAAGATCGCCCCCAGCAGGCACAAGCCCAGGATCACGGCGGTCTTCAGACGACTGAAATACATCATGGGCGGTCGGCCGGTCTCCTGGGCGGGCTGGGCGGCGGGACGCTATGCGCTGACGGTTGGGTTGCTGTCCAGGGGAGACGTTCCGTTTCACGCCGCGGCCAGGGTTCGCACTGTTCCTCCCCGGAAGCCCTGCCGGATAGGCGCCTCCAGCGCGTCGGTCGCCGGCTGGCGCGGCAGCTTCGCCTTCAGCATGAGGATGCCGAACGCGGCCAGCTTCGGCAGACCCTCGTCCGGCCGCACCGGCCGCAGCCCCTCCGGCAGCCAGGACAGGGTCGAGACCGTTGCTGCCAGGGCCGACGCCGTGACATCCCCCGACCGCCGTGGCATCACCGGCCCTCACGTGTGCACCGTCGTTGTCCTGATCCGCCCCGGCCAGTCCTGGCCCCTGGTCCTCGCCGCCAATCGCGACGAGCGCCTGGACCGCGCCTGGGACCCGCCCGGGGCTTATTGGCCTGACCACCCCGGCGTCATCGCCGGCCGGGACCGCACCGCCGGGGGTACCTGGATGGGGCTGAACCGGCACGGCGTGGTGGCGGCGGTGCTGAACCGGCAGGGCAGCCTCGGTCCCGCCCCGGGCAAGCGCAGCCGCGGCGAACTGCCATTGCTCGCGCTGGCCCAACCAACCGCCGCAGCCGCGGCAGAGGCGATGACGGCCCTCGACGCCGGCCAGTGGCGCAGCTTCAACCTCGTGCTGGCCGATGCCGCCGGTGCGATTGTCGTGCGCGGCCTGGGGCACGGACGCCCGCAGACGCAGCGCCTCTTGCCCGGCCTGCACATGGTCACCGCACACGACCCCGACGACCCGGAGAGCCCCCGCGTGGCGCGGCACCTGCCGCGATTCGCCGCCGCCTTGGCGCCCACCCCGCATACCGGCTGGCGGGCGTGGCAGGATTTGCTCGCCGACCGGCAGGGGGCGCCGGCCGAGCAACTCAACGTCGTGCCGCGTGGTGGCTTCGGGACGGCGTGCGCGTCGCTGCTGGCGGTGCCGGCGGAGGGGCCGCCCGTCTGGCTGTTCGCCGCCGGCCCGCCGCATGTCGCCCGGTTCGAGCCGGTTCCCATCGACCCCTCGGGTTGATCGCCCGGCCTCTCGCATTCCAGCCCACTGGCGGCTGGCCGGGACACCGGGATCGGACGCGCCAGCCGGCCAAAATGCGAAAGGCTGCTGATCGCCGGCAGGGCGTGGCGGGATGCCGCCGGCGCTGCTATATCCGCAGCGCCGCCCGCTCCTGGCGCGGCGCCGCATTGCGTCTCCCGCCCCGCGGGGGGATCGCCAAGGGGAACAGTGATGGCCCGCCGCCGTCAGCTTTACGAAGGCAAAGCCAAGATCCTGTTCGAGGGGCCGGAGCCGGGCACCCTGGTGCAGTATTTCAAGGACGACGCGACGGCCGGGAACGGTGCCAAGAAGGGCGTCATCACCGGCAAGGGCGTGCTCAACAACCGGATCAGCGAATACCTAATGCTGCGGCTCGCCGAGATCGGCATCCCGACCCACTTCGTTCGCCGGCTGAACATGCGCGAGCAATTGATCCGCGAGGTGGAGATCATTCCGTTGGAAGTGGTGGTGCGCAACGTTGCCGCGGGCAGCCTGTCCACCCGCCTGGGCATCGCCGAGGGCACCCGCCTGCCGCGCTCGATCATCGAGTACTACTACAAGAACGACGCGCTGAACGATCCGATCGTGTCCGAGGAGCACATCACCTGCTTCGGCTGGGCGAATACCGCCGACCTCGACGACATCGTCGCGCTGACGCTGCGGGTGAACGACTTCCTCACCGGCCTGTTCCTCGGCGTCGGCATCACGCTGGTCGACTTCAAGCTGGAGTTCGGCAGGCTGTGGGAGAACGACGAGATGCGCATCGTGCTGGCCGACGAGATCAGCCCGGACAATTGCCGGCTGTGGGACTCGAAGACCAACGAGAAGATGGACAAGGACCGCTTCCGCCGCGACCTGGGCAAGGTGGAGGAGGCGTATCAGGAAGTGGCCAAGCGGCTGGGCATCCTGCCCGAGGCCGGGATGCGCGACCTCAAGGGGCCGGAGACCATGCAATGATGCGGGCGCGGAAGAGGGCGGGCCGGTGAAGGCCACGGTCACCGTCATGCTGAAGCGCGGCGTGCTCGACCCGCAGGGTAAGGCGATCGCCCACGCGCTGCACACGCTGGGCTTCTCCGGCGTGGGCGAGGTGCGCGCCGGCAAGGTGATCGAGCTGGAACTGACCGAGACCGACCCCGGCAAGGCGCAGGCCGCCGCCGAGGAGATGGCGCGCAAGCTGCTGGCCAACACGGTGATCGAGAGTTTCAGGGTGGCGGTGGAGGGTTGAGGCGCCAGCCTCACGGCAGGTCGGTGGTGGCGTAGAAGTCGGCCAAGCGGCCGGCGCAGCCGATGCTGGCGAGGCGCAATGTCTCGGTCCCGACGACGATTTCTCGCGTTTCCTCGCCCTGGCGGAGGATTTCCGCCCGCACGGCGGTGCTGGACAGGATCAGCACCTCCTGCACGCTGGGGATAGTGGCATAGGCCCACGCATTGACCCGGGTTTTCCACCCGTTCGACGGGGGAACAATCTCGACCAGCAGCATCGGGTCGGCGAGACAACGCCCGTCGGTGAAAGCTCCGCACGATACGCCAAGGTCCGGGATGCGTTCGTTGCAGCGCGCTCGAAGCTGGGGGATGACACCGGGCGCGGTGATGACGCGGCAGGTGGGGCGGTGGCTGCGCAGGTGCCGGGTCAGCAGGAACGCCGCCAGGCTCTGGATGGCACCGTGATTGAGCCCGGGCGGCGCCATGGCGACCGGCTCGCCATCGACCAGTTCCCAGCGCAGGTGCTTCATGCCGGGCGGCGGTTCCCAGTCCTGGAAGTCATCGACCGTGAGAAGGGGGCGGCGCAGGGCCTGGCTCCTGGCGGCAGGATGGACGGGGCGTGGTGTGTCACCCGGCAGCAGCGGCCGGCGAGTCTCACGTGCGTCTCATTTCGTTTGCCGTGAGACGGCCGCGTTGCCAACCCGAACGATGCCGGCCGGTCCTGTGCCCGTGCCGGGATGGGGCGCGCGGCAGCGGCGGAGCGTCCGCTGCGTCCGCGCCGGAGCCCTGGCCGCTGGACAGGCGCGACGTGCGGACGCTGCGGCGTCTGATATCCCGGATGCCCGGCGAGCCGGGACAGCGTCACTGCCCGACCCGGTTCGCGCTTGTTGCGGCCATTGGCGTTCCTTGCGTTCCCGCTTCCGCGGATCGAAGGCTGCCTCGGTGCGGAGGAAGAGAGGCTCCCCCTCCCCTTGTGGGAGGGGGTCGGGGGGAGGGGTTCGGTGCCGCTCGAACCCCGCCCCCCAACCCCCTCCCTCAAGGGGAGGGGGAGTTGTTTCTCGCTAATCCTACTGTGTCATTCAATTTGGACGCCTTGCCTCTGACGGATTTGGCCGCAGCAGGGACATCGCGGGAGGGTGCGCACCAGGATACGCGCCAGCCGGATGCGCAAG
>Ga0181530_10004959_pt1 | contig 13822 bp, 10 predicted proteins | sample PEATcosm2014_Bin_42_FD_119769 | JGI IMG/M metagenome (GOLD analysis project Ga0181530, IMG submission 119769) | Peatland microbial communities from MTU Mesocosm Facility, Houghton, MI, USA - PEATcosm2014_Bin10_60_metaG | ecosystem: Environmental > Terrestrial > Soil > Wetlands > Peat | place... | reverse complement strand
CGGCAGCCATGCCGCAGGAGGGATCATCGCCTCGCAGGTCGCCGAGGCCGACAAACGGATCGAAGCGGAAACGGGCCTGGTGAACACTCTTTCCAACTTGCCGAAAAACAAGACCTAGCAGGACGCTGAAAAACCTCTTGATTTAAATTGTCGTCATCTTCTTGGATCGATTTTGCGATTTCCATTGACGAATTTGTGTTGATGGGTGGTGTTTTTCAGGCTTTTCCGCCTGTTCTGCGCGCACCGCCAGCCCGCGACCTCAAGCCGACAGGTCGCGCAGTCGGATGAGGTTGAAGGCCGCACCGGCAATGTGGGCCTGCTGGTTGGTCTTCCAATGGCCAATCATTCGGGTGCGGGCCAGCCCGCCGATGGTCTTGGCCCAGCCGAATAATTCCACATCTAAGTAGACTGCCAACTGGCATGGATGGGATCGGGCGCGGCACTGCCGCTTTTTCGGGGCTTTCTCAAGGGCCTGCCAATCGGGCAGAAGGTTTTTCTGTCCCTTCTTTCTCCGCCAACACAAAGGACTAGCGCTCATGAAAACCAGCATCTTGTTCGCGGCATTGGGGTTCTTGATCCTCACCGGCTGCATCACCAATCCGGATAAGCCCACGATGAATGCCAGCGCGTTCAATCAGCCCATTGGCCGCATTGACGTGATGCCGGTGATTGACGCTCGAAAGGACAAATCCGGCGAGTTTGACGCCGGGGACGTGCAACGCGTCCGCGATTTGGTTAGGACCAAGCTCCAGGGTTTGGGTTATCAGGCCGTATTGGTGGACTCCTGGCGAAAGGACGCATCCACCACCGATGAGCAACTTGCCCAGATGAGCGACGCGGCGTTGTGCCAACTTGCCCCGGCGGAATCCCAGGTATTCCTCGCCATCACCGTTACCGACGTGAATGACACCTACGCCGCCGTAATGTCGTCGTACACCATCACCGGCGCCTTTACGCTGATCGACCGCGCCAAAGGCGCCGCCATTTGGAAGTGCTCCGGCACCGGCGCCCACGGCGGCGGCGGCATCATCGGCTCGGTGGTGGTCCAAGCCGACAAAAGAATCGAAGCGCAAACAGGTTTTGTGAACATCCTGTCATCCGTGCCCCCGAACAAAAAATAATTCTCAATCGCGTTGCCTTTATGGAGGGAATGAAACCGGGACGTAGCTTCCATGGTTTTAGTTCACCGCCTTTGGTTTTTCGGGCCGGCCGCGCGGATGCAACGTCCGCCCCAAACCGAACCGGGACGTGAGCGCTTTAGGGTGTCCGGCAAAGCGCTCACGTGCCGGCTGCATTCTCTTCCTCGGTTCAACTCCTGGCCATGGCTCCCGGCTTGCGTTTGAGTTGCCGCAACCACGTGGCCGGGCGATGGGTCAATGCGATGCCAAACAGGATCGTCGCCCGGAAGGATCCCCACGGGGTGTAGCGCGCGAAATCGTGGTTGGCATCCGTATACCGGGCCAGGCCGCGCGCCACGATCCGATCGGTTTTCTCCTTGTATAAATTGTCCACGGCGGTCCAATCGGCGTCGGGGGGAAAAAGACTCGGCCCGATTCGCTCGTTCCTCAGAGCGAGATGCTTTGCCAACAATTCGTCGAAGTCGGCGTTGATCAAAATATAGCGGTACGTCATCGCGTCCAGTTCGATCATGCCGGCGTCGTTAATCGTGATCAGGATGCTTCCATCCTTGAAGCGGCTCATGAGGAGGGTTTTGCGAAAGGCTCCGATTGAGCCGTCGGCAATGAGCGCCAGGATGGTGCGATCGGCCGAGAGATAGAGGGCGGCGAACAGCGTGTTTTTGTATTTGACGTGATGTCCGGTGCAACGAAGCGTAAATCCATGGGCCAGCGCGGCGGCGGTCATTAACTGGAGGTACTTGGTTTGGACCTTCATTTCCCCGGCTTCGAACATGCGTATGGCGCGCTTCTCGAAACAGCCGACGATAAATGCGGGGATGAACGGCACGGCGAACAGGAGGAGGATTTGCAGGTGAATGAGCCAGTGCATCGTGTGCGCTCCGTCGCGGCCGACCGCAATCGATCGCCTCGGCGACTATCTTCTCCACCCCCACGGCCCGCGGCAACTTTGGCAACCTTGGGATTTAGCCCGGATAATTCGGAGGAACCACGGATTTCACGGATAACACGGATAAATCAGAACCGTTCCGAAACCGCGATGCGCGCAGTGTGCGCGGCGCGGAAAAGCATGGAATCGATCATAACTGATTTCCAGCATTGAGTATCCGTGATATCCGTGTCATCCGTGGTGAATAATCCGGGTTAGTCGAATATCTAAACTAGCCGTTGATTACTGACGATGGTCATTTCATAGCCCGCATTCCGCGCGGCCTTTTACTTTAATGGAGGATCGGCAATGAAGCGCAAATCGATGGGTTGGATCATTCTGGTGGGCTGCGTACTCTCTGTGGCCCTGGCGGTATTCAACAGCTAACCCGGATAATTCAGAGGAACCACGGATTTCACGGATAACACGGATAAATCAGAACGGTTCCGAAACCGCGATGCGCGCAGTGTGCGCGCCGCGGAAAAGCATGGAATCGATCATAAGTGATTTCCAGCGTTGAGTATCAGTGATATCCTTGTCATCCGTGGTGAATAATCCGGGCTAAGAGCGTTCCGCAATCACATCTTAGCTGTTCCGCGCCGGCTCGTTCGGAACCTCTTTCATTTCTTGTGCCCGCCGCCCCCGCCTCCGCCGCCTCCGCCGCCGGCTCCTTGTGGGGTTGTCATGTGTTGCTGGAAAATCAAACCGATCAGCGCGGGGATGAAGATCGACGCCGGTAGCAGGAACGGTTGCAGCTTCAGGTGATCGGTTGTTTGCTTGGCGGCATCCTGGTACTGGTAGATCAGTCCGAGAATTCCAAACACCAACATGAACGCGCCTTGCAGGCTGGTGTACATCATGACGCTGCCGCGGAAGAGCACGAAGGACAGCATTCCAAATCCGACCAATCCCACGAGCGCACCCGCCCAGACCAAATTCGGATCGAGACCGACCGCATGCCAGACGCTGGCGCCCATCAGCGCGCCGAACATCCCGCCCATCAGCGCCACCGCGTATTTCATGGTTGGCCAGGCGATGGCCGCCGCGGCCACGGCGCACATCACCGCGCCGATCGTCGCCGCATCCCCTTCTTTGCCCAGATAGTCCCCCAAATACGCTCCCACCACCGCGGCGTTCACCAGGACCAGAGCCTTGAAAATCTGAATGCCGAACAGCAGGTACACGATCCCCACGATGATCAGCGTCGCCGCCACCCCGGGCGTCATCTGCTGGCACCAGGTAATCAGGTCGTGCTGGTGCGGCCAGGTCTTGGGAACGTCCGCGAAGAAAGTCTCGGACTTTTGGAACGAATCGGAAGCATGGGAGATTGTCGCGAGCATTTGCGATAACATCGAATTTCCCTTAATCAGCGGCCTGATGCTTGACGTCCTTTTCCTTGGCTCCCTCAGCAGCCTCCCCTTTGGAATCCCCCCCAGAATCACCTCGCGCGGATTCGATCAAGGGATTCATTCGCCATTGGAAGATTGCCCCCAGCCCGACGAGTCCGGCGAGCAGTGCAAGCTGGTCCGAGGTTCGGCGCGGCACTTGCAGCAGCACCTGCGGATCGATCCGCGATAGAGCCGTCACCGCCGCCGGCAACAGCAGCGAAATCCCCGCGGCGCTCCAGAGCAGCGCGATTCCCACGCGCGGCCAAAGCAGCGCGGCGCTGATCCCCACCAGCATTGCCGCCGCCGCCGAAACCCCCAGACATTGCTGCATCGTATCCGGCACGTTCTGCCACAGGTTGGCCAGGTATTGGGGGAGCGTCTGGGCGGGGTCGTATTCCGGCCATCGCCAATGAAACGCCGCCCCGCGCGTCGCCCAAAGCACCAGCGCGGTCCAGATGCTCAGCACCGCCCCGAGCCACGCCCCAACCCAAATCTTATGAAAAACATAAGCGCTGACGCCCAGGACCATTGCTCCGCCCACCGCCGGCGCCATTGGTTCGACTTGCCAATGACACCACAGCGGCAATTTCATCCCGATCGCCGTCCCCATCGCCACCGCCGCCAGCGTCAGCATCGACCGGCTCAATCGCGCCCCGGCGATCCACAGCGACAGCCCCATGAGCGAACCCACCATGGCCGCGATCAACGTGATCGTGCCCGGCTGGCGCGGCAAAAGCGTTACCAAGTGCTGAAACAAAACCTGCACCTCTTACTTGGTTATCGACCACCATCGCGCGATTTCTCCACCCAACTCCACCTCCCATGCCCGGCGTTGCCGGGCTATTACTCTTTGTGCCGGTTGTGGTTAAAATCGAAATGGCGGAAAGCGATTGTGAACCATGCCCGATAAAAAAAAGATTGGCGTTCTCGCGGCAATCCTGCTGTTTCTCGTTACCGTCGGGGCCGCGATCTTCGTCGTGAGGGAATATCTCTTTTCGCCCGGCTCGGAGGATTCCGCTTCCACCGCCCAGAATGCCGCTCCAGATGCGCAGCCGGGGCAGGGGCAAATCCAGGTCGGCATCCTGCTGAGCGATTTCTCCGCCACCGGGCCGCATCGGCAAGCAACGCCCTATGGTTATCAGACCCAGCTTCGCGCATTCAGAACCCTGCGCGATCCGCTGATCCATTTGGTTCCGGTGATCGAGCCGAACACCGCCGACAAGGGCGCCCTGCCGCGAATCCTCCACCAAAATTTCCCGGGTGAAGTTCCGCTGGATGCGAGCAAGCTCGATGATCTGCAGAAGATCGACGTGTTGGTCAGCACCGCCTCCGCCAATCTTCACGATGACGTCACCGGGGCGATCTGGCAGCGCGTGCGCGGGGGAATGGGGCTTCTGCAACGGCAATTGGGCTATCTCACCCCCGGCTATGTCGCTCGGACCAATGACCTGGCCGGCTTCACCGATGCCGCCTTCGGCTGGAACCCCAACCCCGTCGATTGCCAGGTCGTCGCCAGTCATCCGCTGCTCGGCGATTTATCCGGCCAAATTGGCAAAACCATCAGTCTCACCCCCAACGGCGCGGTTGGCCAATTGAAGGGAATCCCGCTCCTGCGCGTCACGAACATGAGACAGGTGATGCTTGTCGCGGCCGACCACACGGTCGGGACGGGTGAATATCTCTATCCGCTCTACGTCAGCCAGTTGGGCCAGGGAAGGATCGTCGGCATCGGGTTCACGCAAGGCAAGGACGTGCCCCCGGAATTGGAGGACGCCAATCACGGCCGATTCTATATTCATTGCGTCGAGTGGCTGGCCGGCAAACCGCTGCAATAAAAATCCGCGGCGCCTGTCGTGAATGCCCGTTGGCGGCCATATCTGTCTGAGGCGATTGAGGATGTTGGCGCTAAGCGATGCGGAATGCCTGGAGGCATTCGTTCGTGGGCGAGACGAGAACGCCTTCCGGCAACTCGTCGAGCGCTACGGGCGGATCGTCTACTCCGCTGCGCGGCGGCAGGCACCCGACGAGCAATCCGCCGAGGACGTTACGCAGGCCGTGTTCATCGTGCTGATCCGCAAGGCCGCCGGCGTCAAACCCCAAAACCTCGCCGGATGGCTCATCAAGACAACCTATCTTGTCGCGCGCCAAGCCCGCCGGACCGAAGCCCGGCGGATTCGACGCCAGACCATCGCCGCTTCCATAGGGGCGACAATGAACGAACAAACTCCGGAATCCGATGCCGATTGGCGCGAAATCGCGCCCTTGCTGGACAAGGCGATCTGGCGGCTCTCCGAGCAGGATCGCAACGTGGTGTGCATGCGGTTCCTGCACGACAAGCCGATCAGCGAAGTGGCTGCGGCGATGGGGATCAGCGAACCGGCGGCGGCCAAACGCGTGGAACGCGCGCTGGCGCGATTGAGGCGCGATTTCGCGGCGCGCGGCGTGACGGTCGCCGCCGCGGTGATCGCCGCCACGCTCTCGGCGCGCGGCGCCGAGGCCTGTCCACCCGGTCTGGTCGAGGCGGTCGCCGCCAAGGCGCTGGCCGCCGCGCACGGCGCAGCCGCGGCGTCATCCGCAAGCTTGCTGGCGAAAGGAATTATTCTCATGGCCACGGCAAAGAAAACGGCGCTCGCCGCCGCGATCGTTCTCCTGCTGCTCACGAGCGGCGCGGCGGTGTTTGTCGGGATCACTTATTTCGGGAATTCCAACGACACGGCGGCGGCTCCCGATGCCCACGGCGGCGCCCCGATCGCAGCGGACACCGCAACCCCAGGCTCCCCGGCCGGCTCGAATCGGATCAAGGTGGGCATTCTTCTCAGCGATTACACCGCCAACGGGCCGCATTGGATTTCCACTAGATACGGCTGGAAAGATCAGCTCATTCCCGTTCGCGCCCTGCGCGATTCGTCGATCGAAGTGATTCCCGTCGTCGAGCCGGGTACCGCGGCCAACCCTGAATTGGCCCGCATTCTGTCAACCAACTTCCCCCGCAAGACGCCCATCGACGCCTCCAACGCGCAAGACCTGGAAAAACTTGACGTGCTGGTCGCCCAGGCCGCGCACAACGTACCGTGGAACGTCCAGCAGGCCGTGCTCCAGGCCGTTCACGACGGACTCGGGTTTCTCAACCGCGGATTCATGACCGTCACGCCCGGCTACACGCCCCTGTACTCGAGCCTCAGCGGCGTGGACAATGTTTGCTACGGCTGGAGTAACAATTACGATCCGTTGAAATGTGAAATCGTCGGCGATCACCCCTTGCTGGGCGATCTGGCCGGACAAACCGGCAAAACGATTATGATCGAATTAGCCGGCCCCGTGGGAGTTGCCAGGGGCATTCCATTGATTCGCGTATCCGACATGCAAAACGTCACTACGCATGGTGGGATAAAAGCCGTAGCGGGCCAATATATGTATCCGTTTCTGCTCAGCCAGTACGGCCGCGGCCGCATCATGGTATTCGCTTTTGCCCACTATCAGGTGCCGGCCGCGCTCGACAAGGCCAATCACGGGCGGTTTTACGTCCATTGCGTACAATGGCTGGCGGGCAAGCCGCTGAATTGAGAGCGGAGTTCAACATGATCAGCATTCGCAAAAGTGTCAGTCTGACTTTTCTCATCGCGCTGGCGATGAACGGAGGAATTTCCGGCGCGCAGACCCAGCCCGCCGCGACGTTGCCCGCCGTCATTTCGCCACCCGCCGCGCCCATGACCGCCGATCAGCTTCCCGATTCGGTCCTGCACGGCGATCTTCTTGCCGTTGTGGTCCTCGATCTCAAGACCGGCGACAAGACGGCGTGGAACAACTCGATGATGGTCATCTCCGGCGGCAGGCCCGCGACCCGTCCCCTTGGACCCAACGATCACCTGCCGATGGGACTCGACCAATCCATTGGACCGTTCTTCACGATGGGCGCCGAGCGCGTTTGCGCCGGATTCGCGGTCGGAAACGGCAGCCAACTTGAGGGGACGATCGCCATCCGCCTGCCAGACGGCGCCAGCGATACCCTGGCCGACAAGTGGATCCGCCAGAACATCGGCGGTGCGACGAAGATCGACCACGACGGACAATGGATCGTCACGCAGCTCGACACCAATAATCCCGTGATCAGGACCAGCGCCCCTCTCAGCGCCCAGGCCGATGACGTTCGCCAGGAGCTCAACTGCTGGGGCGATGACGTACCGCTGAAGGTTGTCTATCTGTCGTCCGACCCGGTAAGGAAGGCGCTGACGATCGGCGGCCCGCCGCCGGACTCGATCGCGCCCATGGTCACGCTCTTCTGGAGCGCCAAATACATCTTCATCGGGGCCCGGCTCGGCGCCGATCCGAACGTCCACGTACGCTGGGTCGCGCCGGATGACGATGGCGCCGTTGCCGTTATCAATGCCTTTGTCCAAGCGCGCACGAAACTTAAACAGCCGAACAACGGCACCGGCATCCCCCCGGCCTTTGTGCAGGTCCTGGACCAGGTTCAACCCGTTCACCAGGCAAACGTCGCCCAGGTGTCGCTCGGGGAAAAAGATTTGGCGAACATTTTCGCGGCGGTGCTGGCTGCTTCGATGGCCGGCGGCGGGCAGCAGACTGCGCAGACCCCTGTCGCCGCCGACTGGGCCCCGACCGATCCCGCCATCGATACCGCGTCGGCGCAAATGCGACTGATCCTGGCCGCCATCGCCGAATACGATCAGCAAAACCACGCCCTTCCCGCGACGCTCGACGATCTGACCAAAGCCAGGCTCCTTCCCGGTCCCGAGATTTTCCACAATCCCCGCACCGGCAAAGACAACGGATTCATCTACGTCAAACCCGCCGCCGCCAGAATGGCCGACATTCCCGAACCCGAAAAGGCCGCGATTCTTTTCGAGGAAAAAAATGGCAACGCCGATGAAGCGGGCCTTGTGGGATATGCCAATGGGAAAGTGGCGATGGGGAAGTGAGGTTGGAAGTTGCAAGTAACAAGTTGCAAGTTGCAAGTGAAGACAAGGCATTTGAATTTACTTGCAACTTGCACTTGCAACTTGCAACTTCCACTTCTTTGACGCGAACTCCCCCGGCGGCTAAAAACATGGCATGCCCGATCCCGATCCCCTCGACGCTCTACGCCTGAAAATCGACCAGCTCGATCAGCAGATCGTCGAGTTGCTCAATTCCCGGGCTCGCGTGGTGGTCGAAATCGGAAAGCTCAAGCAATCGCAGGGCGCGCCCATCTATGCCCCCCACCGCGAAAAGGCCGTGTTGGAACGCGTCCGGCTCCTCAACCACGGCCCGCTTTCCGACCGCTGCCTCGACGCCGTCTATCGCGAAGTCATGAGCGGCAGCTTCGCCCTGGAAAAACCGCTCCGCATCGGATTCCTCGGCCCCGAAGGTTCCTTCAGCCATGCCGCCTCCGTCGCCAAATTCGGCTCCAGCGTCGAGCACGTCCCCCTCAGCGCCATCCCCGCCGTCTTCGAGGAGGTCGTTCGCGGCCACGTCGATTACGGACTGGTCCCCGTCGAAAACAGCATCGGCGGCGGCATCGTCGATACCCTCGACGCTTTCCTCAGCAGCTCCGCCAAAATCTGCGCGGAAGTATTGCTCACGGTCCACCACAATCTCCTGGCCAATCATCCCTGGGAAAAAATCGAAAAGATCTATTCCAAGGCCGAGGTCTTCAGCCAATGCCGCAACTGGCTCAGCGCCACCGCCAAGGACCGCCCGACGATCCCCACCGAAAGCACGACGACGGCCGCCCAACTGGCCCGCGACCAGGCCGGCGTCGCCGCCATCGGCTCTCATCAGGCCGCCGAGTTGTATGGACTGCACATCCTGTTCGAGAACATCGAGGACAATCCCGACAACATGACGCGATTTTTCGTGATCGGCCGCGAGGCCGCCCGCCGCAGCGGCGAAGACAAGACCGCCATCATGTTCACTACCGCCCACAAGCCCGGCGCCCTCGCCGAGGTGCTCGACGTATTCAAAGAGAACGGGATCAATTTGACGGACATTGAAAAGCGTCCGAGCCGGAAGGTGAATTGGGAATACTATTTCTTCATCGACGCCCAGGGCCACGCCGACGACCCCGCCATGAAAACGGCCATCGAACAGGCGAAGAAGCATTGTTTGCAACTCACCGTGCTGGGGAGTTATCCGCGGGGGGATTAGGAATTTTACCCGCCCCGCCCCGCCCCCGCGATCGGCGTGACAGAGCACATTGCGGCGCTGGTACGCTGCACACCGGCAACCATTCATTACCCACCGGTGCCATGCCGGCGCTTGGCCGGCGGCGAGACCAACTTTAGCCCCAGCTTCTTCCGCAGACCCTTCGCTAGTCGCCGAGATTCCTTCACGTGTTCGCGCATATCTCCGGCGTGCTGCCGGGCGATCTTCTCGCGAACCAAGCGCACGTCGTCCACGGCGGTTGCCTTAAATATGGGTTTAGCCATTTCGGCAAAATACGGTATAATTAGAGCTATGTCATCGCCGGAATTGTTCAAAGAGGCTCGGCATCTTCCAGTCGCCGAGCGGCTCGAATTGATCGACCAATTGATCGATTCCGTCGAAACCGATTCCGCGCAGACTCTTTCCCCTGAGCTCGATTCCGAACTTGATCGCCGATATCGCGCGTTTTTGGCGAATCCGAACGAAGGCGAACCGTGGGAGGTCGTGCGGGAAAAAATTCAAAGGAATTTGGATGCGGCGAGAACTCGTCGTCAGGCCTGAGGCGACCGTCGACGCGATGGAGGCAAGCCGTTGGTATGACGAGCGCGTTAATGGCTTGGGGACGCGGTTTCTCCAACAGGTTAACACGGCGATGGCTTCAATCCGCCAGTCGCCGTCGAGCTACCCTGTTTATCGCCGCGAAATTCGGCGGATCCGCGTGGATAAGTTCCCCTACACCATTTTCTTTGCCGCCGCGGAATCTCGGGTTGTCGTACTGGGAATCTTCCACCTCTATCGCGATCCCCGCCTGCTCCGAAAAATGCTCCGTCAACGAAAATAAAAAATCGGCACGGTTCGACATTATGCCAAGCACGCCTTCGGCTTTTCAACAGGGACGTCGTGATTGTCTGCACGAATGGGCGCGGCGAGTTGTTGCTCCAACTGAAGCCTACGCTTGCCCCCTCGCCGCGATGGCGTCAACAACGCCTTTGGCGTCAGCCGGTGGAAAGTCGGGCGTCTCTTGGCGGTAATGGAATTCCATCGCTTTCATCTCCGCGATCTTTGCGTGCTGCGCGGTTCAATCATTCTAACCGAGTACGAAAGAGTTGATAAACCGCGGAGATCGCCGAGACCGCGGAGAAGAAATGGAAGAGTCATTTCAGTCGGGAAATGGTGAAATCCAACTCGGCATCTACGCTTTCCAAACGCATGCGTTAGGATTCGCCGTATGCTATCTTGCCCAGGAGGCTGCCCATGAAACTTCTCGGCTTCGACATCGAGATTTCCAATGTCTTCGACCTTCGGCCCGGCGAGGATATCGACCGATATGCGCCATTCGACATCTCCGTTGCTGCCACCCACGTCGATGGAGGCGAAAAGCGGGTATGGCTATCAAGCGGCCCGGATGGAAAGCCGCTGCTGAGCCTGAATCGTCAGGACGCAAACGAGTTGCTGGATTTCCTGGATCAAATGCAGCGTGCCGGACATGCCCTGGTCGCGTGGAACGGCCTGAGTTTTGATTTGCGATGGATAGGCCACGCGGCCGGCAACCTTCCGAAGGCGGCCGGTATCGCTCGCAAAATGTACGATCCGATGTTTCAGTTTTTCAAACTGAGGGGCTTTCCCATCGGCCTTGCGGCCGTTGCACAGGGAATGGGCATCGCCACCAAGAAGCTCATGAACAGCGCCGACGCTCCGGTCCAATGGCGAGCGGGCAATCATGATGCCGTGTGCAAGTACGTGCTAGGCGATGCCCGCATGACGGTCGAGATTGCCGCGGCGATTGACCGCAAGCGTCAAATTGCCTGGATGACCCAGAAGGGCACGCGTTCCTCCGTTCCGATTCCGTGCCTGCGAACCGTCGAGGAGTGCTTGAAGGACCCCATGCCCGATCAGTCCTGGATGAGCAGTCCGATACCGCAGGCGAAATTCGCGGGCTGGATAACGCCGCTTTGAGCGGCGAATGGGTGCCTGTCTTAGGGACGGTCACCTATTTCTGCTTACCCGAAATAGGTGACTGTCCCTAATTTCACGAAATGGGTGACTGTCCCGAATTTCAACCGCCCGGGTTTCGCTGGAATTCCCGGCGGCGGAGAATCCATTCGGCGCTCCAGGTCCAATTCCAATGGGAGACGATCAGCTCGTCCGATTTCAGCGCCCAGCGGCCGGTGAGGCCGGCCTTTGCCGCCTCCTCGTCGGGCCAGGACCAATAACCCAGCCGGCTGACTTCCCATACAATCACCCGGGATATTTCCGGATTCGCGGCCAGGTCGTCGCGTATCTGCGCGGTCGAAATCGACGAGTTGTAGATACAGCGGCTTTTGAATTGCGTCGCGGCGGCGCCGTATTCAAACGGCCATGAACTGCCTACGCGGAATTCACCGGGAGTCGGTTCGAGCCGGGCGACGATGCAGGCGTTGTACAGAGCGAGCGGGCGATATAGCGTGTCGTCAAAAAGGGCGTGCATCTCGAAATAAGTTCTTGTGTCGGAATGCGGCTGCGATCGGTAGATGTCCGTCACGACGCGATCCACCGGAACTTCCGACGAGGCATATTCCCGGGCCAGTCCGTTGACGAGGTTGTAGGAACAGATCATCAGCACCGCGCCGACGCGGAGGATCGGGGTCGGCAATCGGCTGACCAGCGCGGCCGCCGCGAGCCATACCGCCGGCCAGACCACCGCGACATAACGGATGTGCCAGACCGATTGCCACTCCAGCTCCGGGTGTTTCCGCATCGATATCTCGTGCATCCAACTCCATCCGACGAACATGGCGCCGCACAATGTCAAGACAACGCCCACAATCGCCAGCAGCCGAAGCAGTTCGATGAAGCGGTGTCGAAGCGTGCCGCCGGAATAGTGGAAGATGGTAGCGGGCGCCAGGGCGATTGCGGCCATTCGAATCGCCGGCACGTCGGCAAAATCCATCCATTGGCAGCGGTTGCGCGCGGTCTGGACCACCGCTGCAAGGGCAAGCAACAGCAGCGGAAGGGCAACGAATTTGGCGGCGCGCGGCTGCCAGTTCAGACACGCCGCGACGACCACCATTCCCGCCAGCGCGCCCCACGCCACCGGCCGAACGAACTGAAACAACGCATTCAGCCAAACCAGCGGGGAACTGAAATCCTCCACGGACCGGCAATAGAAAAATCCGTACACCGGCATGACGAGCCATAACAGGAGCCAAAGCAGCGATCGCCACCAGGGCTGAACGGGACGGTCACGCTGGCCAATCCTGCGGAGATGGGGCCATGGCATTGCCCCCAGGATGAACAAACCATACGTCGTCGTGAACAGGGCGATCATTGCTCCGCTGAATTTGCGCACAAAAAACGCCGGATGGGCAAGATCGTCGATCGTGGTCCACTCGAATCCGCTCAAATAGGCGTTGAGCGCTTTGAACGGCGGCTGGAAGGAGTTGTCGATCTGGTCGAGCCATTCCAATCCGCTGGCGCTCCAGTTTGCATCGGGCGCGGGTTCGCTCACCACGCCGGGCAGCAATCCACCGGAGTTCCGCGACCAATGGTTGTAAAACCCGTAATAGACCGCCGGCCCAACCGCGATCAGGGCCATCCCCGCGAGCAGCATCGGGACGCGCCAGCCGCGGAAGCGACCCATGGAAAGAAAATAAAGCGGCGCCAGCGGAAGCAGCAGCAAGGAGATGGCGTGAAACCCCGCGGCGGCGATGCCGGCGGCGATCCAGCACAACCACGCAAGCCGCCGCCAGGTGCGAATCCACCACAGAAAACAGGCCACGGTCAACGTTTCCAGCATCCAGGCCGGTGCGTACATCTTGGCATAGCGAGAAAAGAACAGCCCGTACGCCGAACAGGCGATGAACGTCGCCGCGAAGATTGCGGTGCGGCGGTTGAACAGTTGCCGGGCCAGGAAATACGTGACCGGCGTCATCAGCGTCCCCGACAGCGCCGGGACAAATCGCATCACCGACGGGGTGAGCAAAACACCGCCTGGAACAATCCGGACGCCGAATCCCAGAGGAAACCCCTGTCGAATCCAATTCAACAGTTCGTAGTGCAGCGGCATGAAGGCGTCGTCGCGCAGCGTGTCGAGCAACTCGCCGAGCGACCCGCACGTCCGCCAATAGGTAAGACATTCGTCGATCAGCATCGACGGTTGTGACAGTCGATTGAAACAAAGCGCCGCGGAAAGGCCCGTCAACGCCAACAGAATCCAGAGAGCCGCGGGGGATTGGGGCTTCGCCGGATCG
>Ga0181530_10004956_pt1 | contig 13832 bp, 8 predicted proteins | sample PEATcosm2014_Bin_42_FD_119769 | JGI IMG/M metagenome (GOLD analysis project Ga0181530, IMG submission 119769) | Peatland microbial communities from MTU Mesocosm Facility, Houghton, MI, USA - PEATcosm2014_Bin10_60_metaG | ecosystem: Environmental > Terrestrial > Soil > Wetlands > Peat | place... | reverse complement strand
GCACCCCTCGCTACCCTCTTACTGCTGATGCCCGGTTCCGCCCAAGGACACCATGGGTGGACGGAATTCGATGAGAAGGCGGAAGTAACGGTTGAGGGAACCGTGACGGACTTCCACTACGTCAATCCTCATTGCGTGGTGGAGTTCGAGGTTAAGGATGAAACGGGCCACGTTCGCAAATGGCAAGGTGAGTTTTCGAACCCGGGAGTATTGTCGCGCAGAGGCTGGAATGCCGCTTCGCTGGAGGCCGGGGACAAGCTCACGATCACAGGTCATCCCGCCAGAAACAACGTTCTCGCGCTGCACGTATTCAGGATCCGCTCGTCGAACGGGGATCTCAAGCTCGATCTGCGGGAGTAAGTCCTGCCTTGGCGATAGTCTTATCGGGCCGGCGCGTTGGCGAGAGCGAGGACGGCATAGGAAGTAGCCGCGTCACTCATGAAGAGTCCGGCATCGGACGACAATTCCCGCTGCTTATTCAGCGAAGAAGCCGGCCATCGGCCATCCGACTTGATTTGGTTCGCGCTCAACCATGTAAGAGCTCGTTTCAGCCGGGGCTGAGCTTGTGGTGCGTCGAGCTGCTCCAGAGTGAATGCAATAAGGCCTGTTGCGTAGCCGTCGCTCGCGACGTCCAGTGGAGTGTTGTCCCTGCGCTTCCAGGAACCCACGAGTGACGACATGCTGAAGCCTCCATCCTGGCTCTGCCGGGTCAGAATCTCATCGACAATCGCGTTCTGCTGAGGTTGCGTGAGAAGTCCTTTCAATTTTGCGGATGCCCATAACAGCACTACCCGATCCGCCGGTGTTCGCGCATCCATGCCTTTCACCAGCCATGCCCGCAACGTCCTGAGGCCAGCCTGAATTTCCGGTTCCGCCTGGTAATTTCCGGGGGCGGAGCCGACGGCGACAGCCGCAAGCGCCGACCCATAAAATTGCGAGTCGCCTTCCCATGGAGCGTTATGGAACTGAAGCCATGCCCAGGATCCGTTCATGTCGCCGGACCTGAACTGAAGCGCCCACATATTGTCGAGGGCAAGCCTGGTTTCCGAACTGAGGCGACCGGCTGGTATGTCGTTCCACACCAGGATCAGGGAATTAAGAATCGATTCGGTTCCCCTCGATTCGGACGTCTTCGGAAGTCCGCTGGTCTGATCGGGATAAAACGGCTCGACTTCGCGCCAAAGCCGGACGCGCTTGACGACGTTATCCAGCAACTTCCGTTCATTGGCCGAGGCAGACGGTTCGCCGAGAGGGCCGCGCAGCGCCGCACGGCCAAGTGCAAAGGGCGCGGCGGTGTGACAGGAGACGCAAAACGTCCCGTGGTCCCGCGCAGATTTCGGCCATGCCATCCACCATCCCAATCGTTCGTCCAGATATGCCGCCGCTTTTACAGGACTCCAGTCGAGCGCCGCGGATGTTTTCTGTCCGAACGCTGTTCCGCCGGAGAACGCCGTCAACAGGGCAATCGCCGTGATGCTTGTATATGTGAAATATCCCATAGAACTAGAACTGCCTTTCGTCGTAAAGATGTTTCCCGCGGACCTGCCTGGGAACCCGCGGCAGCCCGAAATCAGAAGCCCGGCGCAGGCCATCAACACATTCCACGCGTTCTAAGCGCTCCTCCCGGCGGACAACGAGGGCTGCCCTTCCGGAGGGGGCGTCAAAGCCGGCGCCGCGGTCGTATACACAATTTTACGCGGGCGCGCCAGTGTGTGGAAGATGAGCTTGGGAACGTAGCCGGTGTCGCCAGTATGCTGCGCTTCCGGAACGATGGCCGCAAGAGTGTCCGGCTCGATTTCCTGTATGTAACCGGATTCGATCGCCCGGATTCTCCATTGTGCCAAAAGCGTATGAACTGTGTCTTTGCGGAGGTTGTATCTATCGCCGATACGCCGCACGGACCACCCATGCACGAAGTAGAGCTGAACGATGCGCACCTGAAGGTCGGCGACAGCTCGCCTGGTGAACGGCCGGATCTGCGAGGGGAAACTTACGAGGTTCCGTGTTATCGCAGTTCGCAGGAATGCATTTCTCAAGAATGCAAGTGTCATGAAAGATCGACCTGAAAGGCTTTTTTCTTGTCGCCGAAGTTTCCAGCCGGCACTACGAAGAACCCAGCGGCGCGGAAGCGCGTGGCCGGGATCTGAGATGCAAGCAGTGTTTCCAATTGCCCTCCTTTCCGTGAAGTACTCCGGGGGCAAACACGAGGAGAGCGACTTATGTATAAAAATCTCACGCATAAGCTGTCTCAGCGAAAAACCTAAAGAGGAGTGCACACACGGTCACCGCGCTGGATGCAGCGCCCCTCATCAATCGTGAAAGGTAGTGTCGTGACAGGCGGGGAGAGATTCGCCCTATGTCACCGGTCCGGCGTGGGAGAGTAACTTAACTGCACTGTGAGATGCACTATAAAAGCGTACGTGGCAGCTGGATACAAGCTAAGTCATTTGTGTTCACAACACAAATCTAACGTAATCATATTACCTGAACCAGCAGGTGTCAACACTTTTGTTCTTGGTGTCAACGCGTCCAACAGCGCCGTAGCATGGCCTCGATCCACGGAGTTAAGAGCGCTCGACATCAGAAAAGAGAATGCACGAACCATCAGACGCTCCGGAATCAGAAGCTTAACCGGGCGCTGGCCATGAGTGCACGCGGACCGCCGTTTTCCTGCGATTGAACGTTGGTAATGCTGCCGAACCCGCTGGTGCCGATACTAAGGTTGGATGGGGCTGCGTAATTGGGGTGGTTCAGGGCGTTCGACGCAGCGGCTCCAATTTGGAAACGGAGATTCTCTCTTATCGGAAAGGTCTTGAACAGAGAAAGCGAAACCGCCTGGGTGCCAGGTCCCACCACAGCACCGACAGGAGAATCGCCCGCGCGACCGATATTATTAGCCGGCTTGGCGAAGGCCGCGGGATTAATCCACTCGTTCACACTTTGATTCGTCGGATACAGAGGCACGCCTGGAATGATGTCCGCCCGGCCTGCGCCCGACAGGTTTTCCGAGTTGTTGCCGGATGGATCGGCCCCTGGTGCGATCACAGTAAGGAACGGCCCCGTTTGGAAGAGCATCACGCCCGACAGCTGCCAGCCACCTATGATCTGGTCCAAAACACCATTCGCTTTGTTGAAGATAAAGCCTTTGCGGCCGAATGGCAGTTCATAAAGAAAGGTCGACAAGAAACGGCTGCGGTGTGTGAAGGAGACATTACCGTAGTCCAGGTTGATGTTATATATATCCGTGACGGTTCCACCCGACTGTGTGCCGAAGGCAGTCGGGTTGTAACCTTGAGCGTTTGACAGATTTTTGGCAAACGCATAGCTGGTGGTGAACTGGAGGCCATGCGACATGCGCTTGTTCCCCGCGATCGTTACGGCATTGTAGTTGCTGCGGCCGCCATTCGTGTCCTGTGAAATATATGCCCACAAAGGATATGGTTCACCGGCCGAGGCGGCAGCGAACCCGATCGTGTTCGGCGCAACCTGATTCAGATTCTCGTTATATCCGAGGCTGGAGCCATGATTCCCGTCATAAGAAAGCCGCAATCCCGTGTTGAACCCGAGATCCCGTTCCAGAGTGAAATTCCATTGCTGGACGTAAGGATCTTTATAGTTGACCTCCCCTGAGGCCTGAAAGCTCTGGGAGCCAGGCTGCTCGAGATTGGAAGGAAACGGATAGGGCATCGAGAGATTTGGCCTCCCGTTGACGACCGAGTTGGTAAAGCTGCCGACATCGCTCGCGGGCACGCCCCACGCGGCGGTGGCCAGCGTTCCGAGCATCGCTTCAATGTACTTTCCGTAACCCGCGCGAATAACCGTCTTGTCGTTGCCGAACGGACGCCAGGCGAAACCGATTCGCGGCGCGAAGCTGGTTTTCTGGTTCGTGTGCAGGGTTTGGTTCAGTTCCGCCTGCGAGGCCGTGACGATCGGGGTTGGCGCGATGGAACCCGCGAACACCGGATTCACAAGCGGAACGAACTGGTCTGGAATGGCGACCGACCCGTGGACGGTTACGCCGTTGATCACGGTATATGTGTTGGGGAGAAAGACCGCGTAGTTGTTAAAAGCATCCGCAAAAGGCGGGTGATACTCCCATCGCATTCCGAAATTGATCGTAAGGTGCGAGGTAGCTTTCCAGTCGTCCTGAGCGTAGGTGGCATAGTGGATCGAGTGGGCATTGGTGTCGGGCGAAGTCACTTCGCCAATGATGGTTCGGTCGGGGATGCCGAGCAGGAATGCCGCAAACGGATTCAGACCCGTGGTCGAGCCATTAAAGGTATACTCGCCCATGCGGTCGCTGGAAAAGACGTTACTGTAATAAGCGGAGAGCCGCCGTACATCGCCACCGAATTTCAGCGTGTGCGATCCGCGAGTCCAGGTCAGGTTGTCGAGCAGTTGCTTCGTCTGAGTAAAGGCGGCAGAATTGCAAGTGGAACCGCTCCCCTGAAAGCCCGTAATCGTAAACACCGGCGTGCAGGTGCCTCCGGGAGAATCGGGAAGGGGTGTTCCCAGCTCTTGTAAGAGAAGGTTGGAGTTGGCTGCGTTACTGGTGAGAATTCTGTTGCCCGTCACGCCGAGTCGTAACTCGTTTACCAGCGCGGGGCTGATGACGTAATTATGCGCTCCGGTAAAGGCATAATCCATTTCCGGCTGCTGGAGCCCGCCGGAAAGAATCGTTCCGGTGGAGAGCGGAGCGTTGGTTACGGCACGCAGCTTGTATGTACCGCGCACGAACACGGTCTGTTTCGAGTTAATATTCTGATCCAGCCGGACGTCGGCCTGGTTGCTGGAAATGGGAGTGGGGAAGTTAACGGCGTAGTTATTCGAGATCGCGTTCGGCGAGCCAATATTTGGAAGGGGGTACAGATAATTCAGCGTAGCGAGCGCCACCGGCGAGATCATGCTCTGCGGGATCTGGTTTCCAGGAAAAGCCGATCCGCTCAGAGCGGTAACGACACCCGAATACGCGGACAGATTGCCTGACCGTAACGCAAGCGACGGCACGCTTTCTTCGATAAACTGCTGGCGGGGCAACCTGAGGCCTTCGTAGCTCGCAAAGAAGAACGTCTTGTCCTTGCCGTGGTAAAGGTGCGGAATTACCACCGGGCCCCCCACGTATCCGCCGAAGTTGTTCATCTTCACCTGCGAGACGGTGGCGCTGAACGGGTTGCGGGCATTCATATCGGTATTCTGCAGGTTTTCAAAGACACCGCCGTGCAGGGCGTTCGATCCGCTTTTGGAAACGGTGGTAATGTCGCTAACTCCACCGTACTCCGCTGCGTTGTTAACCTCGCTGACGCGGATCTCCGCGATGGTGTTAAAGGACGGAAATAACTCCGCGATAGGCGCTTCATTTCGGACGCTCATCGTGCTGATGCCATCGACGCTGACTGAGAGCATGGCTGGTATCGCGCCTGCGACGGACATATTGCCCGCGCTGTCCGTTTGCACGCCCGCCTGCGTGGTAAGAGTGGATATCGCACTTGTGGATCCGAGCCCCCGCGAACTGATTCCGATTGGGAGGTCCAACAATTCGCGGCCGCTCTTCGTTTCCGCAATACTCGAAACCTCAGTTGTGATCGGTGCTTCACTCTCCGCGTCCACATCGACCGACTGGGCCTGACCGGCCAGGCTGAGATTGCCGTCAGTGCGAACTGTCTGGCGGGACAGTAACTCGAGACTCTTGAACGTTAGCGCCTGAAAACCTGGCGCCTGCATCACGATTTCATAGGTCCCAGGCTCAAGATTAACCAGCACGTAGTTTCCTTCTTTATCGGTAAGAGTGGACCGCCGCGCCGATGTACCCGTGTTTGTCAGAGTGACGACACACTCCGCCACGACGCTTCCCGACGGATCGTGGACAGTGCCCACAAATGTACCGAACGTAGATTGCGCCAGAACATTGTTTGCAAAGACAAAAGCGATAAAGGCCGCGCCCATCGAGCAGCGAGTCTTTTTCGCGATCATCAGGCCGCGGGTTCCATGTGTTGGCAGTGCACGAGAGGTGACACTACGCGAATGAGCAGTCAAGAGCACCTTTATTCTCCTTATTGAGGAATTTACGATCTCCGGGGAAAGGCGCTAACTGTGCGCGCAACCGAATCGATCAACAATCAAGGCAGGTTTGGTGTCCTAACGGTGGACGCACACTTCGCGCAGGTACCGAAGAGCCGCACCCTCCGGACATGAGGGGGTAACAACTTGCCATCGATAATAACAGTTATCGCTTGGCGGAGTCAATTTACGGGCGGCTTTTCACCGGATTCGATTGTTGGATACGTCTTATCGAAAAAACCGATGACATTGTCCCGCAATCGGGCGAAATGCGATTGTCAGGCGCGTGCCTGCGGCTAAGTAAGAAGCTCTACTAAGGGGCCGAAACATACACCTTCAGGATCATATCGCTGGGCTTTGTGGGGACGTTTCCCGAGGTGTATTCCGGCGACCCGTCCATATAGGGAAACTGCTTCGGAAAGGCTCGAACTCCGCCGTAGATGTATCCGGCGAAAACACGCTTCCCACGGAACTGGCGGAGATCGAAGATTTCAGCATCCTCGCGTATTCTCTTCAATCCGGCGGCAGGCAGGAAAGCAGCGTTGGTCCCTACATATCCGGGAAGCCGGCTGTCCTGCTGGACAAACTCAAGAGTTTTTCCCTTGCTCCGTACCAGCGTGCTGATTTCATCGATCCACGGCATGCCGTCGAGGTAGTCTGTCTGCTTCGTCTTATCTCCCAACACAGGCGCCTGCACGAACTGGCGTTTGGCACCGTTCCAGCGCCAGCGGCTGATTCCGCCAAAGAACGTCGTATACATTCCAGACGATTCCGGGTCGTAGAAAAGCATGGTTGCGCACGAATACGCGCTCATTTTCTGCTCGAAGCTGTCGTCGACCTTTGGAACGGACCCAGCGCTAATAAAGATGGGGCGAGTGAAATTCAACTGATCTTTCGTGAACACTCCACCGTAGACCGCGGCGCCGAGGGATTTGCCGTCTTCAAGCATAGTCAGCCCAGCGTTAAGGTCGCGTCTTGCGAATTCCGGGTCCTTGAAACTCTTTTCCAGGGAAACCGCGAGTTTGCCGGAGCCGCCGCGAGTAAACCGCAATTTGCGAATCTCCCCAAGGTATGTTTGCGATGCCTTGGGCGTATTTTTCTCGTCCGCGGCCTCGAAACCGCGGTAAGTACCCATGAAGACGTGGCCGCCAATCAGATAGAAAAACCCATCGTCCAGCTTGACCAGTTGCCCGCCGGTCGACTGCACCAGGGGCGACTCCGCCCACGCAATGGAGCTGGAGAAAGTATCCTTGCCATGGATCACGCCGTCCACCAGGGCCGGGAGGCTTACCGAAGAAACGAGCGGATAAGTCACCATTTCGCCGGCGGAATTCTGGCCGTATCCACCTACAAGATAGAGAGTGTCCTTATCTTGAAAATGGAGAAGATTGGTAGCCACCCATTGGTCCTTCACCGGGTTCAACGAAGGGGGCAGATCGGCAACCGGAAAACTATAAACTTTCGCCGGCCCTGAAGCCGGCGGTTCGATGACCCAGATTTGCAGGTTGGCCTTCGTCCGCGGAAAATCCACGTCACCCTGGCCGACTCCGTGATATCCCCCGGTGCGCCCGGCGATCAGAATCCACTTCCCGTCCCATTGCGCCCAGACGAAAGACTGCAGACGCGGCGCACCGATAAACTGAGCGCTTACGTCTTCCGATGCCTCCACCAGGAGAGGCGACCGGCCGGGCGAGCCCGCAATGGCCAGAAGACACCCCAGAGCCAAGGGTATCGCCGCTGTAGTAACGAGGCGTCCGCCTGCGTTTGTAGAGTAGGAAGTTCCCCGTGCCCTGTCCATCGCGGTCTCCGGTCAGCCGGTCAACGTTTCTGGCCGTTCAGCCAACTTGCGACGTCGTCCAAAACCTCAGGCGCCACGTTACCTGGATTGTGGTACTCCGCAGGCGAACCTTTGCCTTCCCCTTTTATGAACAAGTCATTCAACGCAGGGTAGCTGTGGAACGTGATTGTGTCGCGCGCTCCGAGCGCCGATTTCCATAGAGCGAAATCCTTCATCGTCACCTGAAAGTCGCGCTCGCCCTGCATAACGAGCATCGGTATGCCAAGCCGCTTCGCCTCCGCGCCAGGGTCGTATCCTTTCACATTCAGCCACCAGGCAGTCGGCAGGCCAAGCAGGATGGGCGGGTTGTCTCCTTTTGGATCAAGCTTCTTGACCTTGTCCACTTCCGCCTTCAGCTGGTTGAGCCGGGCTTGTTCACTCTGGCCGGGCTCGCCTTTCAGGTTCAGCACGTACTCGGTCTGACCATACGCCACATCTTCGACCGGTCTGGCAGGGGCAGCCATCAGGATCAGGCCGGCCAGCTTGCGGTCGCGAGCAGCGATTCGCGGGCTCGCGTAACCACCCAGACTGTGGCCGAGCACGTAGATCCGGTTCGGATCGATCTCCGGCTGCTTTCTGAGCAGCGCTATCGCCCGCGTGGCGTCTTCCACCGTCTCGTCGTCGATCGTGTAACTCGTTTCGCTCATTTCCTCGCCATAAACCTTCGATCGCTTGTCGTACCGAAGGACGGCATAGCCCCGTGAAGCCAACCCTTCAGCGAGATCCTGGAACATACGGATGGCGAAAATCGACTCGTCACGATCGTTGGGTCCGGGGCCGTGCACCAAAACGATTCCAGGCACTCGTGCCGTCGCCACCGGAATAGTCAAAGTCCCGCCCAGTTTCCACATATCGGCGCCCACCGTGACTTCTCGTTCATGGAACGACTCCGGCTTGCTATATGACGGTCGTTTCCAGGTATATGGGAGGGGTTTGTTGGGCGGACGAAAGTACATTCCGGCTATCTGGCCCGACGGACTAAGGGTGAATTGAACGTGAATGCTCGTGTTCGAAAACTTCACGGGAAAGCTGACCAGATTGTTGGTTCCGTCAGCGCCGAGAATCGCGTCGCCGATGCTTTGCGGTTTGCCGAATTCCTTCAGCTCCGCGCTGACTTTCTGCTGCAGAAACTCGAGCGTCACGTTCTGCTTCATAGTTTCGGAAAACATACCGCTGAGGTCGGGATATTTCTCCGCCAGCAGGAGATCCAGCGCCTTTCTTCCGATTTCCGCGGGTGTTCGGCCAGTCTGCGCCAGCAACAACGCTGAAGAGACCAAAACGAGTCCGGTATGAATGGCGTTTCTCAGGAACATGTATCACCCCTTTTTTTGGTGCGAAAGGCAGAACAACCCGGCAAGATTTGCGGGATAAACGAAGAATCGACGGGTGAAGTCGGCGACGTGGACTTAAAAAAACCAGATCGCGCACACACTACGCGAAAGGGTCAACGATGGGGACGAAATGCCCGAACGTCCTGTTTCAGCAACGTAGCACTTAAGCCAGCTTGTTGTCAATCGACCGCAATTCGAACCCACTCAATCGATAACGGAATGCACCGTAGCCGTTCAGCTTGCCGGCACACCATTCCAATCCCTGCCGCAAGAATTCCAATTCCTTCTCCCACCACAATCCTTCATTTCCCGACCGGTAGAAATCCAGGGACGCCGCCAAGTGGCGCTGGAACCCGACGGTAAGGCGTGCCTGGTAATGACAAAGGAGTTCTTCCGCGGCGCCGCCAGTTGAAATGGCCCCGACCACAGCTGCCGCCAGAATGGCTTCCCTGACCGCATGAGCAGTCCCATCCCCGCAGATCGGATCAAAGGCCATACCTGCCGTGCCACAGGCAAGCCACCGGGGCCCGCAAAGAGGCGAGACGATCCGAGGGCTTGCGGGAAATTGTCCCGATGGGCCGCTCATAAACGCTATTCGTCCGGCGATCAGGTTACTCCGCTCCATAATGGCATGCACGGAACAGCCCACTGAAAGAAGCCAGCCCGACTCAACCGAATTCGGAATCAAAAACAGCCATCCGTCTTCGAGCGACTCGATCCAGCAGGACGCCGAGTCACGCGCGTCCTTCAGACGGACCTGCGCGGCCGATGCGATTCGCGAACCGAAGCAGTGCTCGACCGTGCCCGGTGGCAACGGACGGGACGTGAAAATCGTGAAATCACCTTCGTCTCCGGCCGGTTCATCGGGCAGTTCCATTTCCCGCTCCAATTGACTAAGGAGTTCGCGCTCCGAAACGACCACGGCGGCGTGATCAAACGCCACCGCCTCTCCGTTCCTGCCCCACTTGACGACCCGGCGGGTTATTCGCGGCGCGGCGTGGAACAAATCGGGCCGTTCGAAGACTTCCCGGATCAGCGCCAATGCGGCCTCGCTGAGCATGATGGCGGGCAGCCGGGGACGAGGAATACGTTGCAGTACAGGCTTGAAACCGGCTCTCGTCAACAGATGCGCGCAGCACCAGGCGGCGGCGCCGTCTCCGCGAATGACTATTTTCGATCCCTTCCGAAGTGGCTGCTGAGCGGTCATAACACGCTCAGAAAGTTCACGAGGTCATTCTTTTCCGGTTCGGTATACCGGATTCCAAACCGCTTATCGTAAAACTCGACAACATCCCGAAGACTCTTCGCCGAGCCGTTCGAAAAGTAGGGAGCCCGCGCGGCAAGCCCTCTGAATTGCGGCACCACGATGGATCCGACGTCGGCGCACTTACCCGAAATCAGCGCACGGCCGGGGTCCTGTGTATAGATCACACGCCCGAGGACCGGATGCGGAGGGGCCGTCTCCAGGCACGTGATCCGGAAGAGCGGGAGTTCGGGTGTCCCCTGCGCTCCAGGAGTGCCGGTCGCATCGACATTCGCACCGGCGATATTGGTTGTGCCGATGTCCATCCATCGCGTGCTCCCCGCTTTGTGGCATGAAGAACAGGTTTCGAGAGCGGAACCGCGAAGCCGGAACCGGTGGCCGAAGAACAGGTCGCTTCCGCGCGCCACCGATGCACGGAACTCGCGCTGCACGCCCAAGTCTTCCTCTTGTCTTTGCTTCCTCCAGACATCGAATGAGAGGGGTGCGGGCAGACCTGATGCGGCATTGGACAGATTCTCCGGGCCGAGAACGCCAGGACTGCCCCTTTCGTCCAGCAGTCCGCCGCGAATGTCGGCACTCTGCGCCACGTAAATCTGGGTTTCGAAATCGATGATCCGGCGAAGCTGCTCGGCGCTCGGTGGCGCCTCCGCCTGCTCGTGGATCATTGCCGCGCTTATAGCCTGAGTTCGCAGAGAAGGTTCACGCGCATCGGCCATTAAGCCGATCCCGCCGGGCCCGGCGATTATGTGCTTGAGGTTCGCGGCGACGCGCGGACGCCGATAAACCGAGATGGCAGGATTTCCGCTCGCCAGTCCATAGACCGGGCTTGTGTTGCACCCGGTCGGATCGCGCAGAACCTCAATGCGGAACTCGGGTTCCATTGCGCGGCCACCGGCGTCCTTCGGAGGCCACGGCAGAGCAATCCGAAACAGGCCCCGGTCGAGAAGCAGTGAATGCGAACTTCGAGCGCCCCGGGGTAAGTCCGGACAGTTGGAACCATCAATGGCGGCGAACAAGGGATCTTTTCCCTGTGTCTCGGTCCAGCGGGTTTGCACGCTCGACGTCGAGACGCTCATGGCGTTGGACGGTTGATGGCACGTCACGCAGGCGCGGCCGTTAACGCCCAGCGGCTCGAAAAAGGGGTGGTCCCTCGTGTGAATCAAGCCGGTGGTATTCAGGATGGCGATCTGGCCGGTCGCGTTATCATAGTCTTCTTCCCAAGGGAGGTTGCCGCCCTGACCGGCATCCCACCAGACACGGTCCGGACCGTAGGCTCGACCACCCTGGCCGCTCAAGACCGCAACCGAAGCCAGCACCGCGACCGCTCCGGAGGCGAAGCCGATATTCTTCATGTCCATGACCTCTTTTCTTCTCAATCTGCGCTTGAAAATCGTGCTTGTAAAGATGAGTCGAACCTGGACTTTCCGGATATGACAGGTGCGGACGAACGACTGAGTTGGACGAACGACAGAGTGACATGGATGGCGGTTTCATGTCAACCGCTGCCCGCCCGTAATCCCGTTCGGGAGATGGCTGAACGACACTGCGAATATTCATACGCGGAAACCCATTGACAGGATGTTGAGCAAATGGTTATACTGCGAGGCAGCCAAGTAGTAGTGTAAGCTCACTATGTAGTGACGAACGAGGGTGCGCATTTCACCCCCGTCGATTCGCTGAGACACTCCAACCCGTATGCCCACGCAGGGCATCTCTTCTTTTCATCCTTCGATTCCGTAAATTGCGCCAGTGTGTTGCGCGCCGTATCGCCAAACAGTTGTTCTCAGATATCAATTGAATCCCAACGGTGGAGAGTACAATGCGTAATTCACTAACGAGCCGGTCACTTCTCACAGCTATTATTCTGGTTGCCGCGGCACAATCGCTGCCGGCACAGGGCAAGGCGCCAGCGCAAGGTATCCCGATCGACAACAAGTTGACTATAGAAAAGTGTGGCGGGTGTCACAAGCGAGACAAGGACGGCATGATGGGGCGGCTCTCCTACATTCGCACAACCCCCGAAATCTGGGAGCAGAACATCAAACGCATGATGCGTCTCAACGGCGTGGCTGTCACGCCCGCCGAAGTGCGCGAGATCGTGAAGTACCTCAGCAATAACAACGGCTTGGCTCCCGAGGAGCAGGAGCCTGCGTTCTGGGAAGTAGATCACAGCCTGCCGGGGCACCAGTTCGATTACGTCCCCGAAGCTCTCGGAAAAACATGCAACTATTGCCATACGATCGGCCGTGTGCTGCTGCAGCGCCGCACGCGCGACGATTATGAGAAACTGGCCGCGCTCCACGTCGGATTATTTCCCGGCGCGGAGAACCAGTTTCACCCGCAGCGATCGCGGAGGAACGCCCTGCCGGAGGCAGCCGTACAAACGAGTTCGGCCGCCAACGGAATTCAGATCCCCCAGCGGCCGGCGGACACAAAAACACCCTATCCGATCGACACGATACTCGACTATCTGACGAAGAACCAGCCCCTGATCACTCCCGAATGGACGGCTTGGAAGGCCACGATGGCCAATCCGAAGCTGGCTGGAACCTGGGCCGTCAGCGCCTATCAACCAGGTAAAGGCAAGGCATTTGGCACGCTGACCATTGCGGCGACGACGGCTCCCGATGAGTTCACGACCAAACTGCAACTGTACTTCCCGGCAAAAGACTCGACGTTAAACCGGAGCGGTAAGGGACTTGTCTATACGGGGTACAGTTGGCGCGGACGGGAGAAAGCCGACACGGCTCCTCCTACGAGCACCGACCCGGGCAGTAACCCGGTCGAGTGGCGCGAGGCCATGATGGTTTCACGCGACGGGAACAGCATGCACGGCCGCTGGTTCTGGGGCGGGTATAGCGAATTCGGCATCGAAGTCACGCTGTCGCGATTAGGCCCGCAGCCCGTCGTGCTGGGAACCGATTTGTACTCGTTGCAGTCGCCTGGCACTGCCCGGGAATTGCGGATCTTCGGGGCCAATTTACCGGCGAACCTGAAACCGGCGGACGTGGATCTGGGTCCGGGCGTGACCGTTACACGCGTGGTAAAGGCAACACCGTCAGCAGCTACGGTTGAGGTAGCGGTCGCAAAAGGTCTGCCTGTGGGAATCCGGAATGTTTCCATCGGCTCCGCCACCGCTGTCAAAGCCTTGGCTATATACGACAAGATCGCCTATATCGAGGTGGCGCCGGATGCCAGCTTGGCCCGCTTGGGCGGAGGCATCGCCGCCAAGCAGTACACGCAATTGGAGGCCATAGCGTACGCAGCGGGACCGGACGGAAAGAAAGACACCGACGACGACGTGCCGCTGGGGCCCGTGAATGCCCGCTGGGCGCTGGAGGAG
>Ga0181530_10004949_pt1 | contig 13840 bp, 14 predicted proteins | sample PEATcosm2014_Bin_42_FD_119769 | JGI IMG/M metagenome (GOLD analysis project Ga0181530, IMG submission 119769) | Peatland microbial communities from MTU Mesocosm Facility, Houghton, MI, USA - PEATcosm2014_Bin10_60_metaG | ecosystem: Environmental > Terrestrial > Soil > Wetlands > Peat | place... | reverse complement strand
AGTACACAGTAGAACGCGTGCACCTGAATTTTCGAGTCTGTCCAGTGGAACATCGGGCTCCACCCCAGAAAGTGGGGGTTCTTCATCTGCTTGAAGGCGTCCTCGATGTGGTACTGCGAGCGGCCGATCAAATCACGGCGTCCAACTGGGCAGGTGCGGCGTGTCGCGGGGATAAGGCCAGCCTTGGTCCATTGACAAGCCAGATTCCGGCCCAAACAACATGGGGGTGGGGTCTAATAGACCTGGAACAAGGGATTCCTTAACCTGGAAACACTGTCCAAAATGTTTCTCCCCGGAGCACCACGGTTTCGGTTCAGCAACTCCCTCCCGACGTGAACATAGAAATACGCATTCTGCTTGCAACACCCGAAGGCGACTGCTTCCTGTACATACAGCCACCCAATGCGGCGAGTAGAGCTATCAGCTTGGTGATTTCGCCAGTGGCATCGGGCGACTGGCGGAAACTAGGGCTTCCCATTCCATCTCACGTTGCCAATCCTGTTCCATAAGAATTTCCATAAGCAGGGAATCGGCGTCGGACTCAAGAGAAGTGAGCAATGGACAATTCTGAATACTGGCGTCGGAAACGCTGGTAACAGCCGCTTTCATCTCTGTCATCACCCGGTCTTCGATTTCCTCCCTGTCAATTCGGCTGGTGTGCTTGAAAATTTGGAGGGTGCTTCGTAGGTTCTTCCTGATCTTTTCCACCTGCTTGGTGTTCCATTGTTCCCGTTGTGCTTTGGTCATGGTTCTCCTGTTTGTTCGTCTTATTCCTGTAAGCTCCGGTACTGATCGGCCATCTCCATTTCAGCGGCCGCTCTTTCCTTCGCACGGCGATATAGTGCGGCTGCGGTCAACTCGAATGATCTGTGTAATTTCTTGATCGTGTCTGCGCCAAGTTCTTCGCATATTTGATCTAGGTGTTTCTTCTTTGCGCCGGTTAGTTCAGTTTGTTTTCTCTTCATTTTGGTTGTGTCCTCCAGGTTCGTGTTGGTAAGGGTAGGCTTCTTCGGAAATCGAAGCCAGTGCGTACAGTACGGCTGCACGGATGAATCGGCATCGGTTGAAACCACAAAGCTCTGGAACCGTGGCGATCACATCGTCAATGTCAGCCACGGTGGTCTTGGTGAGCCGAAGTTGTAGGGCGTGGTCCAAATCAGTCTTGTTTGGCATGTGTTTTCTCCGGTAGCTGGAACGCCTTGGCTTCCACGATGACTTTCTTCAGCAACAGAAGTTCATCAAGCATAGCTTCCATCCGGGTGAGCCTGTCTCGTTCTTGCTTGGTTTTAATGGTTCTTGGGTTAACTGCAATCGGGTTGTTAACTTCTTGGTGTTTGGTCCATTGGATGAAGTTCATGTTAGTCTCTCCTGAACGTAGGCAAAGTTCTGGTAATACGGCGGTGATTGTTGCCGCCGTTCGTGGCCTTCAAATGGCTCCGGGGCCTCCCTATGGCGATTGCCAATCAGTACTGTGCCCGAAGCCGGTGGCTATCAAAATTTGTCCGCTAGTGTTTCCTCCTGAGTTCCGAACTCGTGATGGTATGGTCAATGGTCCATCGTGGTGCGTATTCCGGTGAAATCGATCACGATTCCGAGGTTCCGCCGATCAGCATTCCGATCTCAAATCGATCACTTCATCGAAGACGATATCCCCCGTCGTCGTCGTCTTTTCTTGCTTGTTTTCTTGTGTTTGCTTGGTCAGCCGGTTGACGTTTGGGCCGCGCTACCGATCACCGGGCCACTGATCGCCGGAACCTCGGAATCGTGATCGGCAAGGCCCGGAATACGCACGTGGGTGAAATGTTTTTCCGCTGTAGCTGCGGACGGCGGCGGATTCCCCGGTTTCTTCCCCGATCACCTGAAGATCGAACTGGCCGGAAGGGACCAGCTTGCGCCAGATGCCGGGAGCCTTCAGAAAAAACTTTTCCTGGTGCTGAATCGGAACGGCCCAAATCGTGTTGTAGTGCAAGTATGTCGCCCGCTCCGGTACTGCAATCCAGCGGGGCCGTTCGTCATCGGGAACATTGCACCAGTTTCTTCCAAGTAGGCACCGGGCGATCTTCATGTCGAACAGGTTGAGTCGCTGGTAGCACCAGGACGGCTCCAAGTTCTTGAGGTTGAAATTTACGACGCCATAAAAACCTCCCGGCGCTTGCTGGAGCATTTCGAGAAAGCCGCTCTGATATTCGTTCCCCAAACGGAGCAACGGAGCGACTTCCAGCATGTAGTTTTGAACATCCGGCATCGGACGCTTCATGAGAGCGTCCACCGTCATGGGAACAGCCGGGAGCCGGGTGATGAATGGTTGTGTGTTCGGCATATTTTCTCTGCCGAACGTATTTAGCATCGGGCGCTGTTCCCCGGCCCCGGCAGTTGCCGCCGCTGCGCGGCGGCAGTCTCAGAGGATTGGCGAAATCGCCAGTCGCCCTGAATCACCGCCGCCCCTGTTGACTCGTTGCAGTTTTGATTGCATAATGAACTTTATATGACAAAGGCGTTTGCGTACCTTCGAGTGAGCGGCAAGGCGCAAGAGGCCGGTGATGGATACACCCGCCAACTTCAGAGCATCAATCTCTACGCCGCCGCCAATGACATCAAAGTGGTTCGGATCTTCAAAGAGCGTGGCGTCAGCGGAGAGCGGGAACTGAAGGACAGGCCAGCCTTCATGGAGATGTTGGCAGCACTCCACGCAAATGGCGTCAGACAAATTTTGATCGAACGACTGGATCGCCTCGCACGCAGCCTGTCCGTCCAGGAGAGCATCATTGCCGAACTGAAGCGCCACGGCTTTGAATTGATCTCCGCAGAGGAACCGGACCTCCTGAAAGATGACCCGTACCGGGTGATGTTCCGGCAATTCCAAGGGGCGATTGCACAGTGCGAGAAGGCCAATATCGTTCTCAAACTGCGTGGCGCACGCCAGCGCATGAAGGCCCGGACAGGCCGCTGCGAAGGCCGCAAGCCCTTTGGTGCGAATGAAGATGAACAAGCCATTATTGCCCGGATGAAGGAATTCAGAGCCTCTGGCATGGCCTATGATCGCATTGCGGCCACTCTAAACAGCGAAGGCGTTCCGACACGCACTCCAGGCAAGCGGTGGCACGGATTCGCCGTGAATCAGATTCTCAACCGCTTTCAGAGCTAGTCGTGATGTCCGGGACGGCTTGGACCCATGATAGGATTGTGCCATGGAGTATGACCATACTCAAACGAGAGAGTTCCTAGACTGGATTAACAGTCACCCCACAGGCTTCGTTGCAGCCTTCCGCTATGGCGACCACATGAAACTGCACCGTGCGAACTGCCCAAGTCTCAGAAAACCCACGGATCAGAAGAGGGACGCCAAGAAGTTCTGCTGTGAGAAGCGAGATGCGGTGGAGGCTTGGGCGGCTAAGCAGGGCCAGCCATTAAGCCCATGTAGGCTCGCCGGGTGTTTCCGAGGACATTAAACTGACCCTTCTCCTGCTTTCGCTTTCGGCGTGGTGCCCGATCACGGTTTCTACTAGCTTGAATCGGCGTCTAGCACTCTGATGTTCTTCAAAAGCCACGTCTTCGCTGGTTCACGGGCGTGGCCGCTTAGATCCCACCACCTTACGGGCAGCAGAGTTATGGAAAGACCACAAATCTGGATGGAGTACACCCTCCGATAATCGAATTTTTCGCCGCCACCAAACTTCTCGAAGTAGTGCATGGGCCTGTTGCCCTTTGTGACAATGATGTGCGGCCTAACGTGGCTAATCAGGTCTAACAAGTGTAGATTTGCACACGGGCTTTCCGCACCTAGCCCACGGGAGGGCAGCGCACAGAAGTACAAATCAGAAACAGTTGCCACTTCACCGAACTGCTTGCCCTTGTACGCTTCGCTGACAATCTCAACAAAAGGACGATAGAATCTCTCTTTTTCATAAGATTGCAAGTAACTGTCGCTGTCCTGGTTTCGGTCTGCACCTAAGGTTGCAAACTCAGTTGGGCCGCTGTTTGACCAGTCCAAAACATAGTTATTTGTGGGGCGTGGACAAAGCGCCATGAAAAGCAGCCTCGCAGTCCCTTTGTCCGGGATCGTTGGCGGAAACTTCTTCGGATACCCGTCTGCACGAAAAGCAAAACCAAATCGCTTTCCATTGTCCACACACGCACGGCACGAAAAAACCTTGGATTGTAGCGGCGTCACCCCTTTACTCCGTGTTACACATAGTTAAAACGTCGTAATACTGACGTTTGTAACCTTTCCGGCTTTTGACAAGTAGGCAGCATCAGAGTAGTACTCAGGGCCACTCCAGAAAGGTGTCTCACCAACTGGAGCGAGTTTGGTGACAAGTTCCAAATCTACAAAATCCCCGGACGCAGAATAGAATGAGATTGAAATAGAAACCTCGACTTGTCCTCCGCAGCGGTTAGAGATGGTTCCCGTCAGTTCCGCATGGTCCGCAAAGAAGCCCCTTTTGGCGGGCTTGAAAACGATGCGACGAACCGTAACACACCTTTCCACTACGTCGGCTTGTGTTGGCACGTTTTCTCGTGCCTCGTCGTCTTTTTTCTTTTGCGCCTTTGCAGCCCGCAGTGCCGCCTCTTGTTCCTGCTTAAGTCTCTGCTGTTCCTTTTTCGTTAGTTTCGGTGGCTGAGTATCTGTAGCGTCTGTCGTTTTCCGTTGCGGGGCGGCTGGGGTTCCCAATACGGGCTTGGGAAGATCGGATGATTGGAATTCTTCGTCGGAAATCTCAATGCTGTTCAGGAAGTCCGCAATGTCACCAGCTTCGTGATCGAACACGTTTTCCGGCGTCAGTGCGATAAGGCCAAAGGTTCCTGACGTTCCGCCGTGGAAATAGCAATAGGCCCGCTGGACGGATGGGCTGGTAGTTACCAGGAACTGCACTGACAACACCTGCTTTCCGTTAACAGAACGCTGCTCCTTCGAGACGATCCTGGCATCGCCGCCAGCCTCTTTGTAGTGCCTCAGAACCGCCTCCGGGATCAGGTCCGTTGGCCCCTTGACGGAATCGGTTATGACCTGGATCAGAGTCGGACCCTTGGTGAATTCAAGCCGCCCCTCCTTCTCCGTTACAGTCTCTTTCGTCAGCGTCCACTTCTTCTCGTCAAACCATACGGCGAAATCGCCATAAGCCGTTTTAATGCGCTTCGTCGCTGATGCGGCTCTCGTGTACGACGGCAATGTGCTTTGGGCCAACGCCAATGGCACAGCCAAGACCGCAAGGATGGCAATTCGGGGAGGCATCATGGCGCCTGTGCTCTCGCTTAAGCAGATCAATGGACCTAATGGTATGCTACTCTCCTAGACTTCCGCTTTCAACATTGGTTGGACGGGGGTGCAGGTCGCCGCATGGCCCGCCCTTCTGTTTCCAGAAGGTCAAGGCCGAAACGCTTGTCACGCCCGTGCAAAGCCCCCGATCACGAGCGGGCTTCCAGTCTTGTGCCGTATGCCTTCCAACTGGACGCTAAAATCAAAAGATTTCCAAGATGATCGATGAGATCGCCTTCGGAATGCGGAGCGTGAGGGCGGCGGGAAACGTGGCGCTGTGTGCCGTCGCCGGGGTGCCCGTGAGTCCACCGGGCCGGTGCGGAGGGGTTCCGGGTGATCCTGTGCGCCGTGGTAGGTGTCTGGTTGAAGGGTGGAAGTGGTGGGGCTGCACAGGCTCGAACTGTGGACCTTGTGCGTGTGAAGCACACGCTCTAACCAACTGAGCTACAGCCCCAAATCGCAAGTATACCATCGCAGCCGCTTACGTTTCCACGTGCGGTTTCGGTGGCCGATCAGAGCGCATACTTCCGTTTTTTTGGGCCAGTTCTCATGCCGATAAATCATTGAAAAAAAGAGGACAAGAGAGGCGAACCAGACAACATTCTTCACACGCAGGAGGTCACAGGTTCGAGTCCTGTCGCGCCCACCATTTACTTTTCATTCACTTACAGGAGTTTTGGCAACCACCGAAAGGCGCGATTTGCGGCTTTCTTTGGGGACTTCTTTGCCATCCGAAATCGTGTTCGTGGACGTTGTCTTCCGCCATTTTCGTGAGCGCCGTGTGTCGCAGGTCGTGCAGCCGGCAATGTACCTTGGCCGTCGTGCGCACCGACTCCCAGGAGGATTTGATCGTGGTCGCCGGTCGCATAGGATCAACCGGCTTCACGCGGTTGGAAAACGGGAAGAGCTGCCAATCCGGCTGAGGATCGGCTTCGAATCTCTTCTTGAGCCAGGTCACCCGCTTGGACAGGATTTCGGCGAGGTCGTCGTTCATCGGGATCTCGCGGCCCGTGCCGGCGCGCGTCTTCGCCTTGCCCACCCGGAGCGATCGCGCTTTCCAATCGAGCTGGCCCACGCGAAGCGAGCGGATTTCGCCGCTGCGCATCCCGGTGAGGACCGCAATTTGAATGAACGGGAGGATCAGCGGCGATCTGCTCGCCGCCGCCGTCGTGAGTAGCCGTGCCTCCTCTTCCGGCGACAGGGCGATTCCTACGTCATGGTTTTCCTCGAGGCGCTTCACCTTCGGCCAGAGCTCGCGCCACTGGTGGCCGACCGCCCGCGCGAGGCAATCCACCTCCATGTTGATGGTCCGGTTTCCGGCATCTTCGGAAAGGCGCGTTGCCATGTAGCCGCGGACTCGCTCCTCCGTCAGGTCGGGAAGGACGGCGTTCCCGAGCAGGCGTTCCACGTGCACGGCGCGATCCTTGACCCAGGCGATGGACTTCTCCCGGTGGCCCGTCGCGTATCCCTTACGGGCTCTTGCCAGCTTGCCTGTCTTCGGGTCCGGGTACTTGGGTCTAAAGAGCGCCATACACCTCCCTTTCGTTCACGCCGCATTCCGCGGCAATTCTGCCTTTCAAATCTGTAATCGGCCGGCGGCCTCCAGAGCATAAGTGGCGCCAGTCGGGTCAACCGTAATAGGTTGCCGGTAGACAGTCAAGGCCGTCCGCACGCCCGCACGCTTGCCGCTGGCGGCTGTCGGCGGGCAGCAAATCGATTCGCCATCTTGGTATGCTCATTGTTATGGCACGCCCGACCGGAAAAACAAAGAGCGCCACGCCGTCTGCGCGGAAGCCGGCGGGCCGGTCTCCGAAAGTGCCCCGCATTGCGCGAATCATACAGCGCCTGGGCCGCATGATCCCCGAAGAGGAATTGCGGCGGATTCCGAAGGATCTTTCCGGCCAAGTCGATCACTACGTCTACGGATTGCCGAAGCGGTGAGGCGGGTCTTCGCCGACACGCTGTACTGGCTCGCGATCTTCGTTCCAGGCGACGAGACGCATCTCACGGACGCCTCGCTGATTCGATCCGGCAAAGCGACCAGCCTGAATCCAGGCATCCGGAAACCGGGCGAACCGGTCCTTACCGAAAAGGAGCAGCCCTCCGATAGTCGGCACCTGACGGCCTTGGTGTTCCGTGACGATGCGAAGGGTGCTCCACGGCTGGGCGGTCAGTTGTCTGTAAGGTGCAAAGAACTCCGAAGCAGCTCGGAAGTCGATGGCTTCCGACTTCAGGTCCGGGATGGCCTGCTCGTCGAACGTGGTCCTCCAATTCAGGCGTTTCAGCTCTTCGATCTGCGGCGCATCAGCCTTTCGATTGGTCGAGCCCACCCGGATGAAGACGCCGTCTTCGGCTCCCAGCCGTTCCAGGTAGTGCGGGCGTGCGTTGCTTGGGTAGACCCGCACAGCCAACACGTTCAGCTTCCGCCACGGCACTACCTCGATATCCGGAATGAGGCGTGGGCGGATCGAATCCGAGACCAGGTTTGCGAGCTTCTCTTCCCATGCAAGAACGTCGGGCACGCCGCGGACGTTCTTTGAACCGTCCGCCCCCTTCCTCAGGCAGCTCAGCCTGAGTGCGGGTCGGCCACCGATCTCGAGCAGCCCCCGCACGCCGTATGAGATGATTTCGGATGAGCTTAAGTAGGCCCCAGATGATCCTCCCGAAAGTCGCTGCCCTGGCGCTGTTATGCGCCGCTTCCCTGCCCGCCGCCGACCTGTTCCGCGACGATTTCTCGCGTTTTCCGCCCGGCTGGTTGACCTTTCCAGTGGGCTCTTTGAACGGCGCCATCCAGGAGTATCACTACCTGCCCGATCGCGGCGTCCCCCTGGGCCCCTGGGAAAACGCCATCTGTCACCTCGATTCCTGGGTCGCCGCCGACGAAAACGGCCAACCCTACCTCGAAGAGCATCTCGATTCCACCGCCCGCCAGTTCACCGACCCCATCCTCATGACCGGCGACCCCGAGTGGAACGATTATAGCGTCGAGGTGAAAGTGAAGCCGCTCGCCCTGAGCGCTATCGCCGGCATCGTGTTCCGCTATCGCACCAACCGGCACTATTATGTTTTCGGCCTGGCCGGCGGCAGCCAGGCGCGGCTGGCGCTGCACCTGCCCCTCGAGCCCCAGTTCCGCGTTCCCGGCTGGAAGGAACTCGCCGCCGCCCCATTCCGCTACGACACCACCCGCTATTACCTCCTCAAAGTCGAAACCGCCGGGCCGCAAATCCGCGCCTACGTGGATGGCAAGTTAGTGCTCGAAGCCTCCGATCCCGAACTGTCCAAGGGCAAAGCCGGTGTCACCGCCGGTGGCCCCGCCCGCTTCCAGGATTTCCATGTCTGGACGTCCGCCGCCGCCGCGCGGGATATCGCCGCCCGCATCCGCTCGCGCGACGCTGATCTGGCGCGCCTGCGCGCCGCCAATCCCCAACCCAAACTCTGGAAAAAGTTCGACACGCCCGAGTATGGAGCCGGCCGCAACGTGCGCTTTGGCGACCTGGACGGCGATGGCGTCCCCGATATGCTGATCGCGCAAAACATCCCCCGCGTTTCGGGCGATGCCTTCGACCAGATCAGTTGCTTGACCGCCGTCACCTTCGACGGCAAAATTCTCTGGCAATCCGGCCGGCCCAATGCCCGCAACGGTTTGCTCACCAACGATACGCCCTTCCAGATCCACGATATCGATGGCGACGGCCGGAATGAAGTCGTGGTGGTCCGCGATTTCCAATTGCAGATTCTCGACGGACGCACCGGAGCGGTCAAGCGCTGGGTCTGGATGCCCAAAATGCCACCCACCGATACCGCCCATCCCTACGAAATGGAGAACGGCGATTCCATCGCCTTCGTCAACTTCTCCGGCAACCCGGACCGCCGCGAAATTCTCGTCAAGGACCGCTACACCCACTTTTGGATCTTCAACAATAAACTCGAGTTGCTTTGGAAGGGCGACGGCCAGACCGGCCATTTCCCCTATCCCGTGGAGTTGCGCGGCGAGGGCTTCGACTCCCTCATGATCGGCTACTCCCTCTGGGATCGCCATGGCCGCCAACTCTGGAGTCATGATGCCGATCTCCACGACCACGCCGACGGCGTCATGGTGGGCAACCTTTCCGGCGATCCCGCCGCCCAGCCGCGCGTCTATGCCAGCGGCAGCGACGAGGGGTTTATCATGTTCGATCTGCGGGGCAGGATCCTCAAGCAGGTTCGCGTGGGCCACAACCAGAGCCCCAGTGTCGCAAAGTACCGGCCCGACCTGCCTGGCTTACAGTACATCTCCGTCAATTTCTGGAAGAGTCCCGGCATCGTCACCTTGTTCGACGCGGAGGGAAATATCCTGGCGCAGGACGAGCCCATTCACAGCGGCAGCCCCATGCTGCCCGTCAACTGGCGCGGCGATGGCCAGGAGTTCTGCCTGCTCTCCGGAAATGTCCGCGAAGGCGGCATGATCGACGGACACCTGCGCCGCGTCGTGATGTTTCCCGATGACGGCCATCCCGATCTGGCCGCCGCCGTCCTGGATATCACCGGCGACCAGCGCGATGAGATCGTGCTTTGGGATCAAAACAGGGTCTGGATCTACACCCAGGATCGTCCCTTCCCCGAGCGCCGGATTTATGCGCCCGTCCGCAATCCCGATTACAACGATTCCAACTACCGGACCACCGTTTCCCTCCCGGCCTGGCAAACCGTGAAGATCAAGCCATAACATAACGCGCGGTGGGGCAGACCATCGCCATGCGTGGTCTGCCCGCCAGGCGCCGCTACCCCGTTCTCCCCGGCCTGAACCTCCGGCGCTCGCGGTCTGCGATCCGGCGCATCGGAATAATCGATCTGCGAATCACGCGTTCTTGTGGGCGGCGCATCACCCGCCGGCCCGGAAACGCTTGAGCGGCACGGACGCGCTGCCGCCCGCGGCTGCTGCGAGGAGCCGTGCCACCTCAGCCTTCATCGCGGCATGCGTCTGGCGATGGGCTGCCAGGCCTTCAGCGGCGGGAGCACGCACTCAACCCAGCGAGCGAAGATAATCGCCGGGCCGAACAACGCCAATATTCCGTTAGAATTGCAGGTTTCGCAGATGGCGATCGCCGGAAACGATCAGGTCGGCCACGAGTTTCAGGTGGCCCCGATGTCGGACGCACAGGTTAACTAACGCTTTTCGGTCTCGTCGCCGACTTGTGGATGAGCCGAGCGTCCATGCGCGGCTGGCGATTACCCGCCCGTAGCTGCCTGCCATGCCCGCCGGCATGCCGCCAATGCCCCTCTCTCAAAACACCCGCCGCTTCAGCCTTTCCAAATTGAACTTGGCCGTCTCCGCCACAATCATCACCGCCATCACCCCGGCCTGCACCGGGTCGCTCACCACCAGGTCGGCGGCGTCCGGCACGCTCCCCGCCATGTTCAGGCTGATCACCACCAGCCCCTGCCGCCGCACCTCGCGCACTGCCGCTTCGATCTCTCCGCCCATCAGCGAGCCCGCCAGCACCAGCGCTTTGGCCCGCGGCAGGCGCACCACCGCGCGCACCGCGTCGGCCAGTTTCTGCTCGCCCACCAGCGGAATGGTATCCACCGAAATATGTTCGCCGCGAATGTTGTGCCGGTCCGCCTCGCTCACCGCGCCAATCGCCACCTGCCCCACCTGCGCGCCCCCGCCCATGATGATGATGCGCTTGCCGTACACCGCCTGCAGGGTCTTCACAACCTCCACGCTGCGCACGATGGCCAGGGCGCGCAGGTCCTCGACCAGGCGGTCCGCGCCGTTCGCCAGTTCCACCTCGAAGTACGTGCGCGCCTCTTCCGGCCGGTTGTCCAGAATCTCCACCGAGGAGATATCGCCCTCGTGCCGCGCAATCACTCCCGTCAATTGGTGCAGCACGCCGGTTCGTCCCCTCGCCTGCACCAGCAGGCCAATAGTTCTCGGGTTTTCCACTCTTATACAATAATCCCTGAGGATTTTTCGCCCAATGCTACGCCCTATCGCCACTTTCCTATTTGCCATTTGTCTATTCGCCGGAGCCGCTCCCGCCCAACAGGCCGGACGCGGTGGACGCGGCGCCACGCCGGGTGAGCCCGCGCGGATTCCCTCCATCGAAGAACGCACCACCGGCATGCAAAAGATCGATGGCTACTTTCCGCTGTATTGGGACGAGCGCACCGGCAACCTCTACCTGGAAATCTCGCGCTTCGATACGGATTTCCTCTACGCCACGGGGCTCGCCGCCGGTCTCGGCTCGAACGACATCGGGCTCGACCGCGGCCAGGAAGGCGGCGGCAAAATCGTCTCCTTCCAGCGCATCGGCCCCAAGGTTCTGCTCATGCAAGGCAGCGAGACGTTCCGCTCCTCGAGCTCCAATCCCGCCGAGCAGCGCTCGGTGGCCGATTCCTTCGCGCACTCGGCCCTCTGGGGATTTACCGTCGCCGCCGAATCGGGCGGCCGCGTGCTGGTGGATGCCAGCGATTTCTTCCTGCGCGATGGCCACGGCGCCGCTGGCGCTCTCTCCGGCGGCGGCACGCCGTATCGCGTGGACCGCACCCGCAGCGCCTTCTATATGCAGCGCACCAAAGCCTTCCCCAAGAATACCGAGGTCGAAGTCACCCTCACCTTCGCCAATGAAGCCACCGGCGGACGCGGCGGCGGCATAGGCCCCGTGCAAGGTCCGCTGCCCATTCAGTTCCCCACCAGCGCCCCTGCCGTGGCGGGACGCGGCGGACGCGGCGGCGGCGGCGGTTTCGGCGGCGGCATGTTTTCCGGCACGGTGGCCAGCGTCACCCCCACCGCCGAAGCCGTCACCCTGCGCGAACACTATTCCCTGGTCGAGCTGCCCGATGGCAATTTCAAGCCGCGCCTGGACGATCCGCGCGCCGGCTACGGCGGCATCGCGTTTGTCGATTACAGCGTCCCCATCGGCGATCCCATGGTGCAGCACTTCATCCGCCGCCATCGCCTGGAAAAGAAGGATCCCTCCGCGGCCCTCAGCGAGCCCGTCAAGCCCATCGAATATTGGGTCGATCCGGGCGCTCCCGCCGACGTCCGCCAGGCCCTCATCGAAGGCGCCATGTGGTGGAACCAGGCTTTCGAAGCCGCCGGATTCAAAAACGCCTTCAAGGTCGCGGTGCTGCCGGATGGCGCCGACCCCATGGACATCCGCTACAACATGATCAACTGGGTGCACCGCTCGACGCGCGGCTATAGTTCCGGCGCTACCGTCACCGATCCCCGCACCGGCGAGATCATGAAAGGAACCGTCACGCTCGGCTCCCTGCGCGACCGCCAGGATTACCTGATCTTCGAAGGCCTGCTCTCGCCTTATACCAACGGTACCGAGAAGCCCGACATCCTCTACCAGGCCGCGCTGGCGCGCATCCGCCAGCTCTCCGCGCATGAAGTGGGCCATACCCTGGGGCTCGGCCACAACTACTACGACAGCACCCAGGGATGGATCTCCGTCATGGATTATCCGCACCCCGAGGAGGAGCTGCGCGCGGATGGCGCCATCGATATCTCCCACGCTTACCCGGCGCGCATCGGGGAGTGGGACAAAGTGGCCATCGATTACGGTTATCGCCAGCTTCCCGCGGGCGACGAAAAGGCCGCTCTCACACGCATTCTGGACGATGCCTGGGCCAAGGATCTGCGCTACTTCACCAACCAGGATACGGACGCCCATCCGCGCGTGGACCAGTGGTCCAACGGAGCCAACCAGGCCGACGAGCTCAACCGCATGATGAAGGTGCGGCGCGCCGCGCTCAACCGGCTGGGCGAGCACACCATCCGCGACGGCGCTCCCATGGCGACCATCGAAGAAGCGCTGGTGCCCATCTACATGTACCACCGCTATTCGGTGGAATCGGCCGCATCCATGGTGGCGGGCCTGGATTACATCTACGCCATGCGCGGCGATGGCCGCACGCCCGTCAAACCGGAGACCGCCGTCAATCAGCGCAAAGCGCTGGACGCGCTGGCCGCCACTCTGAAACCCTCCGAGCTGACCGTGCCCAAGCACATATTGGATGCCATTCCGCCGCGTCCGCCCGGCTACGCCCGCCATCGCGAGCTATTCCCGCGCACCACCGGGGATGGCTTCGATCCGCTCAGCCCCGCGACAGTAGCGGCGGATGTGACCATCGGGTTCACGCTGGAACCGGTGCGCGCCGCCCGCATGGTGGCGCAGCACGCCCTGGACCCCTCCCTCCCCGGTCTGGAAGAAGTGGTCGACCGCCTCACCAAAGCCACTTTCGACGCCCCCGTGGCGTCCCCCTATGAAGCCGAAGTGCGGCGCGCCGAAGAGCGCGTGCTGGCCGACCGGCTGATGTGGCTGTCCGTCACCGCGTCGAATGCCCAGGTGCGGGCCATTGCCTCATTGAAACTCGCCCGCCTGGCCGCGCGCCTGTCGCACGAGCCGGCCACCACCGCCGAAGCCGAGCAGGCCGCGCACTCCCTGCTGGCCGCCGATATCAAACGTTTTCTGGATCGCCCCGCCGACCCCATCCGCCCCATCGTGGCGCCGGATTCGCCTCCCGGCGCGCCCATCGGCGATACCGGGATGGACTGGCTCACGGGCATTCCGGGCTGCGATTGGAAATGGT
>Ga0181530_10004948_pt1 | contig 13843 bp, 10 predicted proteins | sample PEATcosm2014_Bin_42_FD_119769 | JGI IMG/M metagenome (GOLD analysis project Ga0181530, IMG submission 119769) | Peatland microbial communities from MTU Mesocosm Facility, Houghton, MI, USA - PEATcosm2014_Bin10_60_metaG | ecosystem: Environmental > Terrestrial > Soil > Wetlands > Peat | place... | reverse complement strand
CGGGCGCAAGTTCCAACTCCCCCAAAAGACCCCGAGACGAACTCAAAAATGTAGTGGCGACCTTTTGGATCGTTGCCTTGCAAATCAACGACTTACGCTACCGCCCACCCCTCAACCATGAAAGTTCGGTTAATCTGCAAAGGCTCGGCGGATGAAAAGATCACCATCCGTTCACGGGGAATACAGCGGCAGTGGCTACGAGGTATGGATGGGCGTCCGGGTCGTTTATTCGGCCGGCAATCACGTCCACGACTCAACCCAACCGGCAATGCGCAAGGAGGACCGATTGCCGCTCCACACCGTCCGCAAGTTCTGCATCAAGACAACCCGGGAGATCGCCGAGGAGCACCGGGGGATCTTTGCCGGGGTGGAAAGAGAAAATGAGGACTCCGAACCATGAAAATCAATAAGACCACCACTGGGTTTGTCATCCAGACCTGGGACACGGACTTGCGGAAGTGGACCGGGCAGGAATTTGTGGCGGGCGACCAGTGCGAATACGAGCAGGCGGGGACATTCCAAACCCTCACTCCTGCTGAAATCTGGCCAAACAGCCCAGAACCATACCTGCCGTTCCTGATGCGGCAGCCGAATGAAATCGCCAGGGAGCAACATCCCGGTTGAAGCGCCCAAACCAGAGCAGCAGAGCCGGGCGATGATGCCCGCCTTTGCTGCTGCTGGACGATCTTCAACCCGCAATCGTCGAACTGACTCGGTTCTTCGAATTATCTGGCACCCCTGGAAGGCGCGGCTGGATGGAGGACATTATTGTCACCCATCCAATCTGCCAGCCGCTGCGGCCACTCTCTGATGCTCGTGAATCTGGAGCGGTTGCCCATGCCGAAGGCATGCGCGCCTTGGGTGATAACGTGAACCTCCACCGGAATCTTCGCGGCGCGATACAGGCTGAAAAGTTTGAAGACCGAATCCGTGTGGTTGTCATCATCGGCCACGAGCAGAAAGGCAGGCGGCGCATTCTGGGGAAGGGCTTGTGGAATGCCTCCGCCGCCGGGATATATCTCGATGACAAAATTCGGCCGCGCGCTGACTTGATCAATTGGGTCGGGCGCAGCGGTGAGGCCCTGCGTGTCACCGAAAGCGGTCATCGAAACCACTTCGCCGCCCGCCGAAAAACCCATCATGCCGATGCGATTGGTGTCCAGGCCCCATTCGTTCGCGTGGCTGCGCACCAGACGCATCGCACGCAAACCGTCCTCGTGCGGGTGGGCCATGGTATAAACCGAATTGGTCGCGCGCGGCAGACGGTATTTGAGGACAAATGCCGCCACTCCGTTGCTGTTGAGAAATCTGGCGGCATCCGTGCCTTCGTCCACAAAGCTCAACTGGAAAAAGCCGCCGCCGGGACAAACCACCACCGCCGCGCCGTTGGCTTTCTCTTTTGGCGGGAGAAAAACAGTCAGGGACGGGTTGTCAACGCTCTTGAGCATGGAACGGGTGCCCGCTTCGGGAACGTCCTTCCGCGACTCAAATCCTGGAGCGCCGTTGGTCCAGAGACGAATAACCGGCGGCGATTCCTGTGCCGTGACGGCCAGCGGGATTGCGATGATTAGCGAACAGAACGCGATGGGTATTTTCATACGCATAGTTTCAAGACTCTTTTCGTACTGAGATCCTGCTTTGCCGAAAGACGAGGATCGGCATGTTGCTGAATATGCGCCAGAATAGGTGGCAGAGCAAGTCAAGAGTCCTGGTTCCAGCCGGTTTGGAGAGGTGCAGGCAGGCGCATGATGCCTGCCTTTGCTGCGTCTGGCCAATATCACCCCCGAATCATGTGGGAATCCGTTATGCTCAATGTGGGACGGCGGGCTTGGTGCTGCCTGTATCGGACACTCGCGGGCCAATGCGTTCCTTGCCCAGAGCAATGTCATCAATCCAAATCACAAAGCCGGTTCCCGCCGTCTGGTAATTGTACAAGCCAAAGGACAAGCTGGTGAACTCCTTGGGCAGTTCCACCTTCATAAAATTGCCCGCGCCCTGGTCCAATGCCACGCCGGGAATCTCCCTGCCGTTGATGTAAAGATGGTAGCTTTGCGTCGCGTAATCCACTGACCATTCCGCCAGCGTCCACTCGTTCGTATAGTGATACAGATAGGCGCTGCCCTTGCCGAACTCACCCCGCGATTTGGGCTGCACGTTGTAGATATACTGGTGGGCTCCAGCCTTGTTCATCACCGTGTCCAGCATTCGCACCTCGATCTGGTCGTTAAATTGCGGGCTGAGGCATGTGCCGGCGACAAACGTCGAATGGATCACCGGGTTGCCGCCGGTCGGATCGGGCAGCGGATAGGGCGTCTGCACGCGGTAATAGAGCCGGCCCCAGAACTGGCCGCCGAGCTTGGTGAGAGTGTCGCCCTGGAGCGTGATCCGCCGAGGTCCGCGCGGAGCCGCCTCCACCCGCAACGATTTCTTGCCCGAAAAGGCGAAGTCGTCCGCCACCGCCACTTTGCCCGTGCCCGTGAACCCAGCGGGGATTGCGCCCACCTCGGTGGATTCAAAATCCTCGGTGAAGAGCGGCGGCGTCTTCGATACTGGCGGCGCATCGGCGGCCGAAACACTGGCTGCTGAGGCAAGAAGGCAGCAGAGCAACAAGGAAGATGTGAGAAGACGGGGCCAGTGCGTGGTCCGCGCGGGACTATTCATGGGATCGCGGTGTTCGTACGACATATCATACCAGTAATCCAGCCCGGCAAAAGGTCAAGTGGGTTGGATGCGCTATGCGGCAAATCAAACTCATGTGGGGTGTTCGCAGATCAAGAGCGGCAGAGCGGAAGGCCGGGATGGCATATCATGATCGCCAGGCCAGTGTGCAGGCCTCTGGATTTTAGCTGTCGGGCGCAGTTTCCGGCCAAGTTGGCGGATCGGCGCGGAGCCGTTTAGATGCGCTCAGGCTCAGGATGCAGCCAAGGCTGGCGGTAGGGACGCCGCAGAAGTTTGTTGGCCTCGGCATCGCCGGCCACGGCGTGTTGTTGCGGATCGTAAACGAGAGAACGGCCCAATCGCATCGCCACGTTGGCGAGAATGCAACTGGCGGTCGAGATGTGCCCCTCCCCGATGTCCGCCACAGGCCGGCTTCGTTTTTCGACAGCGGCGAGGAAGTCCAGCATTTGCCGGCGGGTGGCAGGCGCGGCGTTAAGTTCGATATCCTTTTCGGCCAAGTCTTCGGGGTACTGCTCGCGTTCGTAGACGCAATCAAAGTGGATGGGCTTGGCGTTCCGGTCCAACGGGACGAAATCCGCCCGCATGGTGCTCGCCTTGAGGGTGCCTTTGTCACCGTGGATGAAAATAGCCCACGGATAGTCCGGGTCGGCTGGCGCACCCCATGTGCGGTGCTGCCAAGTGACGGTGAGTCCGTCATAGTCGAAGGTTGCGATCTGCGTATCGGGAATGTTCGATTTGCCTTGTTTCTCCACGAAGATGCCACCGGAGGAACTGACGCGCCGTGGCCAACCCAGCCCGAGCATCCACCGCGCGGTGTCCAACATATGCACACCCATATCGCCCAGAATGCCGTTGCCGTACTCCATAAAGGCGCGCCACCACCCCCTATGCGGCAGGCCGTCGTAGGGACGCAGAGGTGCTGGTCCAGTCCACATCTCGTAATCGAAGAATTCGGGCACGGGTTGTAGGGAAGGGTTCCCGGTGGCCCGCATGTGAATGAAGCTGCAAATGTCCACTTGGCCGATCTTGCCGAGCAATCCGGCTTCGACAATTTGCTTTTTCGCATCCATCAAATGCGGCGTGCTCCGGCGTTGGATGCCGACCTGGACCACCCGGTTGTATTTGCGTGCCGCCGCAACCATGGCTTCGCCCTCTATAACGTCAGCGCTGACTGGCTTTTGCACGTAAACGTCAGCGCCAGCCTCAACGGCGGCGGTCATGTGAAGTGCGTGCCAATGGTCGGGACTGCAAATCAACACGAGGTCGAGGTCTCTCTCCTTGAGCAACTCGCGGTAATCGGTATACGTGCGCGGCGTCTTCTTTGACTTCTGGCGCTGGCTGACGAGCGTCGCCGCTCCTGCCAGCATGTGTTTGTCCGGATCGCAGAGCGATACCACCTCGACGGGGGCAACTTGGATGAGCCGGAAAAGATCGCTCTTGCCGTACCATCCGGCGCCGATAAGACCAACCCGCTTGGGTTTCTGGTTGAGCAGATCGGGAGCCTCAGCCCCCAATGCGCCCAGAGCAAGCGTTGCGGAGGCGGTCTGTAGAAAACGGCGGCGATTGATCGTGAACCCAGGGTGATAGTCCTGGGAGTTGACGGCGGTTGATTTCATGCCGACACCATGAAACAAATGCCGCCCCAAAAGCAAGACTCAAACCAGAATGGCGGAAAGATCTGGACATGCCCGAAGCCGCGCCTTTAACTTCGATTGAGGCGACAACATGCCAAAAATACATCCGCTCCCCAAAACAGCCTCGGTCACGCTGGCTCTTCTCTTGTATGCCTCCATCACGGCTTGGCGAAATCCAAGGCGGTGCTGGGGGTCCCCTTCTACGGCTACGGGTTCGGTCGAGCTTTCCGCAATGAAACATATTCCTATTCTGAAATCGTGTCCAAATATCCGGGGGCGGAAAACGCGGATCAGGCGGGGAATACGATCTGGTATAACGGATTCCCGACGATCAAGGCGAAGACCCAATACGTCCTCGATGAAGGGTTGGGAGGGGTGATGATCTGGTCTTTGGATAATGATGCAAAGGGAGAGCGGGCCTTGCTTTCCGCCATTCATCGAACTCTGACTGGCGGCGCAGCCTCATCTGCGAGATGAGGTCGGAGCGGGGATCAGCGCCCGCAGAATCGGTTCGACCCATGTGTCGCGTCGCACGTCGTAGAGGATGAAATCGCTGTCGAACTGCCAATAGCTCCAACTCCAGCCGCGCAGTTCCGCCGCGCGGGCCACGCTGCTGGTGTAGCGCGCACGGGCATCCATCGCCCCCTTGTCGTAGGCGCCGAACTCCCCGAGATACACGGGCCGGTTGTGCTCCCTGGCCCAAGCCACCACCGTGTCGAAGTCGTGTCCGATCCTGGCCACTTCCTCCGGTGTGCCCCAGTCCACCCCCGCTTTGTCCCGCTGGGCCGCCACCCAAGCCGCGCCTTGGTGCGTGAATTCCATCGGCGTATAATAATGCACCGTGACGATCAGGTTGCGGTCCTGTTCCGGCAGTTTCAGTTCGGCCAGATGGTCAATCGAGTTCCAAAACGCCGGGCCGACAATGACCGCGCGGGTGGGATTCTTTTCCCGGATGATGGCAAGCGCCTGGCTAAAGTAGTCATTCCAAAGCGAGGGGGTGAGTTCCCCGTTCGGTTCGTTGAGAACCTCAAAAAACACGTCGTCCGGGGCGTTTTGATAACGCGTGGAAATCTGCCGCCAGAACGCGAGGAATCTCTCCTTGTTCGTTTCGGGATTATCGGCGAGGGTGGTGTATTCGTGAAGGTCGAGAATGACCGCCAGGCCCTGCTGTCGCGCGCCGTTCGTCGCCCAATTGAGGACATCATACCATGAGTCAGGCAGCGCCCAGCCGTTGGTCGCGTTCATGTATCTGAACGGCTGAAGGTTGATGCGCAGGGAACTGAAGCCGGCTTCTTTGAGCAGCCGAAAATATTTCTCCTGAAACCGCGCCTGGTCCCTCGAACGCCAGATCGGATCGTAACCCAAAACGTTCACGCCGCGGCCCAGCTTCCGGTTTTGATCGAAGGCATCCGGTGCTTTCGACTGCGCGCGGGTTGATGCGGAGACCAGGCACAGAATGACGGTGAAGAGGCGAAGTGTCGTTTTCATAACTGAGAGTCAGATTACACCGCCGGCACAAGATTGTGCAAGAGTGGGAATTCCAACAGCGACCGCGGCTCCTGTTTAGGACAGCCGCTTGCGGCGATTTTCAGGCTCTCGGCAAATTTCATTTTTCAGGGTCGTTAGCGCATAACTCGATATAGCCGCAAGCAGAACATGCACATGGAGACACAGTGGTGGATTGCTTCCCCTTGAAGATCAGTGCGTCGGGCTTCTGAAACTCGGCGATAGATATTGCGTATCCGCGACCAACCGCCATTGCATCGGCGATAAGGTCTGTTCCACTGCATTCGGACATTTCCCAGTTCTTTTCATAAAACTCAGCAGCGATCCACTTCTAGTTTACAGCTTCCTCTTTCCCTCCGCCCTCGCCTTTGCCCATCTCCTTTTGGCCGCCGCTGAAAGTTTGGCCCTGACCGCCGGACTGCTGCGCCAATCCTTCCTGGCCGGTTTGAAATCCGTTGCCCCGGTCCCTTTGATCTTGGCCCATCTGGCTCGTTGCGCAGACGCCATCCTTGCCCTGACAGCAGCAGACCTGCGTCGTTTCCTTGGGGCCTCGTCGGCGGCCGGGGTTGGAATATTACCTTCACCTGCAATGGAATCGATCTCGCCTTCCAGTTTCTCGATCTGCTCTTTGATGGCGATGATTTGGCGGAGTTGGGTTGTCGTTAAATTTGATATGTTGGTCATGGGACATTGGTAATCCCACCGGGGGTTTGGAGTCAATCTCGGAGATTTTGGCCCTGAAACCATCTTGCCTGCTTTCCTGGTTTCCGGCAAATTCCGGGGAGTGCAACCGAACAAACTCGAAAACCTTGATGACCTTCTGGCGCAGGCGGAGCATTACGCCAACCACTCCATGCGGAACATTGGTCACCTGCCACCCACCTTGTTTTTGATCGGCTCGAAAGGTCCGGTGATGTTCATGCCCGAATCCCTTGCTGATGAAGGCGAGAAGGACGACTTCGCCAATACTGCCCGGCTCATGTGTGTTGCCCACGCCGCCACTGCTTGCGTGATGGCGCTGGAGGCTTGGATCAAGTCTGCCAAGCCCGGTGAGAAGTTCGACCAAACGGAACCGCCGTCCGAGGCTTTTGACCGGCAGGAAGTCGTAGTCCTCCTGGGAGAATCGCGGCAGGGCCATAAACAGAAGTTCCTGCCCATCATCCGCAGCGACAACGGGAACTTTTTCGGCTTTGGCGAGGAAAATGCGCCCTCGATGGATAAGATGACAGGCCGCTTCGCGCACTTGCTGCCCACCAAAGTGCCCGACGAGGAAATCAGGAAGGTTGCCAAGGCCCTGCTCAAAGTCAAAGGGGTTGGCCAGGTCATGCAAGTCCCCGGCAGCGGAGATCGAAGAAGCAGGCGGCACAGGATATAACGTCAGCAAAAGTCTCGTGGGCAGAAGTATTTGCATGGGGGCTGGATATGATGAGGCCATTGATCCGACCACGGGGGGCGTCTTAAGGATTCTGCCCGATTAGCGGTCTTACTTGCTGCCGGCCCGATGGGCTGTCTAGGCTGGCCTGTTCCTCCGCTCACCCGCCGCCCCTATTTCTTCAAGTGCCCGGAAACGAGTTTGGTCATCTCGAACATGCTGACCTGCTTCTTGCCGTTGAACACCGCCTTCAGGTTCTCGTCGGCGTTGATTTGGGTCCTCTTTTTGGCGTCCTGCAACTCGTTCTTGCGGATGTAGGCCCAGAGCTTTTTGGTCAGCTCGGTCCTGGGCAATGGTCTTTCACCCACGACCAAAGCCAGCTTCTCGTCAGGCTGGACCGGCTTCATGAATGCTGCGTTGGGTGCTCGTTTTGCTGCTTTTGGTGTTTTAGCCATGTCCGTAGTCTGCCCTTCTGCCGGGGAGAATGCAATGTCAATCGAAGAGAATCCTCCCAAAGACCGTGGTTAAGGTTCGCTGACGACAACCAATCCTGCGGCTTTCATGCCTTGAATGATCGAATCCGCCATTCGGGTTGGTTTCCGGCGGAAGGCGGGACAAGTCAGCGGTCGCGAAGTCAACGCCGGTGAGAGGCGAACCGGCGGATGCCCCGCATATAAAGGAGTTCATCATCTGTGCAATTTCCCTGTCCGCAACAGTCACGGAACCGTGACACCGGCGCAATTGAGTTGTAACCCCATTTTGGCACGAATGTAACCCAAGCTCCGCGGGATCGTAAGAATGTTTGTGTAGGATCGTTCGCGATAAGAGCGGGTGTGATTGGATGTTTCACAGACATTTTGCGCAATGGCAACCCCGCCCCGATTGACATGCTATGGCGGTTCACAAATGCCGCCACGAGTCAGAAAGAAGGCCATTTGCAAGAACGTTCTTGCTTGAAAGAGGCTGAATATGACGAAGCAGATTCATTTAAAACAACGGCGTCAAGCCCGGGCAACTGGAGAAGCCCGATGGCCGGGTTTTACCTTGATTGAGCTTCTGGTCGTCGTAGCCATCATAGCGATTTTGGCGGCATTGCTGTTGCCGGCGCTGGCCAATGCCAAACAGACATCCAAAACCACGAAATGCATGAGCAATATGCGGCAATGGGGAGTGGCGTTTCATAGCTACATGGATGACAACCGCGATATAGTGCCCGAGGAGGGCAATACCGTGGACGGCATCAACTCCACGGGATCGGCTACAACCGCGGACAACCTTGACACGGCCTGGTATAACGTGGTGCCTCCCACAATAGGACAAAAGTCATTGATTGTGCTTTATGCGTCGAATCAGCCGCCCGTGCCTGAAACCCCGTCTGTGTTTTCCTGCCCCAGTTGCGCCGGCCCGGTTACTGCTCCGCCTGTCAATTATGACAATCCGCCCAGTGTAAGGCAGGCATTTTTTATGTATGGGGAAAACGGCCGCCTCTGCGTCAATTTTGGCACGATAGCGGCAGGGGAGGGAACGCAAACAACGCTGGCCGGCATTGTCAAGCCCTCCATGACCATCTTTATAGCGGAAGAGGATCCGAATTATTGCGCTCCGGGCGGCTCCATTGGGGCGTCCGAATCCAATGTGACTGGCCGTTATGCTGTCGCGCGTCACAACGGCAGCCAGGTCGGCGTCTTTGCCATGTGCGATGGCAGCGCCCGCACGGCCCGGACCAATGAATTTCAGAGAAGCGAGCCGATGGCGGATGATGGCTATAGCAACGGCAACATTGCCGAGGAATGGAACTATCCGCAAACCATGTATTGGTATCCGTCGCCGGAGACGCCGGACTGATGGCTTGAGAAAGTGTGAAGCGGCCAAACGATTTTCAATCAGAACCCAAGAATCAAAAACGGTCCTTTCTAAACCCCAAATCTAAACTCAACAAGCACATGAAAAGCACAAAGTCATACACAATCCTCCCTGTCGGCGGAGGCGTGGCGTGGGGCGCGGGAATCGCGCTTGCGGCAATCATCGCAGTTTCCGGCGGCAAGGCGTTTGCCGGGCCTTTCATCGCGGGAGACCTCCTGGTGGAACGCCTGGGGAACGGCACGGAAACCCTTGCCACTTCGGGAAACACCATTTTCTTTGATGAATATACAACGGCCGCCAGCCAGTTGGCGCCGGTCGAAACCGTCACGATTCCCGATGGCAACAGCTATCCCGGCGGCAATCCCATGATTGAAGAAGGAACGGGCGCCACAATCGGGGGCATGACATTGAGTCCCGATGGCCTGATACTGTCCTTTTCCGGTTACGCCACCAATCAGCCTTATTCATCGTCCCTTACGAGCACCACCTCATTGACCGTGCCGCGGGCCATCGGCACGCTGAATGGGATGGGCGTTTATAGGCTGGCCGCCTCGAACACGAGTGCCTTCAGCACCTACGTTATTCGCGGCGCCACCACGGATGATGAAGGCGATTACTGGGCGGTGGCCAGCGGGGGTGGCGGGCTGTGGTACTTTGGCACGGCCAGCCCTTCGGCGGATATCACGGCAAGCGGCGACAACCTGCGCGGCATTCGCATCTTCAACAACCAACTCTGGTTCAGCACCGCTTCCAGCACTCCCGGCGTCGGGATTTGGGCATTCTCCGGCCTCCCCACCACGGCCACAACGCCGGGCAAAGTCATTACGTTCAGTAGCAGCGACTCATGCTATAATTTTGCGGTAAGTCCCGTGGGAACTGTCCTTTACCAGGCCGACGACGGCGGCTACTCCGCCACCAACTCGGGCATCTGGAAATGGACCAATAATGCAGGCACTTGGGTCCGGGCGTACAATCTGCTGAACAATGGCACAACGGGCACAGCGTGCTTTGGCCTGACAGTGAATTGGAAAACGGCCGGAGGAGCCACTCTTTACGCCACCACTACAAACGCCTCCGCCAATCAACTCATTTCGGTGCAGGACACCGGCTCGGCGAATCAAACCCCAACCGTGCTCGCCACCGCCGGGACAAAAGAATACTTCCGGGGAGTGGCTTTCGTGCCCACCAATACCTTCACGCAGGGAGACCTGGTGGTGGAGCGCTTGGGCGATGGCACGGAAACCCTGAGCACCAAGGGCAACACCATTTTCATTGATGAATTTCAAACTAACGGCGCCGGCCAGTCCCCGGTCTTCACGGTCACCATTCCTGACGGCACTGGATACGCTGGATACCCCGGCACTGGCAGTCCGATGGTTGAAGAAGGAACGGGCGGCACAACCGGCGGGATGACATTGAGTCCGGATGGCCAATCGCTGGCTTTCCCCGGTTACGCCACCAACCAATCTTATGCAGCGGGAGCACTTGCGAGCGCGAACTCAGTAACCGTGCCGCGTGCCATCGGCAGCTTGAACGGGAGCGGCCTCTACACCCAGGCCGCCACATCCACGAGTGCCTTCAGCACCTACGTGATACGCGGCGCCACCACGGATGATGAAGGCGATTACTGGGCGCTTGCCAATGGCGGTGGCGGACTCTGGTACTTTGGCACGGCCAGCCCGGCGGCGGATATTACGGCAACCAGTGACAACCTTCGTGGCATTCGCATTTTCAACAGCCAGCTCTGGTTCAGCACCGCTTCCAGCACTCCCGGCACCGGGATTTGGTCATTCCCCGGCCTCCCCACCACGGCCACGGCGCCGGCCAAAGTCATTACGTTCGCCAATAACGACTCGTGCTATAATTTCGCGGTCAACCCTGCTTTTAGTGATACTCCCTTTGGTTCGGTCGCTGCCGGAACTGTCATTTACGACGCCGACGACGGCGGCTACTCCGCCACCTTCGCGGGTATCTGGAAGTGGACCAATAACGCGGGCGCCTGGGTCCGGGCATACAATGTGCTGGGCAATGGCGTGACCGGCACAGCGTGTTTTGGCCTGACGGTGAATTGGACCGCGGCTGGCGGACCTGTGCTTTACGCCACCACTCCCGCCGCGACCGCCAATCAACTCATTACGGTGCAGGACACCGGCTCGTCGAATCAAACCGCAACCGTGCTGGCCACGGCCCCGGCAAACACATTTTTCCGCGGAGTGGCTTTCGCGCCCACCAATGCCGCGGCCGCGACGCCCCCGAGTATCGTGAGCATCACCCCCGGCACCAATACCGCGAACGCCGGCTCGACTGCGGACATCGCCGTGGAGGCCACCGGCACCGCGCCGTTGAGCTATTATTGGTATCAAGGAGCAGTAACGGCCGCGGATTTAATTGCAGGCGCGACCGCTTCAACCTTGACGCTTAGCAATGTCCTGGCAGCCAATGCGGGAAGTTATCAGGTGGTGGTGTCGAATAGTTCCGGGATAACCGCCACCAGCACCGTTGCCACGTTGACGGTGACGGATCCGGCCTTCGTGGCCGAGCCGTCGAGCGCGGAAGGATTGGTGGGCGGGCCGGTGACATTTGCCGCAACCGCCGCGGGCACCGGAATGACTTGCCAATGGTGGTATTCAGACGCCGGCAGCGATCTCCTGGCGGCCGTGGCCAACGGCACGCTGACTTCCGGCTCCGTGATTTCCGGCGCGAGCAGCGGCTCCGCGGTTACCGGCAACGTCAGCCCCGCGCTGACGATCACCAATCTTCAGACCGCTGATTTTCCGATTCTTCCCACTAATTTTGTGCTGGTTGTCACCGGCGCCGATGGCGCGGTAACAAGCTCCGTCGTTACCCTTTATTCCATAGGCACCCAGGGAACCGGATCGGGAGAGGGAGCCGGCGCCCAGATTGACGGCCAGGGTCCGGGCTATGGAGCCATGCTGGCGTTTTGGAATTTTAACGGCCCCTCGTTTAACAACGCCACCCCGCCTCCCTGGTTTGGCGTCGGCGCCGCTTCGTTAGTCAATCTCCCTCCTTATACGACGACCGTCGAAGACCCGTATGACGGCGCTTACTCCCGCTTCCCCTATGGCATTGACGTGCCGCCGTTGACGAACAATTCGTGGGGCACGTCCGGCTATCCGGCAACCAATGCCAATGTGGCGCTCGAATCCAACAAGCTGTGCGGCATCCAATTCATGGTCAGCACACTCGGCGCGAAGAACATCGTTGTTTCCTATGACGCCCGCGTGTCGCCCACCGCCAGCGATTACGAGCGCCTGCAATTCACAACAAATAACGGGGCCGATTGGATTGATTATCCGTCCAGTTCGACCTTTGGCGGCCGCGCGGGCACCGGCAACAGCGGCTTCATGCCATTCTATTACAGCCTGGCGGGCTTCTCGAATGTGGACAACAATCCCGAGTTCGGCATCCGCGTTGTGAGTGAAATTCAAAGCACGGCCACTTATGGCGCGGGCGTGGCGGGCGTGGTGACATCCGATTATGTCGGCACGGCCAACAGCTATGGCACGGGCGGCACGATGACGTTCGACATAGCCGGTTTCTACGGCGATGCCATCAACCCCGCAACCTACTCGCCTCCGGCCATTACCGGCGTTACAAACCAAACCAATCTGGACTCGGCTCTGATTACGAACAATTTCACTGTGAGCGGCTTGTATCCGCCATTTACTTTGTCCGCCGTGTCACTCCACCCGTCCACGGTCTCTCCGTCTTTTGCGATTACCCCGGATGGCGGCGGCGACGAGTTCACCACCGACTTTACCATGGTTATAACCCCAAACCCAATCCCGGATGTGTTCGACGCCGCCCCGATTCTGGTGACGGCGACGGATGCCAACGGCAATACCGCGGTGACTTGGTTTGATCTGTTCCTTAACACACTGTACCCGGCTCCGACCAACACGCTGACCGCATTGGGGTCAACCAATGTGCTGGCAAACCAGTCGCTTGCGATTCCGTTCACGGTTGGGTCCGCCACCACGGCGCCCGCGGAGGGCGGGTCCACCCTGACCAACTTTGCCTGCGCTTCGGACAATAACACCCTGGTGCCGAGCAACAACATTGTTATCAGCAATGTGGGTTCTATTAATCCCACGGTCATCATCACTCCAGCCATCGGCCAGGTTGGAATGGCCCAGATCAGTGTCACCCTCACTGACGGCAATACGAATCTTACCAAGAGCACAACGGGGACCTTCTCGCTCATAGTGAGGCCGAATACCAACGTCGTTTTCGCCGATTATTTCGACTATGACGCCACCCAGCAATCGCTCGACCAGATTGTGGGCGGCGCCTGGACGCATCTGAGCGGCATTGACACCCAGATGAAGGTCAACGGGAATGGCAATGGCGATTATGTCACGGTGGATTCGGTGAACAGCACCGAGAACCTGCAGGCCGCGTTTATAGGCGGCCCCTTTGCGGACACCGGCCCTGGGGCTTTGTATTCCAGCTTCATCATCAACCTGCCCGGCCCCGCCCTGCCGGCGGGCAATTACGCCGGTTTCTTTTTAGTCTTCAACGATGACAGCGGCACGACCGGCGACTACGAATGCGGCGTGTATGCGCTCACCAATGACGTGGTGGAAAATGACGGCAACCATTACCGGCTCGCCATTGAGAACTGGCCCGGGAACGGGGCCGAGGATGATTCCAGAACTCCTGACATAGGAGTCAATTAGAATGTCCGCTTTTTCTCACAAAAGCTGGATGAATGGCGTAGCGCAGGCGCAAGGTCGAGCCGGGAAAGGTGGTTTGGGTTTGGTTCAGT
>Ga0181530_10004934_pt1 | contig 13869 bp, 8 predicted proteins | sample PEATcosm2014_Bin_42_FD_119769 | JGI IMG/M metagenome (GOLD analysis project Ga0181530, IMG submission 119769) | Peatland microbial communities from MTU Mesocosm Facility, Houghton, MI, USA - PEATcosm2014_Bin10_60_metaG | ecosystem: Environmental > Terrestrial > Soil > Wetlands > Peat | place... | reverse complement strand
TAGGCTGGAACCTGGTGCATTAAGAGATTTGTCGTAGCGTTTTGTTCGCAATTGGACGCAAACTGGAGGGGTAGGAAATGCGTAAGTCTTTGAAAAACATGGTGGCCAGGGACGGAGTTGAACGATTCGGCATCGCCTGTTCTCAGCAACTTGCTGATTCCACAAAGGACAGAAAGGACACGTAGGACACGAAAGTCAGATTTTGTGTGCGATTTGTGTGCGATTTTTCCGTCAAGTCAACCAGTCAACCCGGATGGAAATTGACAGACGCGGTGGATATGTATTCCAATGCGCCAAGGTCGGTTCTTGTGGAGTATCCGAGTTTTGACCGCGAAAATACGTCTTTTGCACACATCGCGGTTCCTGTTGTTCGGCACGGCATTGATTGGGACGATCGGTGCGGAAAGAAAGCCCTTACGGGTCTACCGAAGTTCTCCCTGTGGTGTGAGATGAAAACTATCTCTGTGCGCCCAATCGACTTTGAAGTTCTTCAACAAAAGGTCGCAAGCGATCGATCAGGGCATCGGGCGAGCAGGGATTCGCTTCGTACGATTTCTTTGCTTCTGCAAGGACGACGCCAATTTGTCTCCCTGGAGCAAGGCCAAATTGTTCCAAAATGTCGGCCCCGGTTATGGGCAAAACTGAAGTAACGTCTTTTAGTAGTGAGTCTTCAATTAGCTTGCGGGCTTCGATTCGGAAGTCATAGTCGGACGAGAGGGCCCGCAGTTGTCCGATCCAACGATCGTAGTAGCGGTTCCGAAAAGCGATCATGTCGAGATGTTCGCGACCAATGTCGGTGGCGACGATAGGAATAAGCTCGTCGAATTGCTCCGGCGAGTGATAACGTTTTCTCTTGAATAGCCACTCATCGCAGATAGCTTGTCTAGATGTGTCTTTTTCTACAGATCGAAGGCACTTCTCGAGTGTATCGAGGTACTCGAGTGCTTCAGTCAGAATTGCCAGAAGGCACTGCTGCCATTCCTCATCGGTCGCTGGAACTGCGGTGCCGCATTTCGCCTTGAACCACTCATGGCATCTCGAGATGAGGCTCTTATCATGAGGTTCCGTGATATCCAGATTGTGCTGAAGAAATGTCCGTACTGCGTGAACGAGCCTGCTGTGATCCGCCCCAACCCCGCTCTGAAGTCCATAGGCTGCGAATAACCCTTCAACATACTGGCGGCTAACTCTACCTGCTTCGTAATAGAGCACATACAGCCAAGAAGAGGTACGGATACAGCCTAATTCGGCAGGTTCCAGCTTAGGAATTGTGTGCGATACCCGGTCGAACACCCCTGGCGTCGTCGCCAAAAGTGCGGTCGCTAGGGCATTCACATCTTCGGCCTTGCGAATGATTTTCAATAGCAAGGCGTCGGCCATAATTGAACTCATGTCAGGGCTTGTTAGCGTTTGTGCATCGTGACTGGATCAGCAAGTGGCCCGACGAAATTGAAAGCGATGTGAAACTCTCCCAATGACGCACCCTTCTCGATTTCGGCTCTTCCGAAATCGCGCGGAATAAAATCCACACTACGTCGAAGTTCCTCGACATGAACTGCACCGCGATTTCCTTCTGACGATGCCCACGCAACCGTGCCATGAAATTTTCTCGGTTGGCCCTCAGGAGTACTCGCAATGTAACTTCTAACAATCCTGCGACGCCCCATTGTTCTTTCAGATTCTCGGTCCAGTTCTTTAAACGTTTGAGTTGCTGCTTCAAGCTGGTTGAGATGAAAATGGGCTAGGCCCCGAAAAAATGCGACGGTAAGGGGCCTCTGTGAATCTCCCGTACGATCGATATCCTCGAGGATCGCCAGGCATTGACTCCAGAGATCGGATCCGAACGCTACAGTGACACGTTCGGAGCTGAAGATCTTGCGGCCAGTGTTGGAAATCCACCACAGATCAAAAAGCAAATCTAAGCATCGGGCATCTTGTGACACTTTTGCATAATTGCCCTGCAGAAAGTGCATTGCCTTTTGGATTTTCTCGTGATTGGCCGCGTTCAGGTTGTCTGCAGATTTTGGAAGCCCGCTCAATTTGAGGGCACGAAGGTAGAAGCCGGCGGTGGAGCCTGCCTCTTCCAACGCTCTGAAGGCGCTTTCCTCCATTTCGTGCCACTGAAGCAGGGCGGCAATATCCATTCGTCGCGATTGCAGCAATACCTTTTGTTCGATATCGAGTTCCATCGATTCGGCGGTTTGGAACGCGGCAAGAGCATCAGCCAATAGTTCCGTCTGCGCTCGATCGTCCAATACACCGGCCTTGAGCATGTCTTTGGTAAACCAAGCGAGGATGTCAACTGGATAGTAGCTGTCTGGATCCTGGCGACGAGCTTGTTTTAAGGCTCCTTGGGCCTCTGAGAAGAAATGCAAAGCCTCCGTTGGGTCCGTCGTATGCAGCCGAGCACGCGCTGCTAGAGTCGCTGTCAATTCGTTGAAGAGAGAATTTTTCAGGTGGCGATTCTTGGTTGCGCCGAGGAGGTCGAGCGCCTGTTTCACCACACCCTCTGCCGCAGCTAGAGCAGGCTCAATGTCAACGCTGCCCGATGAAGTCTTCTCTTTCAACATCGCCCACTCACGCAAAAGATTCGCTTCTTGAAGCATAATCCGCGGGTTGTTTACACCGCGGGTCTCACGGAGCATTCTTAGAGTTTGGGCCAAGTCTTTGAAGAAGGGACTGTAGTAGAAACCGCTGTCGCCCTGCGGTCCCATTGCACGGACGAGATCGACCCCAAACGTGATTTCGCGGCCTTCTGTCGACCCACCGCCAGAATCCTTCAGCGCGAGCAGCAATGAATTCGCGTATTGAATCTCATTTTGAGGTCCGCCCATTCGGGATTGAACAATTAGCTGCGCCTCAAGAGCGTTTCGAGGTCCAATCTCTATGTTCCCCTGGATGTCTTCGGACCAGCGGAAAATATCTATTCCTTCAAAAACCTTAACGGTTCGCAAGATGTCGCGCTTTCCAAGAGTTCGCAAAAGCAGTTCAAGAGGTACTCGAATTCCAAATTTGCCGGGCACCATTACTAAACCAGTCAATCGCTGAATCTCCGTCACCGACTCCGTGCCAATCACGCTCTTGAACTCTGAAAATAAGGGCTCAGATGTAATTAGCCCAGCTTTGCGCAGCTGCTGTTCCAAGAGGGTTGAAGACGGTGTAGTCAATTCCATCTTGGCCGCCTTCCTGAGCAGTTCCTCTTCCGCAAACCCCGCTTCAGTAGTGACACCAACACGGATGGCCGACCTAGTAGGCGGGAGCATGCGATAAAGAGCGACTAAGAATGTGCTATCTGAAAGAGAGCTATGACGCGCAATTGCGTCGCGTAGGGAAGGATGAAAGGAACCCAGGAACTCTGCGAACCGCTCTTGCTCTTTCTTGCTTAACTCCGCCGGTGCCTGCACAGCATTTAGAGACGATGCGTCCGCACCGCTGAGCTGATAGGTGCTGCCAAGTAGCACGACTTTCCTGCCTCTACTCGTCAGCCGTTTTAGGAATTCGAAGTACTCCTCGGGTCGAACCATGCCGTCCCAAATGACGAGTGAAACGGGTGCACCTTCGTCCTCGGCCCATTGGCAGAACCTATCGATGTCGGAATAGTTGGGCTTTTGCGATCGACGCTCGATGAACAGGACAGGGTTCTGTCCATCCTCAGCCACAGAAAGTGCAGTTGCTGCGAGTGCAACGGTTTTTCCGGTTCCCGTTTGCCCATGAACGATTATCGGTTCCGACGCAAGGGTGTGCTTTGCGAGGCGGCCGTTTATCTTGCCTTGAAGGTCACGCTGAAAGTCTCTAGTGAACGCAAACCCGCGTCGATAGGCCCCCCAATCTGGTCGTCCTTCACTGCCCGACAGGAACGCACGGAAGTTGCGATACCGGGCATCCTCAGAAAGAGGCATCGGCATTGCAAGGGCATTTTCATCGATGATGACAGCCGATCTGCTGGCTTGGTTCCATAGTTCTTGCGGAACTGCAAAAGAGTTCTTTGCGAATCTGACTCGCCGCGCCGATCTTTCTTCCGCGGCCATCGGTCCGAGGGCTAAGGTTCCCTCTTGGCTCGCTGCAAGCAGAAGCTGTGCTAATGAATCCGAATGGAGAATCAAGCTTTCTTTCTTGCATAGGTAGGCGATGTCCCGGTTCTGGCGTAGTGCTTCTGAGGCGTTAAACAGATGTACCTGCCCGGGCGAGAATGCGTCGAGAATCGGAAGGAAGTCTTCCGGCAGAAACCAGTCGCTACGGTTGGCATATCCCTCGATCACCAAGGTTCCTATTGGCGTGACAAGATCTGGAAGTCTGCGAGCTAAAGCGATCGCGACTTGCCTTCTTTTTGACCACTCAAACCGCGTCGCCGGCGGCCTGGTCGATTCCTCGGTGTGATTGACGGACCCGAAAAGATACGTCAAATGAAGAACACTCCGATTGCGAGGGTCGCTTGGGACGTATTGTTCGTCTACTATTGGTTGTACACTGCGCCAGGGTTTACGAAATGCGCTTGGCAGAAGTGAGTCAATTGCGGAAGTGTAGACTCCGCTCCACGAGAACTCTGAAACGGTGCTTAACCAATCTGGAACCGTCAGTCTCCTGCATTGGTTATCCATCCATGCGAATGATGCGTCGCCGGCATTGGCCAGCGAGCCCTCAAGTATTCCGAAATAGCCGTCTTCACGTTGTGCACTCGGATTGTAGCGGCGCACCGTTTCATCGAGGAGAGTGTCGCGCCCGGTCAGGGACAAATATGATTGTCCCAGCATCAAGAAACTCGGACCTTTCTGAAGCCGCTCTACCAAGTCACTATTTTCTGATGTCATCAGTGGTACTCTTCGTGCGCCATTTGGCAGAACAAGGATAAACCAACCGATGGAATGACGGCTCAGAAATAGTGGACTTTTCTGGGTGGCCAGGCAAGTAGGCGACTCGCCGATTAACGTTTCATGCTGACCGAAATTGCGAGGGAAATAGAAGATTTTCGGAACGATTGATGTCAGATTTTTTCTGCCCAAACTCTGCCCATTGGCTCTCCACAGGCCATAATCAGACCGCACGGATCGTCACTCTCGGTTTTCGCATGTCTTTGGAAAACTTGAAAAATGAGGGCGCTTGAAAAATGAATGGGCTGAACTCAAAAACCAATAATGCTGAATTGGAGGCCCTTGGGGTTGTGAGGGCAATTCCGCGCTACACGCCAGGCAAACCAGAACAACTAAGTGCAACGAAACACTGAGATTCCGTGCCGCCCGAGTTGCTCCGTTTCGCACCACTATATCTCCCGTTCCCGGACAAAAAACGGACACACACACTTTTTTCCCACATTCCGAACACGGCCGCGCAGCGTAAACGTACCTAGATTGATAGGGCCCAGTCATTCGCTTCAGTGCTAATTTGGATGCCCGGAGGTCTAGCATGAAAAAATTGTTGCCCCACGAGCAGCGAGTGATTCAGAACGAAATCGACCGCGTCCGGAGTGAGAAGAACGCTGCGTCGGGACGTGCTCCGGATGCTCGGAGCATCTCAAAAAACGACATAGAAAAGCTTCGCGACAGCTTCGCAGGAATTCTGACTGGGCAAGTGGTCGTCATTGAATAGGACGCCTTCAAGTCAAATATAGAGAAAGTTCTCCTCGACAGCTTCTTCCCCTTTGCGCTTATCCGCAAAGGATGCGTCACAACACAACGCAGTGGAAACATCCACGGAGACTGAGCTCATCACGGCAATAGTGAATTGGGGCTACTTTAAGTCGCTAAGCGATAGCGACTTCCGTGGCAGTAGAAGTCCGTAGGCATTGTGAAATGCGGGACCCGACCCATTCTGCAACGGGTGGAGGAAAAGCATTCCCTACCTGTCTATACGCATTTGTTTTCTTGCCACAGAACTCCCAATCGCTAGGGAAGCCTTGAAGCAGGGCGACCATGTTTACGGTTAGTTTGGGAAGGCCGACAAAATTCGCGTGCGGTGGTTCATTGGCGATGCCGTTACCATCCACACACAAGCTGTTCCAAGCGCGTTTCGCTCGTGTCGGTCCTAAGTCCGGGCCGCCGTGCTTCTTGGAACCCCCAACAATAGTCGGAGCGACCTCATTCGCTCTCTGCCTCCACAGGCGCGCGCCCTTCCAACCTAGACTGCTCATTGACTCGTAAACAGTCTCTCCGACCGTTTTCGACGGCAATTTAGGAACATCTTGCCAGTCAAATGTCTGCCACAGGGGCTTTAGGAGAGCAACGATTACGACTCGAGGTCTTAGCTGCGGCACTCCGAAGTCTGACGCATTGAGCAGCTTCCATTCTGACTCATATCCCAGACGCGAGAGCTGCGACTTTAGCGACTGCCGATAGTCATCGAATATAGCGTCCAAGAAGCCTCGAACATTCTCGAGGATTACCGCTCTTGGTCGTACCACCTCAATAACGCGAAGGGCCGCCGGAAATAGATTGCGTTCGTCACTCTTGCCCAGTTGCTTACCTGCAACGGAGAACGGCGGACAGGGCAGGCCCGCGGCAACCAAATCGACTCCTTTGAATGGCGAGGCATCAAAGGTCTTTAGATCTCCTTCAATAACATTCCAGTTTGGTCGGTTCTGTCGAAGCGTCTTGCAGGCGTGGTGGTCAATTTCGAGGAGCGCAACATGCTGAAAACCAGCTCTTTCAAGGCCCAGTGCTTGGCCGCCAGCGCCAGCGCAGAGTTCCAGAGACCTCAAAGTCACGCGGTTTTCCTTTACGCTCGAAAGCAGAAATTTATTGAATTTAATGTTTAACACAGGCACCCTGTGCAAAAAAAGTACTGTTAGAGACACTAGAAAGCGTTCAGGTCAGCTCGAAAAGCGTCGGCGGAGGCGGGCCTGGCTTCCTGCAGACGACAAGAATCTCCTTGGCACGCTTGTCGGTTGCCGACAATGGATCTCGCCAGTGCCCCGCCTGAACGAATCGAGACAGCACGACATCAAAGCCCGCCGCTTTGCAGAGATCCTCGATCTGCGCCTTTGTGAACCGCTTGTCTCGCACAAGCAACTCAGCAGGCAATGACTCGCCCAGCACGAACTGTTCTTTGCGATAAACGATCTGCGTTTCTGCGTCGAGCAAATAGTATGCAGGGTTAAAAACGATTCCTGTTTTCTCCATAGTGTTGCTCGCTGGCAGAGATAGCAGTCTGTCCGGCTCTGAGACTATTGAAAACCGATTCAGGCTTTGGTGGGCGGTGAGTTCGAAGTTCATGACAGACAGAAACACGTGTGCACCGGCCTTAACGTGCGCAGCTAGGTTTTGAACAATGAGCAGATTGTCCCGATCATCCGCGTAACTTCCGATCACATCGTACAAGCAGACGGCGGCATCGAACGTGCGCCCCAGATTGACGAAACGGCAATCACCCAAGACAAATTCTATGTTGGTCATGGATTGAGATGCGATATTCGCTGCCGCGATGGACTGCTCAACATAATCCACACCGACGACATTAATGCCGGTGCGAGCCATTTCGATCGCGTGCCGTCCCTGCCCACATCCGAAATCAAGTATGTCGTCGTTAGGCTCGATTCGGCACGTCTCGATGATGAAATCAACTTCTACGTCCGTGTGTCTCGCCCATGGTTGAGTCTCCTTCGCGAAGGCTTGCGACACTCTGGAGTATGCCTGCTTGGTTACCTCATCGGAAGCCAGCAACATTTGCTCAAGTTCCACCCTTGAAAGACTGATTTGCGGCTGGTCGTGGAACGTAAACGCAAACCACTCCCAGGACTCGTTTAGGGGACCCAACTCCCATCGTCGGCCCTCCCCAGTTGCCTTCAATAACATCTCCTGCAGCTGGGAATGGTCCAATGGGAAGCTGGTATTAATTTGAGACTCGGTTGCGGTCACTTTCGCTTCAATCGTCTGCTGAAAGTAGGTAGGCGCTACCCGCGGCGCTAAGGTCAAGAGCATGTCTCTGTGTTGCCTTATGCGCGTGGGAATGCAGCGTCGGCGTGTCGCCTTTTCGAGAGCGCGCACGGCGAACGGATTCGCTGTAATAAGCCCCCAGGCAAAATGATTCGAGAACTGCCAAATTGTGAAAAGCAAGCGCTTCGCGACGTTCTCCTGCCTGTGGTGTTCGTCAACGACCAGTTGAGTAACCCAGGAAACGATTCCATGGTTCTGTACGTCGGTTTGTACCGCGATGGCATATCCGACAAGTTTGCCGGATTTGCTCGCCAACGCGACACGCGAATCTGCCGGGGAAAGCCATCCGCGCAGCTTGTCCACTGAGAGCTTGATAGACGCGCCGGGGCGAGGCCCAAGTCTGCTCCAAAAACCATAATTGCTGGAGTAGAGTTTTGCCATCTGCTCGGACAATTCGGATGTGACGCGGTCTCCGGCAATCCACCTAAACTCGTACATTCTTGGCAATCCCGTCCATGTTCTCGTCCGGTGATGGAGACGCTTTCAGCGCCCCTGCCTGCGCCGTGTTCCAAACAATTGAACAAGTCACGATGATAAACAACCACCGTGAGAAAATGCCTGGGTGGTCGTTGTGGATGCTTCAGAATTGTCGCAGATGCGGCGATGTATCCTAATCTTATGGTTTCCAGCCCGGCCAGCACCTATGATGGTCAGGCTCAAGGAATTTCTGAATAATGAACTGTCTCACTTGCAGCGCAGATTAGTATTGTTAAATGACCGGAGGGTGGATGACCGAATTCGATCTTACCCCTGACCCCAAAGTCCTCATTGCCCTCACACACACTCCCCTTCAGCCGCTGGATGCCCTTTGCGAGCTGATCGACAATGCAATTGACTCTTTCAGTGTGGCGAAATTGCAGGGCTCGCCGATCGAATATCCGCTCGTGGTGGTGGAATTACCCGGCAACGCTGAAATAAACCGCGGGGAAGGGGCTGTGCGGATTCGCGACAATGGCCCTGGACTTACAGCTGATCTCGCAGAAAAGGCTCTGCGCGCCGGCTATTCGGGTAATAAGCCTTACGACAGTCTCGGCCTCTTTGGGCTAGGGTTCAATATTTCGAGCGGCAAGCTCGGCCGAGCTACGCGATTTCTTACGGCAAGAAAGGAAGATCAGGACGCCATGGAGGTCGTCCTTGATCTCATTGCACTCCAAGAACAGCGCAGCTACAAAGTGCCCGTCAATCGCATCGCAAAACCGTCGGAATTCTCGCACGGCACAGCGATCGAGGTAAGCGGGTGGTGGCCCGAAGGCAATCCGAATAATGGTTTCATCAGAAAACTGGTGGGCTACGGCAAGAACGAGATCCGGCGGCAGCTTGGCCGACGTTACGCGACAATTCTCACGCAGGAAAAGGTGAGAATACTGGTAAACGGGGATCCGTGTGAACCGTTTGAGCACTGTGCTTGGGACTCGTCCCGCAGCCTGGAGCGGAAGGGGTTTGGGAAAATACCCGCCGTCTTCAAGTTCAACGAGGTTGTCGGCAATCAAAGCCGGTGTTCTGATTGCAGTGTTTTGATCCCGCCAGGTGAGAAGGTCTGTCCTACGTGTGGTTCGGCGTCCTTCAGGACGATCGAAGAGAGAATCCGCGGGTGGGTCGGCATTCAACGGTTCGATGACGCGAACGAGTTCGGTATCGATCTCATCCGCAACGGCCGTGCGATCCGTATTGCTGAAAAGAGCGCTTTCTTTGAATTCACGGACGAGCTGAAACTGGTCACGAAGGACTACCCCATCGACAGTCCGTTTGGACGTATCGTCGGTGAAGTTCATCTCAACCATGTGCCCGTCGATTTTCTGAAGCAGGATTTCCAGCGTAGCAGCCCGGAATGGCAGCGGGCAATGACCTACCTGCGCGGGGACAGTTCTTTGCAGCCGACAAAGCCTGGCGCGGAAAGTAACTACAGTCCGGTCTTTAAGCTGTACCAGGGATACCGCCGCGTCCGCACGCCCGGCAAGACCGACATGTACATGGGTTACTGGGACGCGCATTCGGAGAAGCCGAAACGAGTGGCCCGCGAGATTGAGAAAGAATACTATGACAAATTCAAAGAGAAGCAGCCGGGCTACTACGACGATGGCGAGTGGTGGAAACTGGTCGAGCAGGCTGATCAACGTCCGCTACCGGAACTCGTCGAATGTCCGGGCTGTAAAGCTCAAAACCTCAAAGAGCAAGAACAATGCCAGGTCTGCGGGCATGTCTTAATTGGAAAGCCTTGTCTTAATCCTGAATGTGCGAAGATGATTGCAAAATCAGCCGTGTCGTGCGGTTATTGCGGCACATCACAGATCCCGGAAGTGGAGGAGCCGTGGAAGTGCGAGGTCTGCGGCGAGGGCAATCCTCCTGAATCGGAAACATGTCGGCGCTGCACAAAGGCTCGCGGCACTGAACACCCAGCGTCCCATTCGTATTTGACTAAGAATTCTGACAAGGATGACGAACTGTCGGTACCAGGATGCTCGGTCTTGCTTGCCGACGGAAACTATAATCCCCCGATCGACGTTGTTGCTTACGTGACGCGCATACCGATTGAAGCGTCATGGCAGGGCTCACGTGTGCCCGTGCTGGTCTTCAAAGGTGAGCAGATAGAGATCTTCGTCGATAAAAGCCACCCGCTCTTTCGCACCTACCGGGTGCGCCCTGAGCCGGTGATTGCGGGAGAGGTGGCCCAGTATCTCTTTGAAGCGAATCGCAGACTGTTGAGCCAAGGGAACCTAGGTGTGCACAGCGTTTCAAATTTGACTTGGCTCATCCTGCAGAAACGATGGGCTGACGCGCTCGAAGACAGCGCCGATGATATTAAAGAGGATATCCGGCAGCTTTTCGAAGCGATTCGTGGACGGCTATCAGCACTGATAGGCAACGAAGCTAGCGACCTCTTCGACGATCTGACTGACGCCCAAAAGAAGAACATGGTGGCTCGAATGTTCGGGCGGAATCTAGACATCAGCAAGCTTGGCCAGATGAAGACTTCGGGCGAGTATCTGCCATACGTTGACGAGGAAACTGTCGTCGCGATCTTCCGCAGGTATCCGGCCGTGTTCTTTGACGGGGGTGTATGGGGCATGGCGTATAAGGGCATAACGGGTCTGCCCGATCCGGTTTTGCGAGAGGCGCAAGAGCGCATCATCGCGAAGTACATGAACTGCTTGGAAGATTGTGCTGGATTCCTCAACTATGACGCCCCCGAAACTCTCATCAGCCAGCGCGCGCGTGCATCAGTGGATTTCTTGCTGCAGGGATTGGAATAACTTTGTTCATTAGCAAAGAGAACATTGATTCCCTGACGTGGCAGGCGTTTGAACGCGTGGTGTGCCGCTTGCTGCTTCATGAAGGCTTTGAAGGGCTCCGCATCGTCGGGCAGACGAGCGACGGCGGTGCCGACGTGCTTGCTCACCGCGCGTCGAAACGCTGGCTACTTCAGGTCAAACACTGGAAAGCCCGCGTCGGACCGGGCGTGATCGACCGGACTCTGGAAGCGATGAGGTCATACCGCGCACAGGTTCCTGTCGTCGTCGCTCTGAATGGTTTCCAGGACGCTGTACGTGATCAACAACGGGCTCTCTTGAGCGGAGGTGTTCCGCTCCAGCTTTGGGATCGCGAAACTTTGATTGATCGTTCACAGCGCCTTGCGGACACTTGCCCATTGCCGCCGGATTGCTATGACGTGCGCGACTATCAGGAAGAGGCCATCCGATCGCTGATCCATGTCTATTCGGAGGGCTATATCCGGAAGGCGCTCGTCGTGCTTGCCACAGGGCTTGGCAAGACTTTCATTGCAGCCGAAGCACTCCGTCGTATCCATGCTGCTTCACCAATACGGTTACTGCTGGTGCTAGCGCATTCGAATGAGTTGATTTATCAGCTTGAGCGGGCCTTCTGGCCATTTTTGAAAGCGAGCCAGAGTACTGTAATTTGGAACGGTTACGAACGGCCATCCGCGGCGGACTTGGCAAAGGCATCTTGTGTTTTTGTGTGTCTTGACTCCCTATTCGAACACGTCAACGGGCACGGAGAATTACCTCCGTTTGAAGTGGTGCTCGTCGATGAATGCCACCACGCCGGTGCGATGATGTACCAGAGGGTTTTGAGCGACTTGCGGGCGGGACAGGACGGGGGACCATTCTTGATCGGCCTCACGGCGACACCCTGGCGGCCTGATGATCGCGATCTGAAAGAGTATTTCGGGGAGCCGCTGGTATGTGTTGATCTCGTTGCAGGCTTGCGGAAGGGATTTCTGACGAATGTAGACTACCGGATGTATACGGACAACATTAATTGGAAAGCCCTCGGCCAGTTGCAGGGGCGTCAGTTTTCTCCGCGGGCGATCAACCGCAATCTCTTCATTAACCAGTGGGACGACGCTGTCGTGTACGAATTGCAGGCGGCTTGGAAAGAGCAAAAGAAGCCGCGTGCAATCGTGTTCTGCGGGACAATTGACCACGCCCTGACAATGTGCGACAAAATTAATGCACTGGGTTTCTGCTCTGCAGCCGCAATCTATTCGCAGCCTGTCGCCGGGAAAGCGATGGCTCCTTATGAACGGAACAGAGTGCTTTCGGACTTTCACGACGGTACTGTGGATGTTGTGTGCGCGGTCGACATCTTCAACGAAGGGGTAGATGTGCCGGATGTAAATATAATCGTCTTTCAGCGCGTGACACACAGCCGCAGAATTTTCATACAGCAGTTGGGACGTGGCCTAAGACTCGCCCCCGGTAAAGAGAAGGTTATTGTTCTTGACTTTGTGTCAGATATCCGGAGGTTTGCTGCAGGACTCGACCTTAAGGACAAACTCGAAGCTGCAGATGCTGGCCGGGAAGGTCCGGTCAGGGTTCATCTGCCGCATAAAGTCACGTTTCGGCGTGTTGGCCACGAAGATCCAAAGACCGAGTCGTTTCTCAGGCAGTGGCTTGAAGATGTAGCAGATATTGAGGCGGCTGGGGAGGATGCTAGTGTGTTGAAATTTCCGCCGGCTTTGCCTGGAGGGCGTGAATGACCGTTTCAGCCGAACTCCGGAGATCGCTAGAAAGTCTAGAGCTCTTTATGGGGCTTATCAAAAGTCAGGCTAACCGGCCTGAGGTGGAGTTTGAACGCCTGCTCGACGGCTATCTTGATGCACGACGTTCACTCGCGAAGCAATTTTCTGTTGTCGCACAGCACTATCTGTTAGGAGGCGACAACCTCCTCGAAAGCACACGTAACAGAATTGTGGAGAGGATGGCTCAAGTGTACGGTGCCCGTGTGCCCGAGAAATACTTGGCTGTGCACGGCTACACTTCAGTCCAGCCGATCCTTCTGCAATATCTGGCCGAGCACGTTGGCAAGCCGGTGCGGTCTTCAAAACTGCGTGTTCTTACCGCGGATCAGATCCATACGGAGCGCCGTGTCAGGGACCTGCGCGATCTTGGTTTTCAAGTCGATTGGAAGAAAGTCGCTGATGACGACCAGTACGTCTTAATTTCGCTCAAACCAGATCTCGACGCTGCCGCCGCTTTGCTCGTGCGGAAGAACATCAGGGACGACAAGAAGCTTTCCAAACACGAAAAGGACAGGCTCTTGAACGTTGTTGAAGGCAATGGCTGATAGCGGAGCCACTTGATGATTGATATTGGATTTGCATCAGGGTGATCCATGGACAGGCTCAGTGCGGAGCGCCGCAGTGACAATATGCGGCAAATCCGATCGAAGGACACAACTCCAGAACTGGTTCTGCGCAGTTTAGTCCATCGCCTCGGGTATCGTTTCCGACTTCATCGAAAAGACTTGCCGGGTAACCCGGATCTGGTTTTTCCTTCACGCAAGAAAGTAGTCTTCCTTCACGGTTGTTTTTGGCATCACCATCCAAGTTGCCCAGAAGGGCGGATACCTGGCTCCCGCGTCGATTACTGGGGACCCAAGCTTAATCGAAATCAAGTGCGGGATGCCGCCAACCAGGCTCTTC
>Ga0181530_10004933_pt1 | contig 13870 bp, 6 predicted proteins | sample PEATcosm2014_Bin_42_FD_119769 | JGI IMG/M metagenome (GOLD analysis project Ga0181530, IMG submission 119769) | Peatland microbial communities from MTU Mesocosm Facility, Houghton, MI, USA - PEATcosm2014_Bin10_60_metaG | ecosystem: Environmental > Terrestrial > Soil > Wetlands > Peat | place... | reverse complement strand
TTATGCGTGGGATGTCATCTGGCCCTCCGACGGCATGGCCGGCGCCTTCCTTTTTCAATGGCAGAGCCAGGGCATGGCCGACAGGTTCCCGGAACGCTGGGCGCTCCACAGCCCCGGCGCCGCCAACTATGTGCCCGGTTCCGCAACCGCGCCGGACGGTGTTCCGCCGGCCGACATGACGACCGGCATGCGCTTTGGGAGCGGCCCGGACGCCGTCTCCACGGATCGCCGTACCTTGAATCCGCTGTACTATAACCTCAAGTCCGTCTATAGCCCTGTCAACATCACGGCCAGCGAGGCGGCCCCGGCGGGCGGCCAGTGCGCCGTCCCGCTGCAGAACCGCTATTCGTTCACCGATCTTTCCGAACTGACCTGCCAGTGGCAGGCGCTGGCCGGCGGGAAGGTGCTCGCCAGTGGTGAAAGCCATGTCGCCGCCAAACCGCGCTCGTCTGTGGACGCTTCGTTCCCTGCCACTCCCGGCATGGACACGCTGCGCCTGGAATTCATCCATCCCGACGGTCGCAGCGTCTATACCAACAGTTTGCGCATCAAGGGGTGATGGAGTGAGCGACGGATGGAGGGATGGAGGGATGGGGGGATGGGAAAACCCAAGCCACAGGGTTCTTTGACGTTTTCAGTGGACCGATTGATGTCGTCTCTCAAGGTGTTGCAAAGGCCTGTTCTTCAATCCCGTTGGGATTGCCGACAGCAAGAACGCCTTGCGATATGTCTGCCTGCATTCCACTGAAAACGTCGAGGACCCCATTATTGCGGGGTGAGAAGGAATGAGCCGGACTGGTTGGTGCCCAGGAAATAGCCGGCGGCGTGGGTCTGGTTTTGCAGAACCGCGCCGTGCGCGACGGTGTTCGTTTTCGCCCCTGTTTCCCGGAAGGTAATTGTGACGACGCCGTTGTTTGTGTTGATCGCGATGAGCAGGTGGTTGGTCGGCGACAGATTCGTGTCTCCGGCGTCGAGGTTGGTCAGGGTGTTGCGGCTGAATTGGTTGGTGCCGATGTTGGTGTAGAGTAGGATATTGTTGGTCAAGTCGCCGTTGGTTAGGAGCAACGTGGCGTTGGTCAGGTTCAATACAGGCACTCCCGACTTCGCGGTGTTCGTGTAGGGCGAGCCGAGCACTCCGGTCAGGTTGGTGAAACCGGACGGATACAGCGTCTTGGGAATGGACGGCTTGATCCAACTGACCCAACTGTTCGCGGACACGTTTTGCGGCGGCTCGTTGGTGAAGCAGATCCATCCCAGCAAGCTGCCCTTGCCCGAATAAAGGGATTGATAGAGCGGAATGCCGCCGTTGCCGGCGATTGGCACCGACCAGAGGAAGGGCGTGCCGTCGGCCAGCGCCCCGCCCAGGGTGGAAATTCCGGCCAGCGTGTTGGTGACGGCAGCGTAACCGCAGCCATCCGGGCTTTCCACGGGGGCATTCGTTTCTGGCGGGAACAGCAGTGTAAAGTGCCCGGCGTAATTGGTCGCCGGGTTGGCAGTCGCGCTGAAGACTGCCCGGTTGGCTTGAATCACCGAATTCCAGCCCGCCTCATTACTGACCGAGCCGCTTATCAGGGCGTTGGCGGGATTGAAGTCCAGACTCAAGGTGACGCTGACCGGCGTCCTGCCTTTGCGGGCGAGGTTGGTTTGTTGAGCGATCCCAGTCAAGTTAAAGGAACCGCTGAAGGAATTGGTTTCGCCGTCCAGGAGCAATTTGGCGGTGTAAGCGCCGGCGCTGTTGCTCGCAATCGCGACTGAGATAAAGCCCGAGCCGGCCTCCGTTACTACGTTGGTTGCTCCGTCTGTTGGATAGAACAGGCCGTTATAGCTTCCCGCCACGGCCAGGAACGGGTTGGTAACGAAGTTGGCCGTCAACACGAGATTAGATTGCATGGGGAATGTGTAGTTGGACGATGTGGACAACATGGGCGCTGTGGACAACGTGGACAAGGTGAGATTCGTGCCGCCGACCCAGTTGGAGAAAAGCCAGTTCTTGCCGGGAGCGGCGGTGAGGGAGTAGTTGGTGCCGATGGCCAGCAGTTTGCCGTTGTCAACAGGAGTGATTTTGCCGTTCCCGTTGGTGCTGACGGTAAGCGGGGCGCTGGGGATGTAGAGGAAGTGAACCTTGTTGGTGGGGGAGACGTCGCCGGCGATGTCCACGGCGTATGCTTCGAACAGGTTGGAGTTCTCCAAGGGCGTCAGAGTGGCCGTCCAATTACTCCAAATGTTGTTACTAGGGATTGCTGGAATCCAGCCGTTGCCGTTAAGTTGACAGAACACGTTGGAGACCTGGACGTTGTCCGTGGCCGCGCCGGCGGCGGTGAAAGTGCTGTTGCTCCAGCGCTGGCTCGCCGCGGGCGAAGTGACAGTGAATTTGAGATCGCCTTTCAGGTAGAGGCCGGCGGCGTGCGCAGTCGTTCCATCGGAGATGGCGACGGTTTGATTGGAAGGAGCGGCCCATCCGGCAACCGGCTGGAAGGCGAGAATGTGGCTGCCCGCCGGCAGATTGGTGAGCTTCGCGCCGTTGGTTAGCCATTGGCCGTTGCCATCCACCTGCCATAGCGCCCCGGCCTTGACTGCCGCCGCCGGGCCGAGGGTCACTTGCAACGATCCGAATTGCTGCACGTAGGTTCCGCTGGCCGCAGTTGTCAAATTCGAACTGATTGAAACGACTTGATCGGAGGGCGTTGTCCAGCCGCCGAGAGTGGCAAAGCTGAGCAAGTGGCCGCCCACCGGCACATTGGCAAGCGTCGCGCCGTTGGTCAGCCATTGGCCACTGTTATCCATCTGCCATAGCGCGCCGGCCGTGATTGCCGCCGCCGGGCCGAGGGTCACTTGCAACGATCCAAATTGCTGCACGTAGGTTCCGGCGGCTTGCGAGGTGGAATTGAAGCTGATGGAAACGGTTTGATTGGAAGGCGCCGTCCAGCCGATGAATGAGCGGAAGCTCACCGTATGGCTGCCCAGAGAGAGATTTGTGAGCGTCGCGCCGTTGGTTTGCCATTGGCCATTGTTATCCACCTGCCATAGCGCCCCCGCGATGATCGCTGCCGGCGGGTTGATGGTCACTTGCAACGACCCGAATTGCTGCACATAAGTTCCTGTGGCTTGATCGGTCGTATTGGCGCTGATGGAAACGGTTTGATTGGAGGGCGTCACAAAGCCGGCGATTGTGGAGAAGCTGACGGTGTGGCTGCTCACAGGCAGATTGGAGACCGTCGCGCCGCTGGTTTGCCATTGCCCGTTGCCATCCACCTGCCATAGCGCCCCTGTAGAAAGCGCTCCCGAAGGAGTGATGAATACTTGTAACGACCCGAATAACTGCACGTAGGTGTTGGTGTCCAGAGTGGTCGTATTGGCGCTGATGGAGACGATTTGATTGGCGGGCGCCGTCCAGCCGGCAATTGATTTAAAACTGACGGTATGGTTGCCCGCGAGAAGATTGGCAATTGTCGCGCCGTTGGTTTGCCATTGCCCGTTGTTATCCACCTGCCATAGCGCCCCCGCGGCGACGGCTCCCGCCGGATTGATGGTCACTTGCAATGCCCCGGGCGGGATGCTGGTTCCCGTCGCGGTTGTTGTCGAGTTGGCGCTGACGAAGACGGTTTGACTGGCGGGCGCGGACCAGCCGTTGGCGGCGCTGAAGCTGACAGTATGATTGCCGACCGAAAGATTGGAAACCGTCGCGCCGCTGGTTTGCCATGCGCCGCCATCCACATCCCATTCCACCCCGGCCGTGACGGCGCCCGCCGGACTGATGGTGACCTGCAACGAGCCGGCCGGGGTGTAGGTTCCCGTCGCGGTTGTCGTCGCCATGGGGCTGACGGAGACGGTTTGAATGGCGGGCGTTGTCCAGCCGTTGACGGCGCTGAAGCTGACAGTATGATTGCCGACTGATAGATTCGTTACCGTCGCGCCGCTGGTTTGCCATTGGCCGTTGGTATCCACCTGCCATAGCGCCCCCGCGGAAACCGCTCCCGGTGGACTGATGTTCACTTGCAACGAGCCGGGGGCGATATAGGTTGCGCTTGCCGTTGTCGTGAAGTTGGCGGTGACGGAGACGGTTTGATTGGTGGGCGACGTCCAGCCGCCGAGGGCGCTGAAGCTGACGGTATGAGCGCCCACGGAAAGATTGGTAACAGTCGCGCCGCTGGTATGCCATTGCGCGTTGCTATCCACCTGCCATTCCGCCCCGGCGGTGACGGCCGCCGCCGGGTAGATCGTCATGGTCAGAGAGCCGGATTGCTGCGCGTAAGTTCCAGTGGCAGTAGTGATCGAATTGGCAGTAACGGACACCGTTTGATTGGAAGGGGTGGTCCAATCTGTGACCGGATTGAAACTAACCGTGTGGCTGCCCAAGGTCAGGCCGGAGACCGTTGCGCCATTGGTATTCCATGCGCCTCCATCCACCTGCCATTCGGCTCCGGCGCTGACCGCCGCCGCGGGGCTGATCGTTACTTTGACCGAACCGGACCCGGAACCGGCTGCCAGCGCAAAGTCCACTCCCCAGACATTCCCGGACCCGCCATTGCCGGATATTCCTGTTTCGACATTGGTCGTCATCCCGACGTAATCCGAGGCGCTGACAGTAATCGTGAATTGGCTGTCAGAAGGCACTTTTGCCAGGGCGAAGATTCCATTAGTGTCGGTTGCGGCTTGATAGCTACCCCCGCCTGCTTCAACAGCCGTCACAGTCGCGCCGCTGACGGGGGCGCTGTCTTTAGTGAGCACCCGGCCGCTGATGATCTCGCCGGAACCGTTGGTGAAAATGTTGTAGAACAAGTCTTCGACAATGGTGAAGTCGTAAGAGGACGTGTAAATGTCGGGAAGGTTGTACCACGCATCTGAAAGGCCGCCCCATCCCAGGTTGAGGTGATGGTAGGCAGTGGCCTGGTTGAAGCCATAACCATCGCACACGAGCGAGTGCCCGTCGTTTTTGGAATCGTTGACATCAATGCACACCGGCAGTTTGGCGTCCAGGTTTGGGTTGATCTCGTTTGTGAAATTGGTGGGGAAGCCGTTTTGGAACATTACATTGCTGAAGCCAAACACGGATTGCAGCGACGATGTGCTCATGCCGGCGGAGGTTCCGCTCGGCGAATAGTCGGCGTTGCATACGACGCCGATGTCGGATGTCAAATCGCCGATTGCTTCGCGCTCTGCGAGGGTTATTCCATTACCCGGGACGAGCGGCATCTGGCTCCATTGGTATGGCCCTCCGGCCCCGTTTCCGCCTCTTAAGGCCCGGTTCTGCGATGCCCCATTTACTTCTATTGTGTAGCTCTTTGTGCCGACGCCTTGAGTGGGATACTGGAAGTAGCGCATAATTTGCGCCCAGGCCGTGCTCACGCAGCCGGAGTCATAGTTACTGGAGGCGCCTGCCGCATAAGGCGGTGTGTAGTAATTGAAGCAAGCCACATTGGATGTTCCAACGTAGATGCTGCTTTGATTCCATTGGCTTTGCAGGAACGGCGCGACTCGAAGGTCGTCCACGTTCGTCAGCGACGTGGTGGTGGTGAGCGGCCGTGCTGTTGCCGGGGCGCTCAGGCTCGTCCACTTGGTTGCCGCCGCCTTTCTTGTTGCGGCGGTTGCCGGCGTTTGCCGGCGGACGCCGTTCAGGCGCGTCCGCATGTCCTGTTCCACCAGGGCGAAGAGCGGGTTGTCCTTCGCCGGCTGAAATTGCCCCGAGGAGCCGAAAGCGATGACGGCCTCAATTTCCGTGTCGGCGCTTGCGAGGATGAATCCTTCCGGTTTGAGGGGGAGGACGTAGTAGAGGGCGTTTCCCTGCTGGTCGCGGGAGGTTTGGATTTGGCCGATGGTTCTGCCGGCCAACGGCGTTGATAATGGGTTCGGGCCGGCTTTCAACCAGCCTTCGGCCATGCTCCTGGCTTGTTGCTCCGAGACGGGCGCCGCTTGCGCCGTTGGATTGGCGACAGCAAAGGCTGTCGCGCATAGGGCCATCGCGGCCGTTTTTCTTAGCCAAATATTCATTTTATCGTATCGGCGCTTCTTGTGAAGGACTGAGCCACAAACTGCAGGTATTACAGCTCTGTGAGGTCTGTGGCCGAATCCACCGGCAATTTAGGCCAATTCCGGGGTTTTTGCAAACCTTTCCTGGACAAATTTCCTATGCCGGTCGCATTTCACTTTTTGGGCTTCGCCGCCAATCCATTTGGCGTCCAACAACGCCAGAATGCCGGGGTACAAGTGGACTGAACCCAGCCATGAAAGGAGATGGCTTAAGTGTGTTGCGGCGCGGGAAACGCCATCGGCGCGACATATTTGTAGAATCAAACCGAAAACGATTTTCAAGCTCCGTCAGGAGCGGCATATTCGTTTGACAAATATGTCGCCCCCTACGGGGCTTTGGGTTCTTGGTTCCGATGGGTTCTACATAGATATCGCGCCTACGGCGCTTGGGCGCAGACGACAACATGTTGGTTTGAAAATCGGGATGGAGATTAAGATTAAGATTAAGAACCGGAAACCGCCAAAAAAGTGACATGCCCCCTCTTATGTCTTGGCCGGCACGGCCTTTTTGGGGGCCATCTCATCCAGGGCAATGTTGAGGAGCAGGACGTTGACGCGCGGTTCGCCAAGAAACCCCCATTGGGAGCCGCGGGTGAATTGCTCCACCAAGTGCGTGACCTTGCCGGGGCTGAGGCCGCGCGCGGCGGCAACGCGGGCGATTTGCAATTGCGCGGCTTGCGGGCTGATGTCCGGGTCCAAGCCGCTGCCGGAAGCGAAGAGGATGTCCGCCGGCACCGGGGTGTTGGTAGGCAGGTTGTTGCCGGCAAGGAAGGCGGCGGCGTTGTTTTGGACGTTGGATTGCAGCGCGCCGCTGGCCGGCCCCAGGTTGCTGGCGCCGGAGGGGACCAATCCCGCCGGGCCGGCGCCGTAGGAGCAGGCGGAGGGCCGGGGCCAGAAGTAGTTGGAGCCGGTGAATTGCTGGGCCAGGAGGGAGGAGCCGATTACTTGGCCGTCGCGGATGACGAGGCTGCCGTTGGCCTTGTCGTGGAAGGCCAGTTGCGCAAGGAGGGTCATGAAGAGCGGATAGGCCAGGCCGCAAAGGAGGGTCCAAAGGAGGGTCTGGCGGATGGATTGGAGGATGAGTTTCATACGGGGTAAGAGGGGGGATTAAGATTAGGATTAAGAGTAAGAGCAAGAAAAGATGTTTAGTTGACAAAGTGGGCGGCGACCAGGATGATGTCGAGGAGTTTGATGAAGATAAAGGGCATGATGATGCCGCCGACGCCGTAGAGGAGCATGTTGTTGCGGAGGATGACGGCCGCGCCGAGGGGCTTGTACTTGACGCCGCGCAGGGCGAGCGGGATCAAGGCGACAATGATGAGCGCGTTGAAAATGACGGCGCTGAGGATCGCGCTTTGCGGCGAGTGCAGATACATGATGTTGAGTTTGTCCAGCGGGCCGTGCGGCGCGCCTTTGGCGGCGTACAGGACGCCGAACATGGCGGGGAGGATGGCGAAGTATTTGGAGACGTCGTTGGCGATGCTGAAGGTGGTGAGGGCGCCGCGGGTCATGAGGAGTTGTTTGCCGATTTCCACGACTTCGATGAGCTTGGTGGGGCTGCTGTCCAGGTCCACCATGTTGCCGGCCTCGCGGGCGGCCTGGGTGCCGGTGTTCATGGCCACGCCAACGTCGGCCTGCGCCAGGGCGGGGGCGTCGTTGGTGCCGTCGCCGATCATGGCGATGAGCCGTCCGCCCTCCTGCTCCTTGCGGATGCGCGCCAGTTTGTCCTCCGGCTTGGCCTGGGCGATGAAATCGTCCACGCCCGCTTCGGCGGCGATGGCGGCGGCGGTGAGATTGTTGTCGCCGGTGATCATGATGGTGCGGACGCCCATTTTGCGAAGCTGCGCGAAGCGTTCCTTGATGCCGCCCTTGACAATGTCCTTGAGGCGGATGACGCCCAGCACGCGGGCGTTGTCGGAAACGACCAGCGGTGTGGCGCCCGAACCGGCCACTTCCTCCACGATGGCCGAAACGGCCTTGTCCCTCATGCCGCCCTGTTGCTGGACGAATTGGAAAACGGAGTCGGCGGCGCCTTTGCGGATGCGGCGCTGGACGGCGCCCTTGCCGTCGCCAAAATCAACGCCGCTCATGCGGGTTTGGGCGGTGAAGGGAACAAATTGGGTGTGGGGCGTGGCGACATCGCGCCCGCGCAAGCCGTATTTTTCCTTGGCGAGCACGGCGATGGAGCGGCCTTCGGGGGTTTCGTCCGCAAGGGAGGCCATTTGGGCGGCGTCGGCCAATTCTTCGATCTTGACGCCCGGCGCGGGGATGAATTCGGTGGCCATGCGGTTGCCCAGAGTGATGGTGCCGGTTTTGTCCAGCAGAAGAACGTCCACGTCGCCCGCCGCTTCGACGGCGCGCCCGCTGGTGGCCAGCACGTTGCGGCGCATCAGGCGGTCAATGCCGGCAATGCCAATCGCGCTAAGCAAGCCGCCGATGGTGGTGGGAATCAGGCAAACGATCAGAGCCAGCAGCACCGGCGCCGAAGTCAGGACGGCGTTCGTCTGGCCGGCCTGCAACTCGTTGTAATGGGCAAAGGGCGGCAGGGTAAAGACGACGAGAATGAACAAACCCGTGAGGCTCACCAGCACGATGTTGAGCGCGATTTCGTTGGGTGTCTTCTGGCGGCGCGCCCCTTCGATCATGCTGATCATCCTGTCCAGAAATGAATGGCCGGCCTCGGCGGTGACGCGGACGACAATGCGGTCGCTGATGACGCGCGTGCCGCCGGTGACGGCGCTGCGGTCGCCGCCGCTTTCGCGGACGACGGGGGCGGATTCGCCGGTGATGGCGGATTCGTCCACGGTGGCGATGCCCTCGACGATTTCGCCGTCGGCGGGGATGATCTCGCCGGTTTCGCAGACGAAGTGTTCGCCGATTTTCAAGTCGTTGCCGGGGACGGAGACGACGGCGCCGTTGACCAGTTTGCGGGCCATGGTTTTGGTGCGCATTTTGCGCAGTTCGTCGGCGTGGGCTTTGCCGCGGCCCTCGGCCATGGCCTCGGCGAAGTTGGCGAACAGGCAGGTGAACCAGAGCCAGAGGCAAATCTGGAGGTTGAAGGCGGAGAATTTGCCCGGGATGAAAAGAAAGACAGTCGTCCAGATGGAGCCGACATAGACGACGAACATGACGAGGTTCTTGATTTCGTCGCGCGGGTTCAGCTTCTTGAACGAATCAATGACCGCCTGTTTGACAAGCGGGGAGTATCGGACTTCGGCTTTTGTGCTCATAAATTTTTGGCGCGGAATTTAGAAAGTGCGGGCCGCATGCATCAGGCCGTGCTCGGCTATCGGGCCGAGGCATAAGGCGGGAAAGAAGGTCAGGGCGGCGATGATGACGATGACCCCAAGCACGACGCAGGCGAAAGTGAAGTTGTTGGTGGGGAGCGTTCCCGGCGAGGCGGGGACGGTCTTTTTGGCGGCGAGGTTGCCGGCAATGGCCAGGACGGCCAGCGCGACGACGAACCGGCCCAGAAACATCGTCGCGCCCAGGGTCAGACAATAGAAGGTGTTGCTGGCGGTCAGTCCGGCGAAGGCGCTGCCATTGTTGGCGGCGCACGAGGCGTAGCCGTAAAGGATTTCGCTCAAACCGTGCGGGCCTTGATTGCCCAAGCCGGCCAGACCGGCCGCCACACTGCACGCAATGGCCGATCCGGCCAGAATCAGGACGCTGGGCGCAAGGATGGCAATGATCGCCCAAGTGGCGTCCCAGGCCTGGATTTTCTTGCCCAGATATTCCGGCGTGCGCCCGATCATCAGCCCGGCGATAAAGACTGCAATCAAGACGTGCATGAGGATGCCATACAATCCGGCCCCCACGCCGCCAAAGACGATGCAGCCGAGCATCAAATTCCACATCGGCGCCAGGCCGGCCAGCGGAGTGAAACTGTCGTGCATGGAGTTGACCGCGCCGCAGGAAGTTCCGGTGGTTGCGACGGCGAACAGCACGCTGTTCATCACGCCGAACCGCTGTTCCTTGCCTTCCAGAAGCGGCCCGGCGCCGGCCAGCACCGGGTTGGGCTGCGACTCGGCGTACCAGGCCAGCGCGAATTCCCCCGCCAGCAAGAACAGCATCACGCCAAACAAACACCAGGCATGGCGGCGGTCGCCAATCATCACGCCAAACGAATAGACCAGGCCGGCCGGAATTATAATCAGGCCCAGCATCTCCAAGAAGTTGGACAGCGGAGTCGGGTTCTCAAAGGGATGGGCGCTGTTCTGGCCGAAGAAACCGCCGCCGTTGGTGCCGAGGTGTTTGATGGCGATCTGCGAGGCCGCCGGGCCGGTCGGGATCAGCGCGGTGGTCACTTGCTTATCCGCCATCACGGGGACATTCGTCATCAGGACATTGCCGTTGGTGTCTTTTTGCGGGACATCGGCCATGACGGGCGCGCCGTTGGACAGGACGGTTTGGCCCTGGGCGTCCAATTTCGGGGCCGGCACGGTGACGGCGATGTTGGTCATGACCGGGTGGCCATTGGTATCGGTCATTGGGACTGGGGCGGTGTAAGACTCAATCAACTGCGCGGTGGCGTAGGGCCTGAGATTCTGCACGACACCCTGGGCGCTCAACGCGGTGGCGAGAACCACCGACAAGGGCAGGAGCACGTAGAGGGTCGCGCGCGTGAGGTCCACCCAGAAATTGCCCAGCGTCTTGGCCGAGGCGCGTTTCAATCCGCGCGTGACGGCGAGCAGGACGGCAATGCCGGTGGCGGCGCTGAGGAAATTGTGGACGGCCAGCCCGGCCATCTGGGTGAGGTAACTCATGGAATTTTCGCCCTCGTAGGCCTGCCAGTTGGTGTTGGTGATGAAACTGACGGCGGTGTTGAACGCCAGCGCCCACGGCACATTGTCGAAGTTCTGCGGATTGAGCGGCAGCCACTTCTGGACCATCTGCAAGCCCATCAGCGAAAGCAAGCCGACGACGTTGAAGACGAGCACGGCGAGGAAGTAGCCTTTCCAGGTCATTTCCGCCCGCTCATCCACGCCGCCCGCCCAATAGACCAGCCTTTCCACCGGCCGCAGCAGCGGCTGGAGGAAGGTCTTTTCGCCTTGAAACACGCGCGCCATGAACCGCCCCAGGGGCGGCGTCAGGCCGATAAGGAGTCCAAAGAACAGGGCGACTTGAATAACCTCATTCGTTTTCATTCCGGCCAATTTAATGCGCCTGTGCCGGAACGGTGAATCAAAATGAGCGCGATTTGCGTAAAAAATTCGTTAATTTCCCACCAAGCTTTGAAACCTGTAGCGGCGGCCTATCACCGCCGCTAGCTGGAAGCCGAACATATTTGTCCTGCGCCCTTTCATCGCTTCGGCGGCATCTCACCTTTTTCGGGTTTTCCTCTTGCCTCGGCCAGGAAAACAGAATGACAATTAAAACCCAGCCCTCAAGAAAGAGAATCTCCATAAAACTGAGATGTCCCCAGTAAGTCGAGCGCGCAAAGAAAGCTTTCTTTCCGCAGGAATATTCGATAGCGTGTGCCATGCCTTCGCGTTTTGGCGCCGGTGAACTATATGGATTCGACTTGAGCACGCTCCCAGCGGAGCGGGTTCGACAGTTTTCGTCGGTTTCGCACAAAGAGGTCGAATGTCCATTCAAGCCGCCAGAGGCAGGAAAGCCGGCGCGGCGATGTCATAAGAAGGGAGGGGTTTGTTCGTTGCGGCTCTTTGTCCAAGATGCCCCAGGCCAAGTGGTTGGCAAGGGTGAGCCGGTAATCACCTGCCCAAGTCGCTTTCTTGAGGGCGATTTGGTGGTGCGGTGGGTTGGGGAAGTGCTTCTTGGGACATCAACGCCAGTCGTCATTTCTGAGCTGCCTTTCTTGATGGGTGAAGTTGAGGCGGCGGCGGAGGCCGAGCCGGACGCAGTTGGGAAAATTGACAAGGTGCTTGTCAACCCTGATGGCGATGTGCTGAAATGGTGCGCCTTGGAAATGCAGGCGGTTTATTTCTCCGGCATGAGCATGGAAAATGACTTTAAGGTCATGCGCGCATGGGAGGGTCCTGGCGTGCCATTTCCAAACGTGCAGCGGAGGCCGGATTTCCGTTCATCTGGCCCAAAGCGGCTGATGCCTCAATTGCAGATTAAAGTCCCGACAATCAGCCGATGGGGCAAGAAGATGGCTGTGGTGATTGATCGGGCATTTTGGGAATCCCTGAGCGAAATACGGGAGACAAAGGACCTGTCAAATTGTGAAATTGTATGGTTTGTTGTTTCCTTCAATGAGGCGAAGAATGGCCGTTTTGCCCTCCGCCGGAATGATGTTCACTATACGACCCTCCACAACGCAGTAGAGGGTCTCACCGGTGGAACTCCAATGTCGCTTGAGCGTTTCGAGCGCGAGATTCGCGCACGTCTCTCGCCCTCTTGAGCCACGAGAGGTCTTTCCCGATCAGGAGTTCGTTCATTTTGGCATGGTGGGTGTTCTTCATGGCAATTGCTTGCGTCTCGAACCCGAACTCGCTCGCGAGGGACGAAATCTCCATCGTGTTGTCGTACGTCAATAAAACGTCTCCTCTTGCTTTCGCCAATAGCGCGAAGAGCTTCTCCTGGTCAACCTCCCAATGCGCGTAGAGCCGTCGGGAGGCGAACGTGTATGGCGGGTCAACAAAGAATGCAGCGCTTTCGTCGTCCGTGTAGCGACGAATCACCTCGAAACCGTCCGCTTCCATGAATGAGAACCGCTCCCTCACGTCAGCAATTTCCCGCAGTCGTCGAGCCAGTGTTTGCGGATACCATCGGGAGTTGAGGCCACGGCCATTCTCCCCCGTTTTGACCAGGCCGGCACCATCCGCCATGATTCCGCCTCGCTGAACTCGGTTTCTGAGGATGACGGCGAAAGCTCTCTCGCGTTGCGATGCCGGTTCTTTGCAAAGGATCTTGGCAACATTGTCGCGCGTGAGATCGAAGTTTAAAATCTGCTCTGCCAGCCACTTCGCCTGGCCACCAAGGATCGTATTCCAAACTGCCGCTATGTTGGGATCCCGCTCAACCAACACGACGTGCTCGGCCAACCCTTCAAAGCCGGCCGTCAAACCAACTATGCCACCACCCGCGAACGGTTCGACCAGGACACACAAAGGAGCTGGCTTACATCCGAGCCATGATCGTATGTACGGAACGAGCCATGTCTTACCGCCCGGGTAGCGAAATGGCGAGCGTTGTGGGACAGACGCGACGTTAACGGGTTTGTTCGTCTCAACGTCCTCCGCAGTGCGGTACGCTTGCGAGTCATCATGCATTTCCGCCGGTTCAAGTTTAGCGTCCAGCGTGTGCGCATAGCGCAGAACTTCCGGGGCCAATTTTTCAGGAATGCGAATGACGGTCGTGGAACCGAGTTTCCATTTTGGGCGGAAAGTTGTAGATGATCGGGCCATAATGAAGCCATGTTACACGGGTTCAATATTGGGTGCAAGCAATTTGTTACACGGGTCCTTTGGCCGGGCGCATCTCACCTTGATCGAGATTCTCTTTCCTCAGGGCCGGGTTTTGATTATTTTTCTGTTTTCCCCGACGAGATAAGAGGACGCCTCGACAACGCCCCATCCCTTCCCTCCTTGGAATTGCCATTTGCATCTTTTCTTCAAAAGTGGGAGCATTTTCCAGCGAAGCCCGTCTAATGGTTGATGAATCGAGTCTTTTGAGAAAGAAGCTTATGAAAAAAATGACCCCGGCCCTGTTGTTCGCCGCCGCGCTGTCCGCCGCCGCGCAGCCCGCGCTCACCATCTACAACCAAAACTTCGCCGTCGTGCGCGACTCGGTGACGCTGGACCTTGATAACGGCGTCAACACCGTGCGCTACGCCGGGGCGACGGCCCAGGTGGAACCGGATTCGGTGATTTTGCGC
>Ga0181530_10004932_pt1 | contig 13871 bp, 9 predicted proteins | sample PEATcosm2014_Bin_42_FD_119769 | JGI IMG/M metagenome (GOLD analysis project Ga0181530, IMG submission 119769) | Peatland microbial communities from MTU Mesocosm Facility, Houghton, MI, USA - PEATcosm2014_Bin10_60_metaG | ecosystem: Environmental > Terrestrial > Soil > Wetlands > Peat | place... | reverse complement strand
GTGGGGGCAAGCGTCGACGTGGGGGTAAGCGTCGACGTGGGGGTAAGCGTCGACGTGGGGGTAAGCGTCGACGTGGGGGTGGGGTTCGTCGTCGAAGAGGCCGCGGGGCTGCTTGCCGCCGGTGAGGACGATTTGACCGCTGCGCTCTCGGACGCTGTCGCGCTCTCGGACGCTGTCGCGCTCTCGGACGCCGCGAGGCTACTGGACGCCGCTGGGGTGCGGGACGCGCCGGTACTCGACGGCGTGACCGAAGCCGACGGCGTGGTGGCCGCCATGGCCGTGCCGGTCATGCTGCCGGAGATAACGAAGAGACCGGTGGCCAGGCCCAGCGTGAGCGGTCGCGCGTGCGGGGATCGCATGAGGACAACCTGTCTGTGTGCTGTGACATCTGGGTTCGTGCGCTTCGGGATACGTCGTCATCTGGGTGCACGGACTGCCTTTTGGCCGTAGACGTTTCTATTCGACACCGATACCTGCGCTCACCGCCACCCCTTGAGACCCGGTAGTTTCGGGTTTGCTTCCATTCCGTCGCTCAGAGTTACCTCCCTCGATAGGACCGCAGGCGCGTTCGTGGGCGCGGGCCGCGCCTTTTGGTACGACGTTTTCCGATTCCCCGGCCGGTTCCGTATATGCTCGCCCGGCGGGAAGGTCGCCGTGGCCCGTCCGCCCTCGCAACCGCCCTCCGGCGGGCCCGCCGCGCGATTCCTCATGGCGGCCGCCGTGGGTCAGGCCTAGTGACCGAGCGGCCCCAGCGTGACCCACCATGGATCGAACCGGTTATTCGGGGCACAGCGGTAGTAAGCGTGTCAGTTGGCGTGCGGGCTGCGGTCGGCGCTCCTGGTTCCCGGCCTTCGCTGGCCCATCACTACCGGGAGCTCCACCCGAAGGCTGGTCCCTGCGCCGGCCGGGCTGTCGAGGAATATCCGGCCGCCGAGCGCCTCCACCCGGTCCTTCAGGCCGGCCAGGCCGGTGCCGCCGGTGAAGCTGGCGCCGCCGGCGCCGTCATCGTGTATCGCGATGCGCAGCACGTCGCCCGCGACGCCGGCCTCGACGCTGACGGCCGAGGCGCGCGCATGCCTGGCCGCGTTGGTCAGTGCCTCAGCCACGACGTAGTAGGCGCTGACCTCAACCTGCTCCGGCGGCCGCCCCTCGAGACGTACGTCGACCCGGACGGGGATCGGGGAGCGGCGGGCCAGCGTGCGCAGCGCCGGACGGAGGCCGCCGTCGGCCAGGATCGCGGGGTGGATGCCGCGCGCGATCTCGCGCAGCTCGTCCAGCGCGTCGGCCACCCCGGCGACGGCGCGGTCAAGCTCGGTGCTCAGCTCGGTGAGCTCTGGCGGCACGGCCGCCTGTGCCCCGCGCAGTTGCAGCGCGAGCGTGACCAGCCGCTGCTGGGCTCCATCGTGCAGGTCCCGCTCGATCCGGCGGCGCGCCTGGTCGGCGGCAGCCACGATGCGCGCCCGCGAGGCCATCACCTCGGCTTGCGCCCCGGCGTTCGCGATCGCGGTAGCCACCAGCTCGGTGAAGCCGGCCAGCCGTGTCTCGATATCGGAGAGCAGCAGCTCCTGGTCGGTAAACGCCACGATCATGACGCCCCACAGTCGGCCCTGGACGCTGACCGGCACGCCCACCGAAGAACGGAATCCCCAGTCGCCCCCGGCGACCTGGCTGATCACACCCGAGCCCTCCTCGTAGTCGATGCGGGCCGGCTGTCCCGTCTGGTGGACCAGCGTGCTGACGTTCCGTCCGCCGAGCGGCAGCCAGGTGCCGACCGAGGTTGGAGCAGGGCCCCCTGGCGCGGTCGTGGTCCACTGGCCAACGACCTCGAGGTTCTGCTGCCCATAACGGATCAGGACGGCGAAGTTGGCCGTAACGAGTCGGCCGACCTCCTCCGCGACCGCGGCGAATACCTCGTCGGGCGGCGCTCCCCGGGCTACGAGCGTCGCCACCCGCCTTAGCGTCGCCTGCTCGTCGGCGATCCGGCTGAAGTCGGCGTACAGCTGGGCGTTGTCCAGGGATACGGCGAGCTGGCCCGCGATGAGCTGAACGGCGTCGAGCCGTCCGGCGGTGAACGCACCGCGGATGAGCCGGTTTTCCAGCAGCAGCACCGCCCGCAGCAGCCCCCGGCTGAGAATGGGCACGGCTAGCAGCGAGCAGCAGTCGACGTCGGTGAAGTACGGATCGCGGGCAAACCGGTCATCGGCGGTGGCGTCAGCCACGGTCAGCGGCTCGCGCGTCCGGCGCAGGAAGCGAAATACCGACATCGGGATCGCCCGTTCGCCGTCATCGTCGGCGCGGACGGCGGGGCCGTCGTTGCCCTGCGTCGGCCGCCAGCCCTGCCTTTCCTCGTCCCATAGGACCAGGCGTACCCCGGTGGCCCCGGTCATCGCGGCGAGCACCTCGGTGACCCGGGCGTGCAGCCGTTCAACGCTGGTCTCCGAGCTCAGCGCCTGCGAGGCGGACAGGATGCCGAGCAGGTCGACGGCGCCGGCGATGCCGGGGGCACTGTCCTGCGGCTGATCCGCGTTGACGCCGGCCGGCAATCGCAGCGCCGGGTAGGCCCAGTCCAGCTGCCTGACCTTCGCGGTGGCCCCCCAGGCCAGGTATTCCGCGCGGGCCTGCGCGAGCAGCTCGTAGCCGGTCTGCTCAAGACCGTGGGCGAGATGGAAACGGGCCGCTCGCTCGGTGATCAGTGCCCGGTGCCACGGTCGCTGACGGCTCGCGGCCTCGCGCCGGGCGGCGTCGAAGGCGAGCGCGGCGGCGCGGAAGTCGCCGTCAGTCCACGCCCGCTCCGCCTCGATGAGCCGCAGCAGGTGCAGGAAGTTGTCCGGCGCGTCGGCGGCCCGGGCGGCCAGCCACTGCGTGACCTCGTCCAGCTCGGCGAGCAGCGCCGCACGCTCGGCGCCGTCCGCGGCGCGCGCCTCCCAGGCCAGGCTCAGCCCGCGCAGCGGGTGGGCCATGGCGCTGTTGGCGTACCCGAAGGTGACCGTCAGCAGCGGCAGGGCCGCCGCGCTGTGCCTGGCCAGGTCGGCCTGATCGCCGAAGATGGCTGCGGCGATCGCACGCGTGAGGTAACCGTGAACGAGCGAGGCCGGGTTGCTCTCGTAGGCATCGGCCGGGGCCGCCTCGCCCGCGTTAGCGCCGTCCCGGCGTAGCACGTCGACCAGCCACAGGTAGCAGTGCAGCCACCGGTTGGCCTCCTCACTGCCGGTCCGGCGCACGAAGCTCAGCGCCGTGTTCAGCTGAGTCAGGCAGGCCTGCATGGTCGGCCCGCAGTCGAGCAGGCCCGTGATCGTCTGGTAGTACGTGTAGCTGGCGGAGGCCAGATCGCCCTGGGCACGCAGTGCCTCGCGCGCCTCCCGGCTGGTCTGGATGCCGAGTTCGACCGGTCCGAACCAGGGCTGCAGGAGTGCGACTACGAGGCGCGCGTTCGACGCGCCGGGCTTGTATTCGCGGGCTTCGCTCAGCGCTAGGACTCGCCGCGCCACCCGGTAGGCCGCAGCGTAGTCCCCCCGCCGCCAGATCGCGCTCGACGCGGCGGTGGCGGCCGGCCCGGCCAGGGTCACGTTGGCACCATGCTCGGCCCAGATCCGCAGGGCCTGCAGGCCTGCCCAGCCGTAGGCAGCCCGGTCGTCCACGAAGAACGCTACGGGCAGCAGCGCATCGAACAGCCGGCCTGCCGCGACCAGCCCCGGGTCAGTGACCTCAGGGCGCGCCGCGTCGTCGGCCTCGCCGGTGTGGTCCAGCCACCCGTACATGTAGTCGAGCTGACGGTCGACTTCGGCCAGCAGCCCATCCGCGGCTGGGACGGTGATACCGCACTCGCGCAGCGACGTGATGCCCAGATCGATCGCCTCGGCGGTGCGGCCCCGGTTGGTCAGGCTCCGCATCTGCACCGCCGTCACCTCGGGACGGTCAAGCACCGTGCTGGTCAGGGCGTCGATGACGGCGTAGTCCTGGTCAGCCTCATCCAGCCGTCCCAGGCTGAACAGGGCCGCGTGGCGGCGGGTGCGCAGACCGAGGAGTGTGGCGGTCTCGCCTTGGGCCGTCAGCGCGAGCGCCGCGGTGAGCGGCCGCTCCACGAGCCGGTGATCACCGATCATGGCCGCCTGCTCGGCGGCGCGCGCCAGCAGTCCCGCCGCCGTTCGCCGCTCAGCGGCGCCTCCGACCGCGTCCGTGACGCGCAGGTACTGCTCCGCCGCCACCGCGAACAACTCGGGCACTGCCGCCAGCCGGCGCGCCATGGCGAGCTGCAGGGCGCGCCGCCGCTCCAGCTCAATACCGGCCAGGACCGCCTCGCGGATACGGTCGTGGCGGAACCGCACCGCCTCGTGCGCCCTGGGCTCCAGCACCAACAGGCCATCCTCGACGGCCGGCGCCAGGGCATCGGCCATATCGTCGGCCGTCGTGCCGGTCGCGATCCGCAGCAGGCTCAGCTCGACCCGCCCGCCGAGGCAGGTCATCGCCTGCACCGTGGCCCTGGTCTGTTGCGGCATGGCCGCGAGACGAGCCTCTTGTAGCGCGGCGTCCTCGGACCTGTCCAGGCGGGCCCGCACGGCTTCCGCCTGCCACTGCCACCCAGCGGAGGTTGCGGTAAGCACGCCGTCACGGCGCAGTGCATTGAGCAGTTCCACGGTCTCGTACGGATTGCCTTGGGTACGGGGCTCGATCGCATCGGCCAGGCCCGCGGCGTCGGCCTGGCCCGCGTGCAACATCTCACCGATCATGGTGACCAGGCTTGCCTGGTTGAGGCCGGCCAGCTGGAGGTGCCGCACCGTCGGCTGGCCGCGCCACCGGGCCAGCGGGGTCGCGAGCGGATGTGCCGCGGCCACATCGCCGTGCCGGTACGCGCCCACGAGCAGGAGGCCTGCGGTCGTCTCCTCGCTCAGCAGCAGGTCCACGAAACCGAGTGGCGCACCCCCCGCCCACTGCAGGTCGTCGAGGAACATCAGCACGGGCCGTTCCTTCGAGGCGATCGACCGTAGCGCCCGCACGGACGCGAGCTGCACCCTGGCCTGAGCGGTCAGCGGATCCCCGGGATCTGGGGGCACCGGCAGCAGCGCCGCGAACTCGGGGATCACTGCGGTCAGCAGGCCAGCGTTTGGCCCGGCCGCCGCCAGGATCCCCATCCGCACCCTGGCCAGTTCGTTTTCCGGTTCGGCGAGCAGCAGCCGGCCAAGCGCACGGAAGGCCTGATGGACCGCGTCGAATTCCAGGTCCCGCCGGTACTGGTCGAACTTGCCGGTCACGAACCAGCCGCCGCTGCTAGCCACTATCGGCCGCAGCTCGTCCGCCAGCGCCGTCTTGCCTACGCCAGGCGCCCCGCTGATCAGCACGTCCGCGCACTGGCCAGCCAGCGACTCGGTGAACGCACTGTGCAGCTCCGCGACCTCCGCGTCGCGTCCCGCCAGCCGGGACGGCGGCAGCAGCCGGACCGGGACGTCATGCTCGCCGGCCCGCGGCATGCCCGCGCGCGGATCGGCGCGGGCATCCCGCAGCCGCTCCAGGTCATGCACCAGGCCATCCGCCGACTGATACCGGTTATCCGGCTCCTTTTCCAGCAGGTGCATGATGATCGCCGACAGCGGCTCCGGCACATCGGGGCCGGCCGCGGCCGGCGGCACCGGCAGCCGGGCCAGATGATCGTGCAGCAGCCGCGACGCGGGCCCGGCACCGAACGGCGGTTCGCCCGTGGCCAGCTCATAAAGCGTGGCGCCCAGCACATACAGGTCGGCGCGCTGGTCTACTGGCCGGCCTGTCCGGCCGGTCTGCTCGGGCGCCAGGTAGGCCAGCGTCCCCACGATCTCGCTGTGCTGGGTGAACTCAGGGCGGATTTCCGGCAGCGAAGTCGCGAGCGCGAAGTCCACCAGGCTGGGGGCACCGTCGGCGGAGAGCACGATGTTGGCCGGCGTGATGTCGCGGTGGATCACCTCCCGGCTGTGCATGGCCGCCACCGCTCGGGCCAGCGGCACTGCCAGCCGGATGAGGTCGTCCGCGGCCAGGGACTCGGCCAGTCCCGCCAGGCTCGTGTCCCCGGCGTCCGCCAGCACGACCGACCCCGGGTACCGCGGGCCCTCCGCCAGCTGGGCGACGCCCGGGACGCCGCGCAACCGGGCCAGCATCGCCGTCTCCTGCGCAAGCCGACGTGCCGCGTCCGGCCCTAGCGGCTCCTTACGGATGACTGTGCCACCAGCGAAGAACATCCGGGTAACCCGCGTGCGTCCGCTCTCGTGCACTATCCCGGTACGGACGGGCTCAGCTGGGCCCAGCGGCGCTTCAGCTCCCCCCATCCGGCACCTCCGCGCCCTACCGCACCGATTCCACACCTTGCCCGCGTTCCATACCTTGCCCGCGCCCGATCGATGGCACAAGGGGCATGGCACTAGAGACTAGGAGCCAGTCAGCCCGTCCCGAGGACCTGGCGGATGGCGACAGCCGACAGCTCGGCCTTGGCCAGGAAACCGGCGGTAGGGCTGTCCGCGATCAGGTCCGCGTAATCGTCCTCGGCGTGCGAGGAGATCATGATCAGCGCCGCTGGATGCCCGCCGCCGGCCAGCCGCCGGGCCGCCTCGAACCCGGACTCCCCGCCCAGGCGGATGTCGATCAGCACCACGTCCGGCCGCAGGGTCCGAACCCGCTCCAACGCCTCCGCGCCGCTGCCAGCTACCCCGGCCACGGTCATCCCGTCCCGCTCCAGCAGTGTCCGCGCCGCCTGGAGGAACCCCTCGTCGTCATCGACTATCACGCACCGTAGCTGCACCCGAATATTCTGCCAGCAGGCGGCTTCACTTTCATTGCAGCTAGCAGGAATCGCTACGTAAGTCCGCGTCCAGGAAGGCGAGCACGGCCAGAACCCGGCGGTGAACTTCGGCAGTCTCCGGCAATTGCAGCTTCCTCAAGATACTGCGCACATGCTTTTCGACCGTCCCCTCGGTCACCCATAGGGCCTGCCCTATGCCGGTATTCGACCGTCCCTCCGCCATCAGGGCGAGTACTTCCCGCTCCCTCGCGGTCAGCGCAACCATCGGATCGCCATTCCGCCGCGCCGCCACCAGTTCCTGCACCAGCGCGGGGTCAACCGCCGACCCGCCGCGTTCCACCCGCTTCAGGGTGTCGACGAAATCAGCAATGTCGGTGACGCGGCTTTTGAGCAGATACCCGGTGCGCTGCCCGTTCGCGACCAGGTCAATCGCATGCTCGACTTCCACGTGCGCCGACAGCACCATCACCGCCGTCTGCGGGAAATCCCGCTTGATCACCCGGGCCGCCTCCAGACCCTCGGTCGAGAACTTCGGCGGCATCCGGATATCCACCAGCACGAGGTCCGGCCGCTCCCGGCCCACTAGTTCCATGAGCTCTGCGGCGTCGCCGGCCTGGCCGACGACCTCCAGCCCGGAGCGGTCCAGCAGGCTCGCCAGGCCTTCGCGCAGAAGGACATCATCGTCGGCCAGCACCACTCGCGGGCGGCTCGTGCTCACACCACGATTATCGGTCCCGAACCACGTACGGGCACAACGAGGAGCTCGCATCGTCGAACGATGAGCTGATCCTGGTGAGGCCCAGGCACTGTGCTGACAGCGCACGTAGCCGCATGGCGCCGGCCGCGGGATCTACCTGCTAGCCCTACCGCGATCTGGCCGCTGGCAGCAGCGACAGAAGGCCGGTCAGGGCCGCATCGTGGATGCGTACCTGCGGCAGCGACGGTACCGGAGGCAGGCCCGGACGTTCGGCCATGGGCGGCCGGCCGCCGTGCCCTGGCCGGGGTCAGGACCGCGCCAGAGGGCCGTGCTCTGGGGGTACCACCGCTCGCCTGACATCCCGCATCGCCGTGACGAAAGGACTTCTCCATGTCACATCACCTCGACACGCCGCTGGCGGCTCAGACCGGCCAGCTGTACCTCGACGACCTGTACGTGTTTCCCGGCGAGGGCAGCACGGTGTTCGTCATGGACGTCAACTCCAACGTCAACGGCCTGCACTCCGAGCCGGGCTTCCACCCCGAGGCGCGCTATGAGTTCAAGGTCCACTTCGACGGGGCCGACGTTGAGACCCTCACCTACCGGGTGTCCTATGGTGAGGGTGACGCCGACGGACGCCAGGCTCTGCGGCTCCACGTCCTGACCGGGGATCAGGCACGCGAGGACGACGCGGCCGGGGAACTCCTGCTCGAGGGCCGCACCGGGCAGACCGCCGCTGGAAACGGGATCCGGATCTGGGCCGGGCGGATCGCCGACTCCTTCTACATCGACCTGTCGCTGCTGGCCCTCATCAACGGCGCGGTGGCCGCGGGGACCGCACCCGACCTGTCCGGGTGGCGGCCGCAGGACGCCAAAAACAGCTTCGCCGGCAGCCTCGTCCATTCGATCGTGCTGGAGGTCCCGCACGCCCATCCGCAACTGCGGCCCGGCGCCCGCACCGGCGTGTGGGCCGCCACCAAGCTGGCCACCGACGCCGGTGGCTGGCGGCAGATCAACCGGGCCGGGCACCCGATGATGTGGCCGATCTTCTGGCCGAACGACACCGACTTCACCAACCCGGCCAACACCCGCCACCCCTCCGAGGACGTCAGTGCGGCGGCCAAGTACATCGGCGAGCAGATCGCCGCCGTGGTGGCGGCCGCCGGCACCTCCGATGACCCCGTGGGCTACGGGCAGGCAGTGGCGCGGGACCTGTTCCCCGACGTGCTGCCCTACGTGGTCGGCACCCCCGCGGTCTACGGGTTCGCCGGCTTCAACGGCCGGACGCTGGCCGACAACGCCCCCGAAGCGATGCTGTCCCTGGTCACCAACAACGCGGTGCCTTCCGGGCTCAAGCCCCCCGTCGCCGAGGACCAGCGGGCCAGCAGCTTCCCCTATGTTGTGCCCGCCTAACCGGCACACTCGAAGGAGACGGTCAATCCGTTCGTCACCGTCGGCCGTCTACGTAGACGGAACAGTGTGATAGCCGGGGCTCGGTGGCGCGCCCGATGAAAGTGGTGAGCTGACTGGGCAGGCGGCGCGGCGCACGACCGGTACGTGCTCGCGGAACAGCTTGCAGGCCGGGATCCTTGGGTCAGGATCCCGGCGTGCAGGGGAGTGCCGCCTTGGTCAGCTGTCGTAGACGTTCTGAGCGGTACCGCTGAGGATGATCTTGCCTTGCTGGCTGCCTTTTCCGGCTTGCTCCTCGGTGATCTGCATGACCTTGAATGTGTCTGGGTCTGCGGCGGTCCACATGGTGAAGCTCCCGTTACTGCTAGCGAACGTGCCTCCGGAGATCAGTTCTTTGTGGCCGGGACGGTTGTCCGGGCCCGCATACCAGCACTCGAAGAACTGGCCGCTGCCGAGTTTTGGAAGGTTCCTTGCCGTGAGCTGGATCTCATAGCCGCCGGCGGTATCACGGGCAGTTGCGGTCGCTGACCCAGCCTGGCCAGGTTGAGGACGGAGGTTGTAAGACGCCGCCACTGCTGGAGCGGCCGACTGGAAGATGTGGACGCCGACAAAAACGGCTGCGGTCACCGCTGCGGCGCCCAGGGCGGTGACCACGGACAGCAGAGGATTGGTCCAGTGGAAGTGCCACCAGCGGCTCGCTCTGCTCGCTGGGCCCGGCTTCGGCGCAACCGGCTCGGGCCGTCCCTCAGGCTCCGGTTCGGGCCCCACGCGGCTCTCAGCCATAACGGCGTAGCGCACAGCGGCAAGAACCTTAAGTTCGAGGTCAGGCGGTGGCTCCGCCGCCGGTGCGGCAAGAGGGAGGCTGCAGGCTACTGGAGCGAACTCGGCCGTCTGTTCCTGGCACTGCTCACAAGACCGAAGATGTTCTTCGAACGAAGCAGCGTCGCCTGGGTCCAAAGCGCCAAGGGCCCATGCGGCCACCTCGGGGTGCTCAAGGGCATGCTGGGCGTCATACGCCATGGAAACCTCGCTCAATCAGGGCGGCACGCAGGGCCCGTGTTCCGTGGAAAGTGCGGGTCTTGACTGTGCCCAGTGGCAGACCGAGGCGGCCGGCGATCTGCTGCTGCGTGAGCCCTTCCTCGTGGGCGGGGCGTATCACCTCGGCATGTGCTGGCCCGAGAGTGTCGAATGCCTCCCGGACGATCGCGCTGTCGAGTATCTGATCAACGCTGTGGGGTATCGGCGGCACGTCTACGTCTCCATCCGACATCAGTGGCCGGCAAGACGGGCGCTTACGGATGTCGGCGGCGACACTGCGGGCAATGACGCACAGGTAAGTGCCGACGCTGGACTTCTCAGCGTCGAACCTGCCTGCCGTCCGCCACAGCCTCACAAAAGTCTCCTGAACCATCTCTTCGGCCAAGCCCTGGTCGCCGAGGTGCTGCACCCCGAAGCGAAAGAGCCGGCGGCCGTACCTCCTGTAAAGCGCCGCCAGCGGGGCTCCGACGTCCCCCGCGGCGATCTGGGCCACAAGGTCCGCCTCCTCGGCCGCTGGCTGGTCCGCAGCTCCGCTTACTGACACCGTCAGCCCCCCGCCAGGTTCTTACGACGTCTTAATGCCGGACGGTTCAGCGATCTCTCGATTTTCTTGACTTCTCTTGAGCACTTGCCTGAACCGCGCCAGGCCCTGGCCCGGTCAAAGGCCACGGGCTCTGTGCCAGGCATCGGCGGCACCGACTTTGTCCAGTATGCACAGGCGATCCCGGTATCGGCAGGCTTCCGGGCATGGCATCGTCCCACGACCCGGCGGCGGTGTGACGAGGACCGCTGACGGTGCCTGCCGCAGGTGGTTCAGTCCATGATGAAAAATCTTCGGCCGCACTGAACTATTCATTCGGGGACCGTCGTATGTACGAGTAACCAAAAAGATGGCCAGCCTTCACCATCCACCGAAGAAGCAATGAGACGGTCCCGGCAGCCTGCTAACCGCGACGGTTTCGGAGGAATGGCGCCGCCGGGCGAAGCGGCCGCCTCCAAAAGCCGCGAGGTGACACAGTGCGCATCGCCTTGTTCGTGACATGCCTGGCCGACACGCTGTTTCCCGGCGTCGGCCAGTCCACCGTGCGGTTGCTCGAGCGGCTCGGCCATCGCGTCGAGTTTCCAGAGGCGCAGACGTGCTGCGGCCAGATGCACATCAACACTGGCTACGCTTCCGAAGCGCTTCCGCTTGTCCGCCATTATGTCGAGTTGTTCAAGCCCTATGAGGTGATCGTCGCTCCATCCGGCTCCTGCGTCGGCTCGGTCCGGCACCAGTACGCGATGGTGGCCCGCCGATGCGGGAATGAGAAGCTCGCCCAGCGAGCTGAGGGCGTGGCGGCCCGGACATACGAGCTATCGCAGCTGCTTGTCGACGTGCTCGGGGTGGAGGATGTCGGCGCCTACTACCCGCACCGGGTCACCTACCACCCGACGTGCCACTCCCTGCGGCTGCTGCGGGTGGGGGAGCGCCCGTTGCGGCTACTGCGGAACGTCGCGGGCATCGACCTGGTAGAGCTGCCCGACGCGGAGGTCTGCTGCGGTTTCGGTGGCACGTTCGCGCTGAAGAATGCGGACGTGTCTACGGCGATGCTGGCCGACAAAATGCGTAATGTTGTGGATTCCGGGGCGCAGGTGTGCACGGCTGGTGACAGCTCGTGCCTGATGCATATCGGCGGCGGGCTCTCCAGGCTGCGCGCGGGGGTAAAGACGGTCCACTTGGCGGAGATACTCGCATCGACCAGGGAGGCCGGATGACAACATTCCTCGGCATGCCAACGGCCCCGCGCGGCGTGGGGCATCTCCGCCAAGTCGAGCCGTTCCCGGTAGCGGCACGTCGCGGCCTCGCCAACACCCAGATGCGGCGCAACCTGACCAAAGCGACCGGAATAATCCGTGCCAAGCGGGCAGCGATCGTCGGCGAAGTCCCGGACTGGGAACAACTGCGCGAGGCGGGGCGGGCGATCAAAACCGAAACCATGGCGCACCTGGACCACTACCTGGAGCAGCTGGAGACCAATGTTACGGCGCACGGCGGCGTCGTCCACTGGGCCCGGGATGCCAACGAGGCCAATCGCATCATCGTGGACCTGGTCTGCGGCACAGGCGCCGCCCAGGTGGTCAAGGTCAAGTCCATGGTCACCGACGAGATCGGGCTGAACGAGGCGCTAGCGCAGGCGGGGGTCCAAGCGTACGAGACTGACCTCGCCGAGCTCATTGTGCAACTCGGCCATGACAGGCCCTCCCACATTCTGGTGCCGGCGATCCATCGCAACCGTGCGGAGATCCGCGAGATCTTCCTCAGGGAAATGGGCGACGCCGACCCGGGGCTCAGCGACGATCCAGCCGCGCTCGCCGAGGCCTCGCGCGCCCATCTGCGGCGGCTGTTCCTGTCCGCCCGAGTCGGGATCAGCGGCGCCAACTTTGCCGTCGCCGATACCGGCGCGCTGGGCGTGGTGGAATCCGAGGGCAATGGCCGCATGTGCCTGACGCTGCCAGAAACACTGATCACCGTGATGGGGATCGAGAAGGTGGTGCCGTCTTGGCGCGACCTGGGGGTGTTCATGCAACTGCTGCCGCGTTCGTCCACCGGCGAGCGGATGAACCCCTACACCTCGATCTGGACCGGGGTGACTCCCGGGGACGGCCCGCAGCAGTTCCACCTTGTGCTGCTCGACAACGGGAGGACCGCTGTCCTGGCCGACGAGACTGGCCGGCAGAGCCTGCATTGCATCCGCTGCTCGGCATGCCTGAACGTGTGCCCGGTCTACGAGCGGGTCGGCGGTCATGCCTACGGTTCGGTTTACCCAGGCCCGATCGGCGCCATCTTGTCGCCGCAGCTGACCGGCATCGAGGATAACGCGTCGCTGCCGTATGCGTCGTCGTTGTGCGGCGCCTGCTACGACGTGTGCCCGGTGAAGATCGACATCCCTACGGTGCTGGTCCATCTGCGCGCTCGTCACGTGGAGGCGGCGCGAGAGGGCCGTCGGCTGCCTCGCGGTGAGGCTGTCACCATGGCCGCGGCGTCGTGGGTGATGGCCAGCCGCAGACGCTTCACGGCGGCGCAGCGCGCAGCAAAACTCGGACGTGCAGTGGGCCGCCGTGGCCAGATCCGCAGGCTGCCGCCGCCGTTCGCCGGCTGGACCGAGGCACGCGACATGCCGGTGCCCGCGACCATGACGTTCCGTGAGTGGTGGCGGCGCGAGCACAGGCCCGAGGACGGAGCGCGCGGGTGAGCGCGCGCGACGAGGTGCTGTCCCGAATCCGCACCGCGATCGGCAACACACCCGGGGAAGGCGGCGAGGAAGGTACGTCCCCCCGGGCTGGCGCGGTACCTCATGACTACAGGCTCCGGCGCGACGCCGACCCGGGTGAGCTACTCGATCTGTTCGCCGGCCGGCTAGCCGACTACGAGGCGACTGTGCGGCGCACCACACCTAGCCAGCTCGCAGCCGCGATCGGCGAGGCCCTGACACAGCGCGGGGCGCGGCGCGTGGTGGTGCCGCCTGGCCTCGATTTGCCCACGCTGCCCGCCGGGGTGGAGGCCGTCGCCGACGCCCAGTTCACCCCGGCCGAACTCGACACCTTCGACGGTACGATCACCGCGGTCGCGGTGGCCATCGCGGAAACCGGGACCATCATCCTCGACGGCTCCCCAGATCAGGGCAGGCGGGCCATCTCGCTCGTCCCCGACTACCTCCTGTGCATCGTGCGCGCGAGCCAGGTCGTCGCCCTCCTGCCGGAAGCGATCACGCGGTTGCGCGCCGATCGGCCGCAGACCTGGATCAGCGGACCGTCCGCGACCGTCGACATCGAGTTTGAACGCGTCGAAGGCGTGCACGGGCCGCGCACTCTTGAAGTCATCATCGTCGAACCAGCCTGAGATACGGCGTCCGCCATGGTCGCGGAGGCATGTCGTGGCTGGCGTCATGTGGTGGCCGCTTCCGGCGGTTGGCGCCCGTGGCGATT
>Ga0181530_10004931_pt1 | contig 13879 bp, 14 predicted proteins | sample PEATcosm2014_Bin_42_FD_119769 | JGI IMG/M metagenome (GOLD analysis project Ga0181530, IMG submission 119769) | Peatland microbial communities from MTU Mesocosm Facility, Houghton, MI, USA - PEATcosm2014_Bin10_60_metaG | ecosystem: Environmental > Terrestrial > Soil > Wetlands > Peat | place... | reverse complement strand
GCTCACGTGCGGCGTTGCTGGGCGACGACAGGTGGGATCTGTCACGCGGAGTCGGTTTCTCGCGAAAAAGAGGGTGCTCACGCCCAATGCCCACCGTACTCAACTCGCGTGGGCACTACACCTCGCGACGTCGACCTCGGATGGGGTAGACTGAAACCCCATGAGCGGCTAGACACCCCGCGCGCTGGTCAGCGCGCGCGTCGCCGTCGGGCCAGGTCGCGTTCGATCCGCGCCATGTCCAGCCCCGCGTGCAGCATATCCGTGGGGCTGAGTTTGGAATCCCCCACATCACTCCAAACCAGCAGCGGCTCCTCGTGTATGCGCGCTACAGGCACCGGCGCGATCTTCGGCGCGCCCGTCACCAGTCGTCCCAGCAGTTCCACGTCGAACGTCCACCGGCCGCGGAAAGGCACGGCCAGCGCGTGGGTCAGAGCAGGCGATCTTCGCAGCAGCTTGGCGCCGCACTGGGTGTCATACACGGGCATGCGCAAAATCAGCGAGGCCGCCGTGGCAAAAACGCGGCCGAGATAGTGGCGTCCAGGGTTGCGCTGAATGGTTCGCCCCAGCAGCCTGACCCGCGATGCGAGCAACACGTCGAACGCGCGTTGGGCCTGAAACAGGGCGAGCAGGCGCTGGACTTCTGACGGAGGCGTGGCCAGGTCGGCATCCAGGTAGCCAACCGCTGTCGCCGGCCCGGCGAGAGCGCGCAGCAGCCCCTGCCGCACGGCCTCGGCCTTGCCCTGGTTGCGGGGCAAGGTCAAGAATTCGATCCGACCGGGTCGGGCCACGGCCAGGCGCTGGTGTACCTCCGCGGTACCGTCGCACGAGCCATCGTCGACAAACAGGAAGTTAAGGCCTGCCGTGTCGTCGACCATTGTGATGAAGGCTGCCACGTCCAGACGCGTGGCCTCGTTGTAGCAAGGCACGACCAGCACCAAGACGTCGATAGCGCTCATGTCTTCCTTCCGATGGCCCAGGTACTAAGGCCAGGCAAGGCCACGCCAGCGCGCGCCAACATCTGGCCTACGGCACTGTCGAGCGCCAGTGCTTTGAGCGCGACCTGGCTGATCCATGGGCGGCCCTGCCAATGGGCGACGGCGGTGTTTGCGATCGATGGCACGCTTTCCAGGCTGGGGTGGGAATGGCTGCCACGTAGGAGTTCGGCCAACTTCTCGCACCCACGCACGGCCAGCAGACTGTGGAACAAGCCCCCCTGTTCCACCAGCGTCAGGTTGCACCCCCGCAGCAGTTGTTGCAGCCGCGCGGGACGGTAGCGCCGACGGTGAGCCAACATCTGATCGTGTCGAGTAAACAACCCTGGCCACGCTGGAACGCTGGCAACAAGCACCCCACCTGGCCGAACCAGATCGCGGACCACACCGGCAAGAAGGTCCTGGTCGTCTTCAACATGTTCCAGCACGTCGAGCAGCAGGACCAGATCGAAGGCGCGGTCGGGACGCTGGTTGGTGAAGGTCATTTCGGGCGCGGCTGCCGAGCGGAGTCGCGCCAGGATGTCGCTTCCGTAGTGGGCGTCGTAGCAGAGCACGGTCCCGGCAGGGCGGAGGCTGGGCAGCAAGACCGACGCCAGATAGCCATCGCCAGCCCCCACGTCCAGGACGCGCGTGCCGGAACCGAGGATTCCCCGTGCAACCAGCCGGTCGCGGAAGAAGCAGGCGCGGCTCACCTCCCAGGGGTGTCTGGGGCCGGCGGTCGCGCAGCCCTCACGCAGATCCATTGCGCTCGCATTGTAGCGCGCGCGACTGCTCCCGTCCCCGGTTCTATCGATTCCATCGCCCCATCGCGCTCTGCCTAGGGCGCCCAGCATCAGGTCTCGGTCGCTGCCCAACTTCTCGTCTTGCTCGACGCACAGCGGGCGACCTGCCGGAGCAACTGGGCTGGAAGATCGAGCGCAAGGTAGCGGTCGTTTCCAGATCGAGTTCGGACCAGCTCTTGACAGGCAAGATGCATTCCGCAAGTGCGGTCGTCTTGAGCTCGACGCGCTCACCGGTCAGGTTCGAGACCAATCTCTCGAGGCCGGGGTTGTGCCCAACTACCATCACCCGTTCGGACGGTCCTGCGTGCGCGCGGATCTCGCGAAAAATCGCGGCCGGCCCGGCGAGGTAGAGCGCATCCAGGAAATCGACGGGCCCATCGAGCTTCGCGCCCTGGGCCAAAAACTCGAACGTCTCTCGCGCGCGTGTCGCAGTCGAGCAAAGCACCCGGTCGGGGAGCAGATTCCCTTCGCGGACGAGCTCACCCATGCGGCGGGCGTCCTTGCGGCCGCGCGAGGTGAGCGTGCGCTGCTTGTCCGGGACGCGCTCGTCGTGGCCGGACTTCGCGTGCCGGAGAATAAGAAGCGTCCGCACACCTCCATGGTCTGCCGGGTCGCCCCCGGATGCAATCCCCTAGCTCAGTGCAGCCCTGCCCTGATCGCCGCCGCCGTACCTGCTCCCCCGCGCGCGCTGAACTCGGCGTCGCACCGGCCATCTCGGCGGCGAGCCGGTCGGGCGTCAGCCCTGGGTGCAGCTTGAGCCCACGCAGATAGTGCTCAAATATGTCGGCGCGGCGGCGCGCCCGCGTTCGTCCGGCAGGCCCATCCACACGACTTGTGCGGCCGTGATTGCTCCCGGGATCGGGCACGGATCGTCAAGAGCGTCGGGCACTGTCTGCGCGCCGAAGACGTTCGTTTGACCTGCCGATATGCCGCCCGAAGGAGCTGGGCATACCGAGCCGGAAGGAGCGCCACCAACAACAGGCCAGCCTCGCGCGGTTGCCAGGGGCGATAGCGAAGACTTCTCGACAAGTGTCTACGCGCTTCGACGTTCTCTCCGAGATTCAGCGCCGCCTCGCCGATCCAGTTGTGGGCATCGGCCAGCACAAAGGCGATCATGTGAGGAGGCAAGTGTATTCGGTCGCGGTCCTGGGCCAAGACGGGACGCCTTGGTTCTGCTGATGGAGATAGCGGACACGCGCGTCCAACCCGTAGCGCCGCTCGATGCGTTGCCGGGTATCGTCGGTGGAACCGTCGTCCACTACGAGGATCTCGACGTTCTGGTGTGTTTGCCCCAAGGCCGAGTCGATGGTTCGTTCGATGCAGTCGCCGCGGTTGTAGGTCGGGATGACGACGCTCACCAGGGAGCTGCTGGAGGATTTGCTCATTACAAATGTTCTGCCCGAAGGAAGAAAGCCAGGTCACCTGCGAGCAAACTATCGCAGAATGGCGGTCAACGATTCTCAACTCCAGACCATTTCACGCGCCGACCTGGGCGGCGAAGCTGGTCTTCGCCATTGATGTCGCCACGATCGACATGGTCGCGGCCGTGGCCGCTGCTGACGGGCGCGTGCTGCACACCATCTGTTGGAAAGCACCCGAGTAGGACTCCAACCTCGCGGGACCACCGACCGTGCGCAGAATCGGGTGACGCTGAGCAGGCGCCACGTTGTAGCGTGGCCGGTAAGACGCGGCGGCTCCCTCGTCCGCGTCAATGTCGCCCACTCCCGCAGTCGCGACTCCGCTGGCGGCGGTAATCGTTGTTTCGGCCGCTCCACCGGTGGTGGTCATGGTTCCGCCCGCTCCGCCACTGCTACCATCCTTTTTCGCGGCGCCTCGCCTTGGCAGCCGGAGCCAAAGCCAAGACCGCGCCCAGAGACGGCTTCTGGGGCGACCGCTATGGGCAGATTGAGGACGGCTTCGGAAATCTGTGGACAGTCGCTACGCACAAGGAGGACGTGTCGCTCGAGGAGATGCACCGCCGTGCCATCGAGGCCATGAGCAAGGGCTCGTAGGATCAGAACGTCGGAAACGGCAGCTGGATCCAGGTCGAACCGGAGTCTGATCCTGCCCCCAGGCGAAATATTGGCCTTGCTGCCGCCGCCCGGCCCCTGTCTGGCCTCGGAGAAGCTCGATGGCGAGACGTGGTTTCTCCACCGCGCGGGCGACGTCACGACCTTGCTGTCGCCCGCATCGCACGAAGTGGCACATGGTGCGGCGGTCGGCGTCCCTACTGGGCAGCAGTCCTCTGGGTCCAGGTCGCCCCGGAATCTGATGACGTGTAGATCTACCCCCCGTTGGTGCGAACACCGTCGATGTCAAAACCGCCGCTGACGGCGACGAGCCTCATGCCGTCCGATGACGACACCACGTGCCCGCTGAACTGGCAGCGGCCCGAAGCAAGGCGCGGGAAGAGCGTCTCGCAGCAAACCGAGCGATGTCGTGCAATCAATGCATCGGTCAGCAAGCCACCCTGCTGGTGTCGCAAATTTCTCCATGATTCCAGCCCTGTTGCTGTTGCGTACAGGATTGTATCGGAGGTCCTCGTGCGCAGCTGGGCTGCGTTCAGACTTCGAGCCCGGAGGGGCAGGGGGCTTCAGCCCACGACCGCCCGCCGACGGCGGCCCGTATCAAGCAGAAGTGTGTGCGATCCGTTGCACTGGCACGGACTCGCGTTACGGGATGGTAAGATCGTCTCACAGCACGGCATGGGGACATCGTCACGTTGCCCGCGACTGCGCGTGATCGATCAGGCTGGGTGAAAACACGTCGGATGGCGGACAACGCGCCGCCAGACACCGGCAGGCGTTCGGTTGGCACGTTCATTGCTTTCCAACAGAACTAGGCTTCCACGACATGTGGGGAAGCCGACGAGCACTTCTGAAGCAAGAGGAGTAAGGCCAATGGAATTCTCAACGAGCAAAGCGGATGGCGTAGCTACCCTTCGCATCGTGGGCGAGTTGGACGCGGTCACCACTCTGGATCTTCGGTCATCCGTAGACGCCCTGGTTGCTGAGCAGCATCCTCGTGTCGTCGTCGATGTGTCGGGGTTGCGGCTCATCGACAGCTCGGGCGTGGGTGCGGTGGTGTTCTTGTACAAGAAGGCCAGGGAGTATGGCGGCGTGGTGACCCTCCACGGCGTGCGTGACCAGCCGTTGGCGATATTCAAGCTTCTGCGCATGGATCGGGTTCTGCTCGCGTGAGGGCGCATTGGCTGAGCGCGGGATCAGCAATGCGCGACCCCAGAGTTGTCCTAGTTGGTTCAGTCCTTCTGTCGGCAGCCTGCGGGCGTACCAGTTTCGATACACTGGGCGCAGGTGCCGGTGGGGCAACGTCCTCAGATGGAGCGGTCACCATGGGCGGAATGCGTTACACGGGAGGCACGGTGGGGTCCGGCGGCGGGACGAGCACCAGTGCAGAACGGGCCACGGGGTCCACTGTCTCAGCCGGCGGACCTTTGTCCACTGGCGATGGCACGAATAACGGGAGATCGGCCGGCACAGCCAGTCCCGGTAGCACGACTAGCCCAGGCGGCACCACTAGCGCAGGCGGCACGACTCACGCGGGCGGCGCGACTCACGCAGGGGCCACGCCGAGCGGAGGGGCCACTACCAACGCTGGCGGCACGATCAGGGCGGGCGGCACGACTGGCGCAGGCGGCACGATTGGAACGGTCGGGACTGGCGCGGGCGGTACGACTAGCGCCGGCGAGACCACTGGGGACGGCGCGACTGGTGCTGGCGGCACAACCAGCGAAGACAGAGACGCCGCCGCCGATCAGCCAGCCGCTAGTGACACCGCCGAAGATCGGGTGGTGATGGGCGAGCCCGACGGAGCGTCCGTGACCACCCCGTCGAAGCTCACGTACACGGCGCTCATCATAACCGATGTTGCCTACACGGATGCCTTCCAGCAGCTTGCGCAGATCCACACCCTCACCGGCGTGCCCACCCAGGTAGTGACCGTCGAGAGCCTCTGCGGCGCGAGCGCCACCGGCTGCCAGGACGGCGACGCATGCAGCGACACCTCCAAGGTCATCAAGGACTACCTCATCACGCAGTACAGCGCCGGGCTTCACCATGTGGTCCTGGGCGGCGACATGACCATCGTGCCATCGAGGCAGACCAGCGACTCGTACTCGAACGTGCTCTTGGGCGTCTCCTACAACGAGACCTTCTACACCGATTACTACTTCTCCGATCTCTCCCAGTGGGATACCAATGGGGACTGCATCTACGGGGACCCGAACAACGACTCACCTGAGTACCTCCCGGAGCTCGACGTCACCCGGATTTCGGTGTCCTCTGCCTCAGAACTGCAGACGTACATCACCAAGGTCGAGGGCTACCTCACGGCCTATGACACAGCCCAGATCGACACGGCGTTATTTCTGTCCAATGTTGCGACTGAGCTTACCATCCCGGACACAGGCACGACCATTCCCGTCGATTCCGCGCTGTACTTCGAAACGCCGGGACGCACGCTCTCGCTCATGCCCAGCGACTTCGCCATCACCAAGCTCTACTCGTCGCTTGGCGCTTGGCCGGGCGCCTCGCCGCTCACCGTGGCGGCAGAGACGGCGGCGTTCGAGAAAGGCGTCAACCTGGTGGTACATTCCGGCCACGGCGACGCATCGGATCTGACCGTGGAGCTAGACGGCTCTAACGAGTTCTCCGGGGCGATGGCCTATGCGCTCCAGAACAGCCAGTACCCCATTATGGTGTCCTGCGCGTGTGATGCAGCGACGTTCGCCGATGGTGACGGCTGCGCCGGGCAGAACTTCATCACCGCGCCACACGGAGGCGGCGTCGGCTACTTGGGCAACAGCACCATCGGGCTCGGGATTGCCGGCGGGATGCAGTTTATTGACCAGTTCTTGAAGTACTCTTTCGCCACGCCCGGTGTCCTGGTCGGCGAGGCCGTCATGGCGGGACACGCCAACCTGCCGACGTCGGACAGCTTCGCCTTCTCCAGCCTGCCCCTTATCGGATCACTGTCCGTGCCCGTAGTCGACGCAAACTCTTGGCGCTGGACGGAAAAAGCGGCCACCTACTTGGGCGATGGGTTATTGCCGATCTACACCAGCAGCGCACTCACCCTTCCCCCCACCTTCTCAGTCACCGACCAGCGCATCGGCGACTTGGTCACGATCACCATCCAGCCCACCGTGGCCGTGTCGGGGACTCTCGCGGTAGCTGTCACCGGAAATATCTATCAGTTCATCCTCACCGGAAGCGGTGAGCCGGTGTCCCTGACCGTCGGTGGCAGTCCATCCCTGATGTCATATGGCTTCTCGTCGCCGACCACGCTCGCAAGCTACCAGCGGGTGACGTTGCCGTAGTGCAGATTTCGTACGGTCGTCTGCGCCAACGCGCCTGGGCGCGGAAGCTGCAAGGGCAGTACCTCAGTGCCTTGAAGTCGCTCGGAGGCGCGGACTGGGCGAAGCCGTGAAGCTCGCGCAGTCGCTGAAGAAGTAGAGGTCGGAGACTCCTGTCCCACTATCTCGCCAAGCGCACGCGGTATTTGGCCACCATGTGGTGCGGATAGTACGAGAGCTTGGCCCGTCGAAGCCCGGCATTGCCGGCGTCTTGCTCGCGATTCACCCAGGTGTAGCGCGACAGCGCATTTTCGCAGAACATCTGGTTCATGGCCTGGTACAGCCCTTGGATCTCGGAATTGGCCTTCTCCGCGATGACCAGGGCTGTGTCGTCGTTGAGTTGTGAGCCGACGGAAAAAGCTTCGACGCGCCCGTCGACCCTGATGGTGGCGCCTGTCACGGGCAGATCCTCGAAGTGGCGTAGAAGCTCATGCACGGCTTGATCCTCGGCGGCTAGCCCCGGCAGGTCGGTGTGGCGTCGTCCAGCAAACCACTGGCGCTGAAAGTCAATGACCTCCGGGAGCGCGCGAGGTTCGAGCGCGGCGTAGGCGAACCGGTAGCTCCGCGTGAAGTTGCGAATGTGGTTGCGCTTACCGTCGTAGTTATGCCCCGGCAGATGGATGAGGTCCTGGGTTCGGTACACGTAGTCCGCGTTGTCTGGATCTTCCTCGGCCAACAGCTCTCCGCTCGCTGCCGCGACCGCGGCCTGCCGCCCAGTCAGCCCGTACACGTATCCTTCTTCTCCCTGCGCGCGCAGCCACAGCAGCATGGTCCGCATGGCCGCAGCAGGCTCGTGCGCACCCAGGGGTGGGTAGAAGCAGCGCCTGCCGTATCGAGTGATGAACAGACAGATAGCGCCGCCGAGATCGCTGAGTCGGGTCTGGCGCACCTCGTGCCAGGCGAAGGTCTCGGCGAAGTTCAGCTCCGACACCTCGGGCGGCTCGACCGCAAGGGCGTCCTCGATGGTGCCTTGGTGCGAGATGTCGAGGGGCGCAAAGTGAGGGAAAGCCGGGAGATGGCCCATGGTGAATTGGGGACGAGCGAGCGCAAGCATTCATAAGAAAGATGCCGAGTAAGGCTTCAGGGGTGCATACTCCACGTGCTGTATGAGGGGGGCCAGAAGGCGCCAAGCCCCCACGCGCACGCGCAGGATTTGAAGAGCCTTCAGGGTATTGGTTTGCTCAACCCCCGTGAGCTTGCGCCCGGTCATGCGGCCACCTGGCCGAGAAAGCTGGGCTCGATTCCCAGCTTGTGCATGGCGTGGACGAGCATCGACAAGTTGTAGCAGAGCACCTTGCAGAGAATCTCGTTGACCTGGGCGGTAAAGACCTTGGAGCGAACCGAGCCGCCAAACTTCCGCTTCACCGACGAGAAGGTGCTCTCGACGTTGTTTCGCTTCATGTAGGCGGCGAGAAACTCTTCCTGCTTGAACATGAAGACCGCGTGCATCTTGCGCCACGCGGGCGAGCCGTCGGCTTGGCTGTTAAGCTTGAACGGGATGAAGGCCGAGGCGCCGGCCGTGTCGATGGCGGCCAGGTTGTCGTGGCCGAGGTACGCCTTGTCGGCCGAAACCTCGCCCATCTCGAAGTTCTGTTTGGCGGCTTCGACCAAGCCGGGAAGCTGGGGTGAGTCGGCGCCGTCACTGTCCGTGACCTTGACCGACGCGATGATGTTGGTCGTGGTGCCGACGATGGCGTGAGCCTTCAACCACGTGGCCTTCTTCATCTCTTTGCCGTACTTGGCGTCATACCACCGACGGTAGACGCAGGTTCCGAAACCCGTGCTGTCCACCGCGAAGCTCGTATCAATGCCGGCCAGTGGCGCCGCGCTTCGCTCGATGAGCTTGGTCAGGATGGCCGTCATCTCGGTCTTCTCGAAGGCCGCCAGGATGCTGTTGTAGTGCGGCGCCCTGGTCATATTGCCGGCTTCGGCGGAAGTCTTGATGTCGGTCGAGGCGCGCCGGGCGGACATCAACGTGTAGCACTTCATCGTCATGGCGAAGACGACGTCCGAAAGTGGGATCGGCTTGGGACCACGGCCAGCGTGGGCAGGGTCTCCACGCCGTCGCAAAGGCCGCGCAATAGGGCCTGGACGGTTGCCGTCGTCATCGACCACTGGTCGCGCCGCTCCCTCGGCCTCGCATCTTTCAAGAGGCGACCGACGGCCGACGAGATCTGCATTGTGCTTGATGAGGCGAGCCGGCGTGCCGGAGGCGTGCCCAAGTACACGGTGAGCGACCAGGGCAGCGACGTTCGCGCCCGGTTCGGCGCCGTTGGGCGGCATGGCAGCATCGCCGTGGAGGAGCGGTTCATCCGCAGCCTCAAGGAAGAGGGGCTTGCGCACGAGATCGTCCCTGTCCGCCACACTGCCTTCTGCGCATCTCTGGCGCGGATCGAGGACTGGTACAACGAGGTCCGGCCGCATTCGTCTATGGGCGGTGCGACGCCGGATGAGGTTTTTCATGGACGACGTCACGCCAACCGGCGCAGGCGCTTTGAGCCGAGGGCGAGATACCCGGCGAAGGGCGCATGTGCGGCACCATGGGTGCCGGCCCGGGCCAAGATTGGGGCACGACTCGAACTCGTGGCCACGCCCTTCCGGGGCGCGCGGCACCTGGCGCAGATCGAGATCCGACGGGGCGACTGACTGGTGTCCGAGCGACACAGTCTTCCCAAAGGGTGACGTCTGACTGACGTCTCAAAAAAAGCGTCGAATGGCGCGATTCAGGCCACTGGGACATCCGAGACGATGGCCGGATGCATTCTCGGCGAGTCGATCTGCCCTGGAATCGCGTGGGCAAAGTAGCCGTATTCCACTGGCGATTGTCGATGGACCGGCACAGAGGTGGTTCACCACTCCAACCTCGTTCCCATCCCCCGCAGCGCCTCCCGCCTCGCCTAGTAGTCCGGCATCACCCTGTCGAGCAGATCTGAGAACAGCCGCGAGGACCGCAGGTCTATTTAACCCCAGAGTTCGCCTCAGACGAAATAGGCTTCAGTGCGCAGGATCGGCAGGCCCCGAGCCGTTGGACCCGCTCCCCTTTTCCACTCAGCCGATCTCTGGGGTTAGTTCGCAGCGATCCAACGTGTTGATAAGTGCTTATGAGCACGCCCGTGGGCGTGGCCTTCGTGCTGACGAGGGCGAGTTCGCGCGCGTCAACAGTGTCCGAAAAGAAGCGTTTGCCCCGGCCCAGCAAGAGCGGGTAGACGATCAGCACAACCTCGTCGACTAGTCCCTGCCCGAGCAGGACGGACGTCAGCGTCGAACTTCCCCAGACGATCAGGTCAGGGCCGTCCTTTGACTTGATGCCGCGAACGCCCTCTATGATGTCCGCGCCCAGGTCCTTGACCGGACCCCATCCGAGGCTGTCCGGCCGGTGGGTCGCGACGTATTTCGTCGCGGCGTTCAGACTATCCGCCATTGGACTGTTCCCGGCCTTCGGCCAGAAGCCGGACCAGAGATCGTAGGTGCGGCGGCCAAGCAGCAGATCAAAGCCCGTGCCTTGCTCCTCGAGGAGGGCCACCAGCCCAGCCGGGCTTCGATACAGTGCCGTCCAGGCGCCATACGCGTAGCCTTCGTCGTGCTCGATCACGCCGTCCAGCGAGATATGTTCGAAGATTCTGACCTTTCGCATTTTGAGTCTCCTTCTGTTGGATGTTTTGCCGGTGGTCTCCAGGACTGCGTCTTCATCGGTTTCGCTCGGTGAGAGTGAGTTGATCTTGCAACGTGGGTTCTCAGGAACGCGCTGGCCGGTCTCTGATGGAGGCGAGCCCCGTTGGCCCCCAATTCTTCAGCGGTCAGACCCTCAGACCGGGCGTGGCCTTCCTTCATGAACTCCGGCAGGGCCTCGAAGAACTCGCCCGAGCGCGCCCGTTGCAGTCGGCCATCTGGTTGCAGCTCCCAACCTGGGCAAACGGGATTCCAGGTCACCCTGTCGGTGGAGGCATGACCTGGCGAATCATGGAGGTCCGAGCGCGCACCCGTGTACACCCGCCGACGAAGACCTCAATGATATCGAGGAGGACGCTCTCGCGCACAGAAGTCAACGGAATGTCGCCGCTCGCAGGTGGGCTGCCTACTGGCCATCCCGTATCCGCAAATGGCGAAACCCATTTTGGTCGCGTGAGCCCCCCTGTGGAAGACCGATGTTACTGCATGGGAACCGCCCGCTCGGGTATGACCCTTTCCCCAAAAGCAAGAAACATCCGATATGGCATCCACCCCTCGGGATTTGATTCGCTTCACGAGAGTTGCTGGCTTTTCATTGGCCCTAGCGCTGGGCGCGTGCTCTGGAAACAGCGCCTCTGGAACGGGGCGCAGCGGCAGTGGTGCAGGCGGCGGTGGAGAGACAGGAGGTGGCGATACCACGATCGCTGAGGGGTCGGTCGCCACGGGCGGGAGCCGCACGGGCAGGACCACGCCAGGGACGATTGCGCCGAGAGGAAGCACCCAACCTGCCGGTGGCTCAACCGCCGCAAGCGGCACGAGCAGCGCAGGCGACCGGACGATGAGTGGCGGCTCCACCACCGCTGGAGGATCTACGGGTACAGGTGGGTCCTTCGCAGCGGGCGGGAGTGCGGCGTCTGGAGGAATCACGGCAACAGGTGGGAACACGACGTCAGGAGGAACCACGGCAGCAGGCGGTTCCACGACCGCTGGCGGAGCGGCGGGCGGCGCAGCGGCCACCGGGGGCACGTTGGCTGGGAACACTGCCGCCGGGGGAACCCCAGGTGGCACCACGGCCAGTGGCGGAAGACCAGGCGGAAACACGGCTACCGGCGGGATCACAACGACCGGCGGATTTAGGCCCACGGGTGGAACCACCGTAGCGGGTGGCAGTTCAGGCACGGGCGGTGCCTCCGGAGGTATCAGTTCCAGTTCCGGCGGGTCCAGTTCCAGCGGCTCCACCGCTGCCATCTATAACTGGAACAGTCCCGTTCAAGGAGGTCCTGCGGTCGCATCGCCGGTCACGGGCACTGTGACGGTGACTCACGGCGGTAACGCCGGAACGGTCGCATCAGGCTTTGCCGGGTTCAGCTACGAGAAGACACACATGACCAACAGCTCGTTCACCGGCAAAAATGCGGCCTTGATCGCGCTGTACCGACTCGTAGCCCCGACCGTGATACGAGTCGGCGCGGACGACGTCAATAATTGCACTTGGGTTCCAACGGCGCAGCCCCAGGTCACACAAGGGTCGTTCTCGCTCAGCATCGGAACAGTCGACGTCGACGGCCTCGCTGACCTGATGGCTGCAACGGAAACCCGCGTGATCTACGGCATCAATTTCACTGCCAATGATCCTACGAACTCCGCCGCCGAGGCCACGTATGCGTTCGGGAAGTTGGGATCGAGCCTCTACGGTTTCGAGATTGGCAACGAGATGAACCAATTGGGAACTTGGCCCGGCACGCTCAAGCCGCAATGGGAATCGATCGCGAACGCCATCCTAGCGTCTTCGCCGAGCGCAAAGCTGGTAGGTCCGGCCGCAAGTGGTGCGGATTCCTTGTCGCTCACCACCCCGTTTGCCGAAGACGAGAAAGGCAAGAACCTGGCCCTGCTCACGGGGCACTACTACGCCGGCACCCGCGGCCGGCCGGACGGAGTATTGGCCACCCTTCTGACACTCAACACCAGCACGGGAACAAGCGGGCTCCTCGGCATGCTGGAGAACACGAACGCCGCGGCCGTCAGCAACAACATCCCGGACGGCTACCGCGTTGGAGAGTGCAACATGTTTGGCGGTCACGGCGTGGATGGATTGAGCAATGCGCTCATCTCGGCCCTCTGGGGAATCGACTTCATGTTCGATGCGGCTCTCCACGGCGCCAGCGGCGTCAACTTTCACGGCGGCGAGAAGGGACAGGATGGAACCTTGCCGTTCTACTACTCGCCGATTGAGGAACTGAACGGCGTCGTGACCAACGTCAACCCGCTCTTTTACGGCATGGTCCTCTTCAATCTCGTAGGCACCGGCCAACTGCTCGCGACGACTGCGACAGCGAACGGCGACTCCTATTTCACCGCGTACGCGCTCCAGCGTGCCGACGGAACCGTGATGGTCGTGCTCGACAACAAGGACGGAACGAATGCGGTAAATGCGACGGTCAATGTCGGTGCCGCCGTCACCAGCGCGAGCGCAATCTATCTGATGTCGACGCCCGCATCACTGACTGCGCAGACGGGAATCACGCTCGCCGGTGCTGCCATCGGCAAGGACGGATCGTGGGAGTACGCTGCACCATATGCGATGACCACGTCCGGCACTTCGGTCTCGGTGCCCGTTCCGCCTGCCAGCGCGGTGCTGGTCCGCGTACTGTAGTGCGATGCCGGTTTTCCGGCGTGCGCCTCCAATCTCCGTGCTGGCCACCAAGGAATTCGTCGAGCACTATCTGACCGAGCGTTTTCATCGGGGCATTGGAGGCCAACTCATCAGGAACCAGCCTGTCTCGGCGAATGACAATGGGGCAACTGGCAAGGTTGCCTGTCGCTCGCGCCTTGGGGGCCTCCTCAACTACTACCATCGCGCGGCCGCATGACGTCGGCGATGACTTTGTGGACACTACGGGAGCCATTTTCGGCTTGATCAGTCATCGATCGGCATTATTGCGATGGAACAGTGCTCGCCGAAGAGAGATGGCCGACAGGTTCGTTGAAGAAATACTTGGCCCGGAGGCCGAAGAGCCGTGTGGTCGTGGAGAGTTGCGCGGAGGCATTCTCTGTGGCCGAGG
>Ga0181530_10004924_pt1 | contig 13901 bp, 10 predicted proteins | sample PEATcosm2014_Bin_42_FD_119769 | JGI IMG/M metagenome (GOLD analysis project Ga0181530, IMG submission 119769) | Peatland microbial communities from MTU Mesocosm Facility, Houghton, MI, USA - PEATcosm2014_Bin10_60_metaG | ecosystem: Environmental > Terrestrial > Soil > Wetlands > Peat | place... | reverse complement strand
CTGCCGCAGGTGCTGGCGAATTACAGCGAAGGTCTGACCGCGCTACAAGCCTCGGAACTTGCGTTCGCCAAGGTGCAGGGGCTGACGCTGTTCGCCGACATCTCGCCATAGCCTCGCCCCGCCATCCTACTTAAAGTCGGACGGCAAGCGCCAGCCAGGTGCGTCGCCCTGTCACCACCGCGGATGGCTACAGCATCGCCGACGCGCGCGGGCCGGCATCCGAAACCCTGCACAACTGCGGGCATAGAGGCTCGTGGGCAACCGGCCGGGTCTAACCCCACCGTGATCCTTGCGGCCATCGGCTGCTCAGCGCCGATTGCGGACCTTCGTCGAGTAACGAACAACCAGTCGCGACCTAATCACAGAGGCGCGCCGCGCGGCGTACCATTGCGCGTGCCGGAAGGGCGAGCAAGGATGGCGAGCGTTCCTCGGAACCAGTCGGCTATGGCTTTGAGGTCAGGTCCGGTTTGCCGGTATCGAGATCAACCGGGATCGAGACGTGTTCCTGGACCACGAGCCAGTTGCCGTTGATCTTCTTGTAAGCGTCTGTCACGCGCACGGTCAGATCCAGCTTCTTGCCCTTCTTGTCGGTGCCGGCGACGTGCTGGATGCTGTGGCTGAAGGCAAGATTGTCGTCGGCGGTGATGTCGAGTTCGGTCAACTCAACCGTGATCGGGCCGTTGAAGCCGTCGAGGAACTCCTGCCAGTCCTTGCGGTACGCCGCTGCGCCAACATACTGCCGGGGCGGCACCACGTCGAAGACGAATAGGGTTTGGTCAGGCACGTAGACCTTCATGATCGCGTCGAGATCCTTCGCCTTGAACGCGGTAATGAATCGCTCTTCGAGCGCCCTGATGTCCGCTTGCCCGTCCGCCCTGGCAGGAAGGCAGGGCACCGAGGACAATAAAGTCAGGAGAATCGCGCCTCCGAGAAGGCGCGCGAGTATCGTTTTCATCGTTCCCCTCCCTCTGTCAGTTATCCGACTCACGGGACCATCCGCACCGCGGCGATTGTCCGCTCCTTTGGGAGCCGCTGCAATAAAGTATGAACCGGCATTCGACGTGGTGGGTAAGCTCTTTGCCCTCCCCGCCTTCGACACCGACGCCGAGCAATTCGAAGGATCCTCGGATCTACCGTGGGGGGGGGGCCGGTTAGGGGTATCAAGACCAGTTCCTGCGCCCGGTCCGAGGGCCTGCTCTCGGATCAATCAAGGAGCTTCCCCAGGACGCAAGGGAATGGGCGAGACGCGCCGACTCCGGCCGTTCGCGGCGTCCCTATCGAACCACTGAGGTCGACCCAATTCGGCCATTGGCTCGCCGCCGATGGGACCGAGGTTTTCGATGGTCGGCGTTCGGATCAAGCTCGCGTGTTACGACAACGCGTTCCCCGGCGATGGACAGTCTGATGGTACCCCTCTTACTTCGCTGGTGGCGGGTGTGGCTGCGAACCTGCCCAACCCTTCAGGGAACGAAGGGCCATCGCTCTCGACTTCGTTGAGAAGAAGTCGATAAACTGGACGAGCTGCAGCGCTTGGAGCCAACTCTGGCATTGGCAGAGATGCTGGATATGCCGCTCGACACAAACAACCCGAACATTTCGGCTGCCGCCGAGCATTCGCTTGGGCGAGCCAACTTTATCTCCCTGACCGGCCTGGATTCACCCGAGCGTCGGGAGAGGTTGGGGCAGGTTATCACCCGGATCGAAGAGGAGAAGCTGGAGGTCGTGTCGGTTTTGTCGACACGCACGGCATCGTTCGGGCAAGGCCGATTGAAGCACGGCAGTTTTCTCAAGCGGCTCGCAACGGGGTGGCGTTCACCACCGGGCTCCTCGCAATGGACTCAGCCAACAGCATCTTTCAGGACGTCTTTTCCGCCGACGGCGGCTTCGGCCGCGAGGAGATGGGTGGCGCAGGCGACATGCTGGCCGTGCCGGACCTCGCCACCTTCCGGGTGCTGCCGTGGGCGCATAAGAGCGGATGGGTGCTGAGCGACTTTTATCTGAAGTTGGGCGAACGCTGTCCGCTTGATGCCCGCCAGGTCATGCAAGCCGCCTGCAGCCGCCTAGCGGCGGAGGGGCTGACCTATGTCGCTGGCCTCGAAGTCGAATGTCACATCTTCAAGGTAATCGATCCGAACAACAGCCTTGCGGAACGTACCCAGCCGGCAATGCCACCGAACATCGAGGCCGTGCGCCACGGCTACCAGTACATGTCGGAAAACACACTCGACGAACTGGAGCCGGTCATCACCCCGATCCGTCACGCACTGATTGGCACGGGCCTGCCGCTGCGAATTATCGATGCCGAATGGGGCCCAGGCCAGGTCGAAATCTCGCTCGATCCGATGGAAAACGTCGCGGCCGCCGACGCGATGATCGTGCTGCGAGGGGCGGTGAAACAGGTCTGCCGCCGCATGGGCCTGTTGGCCTCCTTCATGGCGAAGCCCGCACTGCCGAACGTCTACTCGTGCGGTTGGCATCTGCATCAATCGCTGTTCCACACTGCAACTCGAACAAACGCCTTTGCCGAGCCCGGTGCGCTGATATCGCAGATCGGGCTGCATTTCGTCGGCGGGCTGCTCGAACACGCGCGCGCGGCGACCGCTTTCTCGAACCCGACTATCACCGGCTACAAGCGGCTCAACGCCAACCCGCTGGCGCCGAACCGAGTGGTGTGGTCGATCGATAACAAGGGCGCGATGTGCCGACTGGTTGGCGGCATGGGCGATCCGGTCACCCATCTCGAGAACCGTTCGGGCGAACCGGCGGCCAACCCCTATCTCTACATGGGCTCGCAGATTGTCGCCGGTCTGGACGGCATCGCAAACCGCATGGATCCCGGCGAACCGCTGCCGGATCCTTATGCCCAGTTGGCCGCTTGGCGGTCTGTCCGGTAATGAGATCAAAGGTGCGTGCGTACTCCCATCAAGGCCACGGCCCGCGAGCCGATCGACAGGCCGGATACATATCAGCGACTCCGGACAGCACACCCTCACTTGCGAAGGGCAGCCGGTCCATACATGTGGGGCATTCCCAGTCGAAGGCGGCCGCCGCGACGAACGGCCGTTGTGGATCAGACCTGCGACGATGACGAGCGTCGGTCTTATAGCGTTAAGCCGCCGTTGGCGAGGGTGTCCGAAGCCACGATCGGGCTCACCCGCGATCCTCGGGATCCTATGTAGCCATTCCCATAGTCACTCTTTTCTTTTTCGTAACCGTGCCAGCGTACAACGTCTCCGGGTGGTTAGCGGGGGTGAAGTAGGTACGCTCGATGTCCTTGCTGTTTGTAGATGTCTATGCGCTCCTCGCCGGCTGTCTTCTTTTATTTGCCGCATTCCACTTTGTGCAAGCGGTGATGCGCTGGCTGTGGCGCACATAAACCTAGGCGCTTAGCGCGGGTTTCTCGGGGTCGGGTCACGCTGGTAGCGCGTGAGATGGATTGTGATCCTTTGGCCATCGGCTGCTCAGCGCCGATTCGGGCGTTCGCCAGGCGACCATCGGACGGCTCAAATCGACCCAAAGCGTACCCGACGTGTCGGCACAGTCCGTCGGGCGAGTCGCGCGGTTAAGCAGGAACGTACGTCAACCTGATCGTGTCCTCGCCAATTGGATCGCTGGCCACTGACCTTCCCCCGGAAGAGTGGACATCGGGTTATGCGGATATCGCCTCTGCCTGATCGGGGGTGATGTATCCGATGGCGGAGCGTCGAGAGCGATATGCAGAAGCGCCACGCGTATCTGACGTCTCGCTCACGCCCGCTATGTACTCCTTAGGTTGATGATGGTTTTATCGGTCTCGCGTTGACGTGGGAGTACCGTCCGACCATGTCGTTAGCCAAAGACGGATCGCCGTCCCCGTTTGGCTCACATCCGCCGAAGCCGGTGCTGACGCTGCGTATCGGCGTTTCAGGTCACCGGCCAAAGCCAGAAAAATTTCCCGAAACATCATTCGAATTCGTAAAGCGGAGGCTGGGTACCGTTTTCGCAGCAATCGACAAATGCTTAGAAACTCTCAAAGAAGAGAATAAAAAATATTATGCCACAGATACCCACAAGGTCCGTCTTGTTTCAGGCCTCGCTGAAGGAGCGGATCAGCTGGCAATTGAAATGCGGCCAGCTGATTGGAATCTCGATGCTATATTACCCCTACCCTTGGAAAATTATCGCTTGGATTTTCACGAGTCGGCGACCGGTGCGGAGATTAACGTTCTTGATCAGTTTGAAGACTCACTTCGCGCGGCTGCAACGGTTTTACAGCTTCCCGATGATCCTCGTATTTTAACGCACCAACCCGCGTCAGAGCATGATCGAGATCAATTCTTAAAAATTCGCAGCTATGCCTACGCTCGAGATTTAGACGTCTTCATTCGCCAATTCGACATTTTGATCGGGGTTTGGGATGGCAAGCCCGAGGATGGCCCGGGAGGCACCGCGGAGGTAATTCGCCGAGCGCTTGACTCCAGCATCCCGGTGGTTTGGATTTCATCTCTAGCAGACACATTTCCCCGATTGGTCGAGGAGATTGAAGAGGACGGGCAACCCATAGCCCCTCCGGCAGACTGCCTGCGAGGATCGCTCCAAGAGGCGATCTCCAATATCGTTTCGGCTCCCTTTGAACAACCGCGCTCCAATGCCGCAAGCGAAGCGTCTGGCCTCACAGTCGAGCAACGGCTCGCAATATTTTTGAACGAGACCTGGCCGGGACGGACGTCCTGGACAACATACGACCGCTTCAAGCGTTGGGCCGAAGGGCGGCCCAGGCGCGCACCTACTCTTGCGGATCCCATAGAGTATGAAAAAGCGTCTTGGGCTAAATTCATCGGCGACGCGCCCCCGGCCGGAAAACTCGGAGATCGGCTCCTAGAGATTTTGATGCCGCGCTATGCGTGGGCGGATGCGCTCGCCGTCGACCTGTCGCACCGCTTTCGGAGCGCTTACATCAAGGCCTACCTCATGGCGGCTCTGGCGGTGTTCATCGCTCTTATCGGGTTTTTCGGTCACGACTTGCCAATTCCAATCACACAGATTTTGGTCACCAAGTCTGTACTCATCACACTCGAGTTTTATTTCATCTATCGCATCCTAATGATCGTAAGAATGGGCCGGAAAGCCCGTTGGCAGGAGCGCTGGGTTGAATATCGCGCTCTTGCGGAAATACTGCGCGATTTGCGGTTCTTGGCTTATTTCGGAGAATATGGCTACGCACAGCGTCCAGACGATTTTGCCCCGTCGTCGGCCGCTTGGTTCCTCTGGTACTTGCGTGCAACTATTCGAGAAATTGGCCTTCCTAATGCCGTTCTAGACGGAGCGTATCAGCGTGCACATCTGGTGGCAGTTGAAAACGATGTTCTCCACGAACAGATCAAATATCATGAGATTAATGTAAAGACACTTTACCGTATGCATCGTTTCTTATACGTAATTGGAGAAAATTGTTTCTTGCTTACCCTGGTGCTTTTATCGATTTTTTTACTCGCGCACCTGTGTTTTATCGCTGTGACACAGGTGACGGCGGCATCTGAAACGGGAGTCGCACATGTTCTGTATGTACTGGGTGATCCCGTTACCCTTCTCGTCGCCTGCCTGCCCGCCGTCGGCGCGGCGGTGGCCGGCATTCGAGAGACCGGCGACTTCGAGGGCTTTGCCCAGCGATCATCAAAGACCCTGGCAGAGCTTCAAGATCTGACGCGAGAGTTTGAAACGGCCAAGCGGCGGCTTCGGTTGGACACCACTGGAGCGGTACTGGTGGCCACGGCTCGCGTGCTGACGGCGGATCTCACGGCATGGCAAGCGATTTATGGACGCAAGCGATTAAATCTCCCAACGTGATCATTTCTCTGAATTTAGCTGCGCTAATAATCGCAACGGCAGGAAACAAAAAATTACGCCGGCCCATGCCAGGATTTGAGCTTCATCGCCCCGAACCGTCGGCTATTTAAGGCTCGCTGATCTCGCCGAGAAGATCGTCATGAAGTACCAGCGCGTGCCGATGCCGCCGGCCAACCTCGAAGAGACCGTGGCGCGGTACAATTCCTTTGTCGAAAGCGGAGTCGATGCGGATTTCGACAAGCCCACCCCACGGCATCGGATCGAGAAACCACCCTTCTATGCGGCCTGGGCAACACCGGTCGTCCACGATACGCGCGCCGGCCTGCGCATCAACGCCGCCTGCCAGGTCATCGACATGAACGGCGAGGTCATCCCCGGCCTCTATTGCGGCGGCGAGTCGGCCGGCGGCTTTAGCCAGCATGGGCTCGCCCGCGCCGCTTGCCAGGGCTACATCGCCGGCCGAGCTGCCGCCACACCGCTGCTCGATCAGGTATCCTGATCGCCCTGGTGCCTCGAAGCTAAGCTCCCCTCATGTTGCGGCGTAGGCGGCTCGACTGAAACGCGATCTGCAGTTATGTGGTCGGCTCGGCCGTGGTCGAGGCGCCTGAGGGGGGACGGCATGCCGTGGTTTCGGCGATTTCGTTTGCGGCAGCTAGCCGGGCTCGCCTTGCTGGCGGGCATCCTGATGCTCGGGTCCGCGCCGTCAGCAATGTTGTCCGGTTGTCAGCGCAAACGACGCCATCAACGATAGCACCCAAAAGCCAAAGGAAAGCGCGCAGGTCAATGGGGCCTCGACCACCAAAACGGCGACGAGAGAAGTAGTTGAAAAGGTCATTCCGGCCGCACCAGAACCCGTCGTCAGCGTCATCGATGCCATCGACGAAACGATCACGTCAAGCCCCGATCCCGTCGCGACCCTTACCGAGGAGATGGTCAAGCCCATCGCCGCCATCGAAACGACGAAACCCAATTCAATGCTAGGAACGAAGACCATGTTCAAGGGTACCGAAGACTTTGTAGCGTTCGGCCAAGCCAACATGGAAGCGTTTGTCAAATCCGGCCAGATCTGGGCCGCGGGCGTTCAGGAACTGACGAAGCTGTTCGCCGCCACGACCAAGGCGTCTTTCGACGAGTCGGTCTCGACGTTAAAGGCTATCACTTCGGCGTCGTCGGTTACGGAAGCAATGGAGCTGCAGGGCGCGTTTGCCAGCAGCGTGGTCGCGAAGACACTGGCCGAGTCGAACAAGATGATCGACGCGTCGATCAAGCTGACTGAGAGGACGCTAGCGCCTCTTGCCGCCCGCATGACTAGCGCAGTCGAAACCGTCAGTAAGCCCGCCTGACCTGCCTGGGAGCTACCTGAGGCCGTCTCCTAACGGCCGGCGCACCGTCTCGACGAACCGCTGGCTCGCCTCTTTGGGGTCGAGCTCAAGTTCCACGAATTCCTGGATTGATCGCCAAAGACGCGCCCGCAGCCCCACCGGCTTCATAGGCCACCGGCGCCACCATCCGCGTCGTCCGACGCACCGTCCGCAGCTTCAAATCGAGCTTCTCGAGTTCGGCGTCGACGACCGATGCCTTGAGGATGACGAGATCACGCCCGGTGCCGTTATTCACCACATCACGCTCCCTCTTCATTGCCGTCAGCTTGTCCGCGATGGACGCGACCATGCCCAACGTGAAGGATGAATTCGCGATATGTCGGTCCTGGTGCCGGAAACGCCGGTAGCCGGCCGACATCTTGTAGCGACCGAGCTCGAACCGGACGGCGTTATCAATCACCTCAGTCAGGTAGTGGGCGACCTCGATATCGGAGCGGAGGCCGAAGAAGACATAGCGGACGTCTCCCACCTGGTTCTTCTCGTGCCAAACTCGGCAGTCGCAGAAGTTCGCAATGGTGCCGATGCAGCCGTCTATCGGAACGCGCTTCTTGCGGTAGGTCTCATATTCGCGCTGCTCACACGCCGCATCGCGGATTTCGACGTCGGTCAGCGATAGATCATATCGGTCGAGGAGCTCGGCCACCTTGGCGGTGGCCAACAGCGCTTCGGCTTCGGTACAGCCGTTATCTGTGGTCTTGGAGCGCAAACCCTGGATACGCGTCTTGAGCCGGTCGAGGGCGGCGAGTTCAGGGTGTACGGTCATGGAAGCGCCCCGAAAAGTAGCTCACCCTCGAAACCCCCACGACCGAGCGCCGCGGCTAGCAGTCGCCATCCGCCGCGATCTGGTCGGCGAATTCCCCGAAATCCTTGGCCTCTCGGAAATTGCGGTAGACCGAGGCGAAGCGGATATAGGCGACCTGGTCGAGCGAGGCCAACGCCTCCATCACCAGTTCGCCGATCATGTCGCTGGGGATCTCGGTCTCGCCAGAGCTTTCAAGCTGGCGCACCATTGAATTGATGATGCGCTCGACCCGGTCGGTCTCGTGCGGTCGCTTGCGCAGGGCGGTGTAGATCGAGCGGGCGAGTTTATCGCGGTCGAACGGCTCGCGCTGCTCGGTCTTCTTGACCACGATCAGGTCCCGCAGCTGAACCCGCTCGAAGGTGGTGAACCTTGCGGCGCAGTTCGGACAAGATCGGCGGCGGCGAATCGCGCCACCATCGTCGGTCGGTCGCGAGTCCTTGACCTGACTGTCCTCGGTCCCGCAGAACGGGCAGCGCATCCCTTATTTCCCCGCACTAAAGCCAGCGGCTCGCGCTCCGGACACGTTAGAAATCGTGCGCGGTGCGGCGGCCATCGATCCCCGCGTCACTGATATTACCCTCCCTGCCTACGCCAGCGCGATCTTCTCTCCCCGTGGGGAAGCGGGATGGTTTCTACGCGGCTACGGGCAATGCGAGGCTTGTGAATGAAGGGCAAAGGAAAAGATCTCCGACGCTCCCCGGAAGTCCGCTACGCGATGACTACCGCGGCACGCCGCAAAGCGTCGCTTCACACACACTCTACGAAAATGCCGATCCCTTCGAGCTTAAGGAGCCCTCCGGCACCTTGCGGACCGGCAACGCACGATACGAAGCAATCTCCGATCGCGCGGTGCGCGTTTCGGGGCCAGCACGAACCCGTCGCAGGCGGGCGCGGTGAACCACTCCTCCATCTGATCGGCCACCTGCTTCGCGCTGCCGCAGAACATCGGATGCTCCTTGACGGTGCCGCGCCCAGAGACGGTGATGAAATCCCGCACCGTCGGATTCCTTTTTACCGGAGAGGCGGATCACCCGGTCGCGAAAGCCCTGGAACGAGAATTCGGTTAGTTCTTCGTCGGTGAAGGGCTTGTCAATCGGCTTCCTGGCAAAATCGTAGTTCAGCACTTCCGAGAGCAGCACCAGAGCGTCGATCTCTCGCGCCGTCCCTTCGATGGTTCAATCGGCTCTCGGACCCGATCGCCCACCGTTCTTCCGGTTCGAAGCCCGACCAGCCGGATGCTTTTCGACGCCGGATGATCCGCCGAGGCCAAGCGGTTGTACCCGCTGAATGGGATGCTATCGAGCTTGCTCCCCAGCACATGGCTGGCGGGAACGGCCGAGGTGCCGCTGCAAGCAGTTGCTGTCATGGCGTGCTCCGATTAGCCCGGCGTTTTCCGCTGCGCTCCCGACTGTCCCTTCTTTTGGAATGCGCGGACTGAGCCTAGGAAAGCAATTCCCGGTGGGTTTTACGGTGTGCTCCCGCGCATCGACGCCGGATGTCCCGGAAGCGCAAGGCTGCCAATCTTGGTCGGCGCGTCAGCATCGAGGCGTAAGATGTCGATATTGCCATCGACGAAATTGCCGACGTAGAGGAAGCGTCCGTCGGGACTGAACGCAATGCCCTCGGCGAGACCGCCGACCTCGGCTTGCGCCACCTTGCGCACGGTCTTGCCGTCGATTTTCAGCAGCGCCACGTAGGAGTGCTCGTGTCGAAAAAACGCGGTCTTCGGGGTACCACCGGTGCCGTTCAGGATCAGTGATGCGGCGTAACCTCCCGCGGGGCTGATCGCCAGCCCTTCCGGGCCGTCACCGACGACGACTTGATCGATGACTCGAGGCGGGCTCGCCTCGAGGTCGATGACGCCAACAGTGTCGACCTGGCCGTCCTGGCCGCCGCCAATGTTGTTAACGATCGCAAGCTTGCCGTCGGGCGTGATCTGAACATTGAGCGGGTTGAGGCCTGTCGCCATGTCGTAGTTTTTGCCGTCTACCTGGGCGTAGCTGACCTTCTGGCCGTTGATGTCGAGCAATCCCACCCGATTGGCGCCACCCTTGACGACTAGGGCGCGCTTGCCATCTGGGGTGATGGCGACAGCGACCGGCAGGGCCGGGGGTGGTGAAGCCACCGCGGCCGTCGGCTGCGTGGCAACCGACACCGTGTCAACGGGCCTCACGTTTTTGCCGTCGATTGCCAGCACGGTGACCGAATCCTCAGCACGGTTAGCAACTAGCGCCAATGTCCCGGATCGGTTGATCGCCATGCCCGAAGCCTGCTTGCCGGCCTCGACGGTGCCGATCAGCGCGGGCGGCGACACGGTCAGGTCGATGACGTAGATCTTGTTGTCGGGCACCCCCTTCCAATTGTCGCCATCCTTGACCCAATCAAGCGAATTAGCGACCAGCGCTAGATGCTGATTGGGGGTGATGGCCAGGTTGACTGGCGGCCCGGTGATCGTGTTCATCAACGGCAGGTTGACGACAAGCTTCGGCTTAGCAGGGTCGGTGATGTCGATGATCGACACCGTGTCTTTGCCAGCCGGGTGGGTGATCGTCTTGCCTGAATTCTCGTCGAACGACACTTTCTCGTCGTTGCCGGTGATCAGGAACTGCGCGCGGAGGCCACCGGCCGATAGCAGCAGTGCACCCACACCAGCTACCAGCGCGGGAAGCCGCAATGTCGTCCTCATGGTTTCCTCCCGTTGCCTCTGCTTTGCTGGCGCCACTCTGACACGTCCGCGCTGCGCCAAGCAAAGTCCTCGCTCATCTGCCTTCAGGGGCGAGGCCAAACTTCGCTTGGGTGCGGGTGTCCGCTTCTTGCCCAGCCGACCCATCTGTTGGGGCGCCGGTGCGATCGGCGCTTGGGATCGACACGGGACCTAGAACCGCGGCGACGGCGCGGTTCGCTAACGGCGCTACCTCGCCGTTGGTGTTTGTCGCGATCAACGAGCGGCGCCCACGCGGTCGCCCCGGTCGGCAACGACGGCTTCTCTAATGCGGCCAGTGTCAAGCCTCGCCCTGGTTACCTCATGCCGTCACCCTTTTGCGCTTCGGCTAACGAAGGGGCCGCTTAACACCCCTTTGCCGACCTTCGCTCTCGGCGGGAGTTCGACCAAAGCTATTGCTACAGCAAGACGGGGGGCCGCCCGAAGGGTCGCTACCGCGCATTGGAGGGCTGCCCCGGCATCAGTTGACAGCATCGTCCCCGTCGGATGCAGTCTGCCCGCATTGGCAATCGCATCGCTGGCTGCGTCTTGCGGCAAGAAGGCGGCGCGCATTGGGGGAAACGCATGTTCGAGCGGCTTGACGCAACGCGGTCGCTGACCGCCAACCAGATGCGGATCATCGCCGCCGCCATCCTTGGCGACATGCTCGAATTCTTCGATTACTTCCTGATCGGCTTCGTGCTCGCGTTTATCGTCGGGCCTTGGGGGCTGAGCTTTGGCCAATCGGCGATCATCCTGCTGTCGTCGGGCATTGCCGCAATCCTCGGCGCCTTTATCTGGGGCCGGCTCGCCGACCGCATCGGCCGGCGCAAGGTGTTCATCGGCACCGTGCTGAACTTTTCCATTGCCACGGGCATCCTGGCGCTGACCCCGGATCACGGTTGGATCTTCCTGACCGTGTTCCGCTTTCTGGTCGGGTTCGGGGTCGGCGGGCTCTATTGCGTCGACCTGCCGCTGGTCCAGGAATTCGTGCCGGCCTCGAAACGCGGTTTTGTCGGCGGGCTGGTCACCTCGTTCATCCCGCTCGGCGTGATGCTCGGCTCGGTGCTGGGTGCGTTTCTCGCGCCGGTGGTCGGCTGGCGTGGCCTCTTTGCCTGCGGTCTGGTGCCGGGGCTCCTGACCCTGCTGGTGCGCGCCTGGGTTCCCGAGTCGCCGCGCTGGCTGTTGCGCATGGGCCGGCCCGAGGAAGCCCGCCGCGCGCTCGCCTGGGCGCTGATGGTGCCGCCAGAGTCGCTGCCGATGCCGGTGCTCGACGAGGCCACGACCCACCAGCCGCGCTGGCGCGAGCTGTTCCGCTACCCGCGCAGCATGGCGGTGTCGTGGCTCAGCAATCTCGGGATGCAGACGACGGGATACGGCGTGCTGCTGTGGGCGCCGACCTTGTTCGTGCTGCAGCTCGGTGTGACACCACAGCGCGCCGCGTTCCTGTTGATCTTTGTCAGCCTCGCCGGGTTTGTCGGGCGGATCACGTTTTCGGTCCTCTCGGAAGCGATCGGCCGACGCGGCGCCGGCGCGCTGCAAGGCTTTGGCAGCGCCGCGATGGTGCTCGCCGCCGGCTTTCTCCACGACCAGTACATCGGCGCGATTTCGTTGTTCTGGCTGTTCCTCATCGCGGCCGATTTCTTTTTCGACGGCGGCTCGGCGATCATGGGGCCGTACGCCGCCGAGGTGTGGCCGGCCGGTCTGCGCACGACCGGCATGGGCTCGGCCTATGGCTTTGGCGGGATCGGCAAGATCATTGGCCCGATCGGCCTGGCGCTGATTGTCGGCTCCTCGAACATCGTCAAGCCGGACGTGACGATCGCCGCGATTGTCCCGTCCTTCATCTATCTGGCGGGCTGGTCGGTGCTCGCCGGCATCGCCTATGCGTTCATCGGGTTCGAGACACGTGGGCGTTCGATCGAGGAGATAGACCGCGGGCTGGCCGCCGGCCGTCGAACCGATACTGCGTCGACGATCGTCGAGGCGCGCCGCCCCGCTTAGGCAGCATCGGTGGATGCGGATCAAGCGAGCGATCAGTGCGCTGCAGGCGCCTCCCGTCGGACCAGCCCATTGAGCCAGCACGAACAGAACCCTCGCTCCGGCGCCGAAAGCCGCGATCGGCGCGGTCCGGCACTTCAGTGATCGAACCCGAACAGCGCCTGCGCGTTGCGGTGGAGGATCTTGTCGGTATCGGATTTGGACAGCCCCAGCCGCTCGATATAGGCGAAGGTCTCCTTGTAGGCCTCGTAGTCCTGTAGCACCGGGTAGTCGCTGCCGGTCACCAGATGGTCGGCGCCAAAGGCTTCGAGGGCGCAGATGAACGCCGCCTTCGAGCCATAGCAGACGGTGTCGTAATAGAATTTCTTGGCGGTGACGCTCGGCGCTTCAGCGAGCTTCGGGTGGCCACTCTGACTCTGGCCCTGCTTATCGAGGCGATTGAGCAGCATCGGGATCGGCCCGCCAAGATGCGGCACGATGAACTTGATGTTGGGATAGCGGTACGGGATCTGCTTGGCGATCATGTGCAGGACAAAGGTTGCGTCCTCCAGCGAGGTGCCGACCGAAGCCCGGTAATTGTAGTCGACGATCAACGGGGAGCAGATCCCCGACCCGGCGGGATGCACGAATAGCACGGCGCCTCGGCGGTTCATCTCGGCGTAGATCGGCTCGAACTCAGTTTCGGCAACCGAGCGGCCGAGGCAGACGATATTCATGTTGACGCCAACGCAGCCCAGCTGGTCGAAGCCGCGCTCCATCTCCTTCAGCGCTGCGTCGATGTGCGGCAACGGCAGCATGACGTAAGAACTGATGCGGTCGGGGTGACGGTTCGCAAATTCGGCGTAGGCGTCGTTCAACATCTTGACCGCGGTCACGCATTCCGCCTCATCGGGAAGATAAGGCGGGTGGTTCGGCGACAGTACCTGCCGCCCCACGCCTGCCTCATCCATCAGCCTGAAACGGCCTTCTATGTCCCCCGGCGAATCCGAGAACGGGTGGAGCGCCATCCCACGCTTTACCGGCAGGTGAACCGGCGAGGCAAACCGGTCGCCCATGAACTGGCTGAAATTCCTCGGCGTGTAGTGGGCATGCACGTCGCAGATCATTGGGGGGCTCCTTCTTTTGCGAGGGGTCTTCCCAAGGTACGCCATCTTCCATGATGTCGAAATCGGTGCTCGGGTAATCACCT
>Ga0181530_10004921_pt1 | contig 13907 bp, 10 predicted proteins | sample PEATcosm2014_Bin_42_FD_119769 | JGI IMG/M metagenome (GOLD analysis project Ga0181530, IMG submission 119769) | Peatland microbial communities from MTU Mesocosm Facility, Houghton, MI, USA - PEATcosm2014_Bin10_60_metaG | ecosystem: Environmental > Terrestrial > Soil > Wetlands > Peat | place... | reverse complement strand
TTGCTCACCGGACAGCCGATCTTCCGCGAGCGCACCGAAGGAGTCGGCATCATCGGTCCCGAGCTCGCGCTCGCAATGTCAGCGACGGGCCCTTTGCTCCGCGCCGCAGGGGTGCCGTGGGACCTGCGCCGATCGATGCCGTACCTCGCGTACGACGAGGTCGCCTTTGACGTCATTGTGGGCACGGTCGGCGACACTTTCGATCGTTATGCGGTGCGGTTGAACGAGATCCGAGAGTCCATCAGGATCGTGCGCCAAATACTCGAGAAGATGCCGAGCGGGGACTACCGGGTGCAGGACAAGAAGATCACCCCTCCGCCCCGTGCGCGCATCGATGAGTCCATGGAAGCGCTCATCCACCATTTCAAGCTCTTCACCCTTGGCTTGGAGCCGCCAGCCGGCGAGGTCTACGTCGCCGTCGAATCCCCACGCGGCGAGCTCGGCTGCTACATGGTCTCCAACGGCTCGAACAAGCCGTATCGGATGCATGTGCGCGGGCCGAGCTTCGTCAATCTGCAAAGCGTCCCGGCACTGCTTCGTGGCGGGCTCGTCGCAGACACGATCGCGATCCTTTCCTCGGTTGATCCGGTGCTCGGCGAGGTTGATCGCTGATGGCGCATCTGAGCGAAGAGAACATCGCGCGCGCAACTGCGATCATCGCGCTCTATCCGAAGCGTCGGTCCGCGCTCATCCCGCTGTGTCATCTCGCCCAGTCCCAAGACGGATACCTCACCGAAGAAGCGATGGAAGACATCGCGGGGCTATGTGGCGTGACGCCTGCCGAAGTGCGCGGCACGGCGAGCTTTTATGACATGTTGAAGACCGAGCCAGTGGGCCGCTACGTCGTAGCGGTGTGCACGAACATCGCCTGCATGCTCTCTGGGGCCTACGAATTGCTCGAGCACGCGCAAGGCCATCTCGCGGTCCATGTGGGCGAGACGAGTGCCGACGGGATGTTCACCTTGGAAGAAGCCGAGTGCCTCGCGGGTTGTGACATGGCCCCTTGCGTTCAGGTGAACCACCGCTTCTTCGGGCCGCTCGGCAACGAGGGATTCGATCAGCTCGTCGCGGACTTGCGCGAGGGATCCCATGACGCAGACGTCCCACACCATGGCGTGTTGTCTCGTATCGAGCGCCGCGTCGGGCTCGTGACGAAGAAGGCACGTGCAAAGAGCACTGAGGACGTCGAGGTGTCCAGGTGATCACGGACGCGCCAGCGATCGTTACGCGGCGCTTTCCGAACAAGCGTGCGCACACCCTCAAGGGTTACCTCGCGAGCGATGGCTATGTGGGGCTTCGCAAGGCTCTTTCGATGAGCCCGGAGGCGGTTCGCGACGAGGTCAACAAGGCGAGCCTCCTCGGTCGAGGCGGTGCGGGCTTCCCCGCCGGACGCAAGTGGTCGATGTTGCGCCCGGCAGAGACGACCTATCTCGTCATCAACGGGGACGAGAGCGAGCCCGCAACGTTCAAGGACCACCTGCTCATCGAGCGCGACCCGCACCAAGTCATCGAGGGCACGGTCATCGCCGCGTACGCGATCGGTGCGCGCCAAGCCTTCATCTACTGCCGCGGTGAGTTCGCCCTCGGCCTCGAGCGCCTCACACAAGCCGTGAACGAGGCCTATAGACATGGCGCGCTCGGCGAGTCGATCTTCGGATCGAAGTTCTCCCTCGATCTCGTCGTGCACCCCGGTGCGGGCGCGTACATCTGTGGCGAGGAGACCGCGCTTCTCGAAAGCCTCGAGGGAAAACGCGGCTTTCCCCGCATCAAGCCCCCGTATTTCCCCGCCGCGATCGGCCTCTATGGAGAGCCCACGGCCGTGAACAACATCGAGACCGTCTCGAACCTTCCCTTCATCGTCGAGCGCGGTGGGGAAGCCTTCGCGGCTTTGGGACAAGGATCCTCGACAGGCATGCGGGTCTTCGCGCTCTCGGGGCGCGTCGAGCGTCCGGGTCACTACGAGATCGAGATGTCGAAGACGACCTTTCGGGACCTCATCTACGCGGAGAGCCTCGGTGGGGGGATCCGAGGTGGGAGAGCGCTGAAGGCCTTCATCCCAGGCGGTGTCTCCGCGCCGTGGTTCAGGGAAGGCGAGCTTGACCTCGGGCTCGACCAAGATGCCGTTGGCAAGGCCGGATCAATGCTCGGCTCGGGTTCGGTCGTCGTCTTCGATGACGCGACGTGTGCCGTTCGCTGTGCGTGGCGCATCACGCGTTTTTTCCATCGCGAGTCCTGCGGCCAGTGCACGCCGTGTCGCGAGGGAGCGGGGTGGCTCGAGAAGATCCTCCGCCGCATCGAGGAAGGAAACGGTCGCGAATCGGACTTGGATCTCCTCATGGACGCGTGCGACAACATCGCACCTGGGCTTTCCTGGCCACCCCAGCAGACGACGATTTGCGTGCTCGGCCCGTCGATCCCCTCATCCATTGCGTCTGGCATCCGGATGTTCAAAGACGAATTCCTCGTGCACATAAAAGACGGCGGGTGTCCCTTTGAGGAGCACCGATGACCGACGCCCTGAAGGACGCCGTCGAAGAGCAGAGCTGTGTCGTAAGCATCGACGGGATTTCGACGGCCGCGCAGAAAGGCGAGCTCATCATCGCGGCAGCCGAGCGTGCCGGGGTGTTCATCCCGCGCTTTTGCTACCACCCCCGCATGGAGCCCGTCGGGATGTGTCGGATGTGCCTCGTCGAAGTCTCCGGACCGCGAGGGTTCAGTTTGCAACCGGCGTGTTTTGCGCGCGTCGAAGACGGCCAAGAGGTGCTCACCTCTTCGCAAAAGGCACGTAAAGCCCAAGAAGGCGTCCTTGAGTTCCTCCTCCTCAACCACCCGCTCGACTGTCCGGTATGTGACAAGGGGGGAGAGTGCCCGCTGCAGGACCAAGCACTCGCGCATGGACCGGGCGAGAGCCGCTTCATCGAGGAAAAGCGGCACTTCGAAAAGCCGATCGCGATCGGGGCGTTCGTCGCGCTCGACCGGGAGCGCTGCATCCAGTGCGCCCGCTGCACGCGCTTTGCCGCGGAGATCGCCGGCGAAGCGGAGATCGACTTCGCCGCGCGCGGCGACGAAATCGAGGTCGCGACCTTCCCGGACATCCCGTTCAGCTCGTATTTTTCTGGCAACACCGTGCAGATCTGTCCGGTCGGTGCCCTGACGGCACTGCCGTATCGCTTCAAGTCACGGCCTTGGGACCTTGAACAGGTCGAAACGACCTGCACGACGTGTGCGGTCGGTTGCCGTGTCGTCGCGCAATCCTCCGCCGGACAGCTCGTCCGCTATCTCGGGGTCGATTCGGATCCCGTGAACCAGAGCTGGCTTTGTGACAAGGGCCGTTTCTCCCACGAAGCCGTGCACGCGGACAATCGCCTCGTCCAACCGCTCATCCGCCGCGACGGCGTTGCAACCCCGAGCACCTGGCACGAGGCGATGTCGGAGATCGTCGCCGGCATCCGCTGGGGCTATGAGCGCGGTGGGCCCTCCCAGATCGGCATCATCGGTGGCTCGAGGCTCACGAACGAAGACGCCTATGCATGGGCGAAGCTCGCGAAGTCCGTCATCAAGACGGACTCGATCGATGCACAGCAAAGCGACGGGCTTCCCGCCGAGATGCTCTTCGGACTTCCCCGAGCCACGATCGACGACGCAGTGAGAGCACAGGTGTTGGTGCTCCTTGCGCCGGATCTGCGCGAGGAACTCCCCATTTTGTACCTGCGCTTGCGCGAAGCGGCGCTTCGCAAGAACACGACGATCATCGAGTGCTCTCCCACACCCACTGCGCTCGGTGCGCATGGCGCGATCCAGCTTTCGTATCTCCCCGGTGAAGCAGCACGCCTCGTCGAAGCGCTTTGTGGGAAAAAAGATGCCGAGGTCCCCGGGGTCGACGCCGAGGCGCTGCACCGGGCGCGCTCCGCGCTCAAATCCGCGCAGGAAAACGATGGCGTAGAGGGCGCCTCGGGCATCGTCGTTGTCATCGGGCGCGCGTCGCTCGCCGAGTCCGAAGAGACGATCGCATACGGCGCAACGTGTCTGAACGCGCACTATCCCGACGCGAAGTTCTTGTCGGCACTTCGTCGCTCGAATGTCCACGGCGCGCTCGAAATGGGCTGTTCTCCCGGGCTCCTTCCCGGTCGTGTCGGCCTCGAAGAGGCGAGATCTTGGTACGCAAGCACGTGGGGCGAACTTCCCGAACGGCGCGGGTTGAACACCGCTGGGATCTTGCAGGCGACAGCGATGGGCGAGCTCACGACGTTGGTCCTCCTAGGCTCGGATCCACTCGCGGACTTCCCTGACCGACAATTGGTTCGCACCGCGTTCGAGCGCGCCCCGTTCATTTGCTTCGTCGGCACACACGAAGACCAGTCGTCGCTTCGCGCACACGTCGTCGTCCCTGTAGCCGGTGACGCCGAGTGCTCTGGGACGACGACGAACCTCGAAGGACGGATCAGTCGTCTTGCACCGAAGGTCGTCCCCCCCGGAGTTTCATGGCCGGCGTGGATGGTCGCGGCGGAAATCGCCCGGCGCCTGGGTTCCGATCTCGGTTTTGCGAACCTCGAGGACATACAAGACGAAATCGCCCGCGTCGCACCGTCTCATCGTGGCTTTCACCCCCAGATGCTCATCGAACCTCGCTATCGCGATGGCGTCGTCGTTCCCCTCGCCAAGACCACCGTCAGTATCGGGTCAAGGCGAAATGGAGTCCCGCGACCGATCGATCCCATCGCGACTCCCGGGATTGCCTCGGTCGAAGACCAAGGCGCTCCGCTTCGCGCGGGCGCCACCACAACGTCAAGAGAAGACGAAACCACATCGCAAAGCGGCGCTCGACCAGCACTTGTCAGCTCGCACCCCTTGGGTGATGCGCCCATTCCGCCGAAGCTCGATTCCTATTCGTTGCGCCTTGTCGTCAACCGTTCGCTCTATGACTCGGGCACGCTCGTTTCTTCGAGCCCTTCCCTCGCACCGCTCGTGTGTGAAGCGGAGCTGTCCGTCCATCCCCTCGAGCTCGCTCGTTTGGGCATCACAGATGGAGAGATGCTTCGCGTCCGGTCGGCTCGCGCATCACTCGAAGTGCAAGCGCGTGAAGACGCATCGATTCTCCGCAACGTCGTCGCGCTGCACATGAACGCGAAAGGTTCGAGAACGCCCGGCGGGACCGACGCGGCCGAGCTCATCGATGTCGAATCCCTCGCGATGGACATCCATCTGGAGAGCATCTGATGGGCGATCCGCTGTTCTCACATGGCGTCGATCTCGGCGCCATCGTCATTGTGTTGGTGAAAGTGCTCGTCGCCTTCGGATTCTTGCTAGTCGCCACGATGTTGATGATCTGGTTCGAACGCAAAGTCATCTCCGACATGCAGGTCCGCATCGGGCCAAACCGCGCAGGACCCTACGGTGTTCTCCAGACGCTCGCCGATGGGACGAAGCTGTTCTTCAAAGAAGACCTCATACCAGAAGGCGCAGATCGCTTCGTCTTCAAGCTCGCGCCCTACCTTGCTTTGATCCCGGCCTTCTTGATCTTCACGATCGTTCCCTTTGGTGGTGTCGTGAACATCGCGCACCACGTCGTCGAGCTCCAGGTGGCCGATCCTCCGATGGGGATCTTGTTCTTGTTGGCGCTCTCTTCGGTCGCGGTCTACGGGACGATGCTTGCCGGTTGGTCCTCGGGATCGAAGTACCCGCTTCTCGGGGCGGTGCGCGCCTCCGCACAGATGATCTCCTATGAAGCAGCACTGGGCTTGAGCATCGTCATCGTCGTCTTGAGGACGAACAGCTTGTCGACACGAGCCATCGTCGCGTCACAGGCATCTGCGGTATGGCACTGGAACGTCGTGCGGACCGGGATCATCCCCTTTGTGATCTTCCTCATCGCATCGACGGCCGAGCTCAACAGGCCGCCGTTCGATCTGTCAGAAGGGGAGTCCGAACTCGGCGGCGGTTTCCACACCGAGTACTCCTCGATCCGCTTCGCGCTGTTCTTCATGGCCGAGTTCATGAACACGATCACGATGTCGGCGATCGTCGTGACGCTGTTCTTCGGTGGTCCAGACGGACCGGGTTTTCACTTCCTGCGCTGGCTCTGGCCGATCTTGTGGTTCTTCGGGAAGACGCTCGTCTTCTGCTACATCCAGGTGTGGATCCGAGCGAGCCTTCCCCGGTTGCGCTACGACCAGCTCATGGACCTCGGATGGAAGACGCTCATCCCGCTGTCGCTCGGTTGGATGCTCATCGTCGCGGGTGCCCTTGAATCGCATACCTGGGCGTACTGCGTGCTCGGTGGGGCCGTGCTCGGGGGGTTGTTGCTGCACCGCTCGGTCGTCGTCGCGAGGAAGCGCCGAATGATGGGAACGACACTTTTGCCCGACGTCGACGACAGACGAAGACGCGACGTCGCGACAAAGGGTCTCCTCGCGGGCCCGGAAAGCACGGGGAGCTGACGATGGGGTATTTGAGCAGCGACAAGCATTTCTTCTCGGGGTTCAAGCTCACCTTGCGACAGGTGTTCGCGCCGACCGTCACGACGAGCTATCCCGACGAGAAGCGCCCCAAGCAGCCCCGGGTGCACGGACGCCACGTCTTGAACCGGTACGAGGACGGCACGGAGAAGTGCATCGGTTGTGAGCTGTGCGCTGCTGTTTGTCCCGCGGATTGCATCTACGTGCGCGGCGCCGACAACCCGCCCGACGCGCCGGTGTCACCCGGGGAGCGATACGGGTTCGTCTATGAGATCAACTACCTGCGATGCATCCATTGCGATCTGTGCGTAGAGGCGTGTCCGACCGAGGCAATCACCGAATCCAAGCTCTTTGAGTTCTCCTTCACCTCGAGAGCCGACGCGATCTACACGAAGAAAGAACTCGTCGTCGACGACGAGGGCAGGCCACAACATCTTCCCTGGGAAGACTGGCGCGAGGGAGACGACATTCACACCTCGGCGTGGATGCGCGCGACCTCGCCGTCGGGTGTGGCTGCATACGAGGGGGAAGTCCAGTGGTCAGCCGAGCTCGGCTACGGGACCCGCGCCCCCGAAGGCGGCCAGAGCAACAAGCGCGACGACGAGGAGACGGGCACGCTTTCGATACGTGCCGTTTCACGAAACAAGATCCCCACGCGCTTTGGCGGCGAGGTCCGCTGATGGGCGCACCCGTTGTGTTCGCGACAGCGACGCTTCCCGACGCGATCACCTTCGCGCTTGGCGCCGCCATCATCATTATCGGAGCACTCGGAGTCGTGTTCATGCGCAATCCCGTGCACTCGGCGCTCATGTTGGTCATGACGCTCTTCGGTGTGGCCGTACTCTTCGTGGAGGAAAACGCACAATTCCTCGCCGCGGTCCAAGTCATTGTCTATGCCGGGGCGATCGTCGTTCTGTTCTTGTTCGTCATCATGTTGCTGGGCGTCGATCGCCAAGAACACGTGCTCGCGGATTCCTTCAAAGGCCAGCGCCTCGTTGCTTTCGTCCTTGGCATCTTCGTGCTCATAGAGGTCGTGTTGTTGGGCAACGGGCACTGGACGACGGGAGCGCACTCCGTCCAAGGGGGACTGCGGGGCCGCTCGAACGTCGTGTTGTTGGGCCGATCGATATTCACGAGTTACCTGCTTCCCTTCGAAGTCACCTCGGCGCTGCTCGTCGTGGCGGTCATCGGTGCGGTCGTGCTCGCACGCCGACCCGGTCGAGCCGATCTTGGCGATGACGATGTCGGCGCGACCCATGGCAAAGATCCAACAGATGCCTACGGGGAAAGCGGCGACGCGAACGCGGCAGAAAAGGTGTCGTCATCATGAGCATCTCGGGCGAGTGGTACTTGGTGCTATCCGCGGTGCTCTTCACGATCGGTGCGGTCGGCCTGCTCGTTCGTCGGAACGTGCTCGTCATGTTCATGTGCGTCGAGCTCATGTTGAACGCGGCGAACCTCACCTTTGTCACCTTCGCACGCGAGCTCAACGACATCGGTGGGCAGGTCGCGGTGTTCTTCGTCCTCGTCGTCGCCGCTGCTGAAGTGGTCGTCGGCCTCGGCATCCTCGTCGCCATCTTTCGCCGCAAGGTCGGTGCAACAGCCGACGACGCGCACACTTTGAAGGGATGACACAACAACCGTGATACACGCAGCGTTCTTGATCCCTGCGCTCCCACTGGCCGGCTTTGCGATCCTCCTGCTTTGTGGGCGCCGCCTCGGCAATCCACTCGCAGGCTGGATTGCGACAGGGTTTGTCGGGGCATCGTTTGTCGTCACGATCATCGTGTTCGCCGCTTTGTTCGCTCGTAGTCCCGATACGCGGTCTTTCACGCAGTACCTCTTCACGTGGTTTTCCGTCGACCGAATGAACGTCGGGGTGGGGCTTTTGATCGACCCGCTCTCGATGACGATGGCCGCTTTCGTCACCGGGGTGTCCGCTCTCATCCACCTGTACTCGATCGGATACATGGAACATGACGAGAGGTATTCGAAGTTCTTCGTGTACATGAACCTCTTCGTCTTCGCCATGCTCATGTTGGTTTTGGCGAACAATTTCCTCGTTGCATTCTTTGGGTGGGAAGGTGTCGGGGTCGTCTCGTACTTTCTCATCGCCTTTTGGTTCGGACGCCCTGCTGCCGCGTCGGCCGGCAAGAAGGCGATGATCTACAACCGCATAGGAGATGCCGGGTTCTTGGTCGCGCTCTTCCTCATCTTCGAAAAGACCGGGAGCCTCACCTACAGCGTTGTCTTCGCACACCTTTCCTCGGTGGGTCGCGCGAACCTCATTGCCATTGCGTTGTTGTTGTTCCTCGGTGCATGTGGCAAATCGGCTCAGATCCCACTTTTCCCGTGGTTAGCCGATGCCATGGAAGGCCCAACGCCCGTCTCCGCGCTCATACACGCCGCGACGATGGTCACCGCGGGGGTCTACCTCATGTGTCGCATCAACCCGATCCTTCACTTGGTTCCCGATGCGGCGCACACGATCGCGTGGGTCGGAGCGGCGACGGCCTTTGTCGCGGCAACAGCGGCATGTGCACAGCGCGACATCAAGAAGGTTCTCGCGTATTCGACAGTGTCCCAGCTGGGGTTCATGTTCCTGGCCGCGGGATGCGGCGCGTACGTCGCGGCCATCTTTCTGATGCTGACGCACGCGTTCTACAAAGCACTGCTGTTCCTGGGCGCGGGATCGGTCATTCACGCGATGGACGACGAACAAGACATCAAGAAAATGGGCGCGTTGCGTGCCCTCATGCCGATCACGGCGATCACCTGCCTCGTTGGTTGGTTCTCCATCGCGGGCGTGCCGCCCTTCAGCGGCTTTTGGTCCAAGGGAGACGTCTTGATGAACGCCTGGTCGGTCGCGCCTGCGCTTTGGGGGATCGGCGCGGTGACGGCTTTTTTGACCGCGTACTACATGGGACGCCAGTACTACCTCGTCTTCATGGGAACACCTCGGTGGTCTTCGGCAAAAGAACACGGCGACGTCGCGATGAAAGCGGTGGACCACGGATCTTCTCTTCATCCCAAGGACGCGCGAAAGGTCATGACGGTCCCCCTCGTCGTTCTTGCGGTCTTGTCGGGCCTCGCCGGGTTCTTGGACCTGCCGTTCCACCCGGACTTCGTCTTCTTGGAGCGCTGGCTTTCGCCAGTCGTTGGCGCGAACCTCGCGCACCACAGCTTTTCGCTCGCTGCTACCTGGGCCTTTAGCCTCGTCGACGCGGCAGTCGCGCTCGTTGGCGTCGGAATTGCCGCTTTGGTGTGGAAGAGCGCCGTTGATCGAAAGGCCATCGAGCCGCGGTTTCTTTACTTCGCGTGGTTTGTTGACTGGACCTACGACCACGCCATCGCGCGACCTTCGAAGGTGCTCGCTTCTTTTGCGGCGACCGTCGTTGAGATGAAGATGATCGACGGCGCGGTGAACGGAATTGCCGCAGCCTTCAGGAATACGGGCACGAAACTGCGCCGAGTTCAAAGCGGCTACGTGCGCAACTACGCGCTCGGCGTGTTGGGCGGAGCCGTCCTTGTCATCGCGTACGTCGTCTTTAGGGCGAGGGGCTAGGGCGATGCACGGCGACCTCTTGTTCTCGGTGTCACTCGGTGCGGGCGCGACGAAACACACCTTTCCCTATCTGACCGCGCTCATTCTCCTTCCCGCGGGTGCGGCGTTCGTCGTCTTGTTGTTGCCGCGTCGTTCCCGCGTAGCCATCCGCATCGTCGCCATGGCGGCTTCCCTTGGGGTATTGGGCATCGCCGCGAGCGTGCTCACGGTCTTTCGGGCGGGTGACGGTGGATACCAGATGGTCTCTGCCCAACCCTGGATCGCACCGCTCGGGGTCTCCTGGGACATCGGAGTCGACGGGATCTCGCTTTTCTTGGTGGTGCTCTCCGCGTTGTTGTTCCCGATCACCCTCGCCTATGCGTCCGAACGCACGAACCTGAAGGCCTTCACCGTCTGGGTGCTCATCTTGGAAACCGGGTGCCTCGGGTCCTTCCTCTCCCTCGATTTGTTGTTCTTCTTCTTGTTCTTCGAGACGACGCTCGTGCCCGTCTACTTCCTCATCGGTGGCTGGGGACACGAGGGGCGCGGGTATGCAGCGACGAAGTTCTTCCTCTACACCTTCGCCGCCTCGGCGATGATGCTCGTCGGCATCATCGCGCTCGTGTTCATCCATCAATCCCAAACCGGCGTTACGACCTTTGACATAAGGGCTCTCGAACAGACCCGCCTCTCGGGAACCGCGTCGGTGCTCTTGTTCTTGTCCTTCACCGTGGCCTTCGTCGTGAAGGCGCCCGTTTTCCCCTTCCACACGTGGTCTCCTGACGCGTACCGCGAAGCACCACTCGCGGGCACGGTCATCCTCGCTTCGATCATGGCCAAGCTCGGCACCTACGGGATCGTGCGCTTTGATCTCGGGTTGTTCCCCCATGCCGTCGTAATGCTCGCGCCGTTGTTGTTGACCCTCGGGGTCATCGGGATCATCTATGGGGGGATCGTCGCTGCGGTACAGCACGACTTAAAACGGCTCGTCGCGTATTCGTCTCTCGCACACATGGGATTCATCGTCATCGGCGCGTTCGCACTTACCGGGGAGTCGGTCTCCGGTGCGGTGCTCGAGATGGTGAACCACGGCCTTTACACCGCGGCGCTCTTCATCTTGATCGCAATGATCTACCGCCGTCGCGGGACCTTCTCCATCCCGCGACTCTCTGGCCTTCAGCACTCGGCTCCGGTCATGGCCGGGGCGTTCACAGTCGTCATGCTCGCGTCCATCGGGGTACCTGGGCTCAATGGGTTCGTCGGTGAGTTCCTCATCTTGTCGGGCACGTTCCTCACCCACCGCTGGTGGGCCGTCGTGGCAACGGCCGGGGTCATCGTTGCCGCGGTCTACTTGCTCTGGGCCTACCAACAGGTCTTCCACGGAAAAGAAGCTCCACGCGACAACGAGCCGGCCTTTCCTGAGATGAAGGTGCGCGAAGGCCTCGTCCTGGCGCCGCTCATCGTCCTCATCGTTGTGCTCGGCATCTACCCGAAACCCGTCTTGGACCGCATCAGCCCCTCGGTCGATGCTCTTGTGAACCACGTCGTAGCGGTTGCGCACCCAAAGATCCCGCTGAACGGTCGTCCCCTTCATGTCCAGCTGAGTGTGAAGGAACACGTGACGAAGTGACCGGCATCTCCGTTCTTGGGACGCGTCTTTATGGCGCGGGCGGGCTCGTCTTGCCTCACGTCAATTACACGACGATTCTCCCCGAGCTCATCGTGTTGGGCGGGATGCTCTTCATGCTCGGGATCTCGGCTATGCGGGTGCGATCGTTCTCGACGCAGTTCTACGCGGTGTTGACCGCATCGATCGCTACCGCCGCGCTCGTCTCCTCGCTGTATTTGTGGCGCGACATCGAGCGCCACGGGCCCTTTACCGCCATCGCGCACTCGATCGACATCGATGGATTTGCCGTGTTCTTCTTGGTCTTGGTCGCAGTGATCCTCATCGTCTCGAGCTTCGTCGCGGCCGGGTATCTGCGCAGAGAGAACATCGGCGGCTGTGAGTACTACGCGCTCGCGTTGATCTCCGGGTCGGGTGCCATGCTCATGGCGAGCGCGAACGACCTCATCTTGATCTTCTTGTCCCTCGAGATCCTCTCCATCCCGCTCTATGTCATGGCGGGGTTCGATCAGCGCAGGGAGGCTTCATCCGAGGCCGCGATGAAGTACTTCGTCTTGGGTGCGTTTTCCTCTGCGATCTTCGTCTACGGCATCGCGCTCACCTATGGGGCGACCGGTTCGACGAACCTCGCGGACATCGCAGCGTTTCTGGCAAAAAATGACATTGTTTCGAACGGCGTGTTGCTGGGCGGACTTGGCCTCATGCTCGTGGGCTTTTCGTTCAAGGTTGCGGCGGTGCCCTTTCACATGTGGACCCCCGATGTGTACCAAGGAGCGCCGAGCCCGGCGACGGGCTTCATGGGGGCGATGGCGAAGGCGGGAGGCTTTGCGGCGCTTCTTCGCGTGTTCGTGTCGAGTTTTCCCGCGCTTCGCGACGACTGGCAGCCCATCGTCTGGGTACTGGCCGCACTGACGCTTCTCGTCGGGGCGCTCCTCGCGCTCGTGCAACGTGACATGAAGCGCATGCTCGCGTACTCCTCGATCAACCACGCGGGTTTCATCTTCTTGGGTTTGCAAGCAGTGACCGCGCGAGGAGTTGCCGGATCGCTTTATTACCTGTTCGTCTACGCGCTCTTGGTGATCGCAAGCTTCGCGATCGTGGACGTCATCGGCGGCAAGGGTGACTCCACACACGATTTGGCGAGTTATCGCGGCCTTTATCAGCGCCAGCCCGTGTTGGCGGTGGTCTTTGCCGTTGTGCTGTTGGCCCAAGCGGGCATACCGTTCACAACCGGGTTCTTCGCGAAGTTCTACGTCATCGAAGCATCTGTCGACGCGCACTCCTATGCGCTCGCCGTGATCGCCATGGCTTCTGCTGCGATCGCCACGTTCTTCTACCTGCGCGTCGTGTTCTTGATGTTCGGCGTGCAGTCGGCAAACGCTGCGGTACCACGACACGCCCGAGATGAGTTTGCCGGACTCAGCCCGAGCGTGGGCGCGCTCGATCCCGTCTTGACGCTGACGGGAGCCGATGGTGGAACGAACGTGGCCCTTTCGATCTCGAACTGGACGAAGCTCGCCTTGTTCTTGTGCGTTGCCCCGACGGTCGTCTTTGGCATCTGGGCCGAGCCGATCGTTTCCTTCGCACAGCACGCGTCCCTGCTCTTTTGAATGGCGCGCACGGCATCCAAGTCGATCGGAATGGACGGGCGCACAGGCTTTTGAGCTAGGCGCGCGGAGAGGAAGGACGCGCCTACATCAAGGGGGGGCAGCGGCATAAGGGTCGGAGCGGTCATTGGGTCGCTTTGCGTCAAGGGGCACGCTGGGGAAGAGCGCAATGAGTTTCTTAACCGCAGCGAGGCTAAATGGAACGCGTCTTTGTTCCATCCTTCGTCGCGAAGACCCTTCTGTAGTGGTCTTTCGTGCGTCGAGTCCGGAGAGTGGAATGCACGCCGCTTTAGGCGTGCGATGCTTTGAGCGAGACCGTGGCGGTACGAGAGCCGCGCTCTTTGCCCAAGGAGAGCTTCGATGACCGGGTTGGAGCACAACGGGAGGGGCTTTCGACAACAGGCCCACATTCGCCTCGCGCCCGTTCTTTTCATGGGCATTTTTCTTCTGCTTGCTTGTTTTGTTTCGGTGGCGGGAGCCCAATCGACCGGATCGATCACCGGGACCGTCACCTCAAGCACAAGTGGTGCAGGACTTCCTGGGGTTTGTGTCATTGCTCTAAGCGACGGTGCACCGGTAGGACACGGCGAGACGCAATCGAAGAGCCCGCTTCTCGGTAGCTACACAATTAAGGGACTTGCGGCGGGGAGCTATGAGATCGAGTTCTCATCGAG
>Ga0181530_10004920_pt1 | contig 13907 bp, 8 predicted proteins | sample PEATcosm2014_Bin_42_FD_119769 | JGI IMG/M metagenome (GOLD analysis project Ga0181530, IMG submission 119769) | Peatland microbial communities from MTU Mesocosm Facility, Houghton, MI, USA - PEATcosm2014_Bin10_60_metaG | ecosystem: Environmental > Terrestrial > Soil > Wetlands > Peat | place... | reverse complement strand
CTCGCGCGGTGGTGGCAGAAGCTATTGGCCTTGGCAGCCGTGCGGAGTCGAGTTCGGCCAACCGGGTTCTCCTTTGCCTTTGCCCCCATCCTATAAAAACTTTTGAGACAGTCTCGGCCGCGCAGCCCTACCCAGAATAATTTGTGGCAATTGGTGGAATTCGTGTCAAAAGTTTTGTGCTTTTTGGCGGCGACGCCTCATCAGGCCTGCGCTATGCCGGCCCAAGCCGTTTTCCCCAAAAATGGCAAACAAATAGCAATAATAGTCAAGCCCGTGCCTGGGTTCCCCATTAACCTTTAGTCAGGAAAATGTGCAGCATGTGCCGGTTGGTAACGGCGCCGGCAGCGCGGACCCGCCGCAACCCCGGCCGGGTCGGGCTGTTCAATTGTTTTTTTAGACAAGAATTGAAATACGTTTTATGAACCAACGAGCTTTGAAAACGTACGTTTTTTATTGCTCCAACAATCTGGCGTCTGACCAGTTTGCCAGCTTTTGCCACGGTTCGCAGGGCGACACCATCAAGACCATCAGCCTGCCCTGTTCCGGGAAGGTGGATGTTCCGTATTTGATCAAGGCATTCGAAACCGGCGCGGACGGCGTGGCGATTGTGACCTGTCCGAAAAGTGAGTGCCGCCACTTCGAGGGCAACCTGCGCGCGCGCAAACGCGCCGAGGCCGTCGAATCATTGCTGGAGGAAATCGGCCTGCCCGCGGGCCGGATGGCCGTATTTGAGTGCGGGCAACAGGGCGCCGGCCAGGTCCTCGGCGAAATCAAACAGTTCATTGAACGGGTGAGAAATCTGCCCGCATCACCCGCCCGCAGCGATGCCGCAAACAAACAGGAGTGTACGGTTGCATGAAACCAGACAGCAAACTCGCAAAAAAAATTGAGTCCGGAGAATTTATCGTCACCGCCGAGTGCGCGCCGGGCGCCACCGCGACCGGCGCCGCCACCGAAGCGGCCTTGAAATTCCTCAACGGCAAACTGGCGGCCGTCAACTTTCCCGACAACTCACACGGCGTGGCGATCTCATCGGTGGCCGCGGCGGTGGCGGCCATAAAACTCGGCGCCGAACCGATCCTCCAGATGGTCACCCGCGACCGGAACCGCATCGCCCTGCAGTCCGATTTACTGGGCGCCGCCAGCCTGGGAATCAAGAATCTGCTGTGCATGTCCGGCTATCATCAGATGCTGATCGGCTGTCCGGAATCCGCCAACGTTTTTGATGTGGATTCCTCCCAATTCGTCGATCTGGCCACCCGGATGTCCGAAACCGGCGTCCTGGCCGACGGGACAAAATTTGACGGGCAATTTTCGATGCTGGTCGGGGCGGTGGCGAATCCGTTCCTGAGACCGATGGATCTCAACCTGTTCCGGCTCGGCATAAAAATCGATGCCGGCGCAAAATTCATTCAAACCCACGCGGTGTTTGACCTCGAGGCCTTCACCCAATGGCTCGATGCCGCCCGCAAGGAGGGTCTCGCCCAAAAGGCGGCAATTTTGGCCGGTGTTTTTCCCCTGGTCAGCGCCGCGGAAGCCCACAAGCTCCGCGATACCTACGCCGAATTTCGCATTCCGGACAAGGTCATTGAACGGCTGAAAAAAGCGGGCGATGACGCGGCTCAGAAAAAGGCGGGCATCGCCATCTGCGCTGAAACCATCAAGCAGCTCAAGGCGCTCGAGGGTTTGCGCGGGGTCCATATTCTTTCGGGCGGCAAGGAAGCTTTGGTGCCGGAGATCCTGGCCGCCGCCGGACTGTAATTACCGGGAGAAATCATGCCGGAAAAATATCACATCCAGACCCAGCCGGTTCCGCCGCGGCGACCACGTATCGGCAAGCATGGCGTGGTGGACTGGCGCGAAGACTGCGCCCGGTGCCATAACTGCGTTAAAAAAGCCTGCGTCTACGACCGCTACAAACAGGAGGCGGATTACATCCGCAATCTCAGCGACGTGGACGCGCTGTTTTTTGAGTGCATGGGTTGTTTTTCCTGCGTGCAGAATTGCACGAAGGGCATTTTGTGCCTGTCCATAAATCCCGCCTACGAAAAACTCGGAAACAAATACTGGAAACCCGACATCATCAAAACGACGTGGGTTCAGGCTGAGACCGCGAAAATCCCGGTTTCCGGCGCCGGTTATCGCGGGCCGTTTTCCGGCCTTGGTTTTGATTCCATGTGGACGGACATGTCGGAAATCGTCCGCCCCACGCGCGACGGGATTCATGGCCGCGAATACATCAGCACGTCGGTGGACATTGGCCGGAAGCCTTCGTACCTGTCGTTGAATGGAACCAAATCGGTTGCCGGCCTGCTGCCGCTGGTTTCGCTGCCGCTGCCGTTGATCATTGATTTGAGTTCGCCGGCGCACACCCTGCCGAAGCTGGACGCGGCGATCGAACAGACCGCCGGCGACACCGGCTTGATCGCCATCATGGATTCGCGCTACCGGCCGGCGGACGAGGCCCACCTCAAGAACATCGCATTTTATCTGGGTCTGGACAGTCCGCCGGTGCCGGACGCGATGCTGAGAAAAACCCGGCTGGTGGAAATTGCCGACAGCCCGGCGGTGGCGCAGCGCATCAAGGAAATCAAAAGGATCCATCCGCAAATCGTGGTCGCCATCCGCGTGGAGCTGACCGCGGCAGGCATCGGGCGCGCCATCGAACTGGCCTGCTTGGGCGAGGTCGAGGTGATTCACGTTGTGGCCGATGCCAACGGTGACGAATTGACGGCGCAAAAGCCGCGGTTTTTAAAGGACATGATCCGGCAGATTCACACCACGCTCATCGAGAAGGGCGTCCGGGATGAAATCACGCTCATGGCCGGCGGCGGCATCGCGCTCCCGGAACACATGGCCAAGGCCATCATCTGCGGCGCCGACCTGATCACGATCAACCTGCCGTTGCTGGTCGCGCTGGAATGTCATCTGTGTGACAGTTGCCGGCCCGGCACGCCCTGTCCCGCCCGGCTGGAGAAGATTGATTTCAAATACGCCGTGGGCCGGATGACGAATTTGATTGCCGCGTGGCATGACCAGTTGATCGAGCTGATGGGCGCCATGGGCATGCGCGAGGCGCGCCGCCTGCGCGGCGACGTCGGCCGCGCCATGTTCTTCGAGAACCTGGAGGAGGAAACCTTCGGCAAACTTTTTGGCGCCAGAAAGGCAGGGCTATGAACACGTTGCCTGAAAATACGCTGAAGACGCGCGTGCCGCAGGAGGAAGTGGAACGGGTCGTCAAACCCGCGCCGTCCCGCTATCGCAACGAGATCGCCAAGTACATTGTCCATCGCAGCCTGGACTGCGAGCGCTGCGGCAAGTGCGTGGAGGTTTGCACTCATGGCGTCCATGAGCGAAAATCCGGGTTTGAATATTTCGGCGAGCCGCACCATCACCTGTGCATCGGACCGGCCTGCGCGAACAACGGGCATTATTGCGTGGCCCAGTGCCCCAAACAGGCGCTGCAAATCCGGGAAAATCCCATGTACCGGGCGCTCGGTGATTTCCGCTGGTCGGCGGATTTGGTTTTGGCGACGTGGAAAATGGCCGAGACCGGCGAGGCGCCCTCCGAGGAATACGATTACAATTATGAGTGCGGCAATTCCGGCGGCGGCTTCGACAAGCTCCGGTTCAAATTCCCCAAACAGCCGCCCGTCAAACTCGACGCGGACGAGATTGACACCAGCATCTCGCTGAACAAGCGCAAAGATGGCCGGCCCGAAATCAAAATTGACGTCCCCTGGTATGGCGGCGGCATGTCGTTCGGGTCGGTCAGCAACGTGACCCAGTTGTCCAAGGCCCGCGCGGCCGTGGCTTGGAACACGTTCACCTGCACCGGCGAGGGCGGATACATGGAACGCATGCGGCCTTATGACGACCACGTGATTACGCAGGTTGCCACGGGCCTTTTCGGAGTGCGCGAGGAAACCATCCAGCGCGTGCCGATTGTCGAATTCAAGTATGCCCAGGGCGCCAAGCCCGGTCTCGGCGGCCATTTGCTCGGCGATAAAAACACCCCGGCCGTCGCCAGAATGCGCGAGACCGTCCTCGGCATTTCGCTGTTTTCACCGTTCCCGTTTCATAGCGTCTATTCCATCGAAGACCACATGAAGCACATTGACTGGGTCAAGCATGTGAACCGGCGCGCCTTGATTTCAACGAAGGTATCAACTCCGACGGACGTGGACATGGTCGCCGTGGGCAGCTATTCCGCCGGCACGCACATTGTCCACATTGACGGCGGCTACGGCGGAACCGGCGCGGCGCCGGACATTGCCAAAAAGAACATCGCCATGCCCATCGAATACGCCATCGGCAAGGTGCATAATTTCCTCACGGACGAGGGCGTCCGCGACAAGGTGACGCTTATCGCCAGCGGCGGAATCCGCTCGGCCCACGACATCGCCAAGGCCATCGCCCTGGGCGCGGACGGCGTGGTCGTCGGAACGGCGGAACTGGTTGCGCTGGGATGCGTGCGGTGCAGCCTTTGCGCGAGCGGACGGGGTTGTCCGCGCGGCATCGCCACCACCGACCCCGAGCTTTGCGGGAAAATGGATTTGGACTGGGGCACCCAGCGGCTGGTCAATCTCTACAGCGCCTGGCGCAAGACGCTGGTGGGAATTTTGCAGCGCCTGGGCCTGCGCAGCGTCGCCGAACTGCGCGGACGCACCGACCTTTTGATGCACCTGGATTATACCAACGACGTGCCGGCAAAAAAATGAACAGTGAACTGATAAAACGGCTGGCCGGTTCCAGAAAACAACTGGCCGAAAGCCTCAACTATAACCCGCTTCTGAAAAAGGAAGCGGAGGAAGGCGGCTGCGGCGTGGTCGGTTTCTGCTGCAGCGAGCCGGTGGCGGGCCGGCATATTTACGAACCGTCGCGCCAGATGCACAACCGCGGCAACGGCAAGGGCGGCGGCATCGCCGCGGTCGGCCTCGTCCCCGAACAGCTCGGCGTCAGCCGCGAGGTGCTCGACAGCCATTTCCTGCTGCACGTGGCGTTCATTGACACGAAGGTGCGGCCGGAAATCGAGGCGCAATTCATCAAGCCGTTCTTCGACATCACCGCCTCCGCACAGCTCGACAAGGTTGACGACTGGAAATCCGTGCCGGGCCTGGAGGTGTTGCCGCCCGATGTCTGCCGTTATTTTGTCCGCGTCAAGCCGTCGGTGCTCGACGCGTTCATTGCGAAGAACCATCTGCAACAACTCGACCGCAGCGAGGCGGAGGATGAATTCGTCAACCAGAACAGCTTCAGCCTCAACCAAAAATATTACGCGTCGCTGGGCGAAAAACGGGCCTTCGTGCTCTCGCACGGCCGGGACATCATGATTCTCAAGGTGGTCGGCTATGCCGAAGCCATCGTGAAGTATTACAAAATCGAGGAGTTGTGCGCCCACGAATGGATCGCCCACCAGCGCTTTCCCACCAAGGGCCGCGTCTGGCATCCCGGTGGCGCCCATCCGTTTGCGGCCATTGACATGGCGCTGGTGCATAACGGCGATTTCGCCAATTACCATTCGGTGACCGAATATCTCAAGCAGCGCCATATCTATCCGCAGTTCCTCACCGACACGGAAGTATCCGCGCTGTTGTTCGACCTGCTCACCCGCACCTACCATTATCCGCTGGAATACATCATCGAGGCCCTCGCGCCGACTACGGAACTGGACTTTGACCGGCTCAATCCGGAGAAGCAGAAAATTTACCGGGCCATCCAGGCCACCCACATCCACGGCTCGCCCGATGGCCCGTGGTTCTTCATCATCGCCCGCAACCTGGCCCGCCAGAAGCAATTCCAGTTGATGGGCATCACCGACACCGCGATGCTCCGGCCCCAGGTGTTCGCCTTCTGCGACGGCGAAGTCCAGGTGGGACTGATTGGCTCGGAAAAACAGGCCATTGACGCCACGCTGTTGAGCCTCTCAAAGGATGACAAACGCATCTGCCCCGTGGCGGACCGCTACTGGAACGCGCGCGGCGGCAGTCACAACGACGGCGGAGCGTTCATCTTCAATCTGCAAAAAAATCCGGCCGGCAAAATCCGGATTGCGGTCACGGACAAATTCGGCAACCCGGTTCCCATGCCGGGCGGGACCGAGCCGTGCGATTTTTCAAAGGATGTAGCCGCGGACGTCAGTCCGCGCACTCTAACCGAAAATACAGATCAGCGCCGACTGACGTCGGCGGCTACTTTCGAATGGATGCGCGACCAGCTTCCGAAATGGACCTACGACGAATTTCGCTCGGCCTGCCGCCAGATGGCCGATGCGGCAAAGGATCCTTCCCGGACGGCGACGGCCATCGAGGTCTTTGCGCTGCTCAACGACCGGCGCTACTCGACCGGCTCCAAGAAACGAAGCCATGTTCTGCAGGTCATCCACACTGAGTTGAGCCGGTTGCTCGGCAGCCTTCCTCGCATCGGTTCAAAGGACGCCGGCAAGAGCGCGTTCCGGCTCATTGATTTTGCGCCGCGCGGCAATCTGCGCCCGCCGCAGGAAAACGAAACTACGCTGGTCATTGACGCCGCGAATTTTGCGCCGGAAGGCAGCAAATGCGACGCGGAGCTGCTGGTGGACGCCTTCATGAAAGGCTGGCGGCATTTCATCAGCTTCAATTGCATCGGCCAGCGTTACATCGGCTGCGGCCTCGGTCCGGAAACCGCCGATGTGACCATCGAGGTATATGGCAGCAGCGGCGATTATCTGGGTTCCGGCATTGATGGGCTGACCGTCACGGTGCATGGCAACGCCCAGGACCAGTTGGGCCAGATCATCAAAGAGGGAAAAATGGTCGTCCATGGCGACGTGGGCCAGACGTTCATGTACGGCGCCAAAGGCGGCGTGGTCTATGTGCTCGGCAACGCGGCCGGAAGACCGCTCATCAATTCCGTCGGCAAACCCCGCGTGGTCATCAATGGCACCTGCCTCGACTTTCTGGCCGAGTCCTTCATGGCCGGCGACCCCAATCGCGGCGGCGGTTTCGTCATCTTGAACGGCGTCAAATTCGACGACGAAGGAAAACTGGTTCCGCTGCCTGAGCCGTATCCGGGCAGCAATCTGTTCTCGCTGGCTTCGGGCGGCGCAATTTTTGTCCGCGACCCCGGCAAGACCATGGTCGATCAGCAGTTGAACGGCGGTAAATTCGCCAAGCTGACCGATGATGACTGGGAATTAATCCTGCCGTACCTGGAAGAAAACCAGAAGCTTTTCGGAATAACCGTTGAACAGCTTTTGACCGTGAATGGCAAACGGTTCAAGCCGTGCCGGGTCTATCGCAAGGTCATTCCCGGTAGCATCAAGACCATGGCCTTGGAGGACACCGACGATGTCATGGCCGGCGAACTGGTTGAAGCCGAGGCCGAGGCCGAGCTGGCCGCGAAATAGCCGGAGAAAATCACGTGATAACCATCAAAAATAAAAAGAACGGATCGGGCCTGAAGCAGGCCGTCGAAGAGATTTCCGGCGTGGATGTCAGCGTCTGCTTCCAATGCAAGAAATGCTCCAGCGGTTGTCCGGTCGCCAAGCTCACCAAGTCCCGCCCTTCGGAAATCATGCGGCAACTGCATCTGGGCGCCGGCAATGAACTGCTGGAAAGCGATCTCGTCTGGATGTGCGCCTCGTGCGAAACCTGTTCCGCCCGCTGCCCGATGGGCATTGATGTGGCGGCGGTCATTGACGCGTTGCGCCGGCTGGCCCTGGAACGAGGGGCCTCGAAGCAAAAAGGCAATGTGCCGCTGTTCAACCGCGCTTTTTTGAAAACAGTCGAGACCTTTGGCCGCAGTTATGAAATCGGCATGATCACCGCCTATAAAATCGGCACGGGCAAGTTGATGAATGACACGGAAAAATTCCCGGCCATGTTGAAGAAGGGAAAAATCGCCTTGCTGCCGCCCCGGGGCGGCGACCGGAAGACCGTGAAACGCATTTTCAGGAAATGTAAAGAAAGCAAAGGGGCCCAAGCATGAGATACGCCTATTATCCCGGATGCTCGGCTGAATCCACGGCCCGCGACATGCACCAGTCCACCTTGGCGGTTGCCCGGGCACTGGGAATTGATCTGGTTGAACCCAAAGGCTGGACCTGCTGCGGCGCCACCGCCGGCCACCAGACCGACCGGCTGCTCGCCGTGTCCCTGCCCGCCGCCAACCTGGCCAAGGTCCAGGACATGAAGCTGGACATGATGGTCAATTGCGCCGCCTGCTACAGCCGGATGAAAGTGGCCAACCACGAAATCGCGGCTCATTCAGACATCCGCAAGGGCGTCCGCGAAGCGCTGGATCGGGATTACGATGGTTCGGTCAAAGTCCGGCACCTGCTCGAAGTGCTCCTGGAAGATGTCGGTCTGCCGGCCATCAAGCGGGCCGTCAAACGTCCGCTGAACGGTCTCAAGGTGGCCTGCTACTACGGCTGCCTGCTCGTCCGTCCGCCCAAGATTTTAAAATTTGATGACCCGGAAAATCCAACGTCGCTCGACCGGCTGGTCACCGCCATGGGCGGCACGAGCCTGGAATGGCCGTCCAAGGTCGAATGTTGCGGCGGCGGCCTGTCGCTGTCGCGGACGGACGTGGTGGTCGAGCTTACGGGGTCAATCATTGACATGGCCGCCAGCGTGGGCGCCGATTGCATCGCCGTCAGTTGTCCCATGTGCCAGGTCAATCTCGATTTGCGGCAGCAGGACATCAACAAACAGACCGGCAAGAATTATCAAATCCCGATTGTCTATATCACCCAGCTACTCGGCCTTTGCCTCGGCATCGGTCCCGGTGAACTCGGGTTTGAAAAGCTGATGGTCCCGGCCAAACGTGTTTTGGAGAAGGTAAATGAACGAGCATAAAACAATCGTCATTTCCGTTCGGATGGTGAAGCGGCATGAATGCCGCGCTCCGCTCCATTTAGGCCCGCGCGGGCGCGGGCGCTCCCCAATCAACTGCAGCAAACAGCCATGAGTAAAAACGACGACAAGAAAGTTGGCGCGGTGCTGGTGCAAGGCGGCGGCATTGCCGGCGTCCAGGCCTCCCTCGACCTCGCCAACAGCGGCTTCAAGGTCTATCTCGTCGAACGCGACGGCGCCATCGGCGGCATGATGGCGCATCTGGACAAGACGTTTCCGACCGGCGATTGCGCCACCTGCATCGTCTCGCCCAAGCTTGTCGAATGCGCGCGGAACCTGAACATTGAAATCATGACCCTTTCGGAATTGATAAATCTGGAGGGTCAGCCGGGTAATTTCACCGCCACGGTCAAACGGCATCCGCGCTATGTCATCGAGGACAAATGCACCGGTTGCAGCGAGTGTACGCAGGTCTGTCCCGTCAATATTCCTGACGAATTCAACCGCTGCCTGGGCACCCGCAAGGGCATCGCCAAACTTTACGCCCAGGCCACCCCGAACATTTTCGGCATTCTCAAAAACGGCCACTCGCCCTGCAAAATGACGTGCCCGGCCCGGGTCAATGTCCAGGGCTACGTCCAGCTCATCAAACAAAAGGAGTATCTCAAGGCGGTCGAACTCGTCCGCCAGCGCAATCCCATTTCGGCCATCTGCGGCCGCGTTTGCACGCATCCCTGCGAATCCGAATGCATGCGGGGCAAGGCCGACGACCCCATCGCCATCCGGCTGCTGAAACGGTTCGCCTCGGACAAGGAAATAGAAATGCTGGCGGCGGGCAAACTCACGTTGCCGGAGGAAAAAACTCCCGCGGCGGATGCCAAAAAGGTGGCCATCATCGGCGGCGGCCCGGCGGGTCTCACCGCGGCCAACGACCTTGCCGATGCCGGTTTTGCCGTCACGGTTTACGAAGCGATGAACGCCGCGGGCGGCATGTTGCGCTGGGGCATTCCCGGATATCGCCTGCCCAAGAAGGTGCTCGACCACGAAATCGAAATCATCCGCCGCAAGGGCGTCAAATTCGTCTATAACTGCCGCATTGGCCGGGAGGTCACCATCGAGACGCTCCAGAAGAACAATGATGCGGTCTTCATTTCCGCCGGGGCGCAGAAGAGCCGCAAACTCCGGATTGAAGGCGAGGACAAAACCGGCGTGCTGCACGGCATTGAATTTCTCCGGGAAGCCGGCTCGGCCAACAAACCCGCGGTGAAAGACCGCGTGCTGGTCATCGGCGGCGGCAATGTGGCGGTGGATGTAGCCCGAACGGCCCTGCGTCTCGGCGCCAAAAATGTCGAGATGATATCCCTCGAACAGCGGAAGGAGATGCCGGCCTACAAGGAAGAAATCGAAGCGACCCTCGCCGAAAACATCAAGATTCGAAACGGCTGGGGTCCCAAACGCATCCTCGGCAACGGCTCCGTTACCGGCATCGAACTGAAACGTTGCACCCGGGTTTTTGACGACCAAAAACGGTTCAGCCCGGCCTTCGACGAAAACGATCTCACCACGATTGACGCCGACCAGATTATCGTGGCCATCGGCCAGGCGGTGGATGAGGAACTGGTCAGCCACATCAAGGTTCAAAACGAACGGGGCTGTTTCAAGGCCGACAAGGTGACCGGCCAGACTTCCGTGCCCGGCATTTTTGCCGGGGGCGACAACGCCTCCGGGCCCGCGTCCGTCATTGATGCCGTCGCCGCCGGCAAACGCGTCGCCGAGTCCATCGAACGTTATTTGAAGGGCAAGGATTTGTTGGGCGGCCGGTTCGAGGATTCCCTTCGCCCGATTCCACAGGCGTTCCTGCCCACGCTCGAGAAGATCAAAAGAAAGTCCCGGCCCCAGGCCGGGGAGCTGGCCCCGGCCAGCCGGCTGGGAAATTTCGACGAGGTCGAAAAAGGACTCACCGAGGAACAGGCCCTCGCGGAAGCCGAACGTTGCCTGAATTGCGCGCTGTGCTCGGAATGCAACCGGTGCGTCGAAACCTGCAAGCAGCACGCCATTGACCATGCCATGCGCGAGCAGACGGTCACGCTCGAGGTGGGCTCGGTCATCCTGACTCCCGGCTTCAAGGAGTTTGATGCCCGGCGCAAAGGTGAATTCGGTTACGGCCGCTACGACAATGTTGTCACCAGCGTCCAGTTTGAACGGATGCTTTCCGCCGCCGGCCCGTTCGAAGGCCATGTCGTCCGCCTGTCCGACGGCCGCGAGGCCAGACGCATCGGCTGGATCCAATGCGTCGGTTCGCGCGATTCGTCGTGCGGCAATGATTATTGTTCCTCGATTTGCTGCATGATGGCCACGAAACAGGCGCTCGTCGCCGGCGACCACGTCCACGGGCTGGACGCGACGATTTTCTACATGGACATCCGCGCCCACGGCAAGGATTTCGACCAGTATTACGAGCGCGCCCGGGCGCAGAAACACATCCATTATCTCAAGAGCATTCCGTCCCGGATTGTCCAGGTGCCCGGCAGCAAGGACCTGCGCGTTTCGTTCATTGATGAAAACAGCCGGCTGCAGCAACAGGATTTCGACCTCATCGTCCTGTCCGTGGGCATGGAACCGGCGAACGGCTTCGCGGACCTGGCCTCCCGCCTGGACATCAAGCTCAACGAGTACGGCTTCTGCGACACCGACCGGCTCCTGCCATTGTCCACCTCGCGGCCCGGCGTATTCGTCGGCGGCGCGGTGCAGGAACCCAAGGATATTCCCGAGACGGTCACCCAGGCCAGCGCCGCGGCGTCCATGGCCATGGAACTGCTCGCGCCGGCGCGCAACACGCTCATCACCAAAAAGAGTTATCCCGTGGAACATGACGTTGCCGATGAAGCACCGCGGCTCGGCGTCTTTGTCTGTCACTGCGGCATGAACATTGGCTCGGTCGTGGATGTCGAGGCGGTGGTCAAACGCATCGAGCATGAGCCGAACGTGGTTTTGGCGACCCACACCATGTTCACCTGCGCCGACACCAGCCTGTCCAACATCAAGGACATGATCCATCAACACCGGCTCAATCGCATCGTGGTCGCCTCCTGCACGCCGCGCACGCACGAGCCGCTGTTCCGCGAAACGTTGCGCGAAGCCGGCCTGAACCAGCATCTGTTCGAAATGGCCAACATCCGCGACCAATGCTCCTGGGTGCATTCCGCCGCGCCGCAAACCGCCACCGAAAAGGCGGTTGACCTCGTCAAAATGGCCGTCGCCCGGGCGCGCACGCTTTCGCCGCTGGAAGGCGGAACACTGCAGGTGGACCAGACTGGCATTGTCATTGGCGGCGGGCTGAGCGGCATGACCGCCGCCCTGGCGCTGGCCGACCAGGGATTCAATGTGCATCTGGTGGAGCAAAGCGACCGCTTGGGCGGAACCCTCCACGATATTCATCATACCTTCGAGCATGATGACATCGCCGTTTTCACCCGCAGCCTCATCAACAAGGTCCAAAGACATCCGCACATCAAGTCCTACCTGGAAGCCGAAATCACCGGCATCAAGGGCCACATCGGCAAATTTGCCGTGACGCTCGCCAAGGGCGGCGCGAACTTTGATGTTTCCGGCGGCGCCATCATCGTGGCCACGGGCGCGCAGGCGGCCAAAACCGCCGACTTTTTATACGGCAAATCCGGCCGCGTCCTGACCCAGGTGGAACTGGAACAACGATTGCACGACAAGACCTGGCCGGCGAAGGGACAAAACATCGTCATGATCCAGTGCGTCGGCTCGCGCAACGAAAATCATCCGTATTGCAGCCGCATCTGCTGCTCGATGGCCGTCAAAAACGCATTGGCCATCAAGGAACGGGACCCCGACGCCAATGTCTATGTGCTTTACCGCGATGTCCGCACCTACGGCTTCCGCGAAATTTACTATCAGCAGGCGCGCAAAGCCGGGGTGGTGTTCATCCGTTACACGCCGGAAGCGCCGCCGCAGGTGGCTGACAACAACGGCCTGGTCGTCACGCTCAAAAGCCCCGACCTTCCCGACGTGCTCGAGATCGAGGCCGACAACGTCGTGCTCAGCACCGGCGTGGAAGTGGATTTGAAGAACAACAAGCGCATCTCGGACATGCTCAAGGTGCCGCTCAACGCCGACGGTTTCTACGTGGAAGCCCACATGAAACTGCGGCCCGTGGATTTCACCACCGAAGGCATCTTCCTGTGCGGCCTGGCGCATTCGCCAAAGTTCATTGACGAAAACATCTCGCAGGCGCGCGCCGCCGCCGCGCGGGCGGCCACCGTGCTGTCCAAGACGCAGCTCAATGTCAGCGCCCAGGTTTCGTACGTGGACCAGCAGAAGTGCATCTCGTGCATGACCTGCGTCACGGTTTGTCCATACACCGCGCCCTACTGCAACAAGGACGGCAAGGGACAGATCGAGGCTGCCAAGTGCATGGGCTGCGGCATTTGCGCCGCCGAATGCCCGGCCCGCGCCATCCAGTTGCATCATTTCGAGACCGACCAGTTCGAGGTGATGATCAAACAACTATTCGCCAGCGAAAATGTTGAGAACGGGGCAAACGGCGCCCCCGTTTCCTGTCAGGTCAAAACATTGACAGGAAAAGTTTAAGCCATGAAACCCGAAACAGATTTTGAACAGGAGCAAGCTGAGTCAGCGGAGAGAAGGCTTGGGCTGGAAAAGCTTTGGAACGAGTTGTTCTCTGCTACCTCTGCTGCCTCCTGTAAAACAGCTTTTGTCTAAAACATGAACCCCCAAGTATTTGAACCCAAAATATTGGCTTTTTGCTGCCACTATTGCGCCTATTCGTCGGCGGATTTGGCGGGGGTCATGCGCATCCAGTATCCGCCCAACGTGCGCATCATCCGCACCCCCTGCACGGGCCGGCTGGAGACCGAATACTTCATGAAGGCCTTGGAAAACGGCGCGGACGGTGTGCTGGTGGCCGGCTGCCTCGAAGGCGGCTGCCATTTCGTGGAAGGCAACCTCTGCGCCAAACGCCGGGTCAATTACACCCGCGACCTGCTGGAAGAAATCGGCATCGAAAAGGAACGCCTCCGCATG
>Ga0181530_10004915_pt1 | contig 13917 bp, 10 predicted proteins | sample PEATcosm2014_Bin_42_FD_119769 | JGI IMG/M metagenome (GOLD analysis project Ga0181530, IMG submission 119769) | Peatland microbial communities from MTU Mesocosm Facility, Houghton, MI, USA - PEATcosm2014_Bin10_60_metaG | ecosystem: Environmental > Terrestrial > Soil > Wetlands > Peat | place... | reverse complement strand
ATCCCTGGCGCTGATCGGCATGGTGGGTATATGTGGGAGTGTCGCGGAGTCTGCCGGCAAGACATGGTTCATCGAGGGATTCGGACCAACACCCGGCGTCAACGGATCGCCCGGATGAAGCTCCGTATAAAGAATAGACCCGCGCTGCACTCCGGAAATCGGACGCCAGGGCCCTTCGGGAAAGGTATCGCCCGCCACAAATCCGTCATCCTGCGGATCGGAGTAGAGGATCAACCCAGCGGCCTTGTGCTCCTCCGCGAGCTTCGCCTTGATGCCGCGGAATCCCTGCCCGTAGCGGGCCAGCGCGATCTTTCCCTCGACGCTCACGCCGAGTGATTCCAGCTCACGGTAATCGTCCTGCATCCCATAATTCACATAGACCACAGGCGCCGTCACCTCGCCGGAAGGCGAATAAGTGTTGAAGCCGGGCACAGCGCGCTTGTCGTAGGTGTCGGGATCCTGCTCGAAGGGCTGTTCGGGGGAGGCCAGCGTTCTTGGCTCGGGAGCCGTCATTTCCAGCTTCACTTCGAGCGGCAGCGGCAGCCAGGCGCTGTAGGCGACAATCTCGGCGTCGAATCCAAAACTGCGATACTGGTCGCGCAGCCATTCGGCGACTCGGCGGCTCGCGTCCGTGCCGGCCATGTGCGGTTCGCTCGTCAGGTGCCGCAGGTTGACCTCCGCGCGCGCGGCCTCGGGTATGCTCTGCAACTTCTGCTCGAGCTCCCGCTCACCCTCCACGCGGGATGCCCGGAAACCTCGAATGCCGGCGATTTCCTGGGAGCCGCCCGAAATCCCCGCAGCTAGAACCGCAGATGCCAGAAGCGCGCCGGACCATGGAGACAACGGTTTCATCCCAGCTCCCTGCCGAAAACCTTAATTCTAATCCACTAACTGCTGCTTTTGCCGATGGAGCTACCTGAGAGTCGTCAACTAGCAAATGAGGTTGCCCCAGAATAGGACAGGAAGCTCCATCCCGGCGCCCACGCTTTTGCGGCATTCCTCTATGTGTCCTAGGCTACAATCATTGCACCTGCCACCCATGTTTGCGGACCAAAGACAGCAATGAAAGTCATCATCTCCGGCGCATCGGGACTCGTAGGGACCGCGCTCACGAAAGCCCTCTGCACCGAAGGTCACACCGCCCTGCACCTCGTGCGAACCCAAAACGAAGTATCTTCCGGACAGATTCGATGGGACCCGCTCTCTGCTCAGGTGGATGTTTCTGCCCTCGAAGGCGCAGATGTCGTGGTTCACCTCAGTGGAGCGAGCATTTCCGATGGACGTTGGACGCCGGCGCGGAAAGAAATCCTCCGCAGCAGCCGCCTGGATTCCACCCGCGTTCTGGTCGATTCGCTCGCCCGCTTGCACCAAAAGCCCCGCGTCTTCGTTTCCGCCTCCGCGGTCGGGTATTACGGGAATCGCGGCGACGAAATCCTGACCGAATCCTCCGGCCCCGGCAATGATTTCCTCTCCCTCCTGGCGCGCGACTGGGAGGCCGAGGCGATTCGGGCCGCCCAATCAGGTATGCGCACAGTCATTCTTCGCTTCGGCGTGATTCTCTCTCCTCACGGCGGCGCGTTGCCCCAGATGATCCGCCCTTTCCGCTTCGGAGCGGGTGGCCGCCTGGGCAGCGGCCGCCAGTGGATGTCATGGATCGCGCTCGAAGACGTGATTGAAATCATTCGATCCTCGATCTCCGATTCTGAAATGAATGGAGCCGTAAATGTAGTAGCGCCCAACCCGGTTCGAAATTCGGACTTCGCCCATATCGCGGGGCGCATTCTCCATCGCCCGTCCCTTTTGCCCGCGCCGCCCTTCATGCTGCGCCTCGCGTTGGGTGAGATGGTGGACGCACTCCTACTCGCCAGCCAGCGCGCGGTTCCCGAGCGACTCCTCCAGAGCGGTCACCCGTTCAAGTTTGCGGAAATTGAGCCAGCCTTGCGGGTAATGCTCTCGTCCCTGAGCTAACGCCTCCTTCCCGAATCGGTTTTCAGTCGGTTCATTCTGAAACGCTTGTCCCCGTATCACTCGATGTATAACGCAATGATTCAGTCCCTTCGTATACCTCCTCCGCGCCTCAATTCCCAACAAACAAACGGCTTAGGAAAATTCTGTATGGCTCGAAGTGTCGGCCGCAAATGACTGCTCCAACGTGGCACATGCCTTGCGCTATGGAATCGGCAGCAATGCATATGGCAACACTCTCGAGAAATCGGACTCCTGCATTAGGCTCTCAGCCAAGCCGCGTCTCACCACGCCCGCTGCCCTGCGCTCTTCTTCTTGGATTTGCGCTTCTCTTAGCGGCTTGCGGGCGCACCGCCGCAGTTTCCACGGGATCGAGCAGCACGTCGGGATCTCAGCCAGCAGCCGCGATCGTCGTGAGTATCTCTCCATCGACCGCAACCGTGCCCACCGCCGGAGCGCAGGTTTTTACCGCAACGGTTACGGGTGCCGACAATGCCACGACAAACGTAATCTGGAGTGTCAACGGGATCGCCAATGGAAACGCGGCTCTCGGAACAATCGCGGGAAGCAGCCCATCGAGTAACTCCACCACCGGCCTCTACACAGCCCCAGCCAATCTTCCTTCACCAGCCGTCGTGACGGTAACCGCCACCAGCGTGGCCGACGCTTCAAAATCCGCCTCCGCCAGCGTTACGATCGTCTGTGCCGGTCCCGGCAGCATTTCACCGGCGGCGATCTCCCTCGCACTCGGCCAAACGCAAGTGTTCACTGCGTCTTTATGCGTTGCAGCTGGAACGGCCATCGCATGGGACGTCAACGGGATCTCCAATGGCAACTCTTCGGTAGGCGCAATAACGATTGTCAGCGCCAACAGCGCCCTTTATACGGCGCCTGCCGCAATCCCCGTCGCGAATCCAGTCACCATCCACGCCACGGCAACGCCTGCGGGCGGCAGCCCCGCAACTGCAGCAGCAACGGTAACGCTCACGACCGCGCTGAGCATCGCCATCTCGCCTCCCACAGCGACGCTCGCGCCCAGCCAGCTCCTTGCGTTCACGGCGACAGTCCTCAATGCCTCCGATACCTCCGTCACGTGGACCGTGAACGGCATTCCGAATGGCAACGCCGCCGTCGGCCAAATCTGCGTGTCGGTAACCAATCCGTGCGCGTCGCCGTCCTCGCCGGCCTCTGGAGCAGTCGATTATTTTGCGCCAGCCGCAGTGCCGCCCACAAATCCAGTGGTGCTCACCGCCATCAGCCACGCCGACCCCTCGAAAAGCGCCACAGCCATAGTTTCCATCGCGGTTTCTGTCGGCTCCGTCGCCATAACAATCTCCCCGCAATATGCTTTTCTCGCGCCATCTGCTGGCACTCCGGTAACGCAGCAGTTTGTCGCCACGGTAACCGGCGTCCCGAACACAAGCGTCAGTTGGAGCCTTCAGAGCGCCGTATCCGGAGCAGGCTGCGCCGGATCGGCGTGTGGCTCGATCACTGCCGGCGGCGTCTATGCCGCCCCTGCCTCCGCGCCATCGCCGAATGCAATCAACGTCACAGCAACGAGCGTAGCCGACCCCACGCAATCGGCGTCGGCCGTCGTCGCAATCACCAGCGGACCCGCGATCGAAACAATCCTCCCCTCAAGCGTCTCCGCGGGCGCCGTGGAAGGCTTTTCGCTGTCGGTTCAGGGAGTCAATTTCGCAGCTGGCAGCGGCAGTTCGTCCTCCGTGATCCTTTTCAACGGCGTTGCGCGAAGCACCACGTGCGCAAGCGCAAACGCCTGCGCCACGGCCGTCAACCCTTCCGACGTGCAATCGCCCGAAACGATCGCCGTCCAAATCCAAAATCCGGCCTCACCGAGAGCCCTCTCGAATCCGGTTCCCTTCGTGATTCAGCCGCTTGCCAACTCTACCGGCACGTTATCCCTCACCACATCGCAGCCCGTCGCAACCGGCGCGTATGTCACCGTCGTCGAGCCCACGACGGCCGCTGCCTCATCGCCTTTCAATGTCGATTTCGTCGGTTACCTGACGGGAGGAAACACATGCGGAGTCCAGGGCTCACCGCTTTTCATCTCACGTCCCGCCTCCGGCACGGCCACCACGAGCATCTGCATCCATGGCACAGGACTCGATCCCACTTTTACCTACACGTTCAGCGGACCCGGCGCGCCCCCCGGCAATAGCGATATCGGAGTCGCCGCGTCAGCGATCACCGGCCTTCTCCCCAATATGATCGAGCTCGACTTGCAGCTCTCCAGCGCCACGCTTCCCGGCGTGCGCACGCTGTACATAACCACCCTCAACAACGATCGAGCAGTCGCTACAGGAGTGCTGGAGGTCGATTGAAAGAAACCCGCCGAAATCGCTGCAGCCTACTCGCGGTTGTCGCAATTTTTATGCTCATCGCGACCCCGCCTGCCTCGCAAGCCACAACACTGATGCGCATGTCGCTCGCCCAAATGGCGCGCACCGCGAAGGTGATCGTCCGCGCGCGCTGCGTTTCAAACGCCACCCTCTGGGACGAAGGCGAAATCTGGACGCGTACCACTTTCGCTGTGGAGGAATCCTGGAGCGGCCCGCCCGGAGCGCGGCAGATCGCGGTGCGCATGCTCGGAGGCTCGCTCGGCAACATCACGTCGCGAGTCTCGGGCATTCCCCGCTTTCAGCCAGGTGAGGAAACAGTCCTCTTCCTCGAACCAAGCCGTAATGGCGACTTCGCAATCGTGAGCTGGCAACAGGGAACCTTCCGCATCCGTCAAAATGCAGCCATGGGAGCAGAAATCGTCGTGCAAGACACCGCCTCCGTCTTAACCTACGACCCCGTTTCGCGCCGTTTTGAAGCCGCAGGGATTCGCGCGATGGCTCTCGCAGATTTCCGCTCGTGCGTTGACGCCGCTCTCGGCGGATCCGCATCGAGGAAACCATGAATCGCGTCAACGCCAGCGTTCTGATTTCCACCCTGATTTTCGCCACCGTCATCGATCCGGCGGCCCACGCATATCTCGTCGACACCACAATCCCCCAGGCGGGCGGTTGCCCCATGCCCGAACTATGGAATCTCTCGCTGGCCGATCCCCTGAACCGCCAGTGGAGTACTTCGCTGCCTTCCTCGCCCGCGACGCTCGTCACGAGTGCCTTATCGGGCAGCGGCGCTCAACTCACGGAAATCGAGCAAGCCTTCTCCGACTCGTTTGGCGCGTGGTTCGGCGTAGCAGGCACCACCTTTAACGCCGCCAGTTATCCCGGACTGCTCGCGCCGCTGTCGCGTGTCACCTCAGCCAGCGCGTGCACGGACGACCAGGAAAACAACATCGATGGACTCAACACGGTTTGCTTCAACCAGTCGAGCGCGGCATTCACCAGCGGAGTCTTGGCCTTCACCCGCGTGATCACCGCGAATGCGCCTGGAGTCACGGTGGGCTCGGCCGGGCCCGCCGTATTCGCTGGCCAGATCCTGGATGCCGACACGCTCTTCCGCAACGACGGCCAGGCGATCTTCGCCACGCCCGCCGGGCTGGCCACGCCGCAAGGCCAGGGCGCCTATGACCTGGAATCCCTGCTCACACACGAACTCGGCCACTGGTTCGCCCTCGACCATTCCGGCGTGTGGCGATCCATCATGTTTCCGTTTGCCCCGCCACCCGGCCAATTCCTCGGCGCTCGCCCCACCGTTCAGGCGCCCGACGGCCCTCTCGCAGACGATGATCGCACCGGCATCCGCTCGCTCTATCCCGATCCCAACGATGCGTTGCACGTAGGAGCCATTCGCGGCCGCGTGTTGCCCGCCAATCCGTTCGCCCTCGCGCTCACCCCATCGCCCTCTCCAGGGGCCTCCGTGACCGGAATCTTCGGCGCGCAGGTGGTCGCCGTGGATGCCGATTCTGGCGCCGTGATCGCCGCAACCCTCGCAGGCTGGAGTTGCAATCCCTCGGCGCCGCCCGTGCAGTTCGACGGCTCCTTCGACATCGAGCGCCTGCCCGTCGGTCACAGTTACCTGCTCTACGCCGAGCCGCTCACAGGGCTCGCCACTCCAGGCGATTTCAGCGGCGCACTGGATGATCTGTGCTCCACCGCCACGCCCGCCTGCACCGTCCCTTCTGTGGACACGAATTTCGATCCAGGGTTCCTGCCAGAGCCTTGAAGTACGGTCAACCTTGCGGGTGATTTTCTTTGCCTGCAAAGTAAAAGCGGCCCCCGGGGGAACGGGAGCCGCTCGGGTGGTGCTGCTCGGGGGAAAAAGCGTCCTACTGCGTCGGCAGCATATCCTGCGTGAACGTCAGCGTATTGATCGCGCGCAGCATAGGCGTCAGCGGCGGCAACAAACTCGGCGTCAGGAAGTTCGTATCGAAATTGTAGGTACGCGTCGGCGGATTATAGACGGTAGTGCAACATTTGTACGTTCCCACCGCCTGATGGTTGTAATACATGCTGACAATCGACCCTTGGTAATAGAGGTTGCTCCAGTTCTCCAGGTACCGCAGGAAGTTGTGAGTCCCGCCATCGGTGCCAAAGTCCTGGTAGGGGCTTCCCGCGGTAGGCAGCACGAAAGGAATCCCCTTGCCGCCAATGATTGCCACGCGATAGGTCGTGTCCACGCTGGCTCGATTAGCCGGAGCGTAAGGGAAAGCAAACGAGTTGACGTCATTCCAGTTGTCGGAAAGAAACGTAACCGCGTCTGCGATCACAGACGTAGCTACCCCGGTCCCGGTGAAGCCGGTGTTCAGCCCCGGGTTGTTGTAATCCCCCTGGATATAAACCGGATTCTCCGCGATCACGGCAAGCCCGCACGCCACTCCGTTGCACGTGGTACCGGTGCTGATCGTGCTGCCATCCACGAGCTTCAGCGCCCGGCGGAACAGCGTCGCCGGGTTCTCCCGTAAATCCTGCGGATCGTCGGCGATCCCGAGCGGTGTGGACGCTGTGCCCGCACAGTTGGGATTGTCGGCCAGCGGACCTGCTGCGTTGAGCGTTAATCCCGATAAAGGAGCCACGGCCGTCGATGTCGTCCAAGAGCTGTCTATAATGGGAGTCCCCCCGTAGACCCTGGGACTTGTGCCAGAGTTCTGGGAAACACCCCCCACATAATCCGATTCCACATCTTCGCCCTGATCGAGCGTTCCATTCGGGCAACCGCTGGCGCTGGCGGGGTTGACGAAGTCTTCGTAGCCAAACGCCCCCGTCAGCATCGATGTGGTGCCAACGGACGCCGGAGGGTTCGAATCTGGCCGGTCGCCGCGCCTGTCAGAAAAATAAACCGAGTAGCCCGTGTTGTTATAGGCGTTCGGCCCATTCGTACCGATCGTCCCCGCAAACCACTTCGCTAGGTTTGCCGCGTCGAGCTCCACGTAATACATCGTTCCCGCCAGGGTCACTGAGGGGACCGTGCCGGTTAGAGGCAATGCCACATCGCGGACGAGGCCCTCACGGGTGTCAAACAGCGCCATCGGCCAGTAATCCGTTCCGTGCTGGGACGGGCAGTTTGTAGTGTTCGTTGTTCCGGCGCAGGTTGCTGCCCTGTTTGAGCCGCCCGACCACGAGCCGGTGCTCGGATTGTTACCGCAGTAGTTGTTGTTGGGCACTGCGTTGTTGGGGTTGTCCCTGATTCGCGAGATCCGAATGACAGCATTCCCGCTCGGGTCGGTGTTGCAACCGGTGGTCGCAACACCCGAATTGGCCGTAGGCCCTGACGCAGCTACCTGGCCCCCGATTGAAGTCAAACTGGGCTGCGTCGGCGGAGCCACAAATGCGGGGATGGTGCCATTGCCAACCTGAGGATTGATATTGCGCCCCGTCCAGCCGAGCTTCAGGATCTCTGCAGTGACGTCCGTCCATGTTCCTGGCGAGGTTTTGCTCTGGTAATCGATCTTGATGCAGCCAGTGATGGTCGGATAGTAGTGCTTGATCCAATAGCCATCAGTCGGGTTGTAAACCTGAGGGTTTGCGCCGCTGGATGCCCCGGAAACCGGCGCCGGAAAGATTGTGGTGCCAACGCCTGAGGTGATCCAGGTCGGCGCGGCCGTATTCCATGCTGTCGCGGATGAATCCCACGCCAGGCTCGCCAGGTCGATCGGTGTAGTCGGATTCGTGCCGTTCGCAGCAAGAGCCGGCAGCTTGTTGGCGCTCGAGCTGCTGATGTCGCTATTGGCGCACGTGCCGTCGCTCGCATAATCCGAGAGCAGGATGCGCAAGCTCACCTGGTCGTAATACCGTTCCGCAAGTTTCGCTGGATTTGCTGTGTCCTCGCCCTGCACCGGCCGCCGGATAATATCGATCGACTGGCCTCCAATCGCCGGCGTGGCGATCGCCATGTTCAGCGTCGTTACCCCAGTATTTTCGGGGCCTACTGCAACGTTGTTATTGAAAACGCTGCCCGCCATCGACGTGAAGCTCGAATTGAAAGCGCCTACGTTGTTCACCCAGTTGTTCGTCCCTGTAGCGCTCTGTGATGGACTCTGTGTCGTAATGTCCGCATAGCTGTTCGATCCGGGGTTGGTCGTGATATTGACTGTACCTGTGTAGCTGTTGCTGGTCGCCCAACCGTTCTCGAGGTTCGAAGTGATGATCTCGCCCACGGCAGTCACCTTGTTGGCCATCGTGAGCGTATTGCCACTGCCTTGCGCCAGCCAGAGGTTGCCGTTGGTGTGTACGCGGCCGCCAAAGTTGAAGCTGGGCCCCGCGAAAAAGCTCAGGTCCGTGTCGGAGAAAATTCCAAACTGGAAGAGCGGGATCCCCACCGTCTGCACCTGCCGCACCAGCTTCACTTCCGATCCATTCGTTGTGTGCGCAATCGCGCTGAGAGTGTAGGGAGTAGTCAGTCCAACGAGCCCGGCGTACTGCCCGGTGGCAATCGTGTGATAGCTGGATTGCGGATTCCCGTTGGCATCCGTGGGAAAGGTAATGGAGTAGCCCGAGCCGTTGGTACTGTTTCCGATGGCCAGATATTGCACGTCCGGCACAAGGTTGACAGGCGCTGCCGATACGATTCCGCTGATCGCCGATGCCGTCGGCGCGTAGTTGGCGTCGAACGTGTTTTCAAGCCCAGATGTGAGCGCTTCCAGCCCGGACTCCGCTCCGTAAAACGCCCGTTGCCGGTCGGAACTGTTTCCGCCCAGTTTCTGGTCCCCCATTACGAGCCATGACAAGCCCACGATCATGGTGGACATCAGCAGCAGAATCAGAAGCGTGGTAACCAGCGCAATTCCCTTGTCCCTGCGTTTGATCACGGACGGTCTCCTTCTAAAAATTCCTGCCATGAAAGTCGAAAGCCGTATTTCGCGGCTCACCTGAACTCGTTGTAGAAGTTCAGGCTGCGAACATTTACCACCGTTGACAAATTGTTCCGAAAATACTGCTTGCTCACGCTGAAGGGGTTCTCCGAGCGCGCGAACAGCAGCACGTATGCGTCCCGCACATACGGCAATTGCGCGGCGGTCGGGTTAGCCACTTCCGGGGTGACCGCCGGTGGGCTTGATCCCGCTGTCAGCACGTCGTAATAAAACTGCATGTTCTCGATCACTTCGCCCACCGGCTGGGCCGCTCTCATATTCACCTGGCGCATCAGCATGGGGACCGCTGGATTCCCGGCGCTCCCCGTGGAATTCGCGATGTAGTACGTGATCATCCAGACCCGCGTGGCCGTCGTGGTGGTATAGGTTCCCGAGCCGGCCGGCGATTGAATCTGTGCGATTGTTCCGGCGGTTTTGCCCGAGCTGTTCAGGGCAAACGGATCGGTGGTCGAATTGAACACGATCTGGTTGCTCGCCAGGTTCACCGACGATATGGAGAGCAGCGCCATCCCGCCGCCATTGGCCTGCAGCAGGATGAGGTCGCCCGCGGCGAGCGCGGTGTTGCCGGTGTTGATGTTGATACAGGTCGAGTCGAACGTAATCGTCGTCGTCGATCCCGAAGTGGAGATCGTTCCGTTCGGCGTGGGCGTAGCCCCCGAGCAGTTCGTTCCTCCCCCGGGAGTGTTGATCGGGTATTCGTTGAGCCAGTGGTGACTGGCGGAAGAATCGATTAGAGTGTTATCCGCATAAATCACGGTAATCATGTCTGTCGCGACGCCCGACGCGGTCGTCGTGAGACCCAGCTGGTAGCCAGGAGAAATATCCGGAAGCACCGTCCAGGAAGTCGGGAACGTGCCGATCCCCGAAGGCCCGGGACGGTTTACGGCGCTCACGCCGCCCGTATTCGGTATCGTGATTCCTGATTGCGGCAGCCCTTCGCCGGCCTGCACAAGGTCCCTCTGAATGTAGTTCATCCCGGCGCGCAGATTTTCCTGCGTGTCGGCCATCAGCGTGACGCCTTCGGTGGCGTGAATCGCATCGGTGAGTGTGCCCAGCGTCGCCGCCAGAATCACCAGCATCAGCGTCGTCGCTACCAGAACCTCGAGGAGGGTGAATCCCGCTTCGCGGTTTGTTTTTGGATCTGTCATTCGCCCCTCGCTACGAGAAATTCGAGATGGTCGTAACCATCTGGTACGACCTGCTGAAGCGTGCCGCCTTGTAGGTGATGAGGACCGTAATGGTCCGCAGGTTGGCGTTGCCCGTGACGGCTGCCACCGTAATCGTTCTTTGAAAGTTGTACGTACTCAGCGGGATCCTTTGCGGGCTGCTGCTGTAGGTGCCTCCTGATCCAGGCAGCAGAACCGCGTCCGCCTGCACGCTGCACGTGGTTCCGCTGAAATCGTCGGCTGTGTCGACGATTCCGTCAGGTCCCGGGTCGCACAGTGTTTGCGCGCCCGTGAGGAATATTCCGTTTGCGCAGACCGTCGATCCCACGTTGCAGATCGTGCCCCAGGTGGCCTGCCCCAGGTTCCGGGCGGTGTAAATCGATTCGATGGCTTCAGACGCCTTTTCCTGCGCGATGTAGTCGTATTCCGACATGCTCATGTAGGCCAGGCCGTCTGCCAGCATGGCCGCCAGACCGAGCACTCCTATCGAAAGGACGACGATCGCGATCATCGTCTCGATCAGCGTGAAGCCGATCTGCCGGCGCTGCTTCACTGCGGTGTTTCTCTGTCCTCTTGCTCTCATTGGAACCATCCCGAAGTGCTGTTTCTGTAGGAGCGTATGCGTCCCGTATTGCCGAGCACCGTCACGGCGCGGGCGGAGTTGTTCACCCCCGCCGCGATCAGGAACACGGTGCCGTTGATTGGGTTGCCGGTGCTGTCGGTAAACGAGCCGTTGCTTTGAAACATCATCCCGGAGGGCCCGCCGGAGATGCTGTTGAACATCACGCCGCCGCTGCCGGGAATTCCGAACGCGTCTGGCGTATCCGTCTCGCCCGTGTAGGTGCCGAACGAAACACCGTTCTCGATCATTATGGTGAGGTACGGGCTGGCAGCCTGCGTTTGCGTGGTACCCGAAACCACCATTTCATACAGCTCGACGCAGTTGCTTGTTCCGGTTCCTGTGCAGGGCGACGTGCCCGCGGTTGCGAATTTGACGACGATCGACCGCCTCTGGGCGACTGCCGTCTCCCGCGCTTGCCGCAGCGTCGATTTCACCTGGTCCATTCCGGCATTCGCTTCCTGGTCCTGCCAGGTGGGTCTCAGTTGATAAATGCCGATCGCGGCGATGGTCATCAGGATCATCGCCGTCACCACGAACTCGACCAGCGTGTATCCGCTCTCCGGATTCGCACGACCGTGCCGAACAGTTGCTTGCCGGGAATTCCTTATCACGTGCACTCCCTCGAATGCCCACGCCACTCTTACTGGCACCGTATTCTCGATGCCTGTAGTGCATGCGATTGGCCAGCAGGGAGGCTGTTTATGTATATGAAAGAAATAAAGTTAGCGCCACAGGAAAGGATCGCAGGATATCGGTCGGTTTTGGCGGGGTGAAAAGGTTACCGATGGGGTCGCGCACTACACGATCTACTGTAGTCGCGGAATACGGGCCGGAGCCAATATGCCAGAGGCCCGGTGCGGCTCCTCAGCTCAGCGACGCTCTCGCGCCACGTTCCGCAGCTCTGCTACCACGCGATCCAACTCCTCAACGAGTTCGCTGGGGCCGCCGGCCCGAAGGATTTTCGCAACCTCGTCGTAATACCACAGCGTCCCTTCTTTGCCGCCTTTGAAGCGGGACCACACCGAATCGCGATGGGTTCGCAGATCGGAGAGAATCTCGCGAGCGTTGTAGAGTTTGTCCGCCGCCGACACGAGGCGTGTCGAGGAATCTGCATCGCGCAGATGCTGCAGGTATTTCTTCTTTCGTTCGAGCCAGGGCGGTTTCGGGTCAGTGTCGGCATCGGTGCATCCCTCGACGATGTGAGCTACCCGTTCGCCGAACTTCCGCCGGATTTCCCGGAGCCGACGTTTTCCACCCTGATCCTCCACGGCATCGTGCAGCAGTGCCGCGATAGCTTCATCCTCGTCGCCGCCATGCGTCAGCACCGTCGAGGTCACGCCCAGAAGGTGCGCCACGTAAGGCCGCGTGGTTCCCTTGCGGAATTGGGTAGCGTGGAGCCGCGCCGCATAGCTCAGAGCCCGCTGAAAGCGCGCGCCCAGCGGACGGTTTTTGCGGTCGTTCTTACGGGACGTTGTAGGCGACAAGGGAGAAAGGATCTAGTTGCGGCTCCGCAGCTTTGACAGCAGCTGCAGGATTTCGAAATACAGCCAGATCAGCGTAACCATCATCCCGAAAGCCCCGTACCATTCCATGTACTTGGGAGCGCCCGCTCGCGCCCCGTTTTCGATGAAATCGAAATTGAGCACCAGGTTCAGGGCTGCGATAATCACCACAAATACGCTGAATCCGATTCCAATCGCGCCGCTGCCGTTCACGGCCGTGAAGTGTACTCCGAAGAAGCCCAGCACCATCTCAATCAGGTAGAAGATGGCAATTCCCCCGGTGGCCGCGAAAATGCCCATCCGGAAATTATCGGTGACGCGAATCAGACCGGAGCGGTAGACCAGCAGCAGCGCCACCATGGTCCCGAACGTCAGGCTCACCGCTTGAATCGCAATCCCCGGGAAACGCACTTCCAGGATCGCGGAAACGCTGCCCAACACCAGTCCTTCGAACAGCGCGTAGATCGGCGCGGTTACCGGCGCCCAGGTCTTCTTGAAGATGGTTGCAAACGCGAAAACCAGCCCGCCGATCACCCCAACCAGCGCCAGCGGCGCCACGGCCTGGGCCGAGTGCGAATGCAGAAAGATATTCCAGGTCCAGGCGGCCGTGGCCACCGTGCAAAGCAGAAGGATTCCCGTTTTGTTGACGGTGCCCTGCACCGTCATTGCTTCTCCGAAGGCGGCGCCCTCGCCGCGGAAAACCTGATCGTTTAGAGCCGGATTCGACGTCCTCATGAATTGCGCCACGCGTATTCTCCTCTGTGTATATTGTCTATCTTAGTTACATAACCTCGCGAGTGCAAATCCGCCCGATGGCATGCCTTGGTGGCACAGGCACTCTTGCCTGTGCGGTGTCAGATGTGTCGCCAAGGCTGCCCCCACCATAACGAGCTCACCCGCAATCGCGTTCCGTTTTCCTGATTATTGGAGTCTCTGTGCGATAAAGCTTTATAGCTGGACCCAAAAGCCGTAGCATCGCATCGAATAGCGCAAACGGGTCGCAACCCCGGGCAGGTCGGAACTATGAATCAGGGACACAATCCGGTGGGCATCGAACGTCCGGAATGGCTTGAGCCCGTCGAGGGGCTGCTCGAGTCGCTCAACGAGGGGGTCATCATCACCGATGACTGCAATCGCATCCTGTTTGTCAATTCCTGCTTTGTGGAAATGATCGGCAGGCCCTCGGAAGACTTGGTCGGCCACGTGTCGGCGGAATTTTATACGCCCGAGGAATTCGCTTTTATTCTGAGGCAGATCGAGCTCTCCGTTGAAACCGGCCGCAACCGCTTCGAATTCGTCCTTCCCCTGAAAGACGGCAGCCGGATGCCCGTGATCGTCAGCTCGCGCAGGCTCGAAGACCCCGACGGTCGCGAATTT
>Ga0181530_10004906_pt1 | contig 13937 bp, 8 predicted proteins | sample PEATcosm2014_Bin_42_FD_119769 | JGI IMG/M metagenome (GOLD analysis project Ga0181530, IMG submission 119769) | Peatland microbial communities from MTU Mesocosm Facility, Houghton, MI, USA - PEATcosm2014_Bin10_60_metaG | ecosystem: Environmental > Terrestrial > Soil > Wetlands > Peat | place... | reverse complement strand
CGAAGGCATGCTTTTTAAGTGGGGCTCCGGCACTGGCTCCAATCTCTCCGCTCTGCGCGAGGAGGACGCCGTGCTCTCCGGCGGCGGACGCGCCTCCGGCCCGCTATCCTTTATGAAAGGCTTCGATGCCTTCGCCGGCGTCATCAAGTCCGGCGGCAAAACCCGCCGCGCCGCCAAAATGGTCATCCTCAACACCGACCACCCCGATATCGAAAAGTTCATCTGGTGCAAGGCCAAGGAAGAGAAGAAGGCCCACACACTGGTCGAGGCCGGCTACGATTCCTCGCTCGATGGCGACGCCTACAGCTCCATCTTCTTCCAGAACGCCAACAATTCCGTGCGCGCCACCGACGATTTTATGGAAGCCGCCGCGCGCGATGCCGACTGGTGGACCAAAGGCGTGGCCAGCGGCCAGCCCGTCAAGCGCTACAAGGCCCGCGAAATCCTCCGCGCCATCGCCGACGCCACCCACCAGTGCGGCGATCCCGGCATGCAGTTCGATACCACCATCAATCGCTGGCATCCCTGCAAGAACACCGCGCGCATCAACGCTTCCAACCCCTGCTCCGAATACATGTTCCTCGACGATTCGGCCTGCAATCTTTCGTCGTTGAACCTCATGAAGTTCGTCGGCCCCGATGGCCAGTTCGATGTCGAGGCCTTCCGCCACGCCGTCGATACCATGATCGTCGCGCAGGAAATCATCGTCGATAACGCCAGCTATCCGACCCAGAAAATCGGCGAGAATTCCCACGCCTTCCGCCCGCTCGGTCTCGGCTTCGCCAACCTCGGCGCGCTCCTCATGTCCATGGGCATCCCCTACGATAGCGACCAGGGGCGCGATTACGCCGGCGCCATTACCGCGGTCATGTGCGGCCAGGCATACCTCACCAGCTCGCGCATCGCCGCCGAATCCACCGGACCGTTCGAAGGCTACGCCGTCAATGAGCAGCCGTTCCTCGAAGTCATCCGCATGCACCGCGATGCCGTCAGCCGCATCAATCGCCACAACATTCCTACCGCGCTCTATCAGGGGGCGCAGCAGTGCTGGGACGATGCTTACGAATCCGGCCGGCGCTCCGGATACCGTAACGCGCAGGTTACCGTCATCGCGCCCACCGGCACCATCGGCTTCATGATGGATTGCGACACCACCGGCATCGAACCCGATCTCGCGCTCGTCAAGTACAAGAAACTGGTCGGCGGCGGGCTCATTAAGATCGTCAATAACACCGTCCCCGCAGCGCTCATCAAGCTCGGATACACCCCCGAACAGGTGGAAGCCATCGTCTCCCACATCGATTCAACCGGCACCATCGAAAGCTCGCCGCATCTCAAGCCCGAACACCTCGCGGTCTTCGATTGCAGCTTCCGGCCGCAGAACGGCACGCGCTCCATTCACTATATGGGCCACGTCCGCATGATGGCCGCCGTCCAGCCGTTCATCTCCGGTGCCATTTCGAAGACCATCAACATGCCCGAGGAATCCACGGTGGAAGAGGTCATGAACGCCTACACCGAAAGCTGGAAGCTCGGCATCAAGGCCGTCGCCATCTACCGCGACAATTCCAAGCGCGTCCAGCCTATGAGTTCCGGCGCCGGATCCGCCAAGGAGAAGAAGGCCGCCGCTGCCGCCGCCGCTCCCACGGTCACCGAGAAGATCGTCTATCGCCCGGTCCGCCGCAAGCTGCCGGATGAGCGCTCCGCCATCACCCACAAGTTCTCCATCGGCGGCCACGAAGGCTACATCACCGTCGGCATGTACGAGAATGGCGATCCCGGCGAAATCTTCATCACCATGGCCAAGGAAGGTTCCACCATTTCCGGCCTCATGGATTCCTTCGCCACCGCCGTCAGCTTCAACCTGCAGTACGGCGTGCCCCTGAAGTTCCTGGTGGACAAGTTCGCGCACGTTCGTTTCGAGCCCAGCGGCTGGACCGGCAATCAGCAGATCCCGTACGCCAAGTCCATCATGGATTACATTTTCCGCTGGCTCGGCGCGCGCTTCCTCGGCCCCGAGTACGCCAACACCGAGGCCGGTGAGACCACCGCGCTCCGGCCCACCGAGCCCGACGCCCAGCAATCGCTGCCCTTTACGCCGGCCGTCGCCGATGCGCCCATGTGCGCCGAATGCGGATCCATCATGACCCGCAACGGTAGCTGCTACAAGTGCGCGAATTGCGGCGGCACCAGCGGCTGCAGCTAGCGGCCTCAGCTGCGTGCGGGCTGCGTGATGCCAGAAAATTTACCGTTAACTAATGTCATCAGCGTCGTGTGGGGGGTTCGATTTGGCCTTGAGTCCCGGCTTGATCGCTTCCCTTTTCCCTGGATTTCCGAACGCGCCGAAGGCGACCTGGAACGAACTGGCCGCCGCACCCGTTGGTCGGCCATTGTTAAACCTAATCCTCAGTTACGCGCAATCCGGACCGCTCAGCGGTCTCAACAACCGCATCCTGTACGAATGCCGTCCAGACATCACCTTCTATGAAGGGTTGCCCGGAAATGATCGACCGGCTCGGCTCCACATTTGACGCCGCACCCTTTGTGGATCACGGCATTCGCCTGCAACACTTCGTCGTGAGTTCCTGCGTCCGGGAGATGATTATGGGCAGCCATTCGAAGCGGCATGCAGGTCGTTCCTGGGCGCCGATTTCGAAGAGCACGCGGCAAAACTTTGGGAATGGCACGACAACCACATAGGGTCGCTTTGTAACTGAAGCGGCTTCATGGCGGAATTCGAATGGAGCGCCGCTAGCTCGATCCCCGGGCGACTGCGCCGGTCCGCGAGAGGCGAGAATTCGAATGTCGAGAGACTGCTTTCATTCCTAGTCGAAACCTTCGTTCCGCTAAAACAGATCGAGGTGCTTCTTCGTGAATGCGTCCGCCCTACGCCCATGCCACTTCCAGAGGGGCCGTCTCGGTGGCCCCCTCCTCCACCGCACGGCAATACACGTTAACCAGCCGCATCTGCTCGATGGAAGAGCAGCGTGTTTTCACGAGCGCCGGCGATGCCACCACAATGGCCAGCGTCTCCGCACGCGAAATCGCCACATTCAGGCGGTTGCGGTTAAACAGAAACTCGATCCCCCGCGGCGAGGAGTCCCCGTTCGATGCGCACATAGAGAAGATGACAACCGCGGCCTCCTGTCCCTGGAACTTGTCGACAGTGCCGACGCGGATGGGTGCAAGGCGCCGCGTGAGGCGCCGGACCTGAAGATTGTACGGCGCGACAACCAGGATGTCGCTGGCGCCGATCTGCCGGACCCCGCCGCCCTTTGTCCGCAGGCGCAAAGGCAGTAGGTCGCGCACCAAGTCCGCGATCCGGTCCTCCTCCTCAGCACTTTCGTAAACATTGCCATCATGCGCCACGGGCACATAGATCAGGCCTGCCTGGCACGTCAACCATGCAGGCGCGTTCGTGCCGGCGTCCAGAACACGTTCCGCGGTATGCGCCTCGCAGCCCAGTCGATCTTCATACACTGCGCCGGAGATGAAGCGGCAGAGATTCGGGTGAAGGCGCCAGGTGCGGGGCAGGAAGATCCCGAAATCCGCCGGGATGGTAGCGTGCTCCTGCAACAGATATTCAAGCGTGGACTGGCCACTTTCCCCAGGGTGCGAGCCCTGAATCGGCTGACCCAGTTGCATCTGGTCGCCTAGCAGCACCAGGTTCTTCGCCGCTGGCCCCATGGCGACCAGATTCGCCACGGAAACTTGCCCGGCTTCATCCACGAACAGGTAGTCCAGAGTGCCTTCCGCGGTCGCGTCGATGAAGGCGAAGACCGTCCCGCCGATCAGCGCCGGCAGTGAATGGTTCTGGAACAACTCGCGGCCCGTCGCGATGTTCGGAAAGTCGGCGGGAAGCCCCGCCATATGTTCTTCTTCCTGGCAGACCTTGACTGCATCAGGACGCAGAGCCACGGTGAGCGCCGCCTCCCAAGTTTCGGCAAGGAGGACGTTGATGGCCCGGTGACTATTCGAAGTGATCCCGACGCGCCTGCCGGCGCGCAGCAACGCTGCGATGATACGCGCGCCAGTGTACGTTTTGCCGGACCCAGGAGGCCCTTGCAGGCATAGGGTGGTTCCGCGCATGCCAAGCACCGCGTCGATAGCGCCTTGCAGCAGGTCGCCATCGACCGGGATGATAGGCCCTTCTGCATTCCGGAGAAGGCGCGGACGGCGGCGGTACAAGAAATCCTCTACCGCACCAGGCAGCCTCCCTGTATCGCGCCAGCCGCGCACCACACGCTCTACGGCGGGACTCAGAACCTTGCCGAGCATCAACTCATCCGGTGCCAGGCTCAGGCGGTCTGGTGGAACGCCCTGTTGGCAGCTAACCTTTAATACCGCTCGCCCGACATCCAGGTCCAGTTCACTCACAGTGGCGTGCTTCTCCCAATCATGGGTGAACAGACACTTGGCGTCCGCCCGCACCTTGGTTTCCTGGTGAGCATCGAACATGTACTCGTATTCAAAAGACCGCTTGACCTTTTGCGGTGGGCGCGCGGTTCGCTGCAATCCGCCCAGGCAATCCGGATCCTCGATAAGCTCGTTCTCCTGCATCTCCATGCGGTCGAACCGGCGCCACCAGATGGGCTTTTCTTCCCGACGGTGAAACTCCAGCAGATGGGCCAGCAGTTCCTTCACGCGAAGGCGTTCTCCCGCTTCGCCCGCCGGCCGCTCGTCTGGAATCTCCGCGAGGATTGCTAGCGCCAGGGCGTGCCGCCTCTCGTTATCGGTGTGTGCCTCTACCGCAACATCCGGAATATCCACGGTCCGTACCGCCGGCACGATTCCGCAATCGCTCTGCCGCTGCCAAAGCCAGGCCGCCAGCTCTGCGGTTGAGCGGCAGTCCTGTTCGTTGTAATCGCGGATCTGCTTCAAGATCGGCGAATCTTCAGGTGTGTCGCCATCCTGCGCAATCAACCAACGCTGGTAAAACACCATCGACTCGCCGGCCGAAGCGACGTCGCCTTGCCGCCTGCCCCGGTATAGATGTTCCACGTACTTCAGCGAATAAGAGGGCTCGCCGAGCATCACTCCCTGGCGCACGACGCGATAGAGGTCGACGAAGACCTGGCCGTGGAGGAGATCGTCCACTTCCTGCTCGCAGACGCCGTACTTACCCATGAGCCGCCGGAGAGCCGTGACTTCGTAGTGATTGTAGTGGTAGATGTGCAAAGTCCGGTCTTCTTGCCAGCGCCCGTGTGCCCAATGAACAAACGCTTCGAAGGCGCGCTTCTCCTCGGCGGGGCTGTGCGCCCACCAGTCGCCGAACCGTAGTTCGCCTTCTTCGTAGAAGCACGCGCCGAAGAGATATTCCCTCCCGTCGTCGATCAGCGGGAAGCCTTCCATGTCAAAGAACACATCGGACTTTGATGGCGGAGGTAGCAAGTACAGTCCGCGCGGACCGTCGGTTTGATCTGGCGTCAACAGCTCGTACGCGGGGACAGCGGCGCCGCGTGAGGCAACTTGCAGGGCTGCCTGGCGCTGGAGTTTGCGGAACGTGGCATCGTTCAGATGGGGCACATGTGTGCCATCCGGCGCCGTGGCTAACCCGGTGACAGTCGTGAAACCCGCGGCCCGGAGCTTCTCGATCTGGCTCGATCGGATGTCTGCGACGAGCGCCAGGTCGTCCCGGGCGGTCAGTTCCCGCTCGGCATACCCCGACCAGCGGCCAAGGTCCGCTAGCGAAGGGATCTCGGGTTGATGTCGGGAGTCGAACGCGCGCTGCTGTTCGAGGAAGGCATCCTTCAGGGCTCGATAATAGTAGAAGAAATCATCCGTGCGGAACACCGTTGGTTCGGCATCGGTCACCCCCAAGACCACCCGCAAGTGCTGCGGCCGCACCCCCTGAGCACGTTCCAGCATCTCGGCATAGCAGCAGAGCTGTACCAGGAAATATGGCTTCGTGTGGCGGGCCAGCTTGGTGTCCCACGGTTCGTACGACCAGGCGCCCAGGTTGGACGGCGTTTCCACGAGCACCAGAAAGTCGGGATACCCGGCGAAGTCGTCACATTCCAGATAACCCTGGTAGATGATCTCCTCGCCGCGGCGCATGGCCGCCAGAGTTGAGTCTACGTGGTCTCGCTCCCCGCTCAGGTCGCATAGCCGCCGGCCTTGTGCCGCCAGCCGGCCCAGGAAGGCGCGTTCGTGCTCCAGGCCTTTGTCCTGGATGATCTTATCTTCCTCGGTATCCTGATCGGGCTCAATCTCGCCGGGACATTCCTTGTAAAAACGATCCATCCAAGTCACAAACTCCGAGCCCATGAAGTTGATCAGGTCGCTTGGCGAGAATATGTACCGGGCACCCTCTTTCTTCACGAATGGACCTCGGCGGCGGAGTCCGGCTGCGCCTCCAACTTCGCCAAATGTTGCGATGCGAGTTCGGGCAAGCTGAGGTAACGTTCCGGGTGACAGCTCAGGATCACGAATTGTAGACGGTCTGATCGTTCGTGGATCAGCTCCAACGCGCGCGAAAGGCGATCGGCATCGGTGTCGACCAGCGGGTCGTCGAGTACGACTACCTGCCTCTCCTGATTACCGAGCACGTCCGCCAGAGCCAGCCTGGTTGCAAAGTAGATTTGTTCGCGTTCCCCCGACGACATCTGCTCCAAGGGCGCTCCGCCACTGCATCCCTCAGGGTGCACGGACTCTAAATTCATCGAGTCGCCGAGGCGAATTCGGGCGAAGGGCCGGCCAACAATTCGCTCCAGTAGCGTCGTTGCCCGTTCTTCCACCGGTTCGGAGATTCCCGCAAGAACTTTGGCCTTGGCGGCGCCTACTACCGCTCGCAGCCTTTGGATTGCCTGAAGACGACTATTCTCTGCGGCCTCATCCGCTTCGAGTTGGCGTACCCGTTCTTCGGCGATCGCTAGGCTGCTGTAAGGGCCTTGGCGGAGGATTGCGCTTACGGCAGCTTCGTCCTGTTTGTAGGCTTCGCGAGCGTTCTGGATTTCCACCTCGAGGGAGGAAATCTTCTGTTGCATAGTCGCGGCCCGCTCCGGAGCGTCGGCCGGCAACGGGGCAAGCGCGGCGTCAACTTCTGCCAAGGCGGCTTCCGAACTCTCACATTCGCGCCGGCGACCGTTCAGTTCCTGTTGCCGTTCGGCGATGGTCCTGCCATCGGCTTCCAGTAAGGCAACCTCACGCAGCGTTTCCGCCAGCGCCTTTTCGTTGGACGTGCGTGCGGATTCGGCGGACGCTGCCACTCCCTCTGCCGTGGCGCGGTGGCTCTCGGCTTCCTGCCACCTCGTTCTGGATTCAGCCTGAAGACGCTGGCTCTCGGCTTTGGCAATGTCGACTGCCTCTTTCAGCGCCGCCACGTCCGGGGGCTGTTGGCCCCACGAAGGCTCGCCCAAAACGATGGCTGCGAGCTTTCCAGCAGACTCGCGTTGCCGGGTCTCCAGCGCCGCCAGGTCTTCGGTTCCGGCAGCCGCCGCATATTCTGCCCGGGCCACAACGAGCTCACCGAAAAACTTCTCGCGCTGCTGCACACGGTCCGGCAAGTCCCGCCAGGTCGCCACCCCGAAGGGCCTGAGCAAATTCGCGAGTTGCGGCTCGCTCTCTTCCAGACGGGTAATCCAATGAGTTGCCTCACCAGAAGGGCCGGAGATGTCGAGCACTGCGATACCGGGGAGCCGGACCTTTATATGCCCAACTCCTCGCGCAACGAGGTTCGCACCCGCCGCAACAGATGCCTCGCCCTCCGGATCGCCAGCCAGCACCTCAAGAATCAGATCCTGCTCGGCTGCGACGTCGATTCGCAGTTGCAGGGAGTCGAGATGAAGCCTCGCTTCATCGAAATCGCGGCCGACAGACTGGATGGCGTTCCACGTCGCTGGGTCCGGCGCGTTCAAATTCGCGATCTCCTTTTCCAGTGCTGTTCTTCGAGCATCGGCGTTTTCGGCTCGGCGCAGACGCTCCTCTAACGCATCGAGCTCCCGGACTAATCCGATGAATGCGTTCCCCTGGTTAACGCGTTTTTCAACCCGCTGAAACTCGGGAGTGTCGGCGGAAGCGGCTTCCCAATCGTGCCGCGCGATGAGGGCTGCTTTGGCGCAGTCGTCGCGAGCCAATTTCGCATCGGCTTCGGCTTTCTCCAACGCAGGCCGAGCATCCTCACAGGCTCGCTTCTTCGTTCCTGCCGCGATGATGCGGTCGATTTCCGCGCGCAACTGGTCGTATTTCGCGATAGCCGTTTCCACCCGGCTTGCTGCTGGTATTCTCCGTGCTCGCAGTTCCGCGATTTGCCGGGCGACGGCAGCGAGAGTGGCGTATCCCGCCTGCGCGAGCTGGCAGCGATCGAGCGTCTCGTGGTGTAAGCTCCGCTGGTTACGTGCCGAAGCCTCCAGGTTGCTCACCTGCTGCATAACGGCGGTGCACTTCTCCCAATCCAAGCGTGCACCCACCAGGGCTGTCTGAATTTCGGTGAATTTGCCTTTCTTAGGTTTCCCGCCCGGAGTCCAGACCGACAAGTATTTCTTGTCGACTGCGCGTTCGAATGCAGCTCCCCGGGATCCGGACACCTGGACTCCGAGCATTTCCCGAATATCGGCAAGCGCGTCGCCACTCAATGCCGGCAACTCCTGTTTCCCTTGAGTACTGCACAGAACCGAGAATAGGCCCAGACGCTCGCCAGGTTTCTCTTTGGCTTTGGTCGCCTGGCTGCGCAGCATCCCGCGCACTTGTTCGTCGGCATCCTTCCCTTTGGCGATGGCTTCAAATTCACCATTCGGACGGCGCCGCTCCAATTGTCCTTTGGGCGAGTCCAGAAACGTCTTGGAGATACGATAAACGTTGCCGCCATGGGCGAAAACCACCGATATGGAGGGAGTCAGGGCAGTCTCTCGTGGGCGCATTTCCTCCGCCCCAGTTCCAGCCGTGTTATAGCCTTCGACCAAGCAACACTGGATGGCCTCCACTAAGGTGGACTTGCCCGCACCATTTGGCCCGTCCAGCAGGTTCGGCGAGTCTGAGTCGAAGGTCACATCTAAAGGTCCCCGAATGCCTTTGTAATTCTCCACGTGAACCGAATGCAGTATCATTTGCTCACCTCCTGCCACAGGCGCGAATATTCTCTCAACGCAGCTGCCGCCACCAGATCAGGCGGTTCGGCTGCAGCTAGCGCCAGGAGATCTCGGGCAGCCTCCTGCAGGTATCCCTCCGGCAACTTCTCGATCCACTCCGGTCCGGTTTCGCCTGCTGCCAGCCGGCTCACGTCGTAGCGTCCGAAAAGGAACCGGCCTTCCACAATTTCGAGCAGTTGATTCAGCGCTTCGTGATCGGAGCCGAAGAGCACGCCCGCCAAGGTGCATTCCACTAACGTTCGTTCGGGCGTTGACAGCTCGTCCAATTCGGCGGCCAACGCTTGGATCTGTCCCGGCTTTTCTATTTTGCGGTCTATCGAGAGCCATTCCAGATTTCCGGTTCGGACGGTTTGTATCTGGGGCGCCGCGCCGCGATGAGCGATGTCGACGATCAACACATTTCCGCTGGCTGTCTCAGTGAACGAAGTTGCTTCGTGCGTGCCTGAATATGCCATATGCACGACGCCTGCGTCATCGCCGTATAACGTTCTTGAATGGAAATGGCCTAAAGCCAGGTAGTCGAGGCGATGAACTGTGGCGGCATCGCGAGCTATCGGAAGAGTCTGCTCGTAGGCCGCGTTCTCCACGCTTCCGTGAGCGATACCAATCGCGATCGAATCGCCGTGTGTCTGAATCCAGGCCGTGGGATCATCCTTGGAGTCTCCAGCGGACACAGGGCAGGGGTACAGCGTTGCGGTGCCTGCTTCTACAGCTTCCGCGCGGGTCAGGATGTTCAGGTTCGGGAACTCGCTCCAGACGGTGTCTTCCCAGACCGAACCTGGTGTCAGCGGATCGTGGTTGCCGGGGATAATGAAAACCGGGCAGCCCGCACCGCCAAGAATCTTAGCGGCTTCACGGACTTTGATGCGCTCCACGCCATTGTGCTCAAACGTGTCGCCCGCCACGACGACGAAGTCACATGTTCGCGTCGGGCCAATTCGACCACGAAACGCGCCGATTCCAATCGGGCAGCGCGCACTCGTTCGCCTTTATCGCCGAGCATGGCTGCGCGCATGCCAATCTGCCAGTCGGCGGTATGTAGAAACCTCATATTTGGATCTCCAGGAACGAGTTTCCGGCCAAGGGTGGCTCGCCGAACGAGCCTGCCACTAAAATTCCGCAGAAGAGTGAAGTGGCTACGTACGCCTCACCGGGTGCGAGCCGTTTGGGATCCGGTCGTCGACCGGACGGAGGCCACCGAGCGCTTTGGCAGGTCATATTTCTCCGCAGCTTCGCGATGGGTTTCCGCGACGGCGCTGCGGAGCGAGGCCGGACTGACCACTTCGACGTGCGGTCCGTGCCTCAGAATGTCCATGAGAATTTCCTGGGGATTGCTGTACGGGACTTCCAGTTGCAGGCCGCCATCCGGCAGCGCGGAAGCGCGTTGCAGCGGGTGCCACTCCTCCTCGGAGACCCACCTCGCGGCAACGGCATCGAAGAGGAGCACGGCGGTATTCTCGGCGGGACCGTAGAAGATCCCGTACCCCTGCTGCCCGGACGCCGCCACCTCCAGGGCCGGTTCCTCCAGGACTGAGGCTAGGCGCACAGCGTCTATCGCAAACCGGCGCATGGCTTCCTTCTCGTGGCACCAGGCATCCAGGTACCAGTTTCCGCGATAGTAAATCAACCGCTCCGGCGACACTACGCGATCACTTTCAGCCCCGCGCGATCGCGAGTAGTAGCGCATTCGCAGCTTCTTGCGACGTAGCGTAGCGTCGGAAATCGCCTGGAAGTGATCGGGATCGATCGGGCGCTGCGGCGCTGCACTGACCTGCATCCGTTCCAAAATGCTCTGGGCGCCGCGTCCGGACTTGCCCAGCAGGGCACGCAATTTGTCCTTAAAAGGCCCGAGTTGTTCCCGTACGAAATCGGGCTGCAATTGATCGAGCAGCGAGTACATCAGGAGCAACGAGTAGACTTCACGTTCCGTGAACCAGAGCCCGGGCAGGTTGAACTCTTCCGCCGTGTACTTATAACCACCGGCCTCCATGTCGAAGGTGACCGGGGCGCCCAGCCGATTCCTCATATAGTCCAAGTCACGCTTGAACTGAGCCGGCGAGATCTCGAACACTTCGAGGATCTCCCGTTTACCCGGCGGCTTCTTCCGCCGGAACAGGCGATCGAGCTTGTAGATCCGCTCCATCTGGCTCATGGGCAAGTCCCGGGCAAGCAGACCTCCTCATCTTAAGCCCGGGCACCCGGAATGTCGATGCCATGGCGCTATTGCTGCTGGCGTAGAACCCTTTCGATTGAAGACGACATGAACTAACGTTGTCGGTTTACCGCGCCCGCCTGCGAGCCGGGCGGCTAATGGAGGTACGGAATCCGCCGGAGCCGCCGGCTCCATTCGTAGTAAACGCGCAGAGGTGAATATATCGCTGTTCGCTCCAGAGAGCGGCGCCCGAAAAACCTTCTCCGGTCAGCCGGACATCTTCCCCCATGCCAACCGCCGGCCGGATCAGAGGCTCCGATTTACCGACGCGGGCGAGAAACTCTGCCGCTCCGCCGGTCATCGCCGCAGGTGCGTGGGGCGCCTCGACGGGATCCAAAGCATAGCTTCGCACCAGTTTCGGAAGCATGGTCGGCATAGTGTACGGGTGGTCCATCAGGTCCAATCCCATCGTTTCCGAGCCGAATGCAAACACAACGCCGGCTTGGTGTTCGGCCCAGGCAAAAGCACCTTGGTAGGCTCGAGTGGGACGGCCTTGGAATCGCGCCGCGGGAGCACCTCGTACTGCGAATTCTTGCTGTGTGTGGTTTGCGGCCGGGTGAGGCTCTCGCGTTGCGCATCGACGACTTTGAAGGCAACCAACTTCGCATCGATGAAGCGCTGAAGGAACGGCAGTTGGGAGAGGATCGCATTGGCGATACGAAGACGGACGAGAGCGACAGCTACGTGCCCGTACCCCCGGATCTTAACCGCGAGATTGCGGAATGGACCGCAGCTCATCCGCAACGCGACAGTCCGCGGGCGTTTCTCTTTCTTAATCGCAGGGGGACAGCTTTCAGCGTAGGCAACTCCTCGATCGTGAGGCCGAATGGCAGGAGCCCGGGATTCTCGATCTCAATTCGGTCGTCGAATAAAGCAACTCCGATGACCGAATCGACCTAGCTGTTTCTCGCGCGGGCCTCATGATTGGCGAGGTCAGAAGCTACGCAAGAGAAAATCTCTTGTGCCTCCCAGCACTTTCTCTCGCATCGCGCGATCTGGCAGCATTCGAGCAATTTCAACAGTTCCGATCATGGTTGAAAAAATCGCGAAGAAAGCACGTTCTTTGTCCGCGGCTCCCTGGCCAGGCATGAACGGCAACATCCGGCTCTTGTAGTTCACCAACTCTGCAACAATCTGCGGCTTCATTCTCTTGTCTGCCCGCGCCAGTTCCGGCGAAAGTGCCGCCAGGGGGCACCCCCGCTCGGGATGTTCACAGAGTTCCAGGCTCAAGTAGGTTCTCACGATGGCCTTCCATGCCTCTCCAGGCGCCGACTGTCCAGCGGCAAGAACTAGGGTATCCTCGATCTCCCGGAAGCCCTCGCGGAGTGACTCCAGAAGCAGGTCGTCCTTGCTCCCGAAATGCTTGTAAAAACCTCCGTGGGTCAGGCCGGCGTCTTTCATAATGGCCGAAACCGCGGCGCCGTTTAAACCTTCGGCCCGGACGCGGCGCGAGGCGTTTTTCACGATCTTCTGGTGGGTCTCGAGTTTATGTTCGGGCCGGTAACGCACGTTTATAGGATGCTGCGAATCATCCGAAAGTGCAATCTCCGGGGCCGCTTTGACCGGAGGAAGGAAAATCCGAATCCATAGGATGATATGTATCATCCTATGAGCGAAAGGAAAATTTCCATGTCTCATCCAATTTTGGTTACCGGCGCAGCTGGTGGGGCGTAAGGCTCGACCGGACGCCTGATCACAAGTCTTCTATTGGAACAGGGCATCCCGGTTCGCGCCTTAGTTCATAAGCTCGATTCGAGGTCCGATGAACTCCGTCAACAAGGTGCGGAAGTAGTCGAGGGCGACCTCCTGAACGCAGCTTCAGTCCAGGGCGCATTACGGAACGTCAGGCGGGCCTATTTTACATACCCCGTGGCCGAGGGCCTGCTCGAGGCCGCTAACCGCTCGTCGATTCCAGTTGGCCGTGGACCACGAAATCGATGTGGGTGCCCTCGATCTTGCCGTCCGAAATCGGGGCCAAGCCCGGCCAATCGTTTCCCACCTTGGCCATGCCCGTGAGCTTGGCGTCGTCCACCCGGAAAGCGACCTCCGCGTCGCCGATGATCTTACACGCGATGCCCCTCACGTAGTGGGCGATCCATATCCCTTCGATGTCCTGGCCGGCGGCTGGACACGAGGACGAACGACAGCAGAAAGGGCCCCCAGAGCGTACATCTCAATGCGAATCCCCGTTGGAGCCTATTCTAGTCCATCCGGTGTCGCCAATCCTTACGACCCGCCGAGCGTGTATTGGAGTGTCCGCTCCGTCGATTTCCTGCCCTGCGTGATCGTCGCCCGGACTTCATAGGCGCCGGGCTTATTGGTCAGCTCCACCAGCATCGGGATGCCGCCCGACTCGTCCGGCGTCCCCACCTCCGGCCTGAGCGTCGCGATCGGCCGGCCGTCCTTCAGCAACCGCACCCGCAGAACGGGCCGGGCAGCATTTGCCGCATCGGGATAGATCATGAAGTACACGAAGGGATGCGTACCCGCGAACAGGTTGTTCGTCACAAATGGCAAAACGCGCCTCGCGCCGTATTCGAACGGGTCCGCCGGATCCCGCGGGATGGTCAATTCTTCGAGCTTCCGCACGATCGCGAGGTCGCTCAGCCCAATCCCTCCCTCCGGCCGATTGTCGATTT
>Ga0181530_10004904_pt1 | contig 13939 bp, 12 predicted proteins | sample PEATcosm2014_Bin_42_FD_119769 | JGI IMG/M metagenome (GOLD analysis project Ga0181530, IMG submission 119769) | Peatland microbial communities from MTU Mesocosm Facility, Houghton, MI, USA - PEATcosm2014_Bin10_60_metaG | ecosystem: Environmental > Terrestrial > Soil > Wetlands > Peat | place... | reverse complement strand
TACGCAAACACAACACAGAGAGCAAAGATCAAAGGCTTCATCGCTATCCCCACAGAGGCAGGATAGAGCAAGACGATCTCTCGCATGAAGATGGGCCCTGAGAATCGCGCTTCTCGCCACTTGGCTCCCGGTTTGTCGGCTATCCGGACAGAACCCTGTGATCTGCCTCACAGGAGTTTACGGATGTGCGCCGCAATCGAGACCGAGAAATGAGTTCTGTCCGGTTTGCCGGTCACCCGGAACCCGGAAAATCAGCGTCCGCCACTTCCCAACTGGATTTTCAGCAGCGCCACAACACCGAACGGATGCGGGCCATAAAGTGGCAGCAGCCTCGCCGGAACGCCGTAGCCGGTGAGTTGCGCGCCCAACTCCGCCGATCCACGTTTGCAATTCCACACTTGGTGCGCATATCCGCCGGTGTAGGCTTGAACCCGTCCTACACCACTTTCGACCGGCGGCGCGGTGGGTGCGAGCAGATCGGCAGTCCGGTCGGCATTCTCGATGCGTGTCCAAGCCGTATCGTGATCGCTCCGGTGCAATGCGGCCTCAAAGAGGTAACCCGCCGCCACGATTGAAGTACCATCGGTATGATTGCGACCCCAAACGCCAATCGCGTTGAGAGATGCCTGGTGGAATGCGTGGTGAAATGAGACCGAAGCGGTCTGGCGTAAGATGTCTTCATTTGGGTGCGCTGCTTCAGGCGAGTGCAGATGGCCCAATGAATACTGCCCCACCCAATCATTTGACGGCGTGACAGAGAGCCGCGCCGACCACGTGTCGATAGCGCCCACTTCGATGTGCCAGCGATTCTCGTCGGGCTCGCGGCCATGGAAGCCACTGGCCTCGATGCGGATACCGCTCTGCTCATGGCCGTAGCTCACTGCTGCAGTTACGACATCGTCGGCGATGTGGGTTGAATCCTGCAAATGGTGGCCCAGAGGCGCGAGAGGATCGTCGCCAATCGACGCGCGATGCGGGAATGCCTCAGGTCCGAGAGCGGGATCACCCACAGGCGCGGCATAGAGCGTGAGAAGCGTGCTCGGAGCAAGTTTGAAGTCGAAAAGCCCGGCCAGTTCCATGAAGAGATCGTGCGGGTGCTGTCCGTCAACGATTGGCTTGCCGAAGGCTGTCTCGCCTTCTTGAAATAGTTCAGGGTAATAGCGGCCGGTGATGGTGGCCGGTTCGAGACTGAACATGGCGCGTAGGGTAAGCTGGCTGCGTCCGTAGCTGCGCTGTGCCATGGGCATGAGCCAGTTTATGGCGAAGAATTTGTCGTGCCCGCGCGGTCCGGTCTGCTGCTGCTCCGTGACGACAGCTTCGCCATGCAGCATAAGCATCCAGCCGCTCGGCCGCATCTGCATCAGCATCGACGGAGCCCGCGACGCAGGCTCAATGCTGGTGCCAGAGCCGGTGTGGTTCAGAACATTTTCGACAAACGATCCTGAGGGTCCGCCCATATTCATGTTTATTTGGGCGCAAGCACCCGGCGCGACAAGCAATGTCAGCACAGCAAACCGGCAACGCAACACGAATACCTCCGCGAATTTGCACAGAGAAAAGACCGCGCCTCAGGATAAGATGCTAGCAAGACTGAGCTGAATTGGAGGAATCAGGTGCGAAGGACGATAGGAGGTGCTTGATGGACAGGCGGACACTTCGAGAATGTGGAGGAGTTGAAGTTGATCTGAGCTGGCAAGCTCGCAAACTGAGTCCACGCTGAAGGGGTCACCGAAAAGGCCCGAGTGGGTTCGTTTTGTACGGCACTCGCGCTAACAGAACTGAGCTGGTAGGAGCAGCAATCGTCGACCATTTGCGGTCTGCCAGCACAACAGGTGTGCGGCACCAAATGGCATTTCGCGGCGCACCACACACTTGCCGGTGTGAACAGGCTCGCAATGAGGATTGCGATAAGGAGAGCACGCCAAATGCGCTTCATGGCGCTACTCTACCACGTGCGCTGTCGCCTTTTCCAGCCAGTTCTGCGACCGGCTGTAGTGCAGTTTCCGGTTTGTCGGCCAGAACGAAGCCGCAGGCGCCGCGGACGCTCGGTTGTGCCATAGTTGGAGTGTATGGGCTTGCAGAGCGTGCTTCATCGGCAATCGTCGCTTCGTGCTAAATATTTGATTACAGGCTAGTTTTGATTGAATCTCCATTGACTCACCGCGTCCGCGGCAAACGCCTGCGGCTTCCTTCTCCCCAGAAACTTCAGGCAAGTTTCTGGTGCCAGTGATGCCATGGAACATGCCGTCGAAGCTTACCTCCAAATCGAAAACGCCTCGCTTCAGCAGCGTGCCGTCCTTGCGCATCATGCGCGAGGCGTTTCCCATCTTGGCTAGCGGTTACTCACCCGGAAGTGCGAAATCTGGCGGACTTTTCGTTCGAGTTCTCGATGAGAGCTTCCGCAATCAGCTGTCAACTTGGGCGTATCGCGAGGTCGCTGTCTCCCAATGTGCGGTCTGGCGAAGTCATTTAGGCATAATTCTGTTGACTGAGAGTTGGGAAGCCAATGTAGAAACGCTCGGCGAGTGGGCAGTCCGACGGTGCGTTGCAATCGAGGGCCTAGAGGCGCTTGATAGCGAGCCGGGCGAGGGACTCCTCCGATGAACGCTGCTGATCGGGGGTCTTTGCGCCGGTGACCGTCAGGACGATAACGTTGTTTCCCTGCTTCACCGAGAGCGTCCACATATTTTGCATGCCAGAGAATGACGCTGCATCCCCGATTCCGCTTACATCGGTCTTGGTGATGCCGGGGCCTTGCGCTGTAATTCGTGGCCAGGCGGAGGCATTGCGCAGCGTGATGTTTACTCCTTGCGGGCTGCCGTTCCAGATGCAGCCAGTAGTGCCAATCGGCATGGATGAAACCGGGTTACCGAGCACCTGGGCGATTTCTTGCACAGTCAACAGGTTGCACGGTTCCGCGACGCTCACAACCTGGGGCAGCGCGGCCAATAGCCCGAACGCCACGAGCGTTGCCCATCGACGCAATGATGCTTCCATGGTTAACCTCCCTCGCGTTGGAGGATTTTAGCATGGCACAGAAACTTGTGGATAGGTAGAAAGCGCGATCAGGGATGCATCTTTTGCTTTGGAAATACAGGTCATCCCAGAGCGCTAAATCCGGCGACGGCGGTTCCGCGATTTTGCAATTCAACCAGAGGTTGCTGTTGGCTTGGTCAACTGATGCGGACGGCGGTCGGCGATGACATCTGCTTATCGGCAAGGCGGTCAGCTTTCAGCCAGCGCGGCGTGCCGGAGCGCGACCCCAATCGAGATCTGCGGCGCCGAGTAGAGTTTTCATTTATCTTCCATTCCGCACAGGACGGCGCCCGTGAATACTGATCCAGCCGAGAATGCTGATCGGTGCATGCATTGCTTTAGAAGACGTCTAACCCACTGGAACAGTCCGATGCAGGTTTCCAGCCTTGGTTCGACGCGGTCGTGTGGGTTCCGGACGGTTGGTCGGCAAACCGGACAGAACCCTGCTTTCTGGCTGCTGGCGGTTCCCGGTAGGCCGAAAAACGAGTTCTGTCCGGTTAGCCGGTCATCCGCCCGGAAATCAAAAATCCGTCAAGTGGGCTACTTTGAATCTCGCCGGCTAGGAGCGGTGGACACGACGTCGACGGCGACGTCACCAGAAAACGCGCTGCGGCAGCTTGCCTGCTGCTCTTTCAATGCGCCGCGCCAACGTCTCCAGCAACCCGCTCCCCGCAACCACATCGTACTTCGCCGACTGCGTCTCTACCCGTATCGTTTGCACAGTGATTCGATGATAGAAGACCCGCGGCTTAGGATCAGGTGCCAGACCCTTCCCTGCCAAGTTTGCAGAATCCACTCCGCCTCGATCACTCTTTCGGCCATTCATAGGGAAACAACTTTCCGGCCTCCTCAGGCGTCATCGTCACGCCAACCAACTCCGCCGCTTTCGCCAGCACCGGATCGCGCCCACTCGCAAGGTCCGACGCCGTGGGCAAAGCCACTACGTCAGGAGTCACGCCCGTATGCTCCAGGCTCTTCCCATCGGTCATGACGATATCGGCCACGGTAATCTCGGCGCCGTACACGATAAATGCACGTCCCGTGTCGCCGCCAGTCTTGTGTTGAAAGAATTCCGCTTCCATTACCGCGCCCGCACTCCGGTCGCCAACAATCGTGCCCCGTTTCTCCAGTTGGATCACGCGCGCAAATAGCTCCGCTGCAGAAGCGGACCTGCCGTCGATCAGCACAACAAGCTTACCGTCGAATCCAGTTCGAAATGGCTCGGTCTCGATGGGATGAGTCGCGTTCCTGCGGACCCGGTCGCCGACCTTGACCTTGTTCTTGAACACTCCGCCAAGAAGCGAAATGAGGGCATCTTCGCTGCCTCCCGGATCGGCGCGAAGGTCAAGCACAACAGACTTGTAGTGATGCATTTTGCTCACAATAGATTCGACTTCGCCAAAAGAAGGCAGAAACACGGGGAATTTCACAATCAACAGGTCGTCGCCTCGTTCGGCGTACCTCGCGCGAACCAGGTATTCCTCATCCTCCATCTCGCGAATCAAGTCGAAGATCCCGCTGCCCGAAATGTCTCGAACCCGTTGGCGCTCGCGGAACTTCGCGATCACATCGATCTGCCGCTCGCCGCCTTCCGGCGAGCGAAGATTCAGCCGCAATCCCGGCTGCGGCCGCAGCACCCAAAAGAGGTATGCCATCTCCGAAAAGTCAGCGCGGGTGGGGGTGTAACCGTTCAAGGTGACGATTTCGTCGCCGGCCTTGATACCTTTTGTTTCCGCGTCGCTGCCGGGGCGGACGCGCGCTACATAGCAGCGATCGCCGATCATCTGCATCTGAAATCCGTAATCGTGCACATAGGGCCGCCCCGGGGGCACGAGGACCGTATGGGAATCGTTCAGGCTGTCAAGAACGACGGCAACAGCGGTCAGCGCCCGGTTGAGCGATTCCGCCTTGTCGATTTTTTCCTTTGCCTCGCGGACCTTGGCGTCCCAGTCCACGCCGTGCAATTTCGAATCGTAGTAGTGCTTCTTTACGTCGTCCGTCACATCGTGGAGCATATCCTGGACCTCTGCTCGCTGAAACTTCGTATATTCCTGCGAACAGCAGGGTCTTGCCAGGCATAAGCACATAAGGAAGCTGAAGGTGGAGCAGCGAACCCAACACCGTTTTCGAAGCTGAAGATTCGCTCCCGGTATATGAAGAAGCCGCAAAAAGAGCATCCTTACTCCTCCCCGCGGAGCACTCGGAATACAGAATAGACAAACTGAATTTGTGTTGCAGCAATCTTACCGCGAAACGATCGCCGCGGCTGGGAAATTCATGCACTTTCACTCACCGTGAGCCGGGTGCCCCATCCAAACAGTAGTAGAACAAAACGTCGCATCATATAGGGTTCCACTACATTAGACGCCGTGCAAATACTGGTTTTCCCCCAGAAATGAGCCTCAATGGTCGTAGGCTGGCGCAGCTATTTTGGCTACTGTGAAACGCCTGAAGTGTTGGTGTCTCTTACTCGCTGGGTTCGGTTGAGACTCAGGGCGGCAATGTGGCGGCAGTGGAAAACACCACGCCGTCGCCGTGAGGCTCTACTCGAACTGGGGGTTCGCTTACGGCTGGCACGAAACACAGCCGGCAGCGGACTCGGCCCTTGGTATCTTGCCAAGGCCAAGGCCCTTTCCGTGGGCCTCTCCAATGCCTATTTCAAATCGCTCGGTCTTCCTTCGTTGGTCGGTGAGTGAAGGCGTAACTTCTCGAACCGCCGTGTACGGACCCGTTCGCACGGTGGTGTGGCAGGGGTCGGCAGGTGACTGCCGCTCCTATGCCGATCAAACGCCCTTTGCGCCGGCGATCTTCAATCGCCGGCTGGGAAGTGAACAGAGGTCGCGATGCCGCCCGGACGGGGAATCGGAAGGGCGCCGGTGCAACAGCAAAACCACGAGCCAGTGTCCACTTCAGTCAAGTTCTGGTTCACAGACTAATCGTTGTAGACCACCGCCGAGGCCGCGTTTTGGAGGCCAAAAAGCCCCGTAAAACGGGGGGCTGGGAATGAGACCTTGTGAACCACCTGCTGAAAACATTGAAATCTGCCACCAGGGGCACGGAGACCTGCAATTGGGTGCAGCAATTTGCCGCCACCGGTAGTCTGCGGTCGTGTTCAGCGTCATCCACAGCTTCTGGCGAGCGGGAATGTTTATCAAAAAGTAATTTCTGAATAGGCGGTGATCCGCCCGGAACCCGCCAAAAAGAACCTCTCGCACCGGTCCACGAGTGCCTCGGCGATCTTGTACCAACCGAACTGAACAGGCACGGAGCGGTGGGCAAAATTTGGAAGCTCCGGTAGCAATTCCCCGAGTTTCCGCGTCAAACCTAGGGGCGCTCATGTACGCAAACGCGCAAGCCTCACCTCTGCGGGCCCTGTTTGTAACCGGACTCGTTGTAGCAACGTCGTTTACTTTCTTCCCGGCAATCTCCGCATGCCCATCTCAAAAGACCCTGCCTGCACAAACAGTGCGGATTGAGGAAAACTATGGAAAGCTTCCGCTAAGCTTTGAGGCCAACACCGGGCAGGCGGATAAGAGCGTGAAGTTCCTTTCGCGGGGCAGCGGTTATGGTCTGTTTCTCACTGCAAACGAAGCGGTATTGACGCTCCGCAAGACTGTTTCCGGCACAACCCGAGCAGGCTTGCAGCGCAAACTGCGCCCCATGCAGGAATCCGCGCCGTCTGAAGTGGTGCTGATGCGGCTGGCGGGAGCCGGCGGCGGGGCGGCGGCTCCGGTGGGCGAGGAGCCGTTGCCGGGCACGGCCAACTACTTTATCGGCAACGATTCGGCCAGGTGGCGCGCGGGCGTTCCCACGTACGCCCAGGTTCGCTATGCGGGCATCTATCCCGGTATCGATCTGGTCTACTACGGCAATCAGTGGCAGCTTGAATACGACTTTGTGGCTGCCCCCGGCGCCGACCCGAAGCTGATTCGGCTGCGCTTTGCCGGAGCCAAGGAATTGCATCGGACAGCAAGCGGGGATCTGGTGCTCACGGTTGAGAACGGGGCGCTGGTCTTCCGCAAGCCGCTGGTTTACCAAATTGTGGACGGCCAGCGCCAAACGGTTGCAGGAGACTTTTCACTGTTGGCGAAGCACACCGTGGGATTCCGGCTGGGGCGCTACGACCGCGCCAAGGCGCTGGTCATCGATCCGGTGCTGGTGTATTCCACCTATCTGGGCGGGAGCGGCGGGGATTCGGCCTACACTATCACGGTGGATGCCGCAGGCGATGCCTACGTGGCTGGCCGGACTGCCCCAACCGGCTTTCCGGTGACCCCTGGGGCCTTTCAAACAACAGGTAACAGTGCTGCGAATGCCCCCTACACCGCATTTGTCACCAAGCTGAATCCGGCCGGCACGGCGCTCGTCTACTCCACGTACCTGGGCGGTAGCGGTGGCGACGGTGCCACCGGGGTGGCCGTGGACAGCTCCGGCAATGCGTATGTGACCGGTTCTACCAGCTCGACCGACTTTCCGGTAACCCAGGGAGCCTTCCAAACGACGAATAACGCCGCGGCCAATGGGGATGCCACCGCATTCGTCGCCAAGCTGAATCCGACCGGGACGGCGCTGGTCTACTCCACTTACCTGGGCGGGAGCGGAGGCGTTGACCTCTACGGGGCGCCGTTTGGAGACCAGGGGACCGGGCTGGCTGTAGACAACTCCGGCAATGCCTATGTCACTGGGAAGACCGTTTCCACCGATTTTCCGGTGACGCAGGGAGCCTTCCAGATAACGAGCCCGGGACAAGCCGCATTCGTGACCAAGCTGAATCCGACGGGCACAGCGCTGGTCTACTCCACTTACCTGGGTGCAATGGGCGACGAGTCCGGATGGGGCAATACGGTGGCGTTGGCTTTGGACGGCTCAGGCAACGTGTACATTGCGGGAGCAACCAGCTCGGCCAACTTTCCGGTGACCCCTGGAGCCTACCAGACGACCAATCATGCCGCGGCGAATAAGTTTAACAACGTATTCGTCACCAAGCTCAATCCGTCCGGCAGCGCGCTGGTTTTCTCCACCTATCTGGGCGGGAGCGGAGGCGGATGTTGCAGTGGCGACATGGCCTCCGGGGTGGCTGTGGATGGCTCTGGCGATGTGTACGTAACGGGAACCGCGCAATCCACCGATTTTCCTGTGACCACCGGGGTCTTCCAAACAAGGAATCATAATACGAACAATAGCGGTAGCAACGCATTCGTCACCAAGCTGAACCCGACTGGCACAGCTCTGGTCTACTCCACATACCTGGGCGGGAGCGGAGGCATTATCAATCTTTCGCCCACCCTCGCGATGCTGGGCGGAGACCAGGCGACCGGGCTGGCTATCGACAGCTCCGGCGATGCCTATATAACCGGGAGCACAGCATCCGCCAATTTTCCTGTGACCCAGGGAGCCTACCAGACGACAAATAACGATCAGGGACCGTGTCCAGGCGGCTGCATCGGCGGCTACAACGCATTCGTGACCGAGCTGAATCCGGCGGGCAGCGCGCTCGTCTATTCCACCTACCTGGGCGGGAACGGCATCAACCCGGCCAGCTTCATCGGGGTCATCGTCTTCGGGGATGGCGACCAGGCGAGCGCGTTGGCTCTCGACAGCTCCGGCAACGTGTACCTGGCGGGAACCGCCACATCGGCCGATTTTCCGGTCACCGGCGGGGCCTTCCAGACGGCCATCGCCAGCGGCACCAGCGCATTTGTAAGCAAGCTGGACATCGGTTCCACTTCAACGGCTACGACGCCCACGGTAATGGTGACGCCGGCCTCAGCGACCATCACCTCGGCCAAGCTGTTGACGGTAACGGTCTCCGTCAGTGGTGGAAGCAGCAGTCCGGCGCCAACCGGCACAGTCACGCTGGCCAGCGGAACGTACTCCTCCGCGGCGACCACTCTCAGCGGCGGCAGCGCGACCATCGATATTCCCGCCGGATCGCTGGCTGCCACTACGCCTGAGTATCCTTCGCCCGACGTGCTGACGGTCAACTACATACCGGACGCAGCAAGCTCCTCGATTTACAAGTTTGCTTCCGGAGTGGGATCGGTGTACGTGATCGCGCCTTACATAGCAGTGACGCCTTCCACGACAACACTCACCTGGCAGCAGTCCCAGTCGCAGGCTCTTTCCGTGGCCTTGGCCGCGACCGGTGGAAGCGGCAATCCCACGCCAACCGGCACAGTGACGCTTATCACCGGCAGCTTAAGCTCGGCGGTGACCACGTTGTCAGCCGGCAACGCGACCATCAGCATCCCCGCCGGAACGCTGACCACGGGTTTCAACACGCTGTATGTCAACTACTCCGGCGACAGCAACTACGCCCCGCTGGCCCCCGCCGGCAGCGCCCTTGTCACCGTAGGCGGAGTGACGGTCACGGTCGTGCCATCCTCAACCAGCATCACCACGTCGCAGCCCCTGTCGGTAGCGATTACGGTCAGCGCCGGAAGCGGCAGTCCAACACCGACCGGGATGGTGACGCTGCTCAGCACCAACTACACCTCGCCGACAGTCTCCTTGAGCAACGGCAGCGCAACCATCACCATTCCCGCGGGGTCGCTTCCCGTTGGTATTGCCCCGCTGAATGTGAGCTACGGCAACGGCAACTACGGTGGCGCCAGTGGCTACTCCTCTGTCACGGTCACGGGCACGGCGGGAATTCCCAGCTTCACCATCACCGGCACAGCGGTCAGTGTCGCTCCCCGCGCAACCACCGGGAACACCTCAACAATCACCGTAACTCCGACAGGCGGATTTACCGGCACGGTCAGCTTGAGCTGCGCGTTTACTACGAACGCAGCCACTGATCCCGCCACGTGCAGCATCCCGGCTTCAGTTACGATCAGCGGCACCACGGCACAAACGGCCACGCTGACCGTGAACACTACGGCGGCTACCGCCGGCAGCTGCACAGCGGCCAACGTGAGCGACAAGGGAGTTCCCTGGTATACGGCGAGTAGCACGGTTCTGGCTTGCATGCTGCTCTTTGGCAATCCAGCGCGGCGGAGGCGCTGGCTGGCGAGGCTTGGCATGCTGGCGCTCCTCATCACTCTCACAGGCGGTGTGCTGGCATGCGGCGGGAGTGGCGGAGGAGGGGGCTGCAACGCCGTCGGCAATCCAGGCACCACGGCGGGCAACTACACCATTACTGTGACGGGCACTTCCGGCGCGATTACCCAAACAGGCACGGTCTCTCTCACAGTGCAGTAGCTCCGTTCGAGGCGTAGCTTCCGGTCTTGTTGCATCATCGAGGTGCCCACCGAAGCGCAAGGAACGCCAAAATTCCGAGCTCCGGGCGTGTAACCGTCAATCCGTCAGTTACCTTTTCGTCAACAGCCCCGGGCACCTTCGGCGTGGATGATCTTTTCGCTATCCTGGATCTCCTGCTGGCCGCATTGCGACGCGTGACTCGCATTCGGCAACATGCGTCTCAACGCAAGTAAACAGGCTTTCAACGACGTAAGTGCCCCATATCCTCAATGTTAGCGGTTCTCTCGAAGATTACTCCCCGAAAGTCGCCCAGCGGGGTGGGATCTACTGAGATCCCACCGTGTCTGGTTCCGCCAAATGCCCAGAAGAATGGGCACCTGGCGGTTCTTTATTGACGCAGGAACAGACTGAGCGGGCTAACGCCGTCTCAGTGCAGAAGCAGCCGCCAGGCGAAGCCGCCAGGCGGTGTAGCTGAGGATCTCGTGCGCAATGCGCTCGGCTTCTGCGGCACCGCCTCCGATGGAGACGCGTGTCCGGGGTGAAGTGAGTACATTTAGGCCATCGGCTGCGCAGATTTCGTGTATTCGAAACAGGTGGGTGCCGTCGCTGACGACGACCAGGCGGCGCAGATTGTTGGCTCGGGCGATGACGGCAATGCGGTGGGCCTGTTCTTCGGTGTTTCGGCTTTCGGTTTCGGCAATAATGGCGCTCTCAGGGATGCCCAGGCTCATCAGGTAATCGCGGCCTACCGCACCCTCGGAGTACTCATCTTTGTTGGCACCGCCCAGAGTGATGATGAGCGGTGCGATGCCGCGATCGTAAAGTTCGCGCGCATGGTCGAGACGTGCGCGGAAAACCGGGGAGGGCTTTCCATCGTACTCCGCCGCGCCCAGAACGCCGATGGCGTCCGACGGTGCGGTCTGGTCAAAACCGGCATAGTTCTCAATTTGCACGTAGACCCAGCAGGACCATCCCAGAAACCCCAGAATCAAAACCAGAAACAGCACAACAATAGCGCGAAAAGTCCAGTTGCGAAGTTTCGACTTGGGTCGGACATTCTTGTGCACCAGGGTATCGCTGCGGGGCCACGACGGTCTCGTGGGTGGGGATAGCGCCATCGCGCAGAATCTCCCCGCCTGCGGGACCAGAGGAGAGAGCGACGATGGTAGTAGGCTGCGCGTACCTTTGCCTCCATGTCTTGCCTTCGGCCGGAACCTCGATCTTCGGCAGATCAGCCCGAAGTTTACCGCTGCTGAGGGGAATTGAATGGTCATTACGATACTCGCGATCGAGCAGCCCGGCTATTCCGCGCCGTCCTCCGCTCGGCCGCCAATTCGAAAGCATTGCTCCTGGATTTCCCCCTTAGCCCTGTCCTTGCCAGCCCAGGGATGTAGAGTCGGAAGCTGAGTCAGGCAATGTCGCGGTCAGTTGTTGCATTATCGCCCATGCGCATTTTGAGACGCTCGGATTCTGGGGACGCGCCAAGGCCTGTTACCGCCAGTTGACAGTCAACTTCCGGCTTGCACGTGATCCGGCCGCGATGGTGCCAATGAGCGGCCAGAGGCAGGATTTAACCGTAACGAAGGAAGCTTGCCGGAGCAGAGGCGTGCGGCGCGTCGCTGGCCGTTGCCGGAACCTCACCGCGCTTACGAATCAGCGCGCTCGTACCAGCGGAGCACGCGCAGGGCGAGTAAGGTGTTCCACCGGCTCGGTCGGCCCTCGCCCTCGTCCGTCTCGATCGGCATCACGCCGGGATAGCGGGTCTCGAGCAGCCACCGCCCGTCGCCGTCGCGCTTGGACGCGACCAGCTCGATCGCCTCGGCCATCCGTTCGTCGGGCGTGACGCCAGTGCTGCGCAGGTACTCGAGCCCCCGAAGCACGTCGTAGTGCCACCACGTCGGAAAGGCGAAGCGCGTCCAGGAGCCGTTGCCCTTGCGATCTCGCTCAATCACCTGTCCGGTCGACCGCCGACGCAAGAGTCTGCGCTCAAGGACGTACTCCTGCCCGCGGAGACGAGCCTCGGCCACCGCCGGTGTCCCGTTGCCAGCCCGTTCGTACTCCAGCAGAGCCTCTAGCACACAGATCGTGGTGTTGAACGACGACCGCATCGAGCGTTCCGGCGCCTCGCAGTTCCAGCCGCCGTCGGGCAGCTGCTCGCCGAGCAGCCGGTCGACGATGCACCGGACATCCTGGCCGAAGTAGGCGCCGACCGTCGCGACCTGCCCGTTGATGCACGGCTCGACCTCGCCTTCAAAGAACGCATGGCCATCGCATTCCTGCGGGCCACATCCCTGCCACGTCACCCGGTCGCGGACGAGGCCCACCGCCCGGCGGGCTTGGTCGCTCGCAGGATTCAGACCCAGGTCCCGCAGCAGCATGAGGACGTGCATCGTTGAGTCCCACCCGCGGTTCCATGCCGCCCCACCCCACCGACCATCGTCCGCCGGGAGCGCGAGCAGCCTCGCGCCGGCGCCCTCGGTGCAGACCCGCGTGCGCTCGGCGGCGACCTCCTCCGCGGGCGCATCGGTTAGGTCCCGCATTACTTGCCAGCGGATCGACGGGTCCGAATCGAGCAGCCAGTCGATGACAGTCAAGAGTTTCCCTCCCCCGGCCACAGTCCTTCGTATTTTAGAACCAGATATTTCTCGTCGACGACGATCTTAGCAACGAACTTTTTCAGCATCGCTGCTGTACTGATAGCGATACTCGCAACGCTCAGGCCACCGAGCACCACCGGCGGACGTTGTTGTGCGCAAAGAATTGAGCCCACCCGCAAGCAGAATCATTGCGAGCAATCCTCGTATCAGGCCTCGGGTAAAACAGCCCGCTCGATGCGGCGAAGTCGAACAGGGTCCTACTTGCTGTTGGAGCACCGGTGCTGCGCATCACTTCGCCATAGTGGATAACCGTCCAGTGGAGCAGCGGAGCCGGATTCTCCGCACAATCTTCATTACGACCCAATTCAATTGACGCAGAATCGCCGAGTATCAATTCGAGCAGAGGCACAACGAACGAGAGGCAGCTGTCTGCCTGATCCGCGCCACCCAGGATAGATCCCCGAAACGCCGTTGTATTCGTGGAACCCGTCGACTCCCGGGAATGTCGGTCACCACGTAGGACTCCTGACGGGATTCCTCGCCCACAGTTGACCACGGCCCTGAGGAGGGTCTCCTCAGGGCCGCGTTGTTGGTGTCGGTTTTGGTGTCGGCTTGGTGTCGGATTTGGTGCCCTTGGGTGCCACTCAGTACGAAATACAGGAAACTCTATCTCCTTTGGAATCAATGTCTGTGCAACTCGGTGCGACTTTGGTCATAAACTTGCCGGGATCGCGCTCATGAGACTTAGGATCTGGTGAATTCCCGACCCGCCGAGGGATGACGTGGATGTAGGCGTGTTCGATGGTTTGCCCTGCGGGGAGTCAATGGTGCGGAGTCATCGCAAGCTCGCCGGCGGTGAGTTCACCTCCGACAGTTTTTGGAACAACTCGTCCGGCAACGTGATTCCCGTCGCGGCCACGTTCTCCTCCAAGTGGGTGGCCGACGATGTTCCAGGAATCGGCAGGGTCACGCTGGACCGCCAAGCCAAGGATCACCCTACTGGTTCCCCAACCCATCGCTCTTGTGGTAATTCGGGAAGGGCGGAATGGGTATCTCCGGCACCGGATGGGCCTTCAGTTCGTCCAGCACCAGTTGAACGCCAG
>Ga0181530_10004898_pt1 | contig 13951 bp, 17 predicted proteins | sample PEATcosm2014_Bin_42_FD_119769 | JGI IMG/M metagenome (GOLD analysis project Ga0181530, IMG submission 119769) | Peatland microbial communities from MTU Mesocosm Facility, Houghton, MI, USA - PEATcosm2014_Bin10_60_metaG | ecosystem: Environmental > Terrestrial > Soil > Wetlands > Peat | place... | reverse complement strand
TGCATCCCACGAGTACAGCGCCTTCTTGGCTATGGCAATCGCCGCCGGGCTTAACTGCGAGACGCGCTGCAAGCATTCCGCGACCAGCGCCTCGGGATCGGCGGCTAACCCATTCACCATTCCCGCAGCGAGAGCTTCCTCACCGGACAGCGTTCTTCCCGTCAGCACCAAGTCGGCTGCCAGCTTCTGTCCCACAATGGAGGATAGAGCGATGCAGGCCACCGGCGGGTAACAGGCCAGCTTGATCTCGGGAAATCCCCAGACTGAGTCAGGCGAGGCATACACAATGTCGCACATCAGCGCCAACTCCGCGCCTCCGCCCAGGCAATGCCGGCGAACGCTGGCAATGGTCAACTTGCTGTTGCTGACCACCGAGCGAATCACACTGTGGAACGCCGCCAGCATGTCGCGAACTTTGTCCGGAGTGTGCGCCGCGATGTCCACGCCACCGGAAAACGCGCGCCCCGAGCCGGCGAAAACAATGGCACTGATCTCCGGCCGCGTTTCGATCTGCTCCAGAGCGGCACGCAGCTCCTCCATCATCGGAATGTCGATCACATTGAGCGGCGGATTGTTGAGCGTTACACGCGCCGCTGGCGGCTGTAACTCCACCGCGATGCGCGTGAAGCTGGTTGCTGTGCTCGCTGTCATACTCTACCTCGCCGTAAACTTTGCCGGCCGCTTCTCGATGTAGGCCGCCAGGCCTTCCTTCGCGTCTTCACTCTCGAACAGCAGTTGCTGGTTTTCGCGCTCCAACGCCAGCCCGGCTTCCAGCGGAATCTCCCAGCCGGTCTGCACCGCGCGCTTGATCCGACCCGCCGCCTTGGCCGCTTTGTTCGGCGGACAGAACTGGCGCGCATATTCCATCACGCGATCCATAAAGTTTTCGCCATCGAATACGACGTTCACCAGACCAATGTCTTTCGCTTCGTCGAATGAGAACGTCCTGCCAGTCACCATCAACTCAATCGCCTTCGACTTCCCCAAAAGCCGTGACAGGCGCTGCGTTCCGCCGGTTCCGGGGAGCACTCCAAGATTCACCTCGGGCAATCCGATCTTGCCGCCATGCTTGCGAGCGATGCGCAGGTCGGCTGCCATGGCAATCTCCAGCCCGCCGCCGACGCAGTGTCCATTCAGCGCCGCGATCACCAGCTTGGGCGTGTTTTCCAGGCGCAGCAATGTCTCGTTGGCGTGCAGACAGAAGTAATACTTGAAGGTGGCATCCATCTCCGTCAGCATCTGGATGTTTGCGCCAGCGCAGAAGAACTTTTCGCCCGCTCCGGTCAGCACGATCACATGAACGTCGTTGTTCATCCGCGCCTCAAGAATGGCATGGTCGAGCTGCCGGTTCATCTCATAGCTATACGTGTTGGCGGGAGGATCGCTGAGCTCGATAAGCCCCACGCCCGACTCCGTGCGGTAGCGGATCAGTTGTTTCGCATCGGCCGCGGCGGTTGGCGTCGTGCTATGCATCGCTACTGTGTTCTTCATTGGCGCGCTCATCGCTTTCTACGTCCGTCGCTTCGTTCCCGGCCCTTTGCGCGAAGGCGTTTTCTGCTTGGAGCGGCTGCGCTCAACCGCGCCGCGATCAGACCGCCCCGCCTTGGTTTCGCCGAGAATCCCGCGCAGAAAGATGTCGCTGATCTCGCGCGCTAGGACCTCCGCATCGGGATCGACGCGCGGCTTGTACCAGGTGTACAGCCAGTTCATCATGCCGAACAGTCCCATCACCGCGGTGCGCGTGCTGATTCCGCCGGCAGCGCCAGCGTCGGGGCCGAGGGACTTCAGGCCTTTGGCTTTGGTCAACTCGTCCACCAGTCCGACGCAGATGTGGTAGTACTGGCGCTTGATGCTGGCGAGTTCGGCGCCATAACCGTTCTTCAAAACGTCATCCTCGTGCGACAGCACCTTCATCGCCTTCTGCTTGGCGAGCGAATAATCCACATGATTGTGGATGAAGATGCGGATGCGCGCTTCCGGATCGCTGCTGGCGGCCAAGCGCTTGCGCAAGCGTTCGACGATGGTGGTAAAGGTGTGCCGCTGGATGAAGTAAAGCAGCTTTTCTTTGGATTCGAAGTAATAATAAAGACCGGCCAGCGAGATGCCGCTGAGTCGCGATAGATCGCGCATGGAGGCGCCCTCATATCCTTTTTCGGCGAAGACCTCGGTGGCGTAGTCGAGAATCTCGGCCAGACGGCGGTCGAAGCGGGTATCGTCGACCGAAGGACGTTCCAGGACTCGGGTTGTAGAGGAAGCGGACATGGGCAGCCTGCGGCGGTCCGGCAAGATAAGTTCTGTCGAACGTTCGTTCCAATTCTATGCGCCCCACAATCGCTTATGCAAGCCCGCCAGGACACTCGAACGGAACCAAGGCTCTGCGCCTCAGCCGGCAAAGGGGAATATCTTCTCCCTGGATGCTTGCCACGGGCGCACCTGTACGGCACCCGCGACAACCGGAGTGCACGAGCCGCGCGAGAAAAGCATGACATTGCCGCTCGACGCGCTGCCTCGCATTTTCTGGCTCCGGCCATGCGTCCGTTGACAACTGTGCCGCGAACAGGCAAACTGCTGCATTCTTGAAGATTTCTGTTTCGCGCTCCGGAACGCGAACCCGATCTCGGCACAACGAGCCAATTGATGACCGCGCCACAACGCGTTTCCTACCGCATGGAATCCACGCTGGACAGCGTGAACAAGGCCGAAGAAATGGCCGACCAGATGGCGGCGCGGGCGGGCTTCGACGAAGATACGCGCAGCGGAATTTCCATGGCGGTGCGGGAGGCGATGATTAACGCCGTCCTGCACGGCAATGCCTACGATGCCGCCAAGCGGGTCAACCTGAGCTTCGAGCAGAACGACCAGGAGTTGATTGTCACCGTCACCGACGAGGGCAAGGGCTTCGTCCCGGAGGAGGTTCCCGATCCGCTGGCACCGGAGAATCTTTTAAAACAGTCCGGCCGTGGCATATTCTTAATGCGGGCATTCATGGATGAGGTTCGCTTCCGCAAGCTGAACCCGGGCACTGAAATCACTTTGATCAAGCGGCTCCAGGGCAGTGAGCTGGACCGCCAGGAGGCTTCCACGTGAGCATGAAAGCGAGTACGCGGCAGGTAAATGGCGTCACCATCGTCGACTTGAGTGGACGAATCACTCTGGGCGAGGGCAGCGTGGTTTTACGCGATACCGTCAAGGACCTGCTGGGTAAGGGGCAGAAGAAGATCCTGCTGAACCTTGGGGATGTCAGCTACATCGACAGCTCCGGCATCGGTGAACTGGTCAGCGCGTTCACCTCCGTCCGCAACCAGGGCGGCGAATTGAAGCTGCTGCACCTGACCAAGAAAGTCCACGATCTGCTGCAGATCACCAAGCTCTACACGGTGTTTGATGTAAAGGACGACGAGGCTGGGGCCATCACCGCCTTTAGCCACTAGCCTCGGCAAACGCTAGCTGTGACGTGACCAATCCCCGGCGCCCTTTTGCGTCCTCGCGGAAGGGCGCTGCTGTGTGAGAGCCGTCAGCAATCAGCCATCAGCATCGGAATCACTGATAACCACACCTGGTCGCTTGCCGCGCAGCTCCGGAAAGAACGCGTGTGGACAACTTGCGGGCCTCTTATCCTTACTCACTGCTTCTCTGCTCTTCGTGTCCAACTTATCAAATGCCTGGAGGTACTTAATCCCGTCGATGGCAACTTGTTTGTGCGACTCCAATAGGGTGGCGAAGTCATCCTGCGAATCTTTGTCGCGAAAAAGCGTTGCCGTATGATGAAGAGCCTCATTCCGCTTGCGCGCCCATTTCTGGATGTCTTCTATCGCTTTGCGGAACTCCTCATCCTTATCGTGGCCTTTGCCTGCGAATTTTTTCTTGCTTGCGGTGCCGTCCTCGTCGAGCAACTTCCAACAGAGCCTTCCGCAGGCGGCCTCGCGCCATTCAACAGATTCGTTCAAGTAGGCAAGCCGGCTGTTCAAGCGATCGCAAATCAGCGAATCGAGGATGGCGATGGCCTCGAGGTAATACCGTTCCTTCACACAGTCGGTGACACGACCAAAGGCATCACAAAACCGTTGATACCGCCGGTCGCCCAATCCTCCGTGTCCGCCAACGTCTCGCGTGTTCTTAGTCATTAATCCCCTCCCGCCGATGTAAGTTTGGAGGGTCGTCGAGCCATGGTCCGAGCGATCCCCCAGCATTACAATAGAACCATGCCCCGAATATCGCGACTCGAAAAAGATCAAGTCGATCCTGAAACCGCCAAGATCTATGACGTTTATCTCCAAGAACGCGGCAACATTCCCAATATGTTCCGCACCGTAGCGCACAGGCCGGAGATCTTCCGGACGATGATTGCCCATTTCCGCGCGGTGATGAACACCGGAACCGCGCCCGCGAAGCTGAAGGAACTGGCAATCGTGCGCACCTCGCAGCTTAATCACTGCGAGTATTGACTGGCCTCCCACACCGCCTTGGCAAGGCGGCACGGCTGGAGCGAGGAGCAGATCAATGACTTGGCGAACTTCCGCAACCGCACCGATTTCACTGACGCCGAGAAGGCTGCGCTGGAATTGGCCGAACGGGTCACACTCGATTCCAATGGCGTGGACGACGCGTTCTGGAACGAGTTGCACAAACACTATGACGAAGGTGAAATCGTCGAACTGCTGGCTGCGATTGGGCTGTTCAACTACTTCAATCGCTTCAACAACGCGCTGCACATGGAGCCGACGAAGTAAGGCGGCACTTAGCAGTTAGCACTTAGCACTTGGCCAAGGCGGTCTTTGGTCGCGAGGCATGTGCCAGATGCCAAGGAATGTCTGCCGCATGATTGTTGCTAAATGCCAAATGCCAAATGCTAAGTGCTGATCTTCGGCGCGAAGCGCATTCCGTAGAACAGCACCGCAGCCGAGAGCGCCACAGCCACGACCATGGCCGTGAGTCCCATCGCCAGATTGCTGCGGTCCGAGATGTAGCCAATCAGCGTGGGCGAGAAGGCATCGCCGAGCAGGTGGATGGTAAAAATATTGACTGCCAGTGCGGTGGCCCGAATGCGAGCGCTGACTGAATTCACCAGTGCGGCATTCAGCGGAGCGGTATTCAGCAGGAGAAAGAATTCGCCGAGGAAGATTGCGGGATACATTGCAATTCCGCGGAAGTATAAAGCGACGATGATAGCTGGAATCGAGAGCCCCATACCGACAGCCGAGACCAGTTGATACGCAGCAGGTGTTCGCCGCAGCAGACGGTCGCCCAGCCAGCCTCCAAGCAGAGTTGCCACCGTGCCCGAGACGACCGTCATCCCGCCGAAGATAGTATTAGCGCGCCCCAGCGGAAGATGCCGCATGCGTACCAGAAAGGTTGGCATCCACACTTGCAGGCCGCCGATGGCGAAGGTCATCATGGCCGCGCCCAGAGTGACCGTCCAGTAGGCTTTGTTGCGGATGAGGCCGAGGACCGAGCCGCGCTCGAAGCTGTCCGCCAGGTGATCGCTGGCGCCGCGCTCTGGCTCGCGTAAGGCGAGCACGGCAAATGCCAGCACAAATCCCGGCAGCGCGGAGATCAGGAACGGAGCGCGCCAGCCATAGCGATTGCCGAGGTAGCCACCGATGAGATACCCCAAGGCGCTGCCCACCGGCGTAGCGAGATAGAAAAATCCCATCACCCTCCCGCGTATGTGCTCCGGATACAGGTCAGCCAGGAATGCAGGCGAGATGGCAACGAACGTGGCCTCGCCGATACCGACGATGACGTGCCGTAGCAAGAGTTCGTTGTAACTGTGAGTTACTGCGCTCAGCAGCGTGGCCGCGCTCCAGACGAAGGCGCCTATTGCCATGATCCATTTGCGCGAATAGCGGTCGGCCAAGGGAGCGACCAGCGGCGCGGCCACCATGTAGCACACGAAAAACGCCGTAGTCAGAAAGCCCACCTGGGCGTCTCTGAGGGCGAATTCCTTTTGCACCAAAGGCTGCACCGCGAACAGTACATTGCGGTCAATGTAGTTCAGGAAGTTCAGGCCGGTGAGCAGCAGCAGTGCGAGGGTCGCGCTGGTTTTGGCAGACATGGGTGCGCGGGGAGAATACCACGACGCTGCCGTGTGGGTAACGTAGCAGCCGCAAAGCCTCCCGCGTGAAGTGGCGGCCAAATACCATCTGTCAGCAAAAAGAACCGGTCAGCAAATTTCGAAACGACTCCGGATCGTTCACCCCGCGAAAGTACGATTTGCTTCTGCCACGGGAGTTGTCTACCCTTTCTGAGCTACAGCATTCCAGCGATAAAAGCTTTGCGGAGGCTACATGAAGTGCCTGTTGTCGTTTCTTCTTGTATTCACGTTTTCGTGCGCCGCTATGGCGCAGACTTCGGGGACCACGCAGGCCACCGAGACCACGCAGACCACGGCTCCGCCTTCCGTGCCCTCATCGCAGCCGGAGCAGCGGCTGTTCTTTCCGAAGAACTGGTACTGGGGCTGGGCGCAGTTCGATCTTGCTCCTCCGCATAACGAGCCCGATCCCAACTTGTGCGCGGAGAACGCCGGACAGTTTGGCGGCGTCAACTCCAAGTGCAATGCGTTTGCCCGCTACATGCTGTCGGGAACGGTGGAGTTACGGCCCATCGGCCGGACGGTCTTTCAGCGGGTCATGCTCTTTTTCGATCCGGACTTCCTGTTCGGCAAGAACGTACCCCATACGCTCTATACCTGGTCGTGGGACGCGATTGGCATGGAGTACGCCTACGGTGGAGGCGTTGATCTGCCCAAGCGCTTTGAAGTCCGCTTCACGGCGCATCCTAAGATTGCGCGTTTCGGCGCGCGCGATCAGAACCTCGGCCCGGCGTACCTCGGACCCAACGGCCCCTGGGGACAGTACAACGCCATCGGAATACGCAAGTACTTCGGAAGCCGGCCGAAGGACGCCGAGTAGTGCCGGCCTGCCTTTGAATTAGCGTCGGGGAACAACGACTACGGCCGATAGATCCAGGCCTGAGCCGTTGCCTGATCATTGTTTGGATAGCCGCCTGCGAGCAGGACCTTGCCGTTCGGCAACAAGGTCGCACTGTGGTCGGCACGGGGTTCCAGCATTGGAGCCGCAAGAACGACGGTGCCCGTTTTCGAGAAAGCTGGTTCCGAGCCGGCACGCACAGTTGCGACAGCCACAGCGATCAAGGCGAGGGCAAAGAGGAGATGCCTCATCGAAAGCCTCCTGTGGCTACGCTCCAGGACAGGGCTTCGTAAGCAGCGACATTTTATTTCTTTGGCCTGGGATAGCGCGCGATGACGACGGTTCCAATGCCGCCGCGCGGCCGGAATTCCCCTTTTACTTCAGCCCACTTCGGTCGCGCGGCGCGCACCACGTCTTCCAGCACGCGGTTGACGATGTTCTCCTGAAAGATTCCGAGATTGCGATAGCAGGTCAGATACTCTTTCAGCGACTTCAGTTCAAGGCACTCCTTGTCGGGCATGTAGCGAATCCATAAGGTGCCGAAGTCGGGCAGCCCAGTCTTGGGGCAGACGGAAGTGAACTCCGGAACATCGATCACAATCTCGTAGCTGGGGAACTGATTTGGCCAGGTTTCGATCTCCGGAAATTTGGCATCCAGACCGGACTTGGCGTGCTCTGGCGTGTAGCGCTGACTCTTTGCCATGCTTCCATTGTAACCATGCTTGAGCATCCGGTAACCGCAGATCCGCCGGACTCAACCAATGCAGCACTGCTTCCTGGTGCAGGCCGGGGGCATCGGATACTTAGTGACAGAACTCACGAGTGGCAGTCTAATTTCGGAAGGCAATACCTCATCAGACCTGGGGGCGCCTGATATGACAAGAAGCTGTCCTAAATGTGTGTCGATGCCGATCTCTATCCTTAGGGGTCTCCGCGCGGAGTTGAGCAATTATGCAACTAGAACCTATTACCCAACCGGCCTGCTCTCCCGAGGCCACCAACCATCAACACGGAATTAGGGCACTAGCGATAAAAAGCATTGTGAAGTGGAAGCCATGTCCTACGTTATACTTATAGTTTCGAACAAAAATGGCAGCCGCATCTGAGAACGGCCACCGCTATGGGAACGGAAAACGAACCTGGGTCGTCATCATTGGCTTGATTATTGCAGTGGTGGTGCTGGCCGCCTTCGTTTCGTTTCACCGTTCGCCAGTGGCGATTCGGGTCGGGCGCGTAGAGCGTGAAACCATCACTGCCAGCATCGCCACCAACGGCAAAATCGAGGCATTGGACAATTTCCAGGCCTATGCCCCCATGCCGACGACGGTGAAAAAAATTTACGTGCAACAGGGAAACTGGGTAAAGCCGGGCGAGATGCTTTTGCGGTTGGACGATGCCGATGCCCGCTTGCAGGCGGCGCGCGCTGAAGCCCAATTGAAGGGCGCCGAGGCTGATCTCAAGGCCGTGCAAGGCGGTGGCACCCAGGAAGAGATTCTGACCACCCGCAATGCCCTGGTGAAGGCGCGGGCTGATCGTGAGGCTGCACAACGTAGCCTACAGGCGATGCAAAGGCTGTTGCAAACTGGTGCCGCTTCGCAGGCGGAAGTAGATGCGGCACAAACCCGGCTTCGGGTTGCCAAGTCCGAAGTGAGTTTGCTGGAGCAGAAGCTGAACGGCCGCTATTCTTCGCAGGAGATAGGACACGTAGAAGCGCAGCAGGCGGAAGCGCGCGCCTCGTTGCAGGCGGCGCAGGACGTGCTGAAGAACTCCAACGTCGCGGCCCCAGGCAAAGGGATGGTGTACTCGCTGCCGGTGCGCGAGGGCGCCTTCGTCAATACCGGCGACTTGTTGATACAGGTGGCAGACTTGCACCAAGTTCGCGTGCGCGCCTTCGTCGACGAACCGGAGATCGGCAGGCTGCGCCAGGGCCAGGCGGTAGAGCTCACGTGGGACGCGCTGCCCGGACGAGTGTGGCAGAGCACCTTGGAAACCCTTCCGACCACCGTGGTCCAGCATGGGACGCGAATGGTTGGAGAAGTCACCTGTGTCATTGCCAACAGCGATCTGAAGTTACTGCCGAATACAAATGTAAGTGTCGCGGTGATTACGGAGCGCCAGCAGAATGCCCTGACCATCCCGCGCGAGGCCATCCACCAGGATGGGGGTGGACAATATGTCTTTCAGGTGGTGGATGGTGAGCTGCAGCGCAGGGATGTGAAGACTTCCGTGTCCGATCTCACGCGGGTCGAGGTGACCAGCGGCCTCTCCGATAACGCGGTGCTCGCGTTGGGAGCGATAAGTATGCAATCCTTGAAAGGCGGCATGGCAGTAAAGCCGGCTAATCCATGAGATTTTTTTATTTGAAGCTGTTCCTCATTCTTGGATTGTTATCGGTCTTCGCGGCCTCGAGTATGGGCGATCCAGCAGCGGCCGAATTGTTGTCGTTGGGCCGCATGAACGAGGCGGTCAGCATGCTGAGCAGCCGCGCCGATGCTGAATCGCTAAACCAGTTGTCACGCGCCTATTTCGCCATGGAGCAGTGGGACGAGGCGGTGAAGTACGGGGAACGCGCCGTCAGTCTCGATCCGGACAATGCAACTTACCGTCTCTGGCTGGGGCGCGAGTACGGACGCAAAGCGGCAGAGGCGAATCCGCTGACCGCGGCGGGACTTGCTCGCAAAGCAAAGAATGAATTTGAACGCGCAGTGCAGCTTGACCCCGCCAATTTGCCGGCGCGCCTCGATTTGGCACAGTATTACACCGAGGCTCCGGCGATAATGGGCGGCGGGCTGGATAAGGCCCGCGATCAGGCGGCGCAGATCCAGAAGTATGACCCGGCCATGGCGCATCTGGTCTTGGCTCGGGTTGCTGACAGAGAAAAGCAATATTCTGAAGCTGAGGCGCAATTTCGGGCGGCGATCAAGGGAGCGAAGAATCCCGCTGATATGTGGCTTCAGCTTGCGGCCTTCTACCGGCAGCGAGGACGACTGGATGATATGCAGAGTGCAGTGCAATCAGCGATGGCAGAGCCTGGCAAGCCCGCCGAGTCCTATTGTGATGCAGCCAGGGAACTGTACCTGGGCAGTCGTAACCTTTCCGCCGCGATGCAATATCTGCAGAGGTACCTGTCGTCGGGCAAACTGGTTGAGTCCGCGCCCGCATTCCGGGCACACTACCTGATCGGTCGGCTTAATGAGAAGGTGGGGAACAACGGAGCGGCGGTCATGGAATACCAGGCCTCATTAGCGCTGGCTTCCGGCTTTGTCCCCGCCAGGAAAGCTCTTAGTCGCGTCCAGTGACGGCATGCCTCGCGTTGTTAGTGTAGAGCATGGGATGCACGCAAAACCCCGGCGTTCCACAAGAATCACGAATCCGGCTAACAACTGCGGGAGGCTCGTAGCCCTCATCCTCGCATTGTTGTTCCTGCCGCGTCTGTGCGTCGCCGCCGATCCACCCAACAGCGTACCGATCCCGTTCCGCAACGCTGTCGAACTGGCTTTGCAGCACAGCGGGGTAATGGGCATCGCCGCCGTCAATCAGTGGCGGGCGCGCGAGCAGTATCGGGAATTGCGGGCCAACTACATTCCACAACTTACCGTGGGCTCAGGTCTCGGATATTCGTACGGCTTTCCGCTTACAATCGAAGGCGCCGCTCCCTCCGTTGTGAACTTCAATTCCACGCAGTCGTTCTTTAATCCTGCGCTGCAACAGTACATCAAGGCGGCAAAAATTCAGTGGCAGGCCACCTCGCTGGACGTGCAGGACAAACGAGATAGCGTTATTCTCGATACCGCGCTGACCTATGAGCAGCTTGGTCAGCTCACTGCCAAGATTGACACATTAATGGAAGCGCAGAAGGCCGCTGACAAAGCAGTATTCATCAGTCAGCAGCGCCTTCAGGAGGGGGTGGATAGCAAGCTCGATCTCACCCGGAGCCAGTTGGTCGCAGCACGAATCAGGCTGCGTGTTGCCGAGGCAGAAGGCCAGGCCGATGTGCTACGGCAGCACCTCGGCAGTTTGATGGGCGTTGCCCCCGACACCATTGCGACCGATCCCCAGTCCGTGCCTGCTGCACCCACCCTCTCGCAAGATGAGGATCTTCCTGCGCTGGCTGTCGCCAACAGCCTGACGGTAAAGCAGGCGCACGAGAAAACCGCGGCGGCGCAAGCTAACGCAACCGGTGAGCACAGAGCAGCTCTCTGGCCTACGGTTGATCTGGCGTCGCAGTACGCGTACCTGGCCAAGTTCAACAACTACAATCTGTACTTCCTGAACTATACCTCCAATAATCTAGCTGCCGGTCTGAACCTAAGATTCCCGCTCCTCAACTCGGTGCAGAAAGCAAAGGCCGAGGAGGCCAAAGCCGATGCCCTCATGGCTGGCAAGCAGGAAGAGTTGACCAAAGAGAAAGTTCGCGAAGACGCCCTGAAGCTACAGCGTTCGCTGCGCCAGCTTTCGGCGGCGCGCGATGTTGCCAAGCTGGAATGGGAGGTTTCGCAAGGCGATCTGGAGGCGGTGAAGGGCAAGGTGCAGACGGGCGAAGCCAACACCCGCGATGAGCAGAATGCCGAGTTGGATAGCGGCGACAAGCACGCCGCCTATCTTGATGCCGAGTTCGAGTTGAGCCGCGCCCAGTTGCAACTGCTTCGGCTTACCGGCGAACTGGAGAACTGGGCGATGCCGGGGCGGTGAGCAGAAGGCAGCAATCAGGTTTTCATGGTTTCATTTTGTCCAGACTTTTGACCCATTCAAGCCCCAATGTTTACGGGGCTTCGCCTGATGTGTCAAAACTTATCCTTTGTGAGACACCACCCCCGCCCGACAACCGTTAATCTTAGCCGTTAGACACATAGGCGCGTTCCGCCTCAATGAACGCAGGCAGCTTCAACGCAATGAGCATCCCAAGGTTCCGAACCCAGTTGTGTACTATGCCAACCATGATTGGGTCTGGAGTCCAGACCGGTGCGTTCGGAGTTTCGCCAAGCACCCACACTCCGCAGCCGCTAAATCCATGTGGCTTGTATTCCTCTGTGTCCCCGTTGTATGTGAACACAAAATCTTTTTCCCGTGAAAACTGTGAGCTGAGCCTTGCCCAGGTCTTCGTATTGAGGACGGCGGAGTAGTTGCTCATATGCTCAGCGCAGCCCAGGAACATGAATTTTCGGTTTCCCTCTGTGGCGACCTCTCGCGAGTTATCAATCGGGAAGCCAAACATGAGAAGCGTAAGCTCATCCAGTTCTTGCTCGTCCCACTTCATGAGTGGTATTGATCTGCGCATGTCATAGAACTCGGAACCTTCAGGAAGTATGTAGTTCGGATCAAGGCGTAGCGCCGCAACATCACGGACCTCATCCAACTGTGCGTCTACAATCGGCAACTTCACACCGATTGTGAACCCTCCGACTTCTTCGTTCGTCGTATCCTTTGCGGCTTTGTCACGCATCGCCGTAGGCGGGCGAAGCCAGAAGCGAAGTTCATCTGGTGTTGATTTGCCGAGGACATGTTTGGCTGTGAGAATGAATTTCTGACCATCGAGCAGCGCGAGGGTCCCGGTCCCGACTCCAGTATTCCGGTCAGAGGCAATGCCGACCGTGTGCGACGCAATACGTTCGATGTTCGCCTTCCGATGTTGCTGATTGAGCGGGTCCATTGGGAGTGATTCTGATAATAAACCGTGTACGGGCGAGTTGTCGGTCACCCACCCCGCGCGCGGCCCTCAACGGTGAATCAGTTGTTCCCCCAAGGACCCATTCTGAAACACGCTGGGCTTGAATGGCGGGGGCTAGGCCGGTTCCAGTCGTTTCACCTTGATGCGGTCGCGTCGGACTTGCGCAAGGTCGTACTGGGCCTGTTGCACAAGCCAGCCTTCCTCGGCGCCCCCGAAAACCTTGGACAGCCTCACGGCCATTTCAGGAGAAATGCCGCGCTTGCCGTTGACCAATTCCGAAAGCGTGTTGCGCGTCACCCTAAGGGCGGCGGCGGCATCCGTGATGCTTAAGCCTAAAGGCTCGATGCACTGCCGCAAAACCACGCCTCCGGGGTGCGGTGGGTTTTTCATGCTCATGGGTCGTTCTCCGTGCCTAGTGGTAATCGACATAATCAACATCCTCCGCATGGCCTTCTGCAAAACGGAAGATCACCCGCCAATTGGCGCGTACCGTAATGGCCCAGAGGCCTTTCATCCGGCCCCTGAGCGGATGCAGCCGGAAACCCGGCAAATCCATATGGGCAACGGTGGGGGCTGCGTGAAGGGTCGCCAGAATATCCCGCAGCTTGCCAACGTGTTCCGGGTTTACGCCGCTCGGGTCGTCCTGCTCGAAAAGCCGTTTCAGTCCCTTGTGGCGTATCGACTCAATCATCGGAAACCGTAACCCGCCACGTGTCGCATGTCGAGTTTAATTTTAGCGGGTCAGATGACTGCTGTCGATTCCGCGCGACAGATGATAGGATTAAAAGGATTATGCCTTTGAAAACGCTACTCCTGAACCCTCCCTCTTTTGAGAACTACGACGGCGGCGCCAGTTCGCGCTGGCCGGCCACTCGTGAAATCGAGTCCTACTGGTATCCGGTATGGCTCGCCTATCCGGCTGGCATGCTGGAAGGATCGCGCCTGCTCGATGCATCGCCCCACAAGGTCGATGCCAAGCAGACCATCGAGATCGGCAAGGAGTTTGAGTTTCTGGTGCTGTTCACCAGCACTCCTGGATTTCAGGGAGACATTAAGCTGGCTGCCGCCATGAAGGCCGCCAATCCGAAGCTGAAGATTTGCTTTGTTGGGCCACATGTCACGACGTTGCCAGAGGCCTCGCTGAAAGAAGGGCCGGCGATTGATTTCGTCGTCCGCCGCGAATTCGATTACGCAGTCGTCGAGTATGCGAACGGCAAGCCGCTCAGCGAGATTCTCGGTGTTTCTTATCGCGACGAAAAAGGACAGGTCGTCCACAATCCCGACCGTCCTGCGGTCGCCGATCTCGACGCGCTGCCGGATGTCGTCGACGTGTACAAGCGCGACCTCGATCCAC
>Ga0181530_10004896_pt1 | contig 13955 bp, 10 predicted proteins | sample PEATcosm2014_Bin_42_FD_119769 | JGI IMG/M metagenome (GOLD analysis project Ga0181530, IMG submission 119769) | Peatland microbial communities from MTU Mesocosm Facility, Houghton, MI, USA - PEATcosm2014_Bin10_60_metaG | ecosystem: Environmental > Terrestrial > Soil > Wetlands > Peat | place... | reverse complement strand
GCGCCGCCAGCGGTCGAAGAATAGCAAGGGCCGCGGCGTAATCACGCCTGGCAATGGCGTCCCGGGCTGCTTCGTAAGAAGGAGAAGCGGACCCGGGTGACGCCGCAGGGGTCTGGGCCGAAGCGATGAAACTCCAGCACAGCACTGCGCTGAGGACTGCCCAATTTCTCATGGGACCGGGCTATTTGAGCTTCTGCACGATCTCCAGTGCTTTTTCCACATGCTGATCGGGCGAAATTTTGTCGTCCGCCGATGAAAGTGTGGCGATGATCTTGTGGTCTTTGCCGATGACGAAAGTTACGCGTTCGATAAAGTCATGACCGATCTCGACGCCGCGCACATCCTTCATGCCGGCTCTTGCGGCGGATGCCGTCAGATTATACGATTCGGCGATTTTGTGATCCGCGTCGGAGGCTACCGGAAACTTTCCGGCGCAATAATCCGGGTCCGCCGAGAACGCATTGAGGCGCTCGATGCTGTCGGCCGATACACCAATGATCGTGGCGCCGGCGGCATCGAATTTGTCTTTCTCCTGCGCGAACGTGTGAGCTTCAAGATCGCAGCCTTTGGTATAGGCGGAGGGGTAGAAATAGACGACAACCGGACCTTTTTTCAGGGCGTCCTGCAATGAAAAGTTAAATTCTTTTCCCGCTAATGAAGCCCGAGCCGAGAAATCGGGTGCCTTGTCGGCGACTTTGAGCGCAGCCAAAATGGGTAAGCCTAACAGCGCGGAAAGGATCAGACCCAGAAACAGTTTATTCATCGTAAAGCCTCCTTTATGAGCTTGAACTTAGCTGGAAGCATATCACAACCTGATGTGGCGGGAAATTCCCAGGCCGGAGTTCGTTCAGCCCCTGCCCGGAGTGATATACAATGCTGCCCATGAGACCGTCTGCCCTGGCCAGCCAACACCGGCGTGCCTTCCTGAAGTTTCTCGCCGGCAGCCCTTATATTGCGGCGCTCGGAGGGATTCAAGCATTTGCGCAACGCGCGCCGGAGATCGCCAGTGTCATCGCCGATCCCAAAGATGCTCTCAACGTGATGGACTTCGAAGAAGCGGCGCATCGCAGGGTTCTTCCGGGACACTGGGCATACATGGCGAGCGGCGTCGACGACGATTTGACGCTCCGCGCCAACCGTGATGGATACCGGCACGTCCAGTTGCGCCCGCGCCGCCTGCGGGATGCCACTAAGGTCGATATGCGCACGGATCTGTTCGGCACTGTTTACAACAGCCCGATCTTCACGTGCCCGACCGGCGGCGAGGGGTCGTTTTATTCGGATGGTGAACTTTCGGTGGCGCGCGCCACCAAAGCGCGCGGCACGATGCAAATGCTTTCGACCGCGACCTCGACCGCGGTGGAGGACGTAAACGCCGCCCATGGCCGGCCCGTGTGGTTTCAGCTTTACGCGCCGACGAAGTGGGAAGCCTGCGAACAGATCGTCCGCCGCGTCGAGGCAGCAGGTTGTCCGGTGATTGCGCTCACTGTCGACAACACGACTGGCCGGAACAGCGAGACGTTCAACCGGACACGCCCGAAAGATGTCAGTCAGTGCCTGATGTGTCACGACGCAAACGGCCCGTCTCAAAAGGACCGGAAGATGTATAAGGGAATCGACATGACGGGCGTGGGCATGCAGAATCCGGCCATGACCTGGGAGTTTGTCGATCGGCTGCGCAAAGCCGTGTCGGGGAAACTCTTCATTAAAGGCATCGATACACACGAGGACGCCAGACTGTGCATCGAGCACGGCATCGATGGCATCCTGGTTTCGAATCACGGCGGCAGATCGACGGAAACCCTGCGGCCTACCATTGAGGCTCTTCCCGAGGTCGTGGCTGAAGTGGGGAATCGAATTCCGGTGTTTGTGGACGGAGGCGTCCGCAGAGGAACGGACGTCTTCAAAGCGCTCGCGCTGGGCGCCAAAGCAGTGGGGATCGGGCGCCCGTTCCTGTGGGGATTGGGAGCGTTCGGGCAAGCCGGTGTCGATCGCGTGATCGAGATTCTCCAGGGCGAGCTGAAGCTGGCCATGGGCAACTGTGGCACTCAGACAGTCGCATCCATCGACCGTTCTTACGTGGCTACACCGGACTGGCACTGATAGCGCGCTTAGAGGCATGCCCGCGCGCGCGGCACGGTTAATGCAGGACCACCTTCTGCACCCGCAGATTACCGAGTTCACCGACATACAGCGTGTTCTCGCCGCGGCAGTCAATGGCATTGACGGTTCCGAATTCCTTCAGCAGCTTGCCGGCCCGGCCAAACTTGCCGGTGATGGTTCCGTCCAGGCGCATTCTGTAGATTTCACCGGCGAAGTCAATATCGTTTGGCGGATTGGAGTTTGAGACGTAGAGGATCTGATTCGGTCCTTTGGTGATGCACATCGCCTGGGCATTTCCGACGTTCGTGAAGGCCGTTTTGAACGTGCCGTTGTTGTCGAAAACCTGGACGCGCTTATTGCCGCCATCGGCGGCGTAGACGTTGCCTTCCGCGTCCACGGCGATGCTCAGGACACTGGTGAACTCGCCCGGTGCGCTGCCTCTTTTGCCCCAGGACTTCGTGAACTTGCCGTCTTTGTCGAACTTGGCGATCCGGGCGTTGCCCTCGCCGTCAGCCACGAATATGTTGCCGGCTGCATCCCAGGCAACGTCAGTGGGGCGGTTGAACAAGTCGGTCTGCTGGCCGGCGCCGTCTCCGGCCGGGGGAGTACGCGCCGGAACATTCTCCGATTCAGCCTTGCGTCCGAGCAGCATCGCGACGCGGCCCTGCGGATCGAACTTCATCACCATGTTGGTGAACTGATCCACAACCCAGAGGTTATCCGACGGGTCGACACGGACTTGGGCGGCCACCATAAAGCCGTAGGTATCCTTGGCCACTTCCTGTACGAACTTGCCGCTGCGATCGAATTGGTACAGCCGCGATCCTCCGTGGGCGAAGGGACGCGCGGTACCGATCGTGACGGTCGGATGCCCGTTACGCGTGTAGACGAAAAGATCGCCTTTCGAATTGGTCGCAACGCCGCCCACTTCGCCCAGGTAAAGGCCGGCGGGCAGTTGGAGGGCGTTGGGCACGGAGTCGAATTTAATTTCGGGCGCGGCAGTCTGGGCCGCAGCCGGAACGATCGCAATCACTCCAGCGATGAGTGTCGCAGTCAGAGCATGCATGGTGCGTTTCATGGCTATTCTCCTTGTGCCTTAGCCGCGCTCCCGCCCTTTGCCGAAGCTGGCTGCAGAACGAGTTTCTGCACGCGCCAGGACTCGATTTCACCCGTGATGACCTCGTTCGGATTCCGGCAATCCATCATGTGAACCACCTGGAATCCGGGAGGCAGTTTGCCGGGGTGACCGAACTTTCCGAGCACTTTGCCGTCGAGTTCGGCTTTGTAGATTTCGCCGGTGATATCCCAGCTTCCGGGCTGGTTCCCGTTGGGGTTCGAATTGGACATGAATACGTACTGGTGCGGGCCGCCCGAAACACAAACGGTCCACCCGACGCCCAAATTCGTGATTTCCCGAATGGCCTTCAGGTTGTTGTCGAGTACCTGGTAGCGGAAGTTAGAGCGGTCGGCGACCCAGACGTTCCCCTGTCCATCCACCTGCAGGGCGTGCGGAAGGTTGAATTCTCCCAGGGCGCTGCCTGTCTTTTCACTGCCTGCCTGCGCGAGGAAGCGTCCATCCTTGTCATACTTCACCACCCTGTTATTGCAGTAACCGTCGGAAATGAAGATGTTGCCCTGCGGATCCCAGCCCACATCCGTCGGCCTGCAGAAAGCATACTTCTGCGCCGGCTGATTAGGACCCGGAGGCGCGGGCAACACGCCCAGCACCGCCAGGGGTCTTCGGCCCAGTACCATCAGCACTCTGCCGTCGGGGCTGAACTTGGTCACCATGTTCGTGCCTTCGTCGACGGTCCAGATGTTATCGTCTTTGTCGACGCGCACCGAGTGGGCGAATTCGAAGCCCACGTAGCCAGCGCCGATTTCCTTCACAAATTTGCCCGTCTGGTCGAATTCAAACAGCCGGGTGCTGGCGCTGCGGTGATAGACGAAGACGTGGCCTTTGGAATTGGTGGCCACTGCCACCGACTCGCCCAGGTGCTCGCCCGGAGGGAGCCTCAGGAAATTCGGTACCGGCGAGAACTGGATCTCGGGCACGTTTTGGATGGTTGCCTTGCGCTGCGCAGGTGCTGGTGCAGCCGCCAGCATTGTCAAAGCGACCGACGCGGTCAAGATTCGTTTCATGGAAGCCTCCTCAGTCGGGAATCCGCCGAACAAAGACCCTGATTTAATTGAGCTTTTGGCCACGCAAGAGGCTTCATTCGTTATGCGGCTTAATTCTATCCCGAAACACTGCGGGATGAGGATGAGCCGTTTTTCTTCATCACGAGAGTTCAATCCCGCGCATCAGGCGTATGAAGCGCCGCGCACTGGATTGGGTGACAGTTTCCTTTTCGATGTGCGAACGCTACAGCTCCAGGTCCCACGTTTGGCCGAGCAGGTCGTACCCAAAAGTGCAGTGGCGCTCTTCACTTGCTAAGTGAAATCCGGCTTTCTCGTAGATGCGATGCGCTGCGTGAAGGATGTCCTGCGTCCACAGTGTGATTTTCCTGTAGCCGGCCTGGCGGGCAAAGCCGATGCATTCGTTCACCAGGCGACTGCCGATGCCAAGTCCGCGCACTTCGGGCTCGACGAGAAGGAGACGTAACCTCGAAACGCGTTCGGTTTCCCGAACCAGCATGACCGAGCCAACAGTGACGCCGTCTTTCTCGGCGATCCAGCACCGCTCTTTCTTCGGTTCGAAATTCTGAATGAATTTGGCGGCGATGGTCGCCACCAGTGCTTCGTAGCGCTCGTCCCAGCCGTATTCGCGGGCGTAAAGCACAGCGTTGCGGTGAATGATCCATCCCATATCGCCCGGCCGGTGCGGGCGCAGCAGCCAGGGCGTTTCGGGCTCGGAACGCGGGCTCAGCAGTCTCCGGATCGCAGCCGCGGCTGCAGCGAACTCGTTCTGCTCGGTTTCCGACAACTCCGACAGCATCCCGGCGACACCTTCGCTCGCCTTGCGGTCCAGTGCGTCGAAGACTTTCTTCCCTTTCGCCGTCAGCGACAAAAGCCTCTGCCGGTTGTCGGCTCCGGCCGGTTTGCGGACCAGAAGGCCTCGTCGGTTTAATCCATGAACGATCCGACTGAGATTCCCCGCATCGAGTGTCAGTTCCTCGCTTAATTCCCTGGCCGTAAAAGGTCGATTGCGGGCCAGTTCGAAAAGCACACGGGCCTCCGTGAGCGTCAGCGAACTCCCCAGGTAATCCTTCCTGAGAAGGCCCAGGCGTTTTGTGTAGAGGCGATTGAACTGGCGTATGGCTTCGACGCGGCTTTCAGGCGCGATCCGCATGGATGTATCTTACATCTATATAGTTGTGTATTACAACTTTATAAAAAGACCGGGGACCAGTGCTGATCTTTGGCAGAGTTAGGATGAACGAATGAATATCCGGCTGGCCGCCAGCGCTGATGCTGCCGGGATTGCGGAAATTTACCGGCCAATCGTTGTTTCCACGCCCACCTCGTTTGAATATGAGCCGCCGGACGATCGGGAAATAAGGCGGCGCGTCGAAGCAACTCTCGCCACGCTGCCGTGGCTGGTCTGTGAGTATCAGGGCGGTGTGGTCGGGTACGCATACGCCAGTCCGCACCGGGCGCGCCCTGCCTATCAATGGTCTGTGGACACATCGGTCTACATCCATTCCGCTTTTCATCGATGCGGAATTGGCCGTGGTTTGTACACGTCGTTATTCGAAATCCTGGTGGCTCAGGGTTATTTCAACGCTTACGCCGGCATTACTCTGCCGAACCCCGGCAGCGTAGGCCTCCACGAATCGGTTGGATTCAAGCCGATTGGGATTTACCGCAACGTGGGCCACAAGCTGGGAAACTGGCACGACGTGGGTTGGTGGCATCTGGCCCTGCGGCCACTGGTGGAAAGTCCACGCACGACGTTGAAACTGGATGAGGTTAGGAATGGTGCGTCATGGCAACGGATACTGACGGCGGGTCTCCCGCACATGCGCAGCAGGATTATTTCTTAACCTCCGCACGTCTCGGCTTCCGGTGCTGGACCGAAGAAGATCTTCCCCTGGCGCTGGAATTGTGGGGTGATGCAGATGTCACCGCACTGATTGGCGGACCGTTCCCGCCGGGTGTTGTGCGTGACCGGCTCACAAAAGAGATCGAACAGATACGGGAACACAGTATGCAATACTGGCTAGCTTTTCTGTTGGACGGCAGTCGGCATATCGGGTGTGCCGGCCTTCGGCCATATCGTGCGGAAGAACGAGTGTATGAGTTAGGCGTGCACCTTCACCGCGCTTTTTGGGGGAGAGGCCTGGGGAAAGAGGCGGCGATGGCTGTCATTGGTTATGGATTCGATGCGCTTCACGCAGAGGCCCTCTTTGCGGGTCACCACCCGGCGAATAACGCGTCGCGCCGATTGTTGTTGAAACTCGGCTTTACGTATACGCACGAGGAGCTGTATCCGCCTACGGGGATGATGCACCCGTCGTACCTGCTTCGCAAATAGCAACATCGTCCGCTCCCTCACGGTCGCGTTTCGGTAAAACCATTCGTTCCGAAACGCGACCGTGAGGGAGCGGACGATGGCCGTTTGTCAGCGAAGCGCTTTTTCCGCAGCCTCACGAACTGCGGGGTCCGGACTCTGGGCCGCTTTTGCAAGATGCGCTCGCGCTTCCGCGATTTTTCCGGCACGCGCCAGAATCTGCCCCAGCGCGAGGTGGGCGTCATAAGCCTCCGGGTTCAGCTGAATGGCCCGCCGGTATTCGTCAGCCGCACTATCGATGCGTCCCTGCGCCGACAGCACAGCGGCGAGGTCGCTGTGAACCTGGGCCAGATTCGGATTCAAACGGGCCGCCTCCCGCAGCTGGATCAGGGCGTTGTCCAGCGACCCGGTCATTGCCAGCAGCAACCCATAGCGATCGCGGGTGTCAGCGTTTGCCGGTTCACCGGCAATGGCCTTTTCGAAATGATAGCGAGCCTGCGAGTAGTCGCCGCCCCGGGCCAGCAGGTTGGCCAGATTCTGATGTGCGGCTGCGAGCTCGGGCTGAATCGAGATTGCGGCCCGGAAGGAGCGCTCGGCTCCCGCCCAGTCCTGTTTCCGGGCCAGCACTAACCCGAGCAGGTTCTGAGCGTCCGGCGTGTCCGGATTCACACCCAAAGCCCGCGTCAGGGTCTGCTGCGCTGCATCGAGTTTTCCTTGTTTGACGTACACATTTCCCAAATCCGTAAGTGCGACCGTATCGGCGGTACCCGACGCCGCGGCTTTCTCCAGCACATCCGCGGCGCGATCCAGGTTCCCGAAGCCAATCAGCGCAACCGCCAGCCCATCGGTCGCCGGACGGAAATCGGGGCCATGGTGCAGAGCCTCATCGTACCAGTGGATGGCTTCGCCGTGTTTGCCCGACTTTTCCAGGGCTTCCGCCAGTTCGTAGTAAAATTCGGGCCGAGAGGGTGGCTTCTTCTCGAGGTCCTGTTGCATGCGAAGGATGCCAGGCGCCCAGTCCGCCGAAGCCTGGACCTGCGCCACTTCGTTGTAGACCTGACGATCCGGATCTTTTGCACTTTCCGGAGGGTAGAACGGAATCACCTCGCCGCGATAAGTATCCTGACTCGTGAAGCTGGCTTCCTCAAACGGAGCCAGCAAATCGCGCGACGGCTTGTTTCTCTGAATGTAATGATCGGTCATGACGACATGCACTGCGTCGTCGCTCCGCCGTTTGGGCATGTGGCAGCCGATGCAGTCGGTCCTGGCGGGAGTTTCGGACGCGTGCGTATCGGCGTGGCAGCTCCTGCACACGGCGGCATACTGCCGGTGGGCCTCCGCGCCGCGCGGAATCTGGTGAGGATTGTGGCAGGTGGTGCAGGTCATCTGGCTCGAACGGAAACAGGCCGACATGCGCAGGCGATACCCGGCGTTTACGATCTCGAACCTGTCATCGTGTCCCGTACCCGGCGCGTAATCGAAATACCCGAAGTAGTCTCCCAGCCGTTCCCCTGGCTGGTAAGAGAACGGCGCATGATCGTAGCGCGGAAGCTTGCTGGCCATGCGGCTGGTCGTTTCGAGGTGACATTGCAGGCATGCCTCCAGCTGGCGATCGCGATCCAGCCGGGCCGGATTGACGATCAGTTGGCGAATCGTCTCTCGCGTGGCCTTGCCGGAACCCGCGGCCTCGATGTGGGCACGGCCCGGTCCGTGACAGCGCTGGCAATCGATACCTTCCGGAACTCGATCGCCGAACTTCGGATCCGCGAAATGGGAGGCCCGTGTCTGCGCCTCCGGCTGCGCCGACTGAGGGTAGGCGTTGTGGCAGGAGAAACACTCGTTGACGATGGTACGGCGAAAATCCGCCTGATTGGCACGGTCGTAGCCCGGGCTCATCGCCCAATAACCGCCCTTTTCCGAGTACCAGCTGACCGGCATTTCAACCAGGTTGCCTTCGGAGTTGCGGTACAGATACGTGCGGCTGTGGTTGCCGGAGCCGATCACATACTCGACCTGCTTCTCGACGACGTTCGTCTCCTTGCCTCCGAACCCGATCTGGTATCGCCGCTGAACCCACTTCCCGTCGCGTTCGAGCATGGTGTAGTAGCGGTCGGAGGCACGATTGTAGATGATGTTATGGACCGTATAATCCTCCACCCTATTCTCCGCGCTCGGGCGATAGAAGGATCGCCCCATTCCGGTAAGGCGATAAGTCTTGACAATGTCCTGATGGCAACCGCCGCAGGTAGCGGAATTGACGTAGTCCGATTCGACTGCGGTGCCCGCGGGCTTTCGGCTGGATGGACGGAAGCTGTAGAACCAGGCGCCACCGGCGAGCACCACCCCGCATGCCAGTGCCAGTAACAAACTCCGGTGGCTCATTGAAACTCCAGCAAGGCGGGAGTGTAACACACGACATGACGCTGTAACCGCCTTGACATGAGAATGCTTTTCCCCTAGACTCATTGGTTTCTGCTTCAGTGGTCGACCCGTCCGACCCACTGAGTGACGATCATCGTTCCCGTCAGCTTTTGCCCCGTCGCATTGCTTAACAGCGACATCATTGGAGGCAAAAATGAACGGCAATTCCGGCTCAAACACAAATCTGAACGCGCTTCGGCGTCTCGGCATTATATTTCTCGCAGTATTCTTCTGCCTCCCGTTATTCGCTCAGCAAACCGGAATCAGCGGACGAGTGAGCGACCCATCGAAGGCGACGATTACCAACGTCGTGGTGTCGGCAACCGGCGAGGACGGGACCAAGGTCACTACCACGACGAACATGGACGGTCTGTACCAATTCCCTGGCCTCCGGGCGGGAACCTACCGGCTTCGGTTCGAAGTGTCCGGCTTTGCGCCAGCGGAGCGGACCCTGAGCGTGCTGGTGGGCCAGATGGCCACCGTTGACCTGAGCCTGCAACTAGCGCAGACCGCGTCCACCGTGAACGTTGAAGCCGTAGCCAACGCGGTAGATACCTCCAACTCAAACGTTGCCGGCGATGTGAGTCCCACCGAAGTGTCGAAGATCCCGCTGAACGGGCGCAATTATTTGCAACTGGCGATGATGGTGCCGGGCATCACCAGCAACGACGTGCAGAACTCCCCTTTGGGCGCAACCGACAGCGGCAAAATGCAGATCAACGTCGATGGCCAGCAGGTAACGCAGAACTCCGCCGGCACCTCATTCGGTCAGCCGATCTTCAGCGACGACGCCATCGACCAGTACCAGATCGTCACCAACCGGTTCGATGCCACTATGGGACGGTCTTCGCGCCTGCAAGTGATCGTGCAGACCAAGTCCGGCACCAACGCCTTCCACGGAACCTTGTTCGGATATTTCCGCAACAGCGATTTCAACGCCTCCGACCCCGTGGCGCACAAGGTGCTTCCGTTCTCCGATCAGCAGTTCGGCGGCACGTTCGGTGGTCCCATTCTCAAAAACAAGCTGTTCTTCTTCTTCTCGTACGAAGGCGAGCGCCAGCCGCTCACGTCCGTCGATTCGCCCACCGACTATACCAACGCCTCCGGCCAGCAGATTACATTCAATTTCCCCAACTCGTATAACACGCGCGCGTACCTGCTGCATATGGACTACCAGATAAATGATAAGCAGCACCTTTCCGTGAGAGGTTCCGGTTCCACATGGGCCATTCCCTTCGACGGCGTGGCGGGAACGGTTTCGCCTCAGGGCGAGTATGCCGCCACCCGAACCTTCTATGCAGTGACGGGAACGTGGAGCTGGACCATTAAGCCCACCCTGGTGAACGAAGCCAAGGTTGGCTTCAACCACTACGACTGGGCGAATACTCCGTTGCTGCAGACGCAGGGATTTCAGGGTCTGGACGGTAACAGCTGGGGCGCGCCGTATAACTACCCGCAACAGCTGGCCCAGAATAACACCCAGTTTCGCGACGATTTGTTCTGGCTGAAGGGCGACCACAGCTTCAAGTTTGGAGGCGACTACCAGCACCTGCCGTATTCAGGCAACTTCGGGCAATACGTTCGCGGGGTGGTTACGGGATTTAACTCGGGCGCGGCCAGTGTGCCTCTCATTAACGTCTTTCCGGTCTGGAACGACCCGAGCACCTGGAATATCGCGCTTCTCAATCCTTACGTCACCACGTTCGTCCAGGGTTTCGGCAACTTCATCTACAGCGTTCCAACCAACAACATGGGTGCCTGGGCCCAGGACGACTGGAAAGTAACCAAAAAGCTCACTCTCAATTTAGGGCTTCGTTACGACAACGATCTGGGCATTTTCAATCCTGGTCTTCACCTGACCGGGGCGGGCGCTCCCGCCACGCCGCATTACAACCAAAATCTCCTGTTCCAGCCGCGTTTTGGCTTCACCTATGACCCGACTGGCTCGCGCAAGACGGTCATCCGCGGCGGAGCGGGCCTGTTCTACGCCGACATTCAGGCCAACCAAACCATCGACGGCGATATCTTCAATGGTCAGACCACGCTTTCGCCTTCACTTTCACCGACCGCGGCTAACCCGATCAACCTCCTCGCGTCTCCGAATCCGTTCGGCTATAGCTCGCAGCAGTTCCTCTCTGGCCAGGTTCCGGTCAGCATACAGAGCATCCAGCCTCTGGGTCCGAACGTACGTACGCCTTACTCGCTCCAGATGACTGGCGGCCTGGAACATCAATTTGCCAAAAACTGGACCGTCTCGGGTGATTTCGTGCATTTCCGCATCTATCACGACTGGGTCCGCGACGATGCTAATCTGTTCGAAAATGTGGCTACCGGCTATGCCCTCAACCCCGCCACCTCCGGCCGCCCGGACCCGACTTACTCCAATATCAAAAACTTCACTACGCCGAATGCCGGCGGATCGATCTACAACGCGCTGCAGATGGCAGTGAACCATCGCTTCTCGCAGAACTTTTCGGCCCAGGTGGCCTACACGCTCTCCCATCTGAAGGATTCAACGACCGGGCCGTTCTACTATCCGAACAACCCGTTTAACCTCGCCGCCGAGTGGGGTCCTTCGCCCGACAATCAGACCAGCACGCTGACCGTCGCGGGCACTTACCTGGTGAAGTGGGGCGTGAGCCTCAGTGGTCAGATCCACTACGGATCGGGCCAGAATTTCCAGGAGTTATCGAGCGTCACTCCCCTGGGGCTCTCCGGAGTCGTCGACAATCGCATGTTCCCCGCCACAACAACCGTGTACGTGCCGCCGTCGTGCGTGAGTGCTGCTCCGAATTTCACGGGGGAGAACATTCTGGCTCGCGATTGCCTGGTCGGGAATCCGATTGTGCGCGTAGACCTGCGGCTCTCGAAGACCTTCACGGTACACGATCATTTCCGCTTCATTCCGATGGTCGAGGCGTTCAACCTGTTCAACCATTCGAACTTCGGAAGCTATCAGACCACTGCCAACGTTGCCTCCTACGGTCAGCCGGCACAGGTGACGACGATCGGGGATCTCACGTACCAGGCTCGCATGCTGCAGTTTGCCGGCCGGTTTGAATTCTAGGCAAGAGGTATACCTGTAGCATGCGAAAGTTTCTGTTGCTGCTGGTGGCCGCCGCCTCATACGCGGCGCCAGCGGCGAAGAAGTCGCCGACGCCAGCCTGGCTGGAGTTTGTCGACCCCATCATCACTCCGGCCGAAAAGAAAGCCTGGCTCGCGCTCAGCCCGGCGGAGCGTCCAAAGTACGAAGAAGATTTTTGGTCCCGCAAAGCGATCACGGCGAAAGAGTACAGTGAGCGCATTGCATACATCGACGCGCAGTTCGGATCCACCAAACAGGGATCGGGTGCGAATACGGATCAGGGCCGGGTGTATCTTTCGCTCGGGGCGCCGAACAAGATTACCCGCATTCCTTCCTCCCGGATTTTTCAACCGCTGGAAATCTGGTATTACTCGGTCGTTCCGGGCGTTCTCAACACCGAAGTCCATCTGATGTTTTTCCAGAAGAACGGCACGGGCCTTCTTAAGTTGTATTCTCCGTCCGTGGACACGATCCGCGCGCTTCTGATTCCGCAGGCGTCCACGGTCAATATGTTCGGCCCAAACGACGATCTCAACGAAGAGGAGATACGCAACAGCGTCCAGGTGTCTCCGGCGGAAGACGAAATCGTCTCGGCTGCGGTAAACGTGGCGGCCGGCGTCCGATTCGAGGAAAACGCAACCATCATCGGAAAAGTCTCGTCGCCGGTTTATATGCTTGGAACGCCTATGCGAACCGAGGTCACGTCCAGACTGATCACGTCGCGTCCGAATCTGGAAGCCGTCCAGACGGTTTCCGCGTTCGGCGGGTCGCAGGTCGATCTGAGAATTGAATTCCCGGTTCAGCGTGAAATCGATATTGAAGTTCTTGAAGGCAACGTCACCGTTTATCAGAACCAGCTGCGCTTTAATTATCCGGAAGCGCAACCCGTAATCTACACACACCGCCTCGACCTGCTGCCTGGGTTGCACCGGGTCGTTTTCACAGTGGACGGAAAGCCGTCTCCCTACGCGCTTGAGGTTCCGCAGGCAGCGAAAATCGGCGAAATTCATCGTGGCAGTGTGGGCGGCGATGTGACCGGGCGCAATACGCCGTTTGAATTCGGCGGCCGGCAGGTGGAGTTGAATCCCGACGGCCGCTTCGCGATTGTGGCGCTGCCGCATCCGGGAAAAGTGACGTGGATGATTCGGCGGGGGGGGGAAGTGCTCTGGCGTTCCTTCTCGGAAGGACAGCAGATCGCGTCGGTCGAGTTGCCCTCCGGCGGAATTGAACCTGGCTCTTACAAAATGGAAGCGCTGATCGGCGAAAGCTCAATCAGTACCGATTTGGTGATTGGCAAAGAAGAAGGCAAGCCGTCGAACGCCAAAGTAGTTTCCTTTAATGCCAACCTGTCTCCTGCGCGGCGGTTCGCCTTCGTCGGCCATCAGTGGTTGCTGAGAAACAGGCTGGATGAAGCCCGCCGAAGTTTACAGGCATCCCTGGCGACAGCCGTAACGGACGAAGCGCGGATCGAACTGGCGCGCGCGGACGCTCTGGGCGGAAATCTCGACGCGGCGCGGGATCTGGTCGAGAGCGTGCTGAAAATCCAGCCGAATAATTTTGAAGCGCTGACAGTTTACGCATATATTGAGGCCGGATTCCAGGACTATCCGGTGGCGGCCCAGCTGTATCGCCGCGCACTGGCGGTACAGGACTCTCCGGCTGTGCGCGCTGCGCTGGCGAAGTTACCCGCGGAAACTAACGCAACGGAGCGTGTTCCATGAAGAAGAGTTTCCATTATCGAATTCTGACGCGCGGAACTATTCTGTGCGCGGCTGTTCTGGTGCTGCTCAACGCGCAAACTCCGGTCCGCGCCCCCGTGCACGTGGATGTAACGGTGAGCGAGGGCACGTCCATGGCGGTCTCCGTTTCGCCCGATGGCAGCACGCTTGCGAT
>Ga0181530_10004895_pt1 | contig 13959 bp, 12 predicted proteins | sample PEATcosm2014_Bin_42_FD_119769 | JGI IMG/M metagenome (GOLD analysis project Ga0181530, IMG submission 119769) | Peatland microbial communities from MTU Mesocosm Facility, Houghton, MI, USA - PEATcosm2014_Bin10_60_metaG | ecosystem: Environmental > Terrestrial > Soil > Wetlands > Peat | place... | reverse complement strand
TTTTGACCTTGCGGGCGATTTTCACGACGATATCCGCGGCAAGGTGATCCGGCTCTCGAATCCCGATCCGAGTGACGAATACCAGGATGCGGGACGGACATACATGGAAGGGTTCTCACGCGTGCAGCGGGGCACGGCCGGCGATATCACCGCCGGCATCCCGCTCGGCACCTGGAGCGACGCGATCGCAGAGAAGCTCATGGCGCAAAATGAAATTCTCTGGGACGACGCGGGCATCAGCGCGGCTGAGCGGGCGGGCCGGCGGCAGCAGTACGCCGACCGCTACCGTGCCCACATCGCGGCGGGCGATCCTTTCCATCCCTATGTTCCGTACCCGTATGTCGAATGGTATTCGGACAACGGGCGGGTGGTTCTGGAGCTGGACCCTTCGCAAATGGAAATCGTGGAAGGCGCTCCCGTGAGTGAAAAGAGCGCGAAGGAGCTGGTGGCGGACGAAAAGACGCGCATCGCGGCCATGGGATCTTTCCTGGCAACCCTGGTGAACGAGGCTTCCCGGGAGAACCGCGAGCAGGGCGGAGACGGCAAAGTCTTCGGCGCGCTTGTGGAGTGAGGATGCCGTCGGGGCGGTCCTGCCCCGACGGGTGGGCGGCCAGACCGGAACGGGAACCGGCTGGCAGGAACGGAAAGGTACCAACGTTATCGGATTATGTTGTGGGGCGAAGGGCACATCCAAACACAACCATTATGGAAACACCACAACCATTCAACCAGAAGCAGCGTGACGTGTTCGCGCGCATGCTTGTTCAGGCGAATGAACGTGCCCAGGCGGAGCTCGAATCGGACAATGATCTCGACCATCGGGTCGAAAGTGAAGTGCTGCCAAAGCTGGCGGAGGAGCGGAGCGCCACGGAGCTGATCGCCAAAGTGCGTAAGCTGCGCCGGGAAGTCGAAGACGCCGAGGGAGCCCTTGAGCGTCTCGGCTTCGATTGTACCGACGATTGGATCTCGCTCAAGTGGGACGCGCCCAAAACCTTGCGCCAGGCTCTCGATGCAGCCAAGCGCTCGGCCCGACAGGATCGGCAAAGGTCGCTCAAGAAGTTCGACCTCGGTGTTCTCGGCGTGTGGTCGGCGGAAACTGCCGACGATGCCCGGAAGATCGTTGAAGGACTTCTGTAAATAACTTTTTTGCGATTCATGCCCTTCGACCCCACAACGCCAGAACGTTCCGCCCGTGAGGAAATCGTTGGCAGTGGAAACGAATGAAGCGGCGGCCGGGGGCGGTCCGCGCGCAACGGCAAAGCAAGGGAGGTGGAGACAATGGTGCCGGAATTGGATGACGTGGTGTTGAATTACCGCGAGGCTGCAAAATTCCTTGGCGTGAGCGAACGCACGCTCGAACGGTATGTGCGGGAAGCGCGCATTCCGTACGTCCGATTTCCGCAGCGCGGCGAACGCCGGACGGTCGTCAGATTCCTGCGCTCACAGTTGCTACAATGGCTCAGGCAACGGACCGTGCGTGCGGCACGGTCGGTCCGGCACTCCTCTATTGAAGGCGCAGCATGAGTCGTGGCGTATATTTCCGGAATGGCATCGCCTACATCCGGTTCAAGGGCCAGAACGGCAAAATCATGCGCGAGAGCACCGAACAGCGCAGCCAGAAGTTTGCGCTGGAACTTCTCGCAAAACGCAAGACCGAAGTCGCCGAGGGCCGGCACTTCCCGACACGCCAGTTTGACCGGGTCATGTTCGACGAACTCCTTGACGACTGGTGGGAGAAGCACGGGAAACAGACCCGCAGCCGCTTCAACTACCACCTTCCCAGGGTCCGGGAGCGGTTCGGCGGCAAGCGGGCGCGGGACATCCAGCCGGATCACGTCGAGGCTTTCCTGGGGGATCTGGAAAAAGAGCAGCTCGCGGCCTCGACGATCAATAAATACCGCACGATCCTCTGCAGCACGTTCAATTTTGCCATACGGCGCGAGAAGTTTGACCATAATCCCGTGAGGGTTGTCCCGCAAAGGCGAGAACCTCCGGGCCGTGACCGGTTCCTGCCGCCCGAGGACTTCCGGAAGCTCATCGATGAGTGCCGCGCCGAGCCCGAGCTGTACGCGTTCGTCTGGCTGGCCGCCACGACCGGCGCGCGCAAGGGTGAACTCCTGCCGCGCAAGTGGACGGAGATCGAGATGGAAGGCTCGGCGCCGCACGTGTACGTCCCGCGATCCAAGAACGGGCGGCCGAAGAGATTGTGGCTTGCCGAGGAGGTCATCCGCGCCCTCAGAAACCTGCCGAGCTACCGGTCCGACGAGTATGTGTTTCCGGCCGACCGGGCAAACGTCCGTTTCAAAGGAGCGCAGGAGCACGCCTGGGACATGCGCAAACCCTTCCAGGCCGCCTGCGACCGTGCCGGCATAACAGATCTCAGGATCCATGACCTGCGCCACATGGCGACGACCATCCTGTTCCTGAAGGGCATCCCGGAGGCGATCATCCGCAAGCTCACCGGGCACCGGAGCCGCGAACTGGAGCGCTACGAGCACCTGTCGCCGGTCCTGAAGGCGCAGACGGTCGAGCTCATCGCGAAAGTGCTCACTGACCCAGCTACTGGCACAGTGGGTTCCGATGGCAAAAAGGAAAGTCCGGAAGTGATTGAAAGGAGTGGCGGGGACGACGGGGCTCGAACCCGCGACCTCCGACGTGACAGGCCGGCGTTCTAACCAACTGAACTACGTCCCCGCAATGACGTGAACTCTTCCATACTAGCATGCCCGTCACGCGCTTGCATGCTCAGGCTCGCCGCGCGCATCGGCGTAACCGCGACCGAGCCGCGACCGTCAGGGAGCGGTTTCCCTCGGCAAGTCACCGCCGAACCCCCCGCCGCTCGCCCGCCAACTGCCGCACCAGCGCTTTCAGTTCGGACACGCGCTGCGCCAGTTCCTCCATCGCCTGCCCTTCCGGGTCCGGCAGCCTGCCATGCTCCAGCACGCCATTCTCGCCGCGCGTGCGCACCACGCGCCCCGGAACGCCCACCACCGTGCAGTTATCCGGCACGGGCCGCACCACCACCGACCCCGCGCCGACCTTCACGTGATCGCCGATGCGAATCCCGCCCAGCACCTTGGCGCCCGTGCCCACCACCACGTGATTGCCGAGCGTGGGATGCCGCTTGCCTTTCTCATTGCCCGTGCCGCCCAGCGTCACGCCCTGGTACAGCAGCACGTCGTCGCCGATCTCGGTGGTCTCGCCGATCACCACGCCCATGCCGTGATCGATGAAGAACCGCCGCCCGATGCGCGCCCCGGGATGAATCTCGATCCCCGTAAAAAAGCGGCTGCATTGCGAGATCGCGCGCGGCAGCAACGGAATCCGCGCGCGGTACAGTTTGTGCGCTAGCCGATGCGCCAGGATCGCGCGAAATCCCGGGTAACACAACAGGATCTCGATCACGCTTTTGGCGGCGGGATCCTCGCGGAAAATCGTGTCGATCTGTTCTTTGATCGCCCGGAGCATGTGTCACTCGTATCGTAGCGCCTCGGTCGGGTCGACGCGCGTGGCGCGGCGCGCCGGCAGAAAGCTGGCCAGCGCTGCGATGGCCGCGAACAGCAGCGCGCTGGCGGCGAAGCTGGCCGGATCGGCGGCGCTCACCTGAAACAGCAGCCCGGACATCAGCCGCGTGAGCGCCAGCGCCGCTAAGGTTCCGATCGCCAGGCCGGCCAGTGCCAGGGCCAGCCCTTGCCCCACGATCATGCGCAGCATGTCGCCCGTGGTGGCGCCCAGCGCCATGCGGATGCCCATCTCCTGCGTGCGCTCGGCGACCGAATAAGCGATGGCGCCGTAAAGCCCCACTGCGGCCAGCACCAGCGCGGCCGTCGAGAATATGCCTAACAGAAACACGCTGAAGCGTTGCTGCGCCGTGGATGTGGCCAGCACTTCTTCCATGGTTTTCAGCGCCGTCACTGGCTGGTCCCGATCCACCGCCGCCACCGCCGCGCGCGCGGCCGCTGCCCAATTGTGCGGATCGCCCGCCGTACGCAGAATTAGATTCATCGAGGCCCATGGACGCTGCGCAAATGGCAAGTAAACTTCCGCCTCCGGCGCGGCCGCCAGGCTGAGGTTCTTCACATCCGCCGCCACTCCCACCACTTCCGTCGGCCTGACCATTCGGCCCATCAGCAGGTGCTTACCGATGGGATTCTCGTGCGGCCAGAAGCGGCGCACCAGCGTTTCGTTGACCATCGCCACCAGCGGCGCTTCAGCCTTGTCGCCCTCGGTGAACTCCCTGCCTTGCCGCAGGGCGACGCGCAGCGTCCGGAAGTAGGCCGGACTCACCATCTGGATCGCCATCAGCGGCCGCGCAGCCAGCGGAACCTCGGCCTGCCCCTCTACCAGCACCGGCGAGAATCGCACCGGCCGCACGGGCAGCGCCGAGCACACCGCCGCGGATCGCACGCCGGGCATGGCCGCGGCCCGCTTCACCGCCTGGTCGTAAAACGCGGCCATCTGCGGCCCTTGCGGATAGCGCGCGGGCGGCAGCGCGATCTTCATGGTCAGGACGTTGCGCGCGTCGAAACCGCCGTCCACATTGCGCAGCCGCACGAAACTGCGAATGAGCAGGCCTGCACCCACCAGCAGAACCATGGAGAGCGCCACTTGCGCCACCACCAGCGCGTTGCGCAAACGGTTGCGGCGCCGGCTGCCGGCCGATCCGCGCCCCTCGGCGCGCAACACCGGGTTCAGGTCCTGACCCGAAAGCTGCAGCGCCGGAAGCAGTCCGAACAGCACTCCCGTAACCAGCGAGAGCGCGGCCGCGAACGTCATCACGCGCCAGTCGATGCCGATCTCCTCCACGCGCGGCAGGTTTCCCTGGCCCATCCCGGCCAGCGCCTGCGTGCCCCACGCGCTCAGCGCAATTCCGAGCGCGCCACCCGCCATCGCGAGCAGCACGCTTTCCGCCAGCAACTGCCCGATCAGCGCCGCCCGCCCGGCGCCCAAGGCCGCGCGAATAGCGATCTCCTTCCGCCGCGCCAGCGCCCGCGAAAGCAGCAGCGCCGCCACGTTGGCGCATGCGATCAGCAGCAGCAAGCCCACCGCGCCGCACAGAATAAGCACTCCCGTCCGCACGTTCGAGACGGTCTGCTCCTGCAAATCCCGCGCGTGAATGGTCTCGGCCGGATCGGCGTCGGGCATGCGCGGATTCTCCCGCTTGTACTGCCGGTCGAGGATATCCATCTCCGCGTCCGCTTGCCCCGCGCTGACGCCCGGCGCCAGGCGCGCCACGGCGCTCAGGAATCCCACGCCCGCTTGAATCTGCGCAGGCGTGGTGATGTTCAAATCGAAGACCCTGGGCGCCCACAAATCCACACCCGTACCCAGCGGCGCGAACTCAAAGCCGCGCGGCAGGACGCCGATGATCGTGTACGGCGTCGCATCCAGCGTGATGTTCTGTCCGGCGATATCCGCGCGCGCCGCGAATGCCCGAGTCCACAGCGCGTGGCTGATCAGGCACACGGCCTTGCCGCCGGGCCGGTCCTCCTCCGGCAGAAACCCGCGGCCAATCGCCGGGCGCACGCCCAGCACATCGAAGAAGTTCCACGAAACGCGCGCCGCCGAAAGTTGCTCCGGATCGCCTAGTCCGGTCAGGTTAAAGTTCTCGTTGGTGAAGGCCGCGAATGCGGAAAACGCGCGGCTCTTTTCGATCAGAAACGTCGCGTGCGGGAACGAGAACGGCCTGCTTTCACCCCCCGCGCCGGCCTTCGCCTCATAGACCAGCACCAGCCGCTCGGGATGCGCATACGGCAAAGGCCGCAGCAGCAGCGCGTTGGCCACGCTGAAAATGGCCGTGTTCGCCCCGATGCCCAGCGCCAGCGTAACGATAGCCACCAAAGCGAAGCCGGGACTCTTCCGGAGCATCCGCCCGGCGTAGCGAATGTTTCGCATCATCCCCATCCTCACACAACAGGAACCACGGAGATTGGACCAGGGTGCTTAACCGTTTTGGGGAAACGGCTCCCTTACGGTCGCGGCTCAGCTGGGCCTCCGGCGGGGCCGGATGGAACGGAGTGAGACCGCCCACAGAAAGCTACCGAGGGGCGGTCTCAGAGTAGTAATACTCGCGAAATCAACGCGACTGTTACCGAGCCGCGACCGTCAGGGAGCGGTTTCCGGCAGTCAGGAATCTCCAATACGGTTAAGCACCAGCCGACCGCGCTTGGCGAATCAGGTCGGCCATCTGGCCATGCGATTGCACGTGCGAGTGCCAGGTATTGAAATCATGTGCGCTTACTCTTGGATTGCAGCCGGTATCTTAACCTGTTCTGTTTGCTTCGGCCAGTCGATTTCAATCGGCGGCATCGGAGGCGGCATGGCTACCAATGATTTGAACGGCCAATGGGTCACGAGTGTGTCAACGCGCTACATTGTCGGCCCCGAATTGAACATCGGTCTGCCGCTTGGATTCAGGTTCGAAGTCGACGCGCTGTATCGGCACGAAAATTATCAGGCACTTGGCGGCAGTATGCAGTACCCGAGGACTTCTTGGGAGTTTCCGCTCCTGCTCAAGAAGAGTCTCCCGTTTCCCGTGGTCAAGCCGTTTGTGGAAGCGGGCTACGCGCCGCGCACAATGCGAGGAGTGGACATCTACCCGAGCGTCAGCCACGGGCTTGTGATCGGCGGCGGGGTCGAGTTCGGAATCGGCCGCCTGCGTCTGTCGCCGGCGGTCCGCTACACGTATTGGAACAACGCCCCAACCCTGTTGGTCTTTTTTGATGGTCCAACGATTAGTTTGACGCAAAACCAGGCGGACATACTGCTTGGCATCTCTTGGAAACTTCGATAGGCCGGCCGCGCGGGCACCTGCGCCTATTCGTACCGCAAAGCCGTAACCGGGTCGATGCGCGAGGCCCTCCAGGCCGGCACCAGAGCCGCCAGCGCAGCCACTGCGGCAAGCGCGACCGCCGCGCTCGCGTAAATGGGAAGGTCCGCCGCCTGGATGCCGAACAACTGCGATTCCACATAGCGGCTCAGCACAAACGCCGCGCTCAAGCCGATCGCCAATCCCGCCGCTACCATGCGCCCGGCATCCAGCAGCACCATCCGCAGCACGGCGGCGGGCAATGCCCCCAGCGCCATGCGAACGCCAATCTCGGCGGTACGCCGCGCTACCGCAAAGGCGATCACGCCATAAATTCCGATGGCCGCGAGCAGCGTCGCCAATATGCCAAACGCACTCGATAAAACAGCCACCAACCTTTCCGTGTAAAGCGCCTCGCGAATCCGCACTTCAACCGGCTGGATCTCCGGAACCGGCAAGCCTGCGTCGGCCTCCCGCACCGCCCGCCGGATAGCCGCCGCCAGGCCGGTTTCGTTCTCCGTTGTGCGGACATAGAAAACCATGCGCGCCGGCTCCGGACGTTGCGTATAAGGGAAATAGATCGTTTGGTACGCCGGACGCCGCACGTTGTTGCGGACGTCCGCCGCGACGCCTACGATCTCCCTGTTCAGCGGTGCCTTGGGACCGCCAATCCCCAAATGCCGGCCAAGGGGGTTCTGGTTGGGGAAATAGCGCTTGACGAACGCCTCATCGACTATCACTGCCTCCACGGCCGCATCGCGATCGCTGAACTCGCGGCCGGCGCGTAACGGGATCCCCAAGGCACGCAAATAGCCCGGGCTGATCGCTATAATCGACGAACTAGCGAAGCTTTTCTCGCCCGCCGGGTCGCCTTCCACCCGAATGGACATGCCCCAGCCCGCGCCGGCGTATGGTCCGCCGTCGCTCGCGGCCACACCTCTTGTGCCGGGCAGCGCGGCGAGGCGCTCCAGCAGATCGTGATAAAAAGCGTTGGCCGCCGCTGTCCCGTTGCGGATGAGCGTGGCATCCACGGAGAACATCCACAGGCGTTCGGCGCGAAAGCCGCGATTGGCGTTCACCAGGTTCGCAGCGCTGGCGCTGAAAAGTCCCGCGCCCACCACCAGCAGAAGAGAGAGCGCCACCTGCACCGTGACCAGCACGCGACGCAGCCTCCCGGAACTCCCGCCCGTGAGCACGTTGGAGGCCTGGTCTTTGAGCGTTGTGGCGACATTGGGCCGGGTCGCTTGCAGTGCTGGGACCAGAGCGAACAACAGCGCGCACACCACCGATAGCGCCAATGTGTAGATGAGCACCCGCAGGTCGAGCGATCCGGAGACCCAGCCGCCGGCGGCATCGCGCGGCAGAATACGCAGCAGCCCCGCCGTGCTCCAATGCTCCACCAGCAGCCCGGCTGCCGCGCCCGCGATGGCCAACAGCAGGCCCTCCAGCAACAACTGTTTCACCAGCAACCAGCGCTTTGCCCCCAACGCCAGCCGGATGGCGATCTCCCGCTGCCGGCCCGCCCCGCGCGCCACCAGCAGGCCGGCGACATTCGCGCAGGCGATCAGCAGGACCAGCCCAACCATGATCATCAGCACCCTCAGCGGCTTTTCCCACTTTTCGCGAAGTTCGGTAATGCCGTGCGCGGCGGGACGAAGTTCGAGACGGTTCTGGAGCAGGGCCTCCTGGTCCTTCCGATCGCGCGCGCCGCCCTGCCGTACATCGGCTTCGAGGATCGCATGAAATGCCACGTCCATCGCCGCCTGCGCCCTGGCAAGGCTTTCGCCTGGTTTGATCCGGGCGAAGAAGTTGAGCCAGCTATGGGTGCGGTCTTCGAGCACATCCTCGGTCGGGGTAATTGCTCGCTGCATGGCCATCGGCACGTAGACGTCGGGCGAATCGCCCTGCACCAGGCCATTAAAACTGGCGCTCGAAACCCCAATCACCACGAACGGATGTCCGTTGATCCCAACCGTTTGGTTTACGACACCGGGATTTGAGCCGAGATGGCTCGTCCAGAAACTGTGGCTGAGGACCGCGACGGGATGCGCGCCGGGCGCGCCGTCGTCGTCCGGTGCGATCGTGCGGCCAAGTATCGCAGGGACCCCCAGCGTGGTGAAGTAATTGCCAGTTGTTATTTCCGCTTCAGCCGCCTGTGTGCTCCCCTGCCAGGTGATGCGCACCGGCGCTATGGCGCGAGCCACAATGCCGGTAAACGCGGGCACGCGATCCCGCAGATCCCGGTACAACGGATACGGAAAAACGGACTCGGAGTTGCTTGACGAGCTCGACGAGTTTTCGCCGGGCCCCGAGTAGTTGCCGTGCAGCGCAACCAGCCGTTCCGGGTCCGCCACCGGCAGCGAACGGAGCACCACCTGGTCCAGCAGAGAGAAGATGGCGGTATTCGCGCCAATTCCAAGAGCCAGCGATAACACGGCGGCCGTGGTGAAAACGGGACTGCGTCGCAACGCGCGCACCCCGTGCAGGAGGTCCACCCACATGTCTAAATGCTATCTAACCGCGAATTCCTTCGCTACGGGAGTGGGGCACGCTCCTCCGCGTGCTTAGCCGTTTTGGAGAGACTTCGCAAGGCCTACCGAGCCGCGACCATCAGGGAGCGGTTGCCATGCGATCTGAGCCGACGGATCGTATCACCCTTGGTTTTATTTGTCCTCATCTGCGTTTATCTGCGTTCATCTGCGGCCAGATATGCTTTTCCTGGGCCCAACCCGAACGTCAAAACCCGATATTGGCCGCAGATGAACGCAGATAAACGCAGATAAGAACGAGCCAAACGGAAGTTGGCCCAAGGCTGACGATGGTTTACAGAGCGCGCCCCCTAGACAGTCGGCCCGTGACCGGTCTCTCCCTGTCCCCACTTTTGTGTCGCACACACGTGTCCATCTGTGGTTCCATGCTTTTGCTCGCTATCCGGTACAATCATAGATCCCATGCCCAACGATCCCGCGGCCATTGAAGTCCGCGACCTGGTGAAGCGCTACGCGAAGGCCACCTTCAACGCCGTCGATGGCGTCACCTTCAGCGTCCGCCGCGGCGAGATCTTCGGCCTCCTCGGACCCAACGGCGCCGGCAAAACCACCACCATCGGCGTGCTCACCACTACCGTGCTGCCCACCTCCGGCTCGGCCGCCATCATGGGCATCGACGTGGCCCGCGACCCCATCGGCATCAAGCAGTGCATCGCCGTCGTCCCCCAGCAAAGCAACCTCGACCGCAGCCTCCGCGTGCGCGAAATCCTCACCTTTCACGCCGCCTATCACGGCGTCCCCTACCGCGAACGCGAGCGGCGCGCCGACGCGCTCCTCGATGAACTCGGCCTGGGCGACCGCAAAAACGACCGCGTGGCGCGCTACTCCGGCGGCATGTCGCAGCGCCTTATGGTTGCGCGCGCGCTGATGCACACCCCCGACGTGCTCTTCCTCGATGAGCCGACCAACAATCTCGACCCGCAGTCCCGCCTGTTCCTCTGGGACCGCATTCGCGCGCTCAACGCCCAGGGCCTCACCATCCTGCTCACCACCCACGATATGAGCGAGGCCGACCAGCTTTGCGGCCGCATCGCCATCATGGACAAAGGCCGCATTTTGGTCAACGACACCTCCGCGGAGCTGAAGAAGCTGATCCCCGGCGGCAACGCCATCGAGTTGCGCGTAAGCTTGCCCGCGCCCGATGCCGGCACGCGCGTGCTCGAATCGCTGCGGGGCCTCGCAGGTGTCGGCAAAGTCGACGAGTTGGACGCCGGCGCCGGGCCCGAGCCCGATCAAGAGATGGGCGAGATCGGCATGGTCGCCTACCGGCTCTATGCCGAAAAGGCCCCCGCGCTGGTCGGCCCCGCCACCGAGGCCGTGCTGCGGGCCGGAGCGCAAGTCCGCGATCTCCACGTGAAGCAACCCAGCCTGGAAGACGTTTTCATCTATCTGACCGGGAGACACCTGCGCTAATACTCTTACTGTCCGCTGCCGGCTTAGCCGGTGAGCACCGCAATGGAGGGCGGGCTTGAGCCCGCGCGGGGCTTGAGCCCCGCTCTTCGGCGAGCGAAACTCGCCGTGCTGCCGCCTTCAGCCGGCAGTCTTCCGCCCCACCGGGGCGCCAAAACATCATAATGAAACTTCGCGACAATGTACCAATGCCCCCCGCACGCCACACCAATCGTCTCTGGCTCGCCGCCAACGCTTTCGGCGCAACCCTGCGCCGCGATCTCGTGGTCACGCGCCGCGAGCTCCCCCAGTTCCTCATCCAGGCCCTCATCCAGCCCATGTTCTTCCTCCTGATCTTCTGCAAGATCCTGCCCAGCATCGGGCTCGCCGCCGGAAACTTCGCGGCATTGCTCCTGCCCGGCATCGTGGGACTCACCGAGCTCATGGCCGCCATTCAAGGCATCACGCTGCCGCTGGTGCTCGACCTCGGATTCGCGCGCGAAATCGACGACCGCCTGCTCGCGCCCATGCCCGTCTGGATGGTGGCCGCCGAGAAGGTGCTGTTTGCCGCCCTGCGCGGCATCGTGGCGGGCAGCGTGATTTTTCCCGCCGCCTGGTGGGTCCTGGGCAGCCGCTATGCCGTGCGCGGCGACCGCATCGGCGTGCTCATCGGCATGATCGTGCTGGCCGCTTTTGCCGGATCGGCCATCGGCCTGGTCATTGGCACCATCGTAAAGCCGGAGCAAATCGGCGTGATGTTTTCTCTGATTCTGACGCCGCTGCTGTTCACCGGCTGCACTTATTACCCGTGGAGCGCGCTGAGCACCATCCGCTGGTTCCAAATCATTACGCTATTCAATCCGCTGACTTATGCCGCCGAAGGTCTGCGCTACGCCATGGTGCCGCCGATTCACGGCCATGCCATGCCCACTTTGCCGATGCCGTGGGTGCTGTTGGCGCTGGCCGCCACGCTGGTGCTGTGCTTCGCGTTCGGCGCCCGCACCTTCCGCTCACGCGTCGTCAGCTAACTTTTTTCTTTTGCACTGTGGGGCAGGCTCGCAGCCTGCGGCGGCCTCTCAGGCCGCCAACCGATGGAGCGCATCCCCAGACCGCGAGCACACGCCCCAGAACGCCATTCCTGGTGGACTTGTCCGAGACGACTACACAGATAAGTGAATGCAAGGCGACCTCCTTCGTCACCGGGCACTGTTGTACTCTGGTTGCTTCGGGGCCAAATGTGACGGAGCGCGCCCCATCCGAAGATACGCTCCCAAATTGCAACGCGCGGTTTTTCGGGCGGAATTTGTGAAGGACTTCCATAAAGGTCTGAAAATTGGACAGCAGCAACTCGGTCGATCAGCCGCCTTCGGTGTCGATTTCCTGGCGATCGAACACCAATGGGGCAAGGCAGATTTCGAGTACAGTATTCATGCCTTCCCTAGCCAATTCGGCCTGTCTGGCTTGCAGACAACCGATCTCCTCGCCCTCTTGGGATTCCAGTTGCGCAACTGCGCGTTCAGAAACGGCCGGCCGTGCTATTCAGTCGAGGTCATACCTGGGTTGGACCTATCAAGGTTTCCGAATGCATTCGACGCGGCGTACGGAGCCCTGAGCGAAGCTGAGCGGCATCTGAACAGTTGCGGATTTCAGCTCCCGCAACCGGAGGGGTGGGGATACTTCACTGGTCGGACGGGGCGGCGGGATGCGTCACGGGGAGTTTTGGGGGATGGGCACTCCGCTGCCCATATCGAAGAACGCAACCGCAGTGAAGACGAGGCATTCCGGTTCATTTTCGGTTGGACCGTTGTTGGTCCTAGAGAGAAGGGGTGGGTTACCCACTATCGCGCCAAGAACCAGCCTGTGTCGGCTGAAGTCATGCAAGTTCTCGAGTTCCTCGGTCTCCGTAGCTTCAACCAATGCCAGTTCTTCGACTTTGAGGAGTGCTGGTGGTCCAGCTTTAAGTATGTGGAAGATGACCACCGGCCATTCAACAGGAGCATTGAGCACGCGACAGGCGCGTTTCAGGGTCTTGCAGCAAACTTCTCACCGGGGGTAGCCAAACTCCTGGAAGCACATGCCCAGATGGAGCCCTACGGACTGAACCTTCTCCCCATTTCCGATGTCGGGACGCGAACGACAGAGGATTTGCACAAACATATAGACCGCACAAGAGGTGCCGACCGACGGGCACAAGCGGGTGGACTGCCTGATCGTTTCGATGTAGCGATCTCATTTGCTGGCACCGAACGGCAGCACGCTGAGGCGCTAGCGAAGGCTCTGCGCGAAGCGGGATACGACGTGTTCTATGATGACTTCTACCCTGCTCAGCCTGTGGGGCAAGAACCTGTACGAGTTCTTTCACGAAATCTACAGCAAACGCTCCCGTTACTGCGTCATCTTTGTTTCAAAGGAATACGGTGAGCGCGTCTGGACAAATCATGAGAGGCAGAGCGCTCAGGAACGGATGCTTAGAGAAAAAGGTTCCGAATACGTCCTGCCAGTTAAGGTTGACAATACTGAGTTGCCGGGCTTAATGATTACGACTGGCTATCTGACACTCGGAATGGGGGTCGACAAGATCTCGGCCCTGTTGATTGAAAAGCTACGGCACGTATGAGAGGATGTGACCGCACCCGGACAGGGCACCGGGTCGTATTGTCCAAGTGGCCGTGTAAACGCGCCACTCGGACAAGTGAAGCTACCCTGTCGCGCCCACGTCCCCTTCGGGGAAGCAGCTGGCTTGGCCGTCCTCCGCTTCTTCTGGCACAATCTCACCGCCAAAGTCTTCGACAAACCCGCGAAAGACGGCCTCGAACTTGGTCTTTGGCATAATGAAGTCGCGGTAGAGTTTCAAACACGTTGGAATGGAACACTGGCCGTCAACTCGCGCGCAACTCTTGAGGCACATGCTGACGGCGGACCTTGATTTTGCTTTCCTCCTTGCGGGCCTGTGCAAGATTGTAACTCGCCTGCATGCGTACCCACATCTCTGCGGTGCTGCCGAACGCCTTCGCGAGCCGAATAGCCATTTCGGCACTAATGCCGGACTTGCCGTTAACGACCTTCGTAAGGGTCTGCCGGCTGACGCCGAGAACCTTCGCGCCTGCCGTCACGGACAGGCCCAGAGGCTCAAGGCAGGCGCTTTTTACAATGCGTCCGGGATGGGCGGGGTTTTTCAGGGGCATGGCGATTTCTCCTTTCCTAGTGGTAGTC
>Ga0181530_10004889_pt1 | contig 13967 bp, 23 predicted proteins | sample PEATcosm2014_Bin_42_FD_119769 | JGI IMG/M metagenome (GOLD analysis project Ga0181530, IMG submission 119769) | Peatland microbial communities from MTU Mesocosm Facility, Houghton, MI, USA - PEATcosm2014_Bin10_60_metaG | ecosystem: Environmental > Terrestrial > Soil > Wetlands > Peat | place... | reverse complement strand
TCAACGCCGCCGGGAAACCGCTGAGGATACTCCGCGAGACTTTAACGGTCGGTTCCACCTCGACATGGACAACCCGCCCCTGCCTCGCCAGGACGGCAAGACAGACAAGGGATCGCCTGCCACCGCCGGATCCGGCGGTGGCAGGCGAATAGAACCGCCGATATGCGTTGACGGCCCCATCAGGCTTCTATGTCGCACGAGCCTCCAGATCAGGGTGTTCTGTACTGGAGGTGTCAGCGCTGAGGCACATCTGCCTGGTCGCGCCTCTGTTATGCGATCCGCAGGGCTACTCCACCAGAGATTGCTGTCGCCCAGTCACGGGTCAGCTCGCCAGACAGATCCAGCGAGACCTTGCGGCGGTGACCGTGACTGTCGCTTTTCCAGCGTCTCAGCTGCGGCCCGGGGTCTTGCGGCCCGCATCTGCCGCGCGCAGCGTCGGCAGGGCCCTAGCTTAGCTAGGACTGCGCGGTTGACAACATGATGCTCTACTAATGCGGCCGCATCTGGTGTTTCATGGGGAGCGTTGCCCGCGCGCCCGGGGGTGAAGAGTGCGGACGCCACATTCGGAGTGCTGCGGATCGTCGTGTTCCTCGACGTGGCCGGCAGTAGATGGGATCGCTCGGCCCGGCATAACGGCGCCGGCTTCGAAGGGAAGCACGGACCGGGTTGGGTGCAGATCTGCTGTCCCGTCATGGTTCTCGCTATGATCGGTCGATGGTTAGGAAGACCATGACGGCGTGAAGCTTGAGCGCGCCGGCGGTGCTGCCTTCGTGCTGGGCGTGAGTGCGCTGGAGCTGTCTTCGCTGATCGCCTCCGTGCGCATCGCCGCGGACGTGCTCGAGGCAGACGAACGGACCCCGCCCGAGGCGGCCGCCAGGCTCCGAGCGCTTCTCGGCGACTACGAGCGTGCGGCCGCCCGCCTCGACCGGCCAGATCAGCGGCCGGGGGACCGGCCTGGGGGCTCGCTGGGCCCGGCGCCGGCTTAGGCCGGGGCCGCGGCCTGTTTGCTGATGTAGGCCGTGATCTGGTTCACTTCGTCGTTGAACCGGTCGTAGTCGTACTGGCTGGCGTTCAGGTAAGTGCTCCAGCCCATCGTGTGCTTAGCCATCAGTGCGGCTTCGTTGATCTCTTCGTCGGTGGCGCCGAACAGCCGCGCGGCTTCGGTGTGGAAGTAGACGCAGTAGCGGCAGCGCGTCGCGCCCGACACGGCGATCCCGATCAGCTCCTTGTACTTGTTCGGGATGGCCGTCTGATCGCTGAGCTCGATGCTCTTAAAGCTCTCCCATTCGCTGTCCAGCAGGGGGCCGGGCAGGCTCTCAAAGAACCCCGGTACGAGCCCCAGCATCTCGCGGATTTCGGTCTTGGTGTCCGCAGCCATAGGACACACCTCCTTCTCGTGCTCCCTGTGAGGTCGGCTTCGTGCGTGCCCAGCGAGCCCGGAGTCTGCGTACAGTATCTCCCGGGTATGAAGAATCGATGTCGGGTCGATGGAGATTGTGTGAAGAAATCGCCCGATCGCCGGCTCCCGGCTGAGCCTCCGAGCCAGACCACCCATCTTCAAGTCCGCTCGATGACAGGACAACGATCCGGGCATCCCGTCGCCGTGAAGTCTGCTCAGTTGCGACGACGAGCTGGCGAGCGGCCACCCCGACCGTCGGTCGCAGTATCGCGATCGCGGCCTGACTGCTCACGGAGCGTGGTTGTGCGTCATTTGGTACCAGCGCGCAAAGCCGCCGTTCTGGTCGGTGGTCCCAGTGCGCTGAGTGACCGCGCTGATGGCCCGAATGGTCATTCGGCGCCTGGAGCGGTGGTGGTCTTCGACGAGGCGACCCTCGTGTCGGTGACGCTCACCTGACCGCGGTCGCTGCCGGCGACCTGAACGTCGCCTTCGTCGCGGTACGCCACGCTCATCCTTCGACGAGTTGCTGGCCGCCGTCGATGTCGAAGGTCGCGCCGGTGATCGCGGTATTCATCATGAGGTGGACGGCCAGTGCGGCGATGTCGGCCGGGCCGACGACGCGGCCGATCGGCAGCGTGGCACGGAGTTGCTCGCGGCGCTCGTCGATCTCATCGCCGAGCAGTGAGGCCGACAACGGCGTGCCGCGATCAGGTTGACCCGGACGGGCGCGACCTCGAGCGCGAGGGTCTTGGTCATGACGGGAAGCGCGGCCGTGAGCGCCGCGATGTGCGAGAGGCCCGCTGCCGCGCGGCGGCCACCCACGCCGCCCATGAACAGAAGGGTGCCTGCCAGGCGGACCTTGCTCGCGGCGTCCCGGGCGACCTGCAGCGGCAGCAGGCAGGAGATGGGCGTCGACGTCGCGGCGTGCCGCGTCGAGGTCGAACTCGGGCAGCGGCGCGTGGTCGGGACCAGGACCTGTGATCAGCAGGTGGTCGATGGGCGCGGGCAGCGCGTCGAAGAACCGCTCGAGCCGGTCGAAGTCGGTGGCGTCGAAGGCGGCGATGCTGGCCCCGAGCTCGAGGCCGGCGCGACGTGATCGCCCCGCCCGGCGGCCGGCGCGGGACCCGCAGGCTCCGCCCCGGGCCGAAGGCCCTGGCCAAGTGGCTGGCCGGGTCCGTACGGCACGACCCCGCCGAGGTGATCGCCGCCGCCTTCGACGAGGCCGGGGCCCGCGACCCCGCTCACCTGCGGACCTGGGTCGTCCTGGTCGACGGGGCCGAGCACCAGCTGGACCTGATCCGCGCCGAGGCCGCCCGCCGCGCCGTCGTGATCCACATCGTGATCGACATCATCCACGTGCTTGAATACCTATGGAAAGCGGCATGGAGCCTCCACTCGGCCGGCGATCCCGCCGCCGAGGACTGGGTCGCGGTCAAGGTGCTCGCGGTGCTGGCCGACGGCAGCGGCCGGGTCGCTGCCGCGATCACCGCCGAGGCCGGCGCCGCCGGCCTGACGGGAAGCCAGCGAGCCGGCGCGGACACATGCGCGCGATACCTGAGCAGCAAACAGGAGTTCCTCCGCTACGACCAGGCCCTCGAAGCGGGCTGGCCGATCGCGACCGGCGTCATCGAGGGAGCCTGCCGCCACCTGATCGGCGACAGGCTCGACATCACCGGGGCCAGGTGGGGCCTGGAGGGCGCCGAAGCCATCCTCACGCTGCGCGCGGTGATCAGCAACGGCGACTTCGATGAGTACTGGCGTTACCACCTCGCCCAAGAGCACCAGCGGCTCTACCCCGGCACAGCCCAAGTCGAGTACACGCTCAGTGCCTAAGCCTCACTACAACGGCCGCACCCATCGGAGATCCCATCTCATAACGGCATCGGCTCGACCCCTGAGCCAAGCCGCTTCGCCTGTGTGGCGAGGTACCGGCGTTCCGGTGTACTGGTGGACAGCCGGGCCGCCTGTGCGTAGGCCTTCGCCGCCTCGGCCGGCTCGCCGGCCAGCTCCAGCAAGTGCGCCCGGGCGGCGAACAGCCGGTGGTGCTTCGCCATCCGCTTGTCCTGCTGGAGCGTGTCCAGCAGGTCGAGGCCTGCCCGCGGGCCGTGCACCAGGCCGGCCGCGACGGCCCGGTTGAGCGTGGTGAACGGGCTCGGCGCGGCGAGTTCCAGCAGGTCATAGAGCCCGAGGATCTGCGGCCAGTCGGTGTCGTGCATCGTCTCGGCCTCGTCATACACGGCGGCGATCGCCGCCTGCAGCTGATACGGGCCGGTGCTGCCCCGGGCGACGGTGGCGGTAATCAGTGCGGTGCCCTCATCGATCTTGGCCCGGTCCCAGCGGGAGCGGTCCTGCTCGGCGAGCGGGACCAGGCTTACACCGTCCTCAGCGGTGCGTGCGGGCCGGCGCGCGTCGGTGAGCAGCATGAGCGCGAGCAGGCCGGCCACCTCTGGCTCGTCTGGCAGCAGGCGGCGCAGCCAGCGGTTGAGGCGGATGGCCTCGTCGGAGAGCGCGGGCACGGTGACCGCGTCACCATCGGACGGGGTGTAGCCCTCGCTGAAGATGAGGTACAGCACGTGCAGCACGGGCGTGAGCCGGTCACGGACGCCTGCCGGCAGCGCGAGGTCCTCCTGGTGCAGAGCCTGCTTGGCGCGGCTGATTCTCTGCGCCATGGTGGCCTCCGGCACTCCGAACGCCGCGGCGATCTGCGCCGTGGACAGGCCGCCGATCGCGCGCAGCGTGAGCGCGATCTGGCTCGGCGTGCTGATCGCCGGGTGGCAGCAGCCGAACAGCAGGATGAGCGAGTCGTCCGTGCTCGGCGGCGCGTCCGCGTCCGGTGCCGCGGCGAGCAGCTCGGATTGCGGTGCGGCGACAGCGATCCGTTCCTCGCGCTGGCGGCGTGACTGCTCGCTGCGCACCTGGTCGAGCAGCTTGCGGGTCGCGACGGTGACCAGCCAGCCGCGGGGGTTGCCCGGCTGACCGTCGGCCGGCCACTGCACCGCGGCGGCGAGCAGGGCTTCCTGGTTAGCATCCTCGCACAGGTAGAACTGGCCGTATCCGTACCGGCGGAGCAGCGCGGCGAGGACCTGCGGCGCGAGCTCGCGCAGCAGGTCCTCGGTTGTGCCTGGGCTGGTCAAAAATCGGATTTCGGCTCGTGCGGCACCGGCCAGAGCTCGACCGGCTCCTGGTCCGCGAATGGCATGTCTGCGGCGATCTCCAGCGCGCGCTCCTCGCTCTCCACGTCGAGCAGGTAGAAGCTGGCGATGTATTCCTTGGTTTCCTGGTATGGCCCGTCGGTGACGGCCGGCAGCCGGGTGGCCTGATCGCGCCGCACCAGCTTGGCCTGCGTCCGTGTGCCCAGCCCGTAGGCGCCGAGCAGCTCGCCGGTGTCCTGGTACTTCTTGTTGAACGCGTCCTGCTTCGCGATCGCCTCCGGCCAGGCCTCGGCCGGGAACGATGCCCACTTCTCCTCGTTCCCGTAGATCAGCATCAGGTACTTCATCTCGGTATCCCTCCGTGCGGGTTCACGTGGTCGCTGTCACCCGTCGGTCGGAGCCACGCCCCGGTTCTCGACACGCCCCGCCCGCCGATTATCCCGCCGGAGCCCATGTCGAATGCTGGCCGCGGGCTCCGACTACCAGGCGAGACACCCTGCCGATCCAGCAAGGAGCCAGAAAATGACTACTACCACCACCTCCATGCCAGCCAGCACGTCCGGCGGCACCGCGGTCCGCACCCGGCGGCCAGTGTCCCAGGTGAGCATCGCCGCGGGGGCCGCCACCCTGGCCGTCATCGAGGCCTACGGGGCGATCGCGCACGCCGCGGGCGTCCCGCTGCGGGCCGCCGCGTTCGGCGCGCACACCGCCACCCAGGTCAACGCCGGATGGCTGGCGTTCGGCGTGGCCCTCGGCACGTTCTGGGGGACCGTGCTCGCGGTCGTCTTCGCCCGCCGCGCAGCACGGCCGGCGCGGGCCTTCCTGGCCACCACGCTGCCGCTGCTCACGCTGTCGCTGACCGGCCCGCTGACCGCACACGCCACGGCCGCGACCAAGGTCACGCTGGCCTGCGGCCACCTGATCGCCGCCGCGATCATCATCCCGGTGGTGACTCGCCGCCTCGCCGTTCGCTCGCCGCGCGCGATAACAGATGGCACCGGACAAGGAGAAGCCCCCCGCCGCGGTATCTGCGGCAGAGGCTTCGACGACCTGGCGGAGAATTTCTAGGTCGGCATCACACCCGGCTCCGCCTTGCTTCGGCCATGCGACCAGTAAAAGGCAGCAGGCGCCGGCAGCAGCCCAACCATCAACTCTGCAGGTCAACCAGTCCCTCCAGACGAGCCGCACCCATCCCAATTTCCTGAGCTGAAACAGGCTCTGGCCGACCTGCAAGGTCCTGGGCAATGAACACGACGCCGCCGATGTGCCTGCCGGGCGACCGCGTCGCGGCCCGTGGGACACAGGGTGGTGCAGAGGTCCAGGCGCTCCCGACCGAAAGCTAGGAATGGCGTGCCGAATGGATAATATGCGTGCTGTAAGCAGTCGAATGTTGTCACGCTATCAGCGCAAATAATCGGCAGGGAGGATGCGCGATTTTGAAATGCTGAGCAGGCGTTTCTCGTTGCTGTGTGTAATCCTATCGGCGCTGGGCCGCCGGGCCGGGGCGCTGTGGTGATGGAGGGCCGCGCCGGGTACGCCCGGTGGTGCTTCGAAAGCGTTCGCGCGGTCCGGCGCCGACGGGTCCGCCGGTGCGCCGCGTTGCGGCAGGGAACCGCCATCCGGCCGGGACTGGCGCGTCCCCGGCGGCAGGCCGCATGCCCGGTCCGCCGGGTGCCCTGCGGAGGTCTTTGGGCTAGGGCAGATATCCCTGGCTGTCCGGGGTTTTCGCGCCAACGCGAACGGGATCTACCAGATGATCGCCCGCCGCGGCCGACGGCCGGGGTGGATGCATGGACGCACCGGTTCCGCACCACTTCAGCCACACCTGGCTGGACCGCGGCGGGGCCGAGGGGGACCTGATGGAGCTCAATGGCTGGTCCTCCCCGAAGGTGCTGCGCCGTTACGGCGCCAGCGCCCCCAGCGCCCGCGCCCGCCGCACCTACGACCGCGTCTTGCAGGACCGGCCATGACGAGCCATAACCGGGTAAACGGAGGCGCCAGCCGGGACCGCCTCGCCGGGCCGCGACCAGAGATCGCCGTGCGCCAGCGCGCCCGTCAGCAATTTCCGCCGCGGCGCACTGCCCCACGTCTCACTCACATGCCGATGACAGTGCCCGGCCGCTACGCGGGATCAGCTGGAGGTCGGTGCGTACTGGTCAGGCAAGGATGGCCAACGTTGCGAGGCCCACTCCGACCATGTTGCGTGCTCTGGTGGGACGGGTGGAATCTGAGAACCTCGCAGTTTATCCTCGTCCGGCGGTTGAAACTGAGCACGCCACTGTTCGAGTTCAACGTCGCTCATGTGGAACGTTCGATTGGGCGTAGTTGCGAACCGATTGGTGACACGCCTTCGTTGCTCCTCGTGGTCAATCGGCAGGTAGACAACTTGACTACGCGCACCAACGGCGCGAGCGATCCAGCGGAGCGCTGATCGTTCGTCCTTTCCCCAAGACCCGAAGTCGAAGACGACATTGCTCCCCAGCTCCGCGACCCGCATGCCGAGCTGAACCAACTTGCCTTCAACGAGGTCACGCTTATCTGGTGGGTTCTGATCGCCAAACAGCATGATCTGCCACTCGTCTGGCGTTAGCCGTAGGGCCGATGCGCTCATCTCCAGTTCCTTCGCGTGGGTTGTTTTCCCTGCGCCGGGAAGGCCAACGATCAGGTAAACGATTGCAGGTCCGATACGCGTATCGCTCGGCTCGGGGTGCTTGTCTGTGTACATGCGGTGGCTCCTGAGAGGCGGGGGCCAGGCAACGCGAAACGGGCCGCTCGGCAGGAAGCCGACGGCGCGGAACCGAGGAATTGGACGCACCTGCACACATGCCCACAACCCTATCGATGAATGGTCGTGTCGCCCGCGGCCCGTGTCAGAAATCGCCTTCTCATACCGCTGATAGCGTGCGTTTGCGGAGGTCCCGCAACGACAGGTACTGAGAACGCCTACCGTGGCGTATGCACGGTCGATACGACGACGGGAGGGGGCCTATGTCACATGTACGACGCTTCGACCACGTCGGCCTGACGGTCGCAGATCTCGACGTCGTGACCGCCTTCTTCGTGGCGCTGGGCCTAGAGGTCGAGGGCAGGACGTTCGTCGAGGGCGAGTTCTTGGACACGGTCTGCGGCATTCCCGACTCCCGCACCGAGATCGTCATGCTGAAGCCGCCCGACGATGGCACCCGCCTGGAGCTCTCGAGCTTCGTGCGACCCGACTCCGTGCCGGGCTCACCGGCCGCCATGGCCAACGAGCTGGGATTGCGTAACGTGGCCTTCGAGGTCAACGACCTGCAGGCGGCTGTCGATTGGGCAGCTACCGAGGGCTACGGACTGGTCGGTGGCATCGGCGAGTACGAGGGCGCTTGGCGGATGGCCTACGTCCGCGGGCCGGAAGGGATCATCGTCTCACTGGCCGAGCGCATCGGCTGAGCCTCGCAACGCCCGCATCTGCCGCGACCGGTTCGGTGGTCCACTCGCGAGTGCTGCTTAATCCACTCGGGGCCAGTGGGGACCGAGGTAGGGGTCCGGGTGGTCCTGTACCCAGCCGTCGAGGATCCTTGCGAGAGCGGCAGACTGCCCGCCCCCTGCTGGCAGATTCCTCTTCAGGACGAACACCAGCACTAGGTCCCGTTCGCCAGCGAAGTCCGCGACATTCTCGGTGACGACGGCTCGGTCTTCGGCTCGGGCGCGTGCCGCAACTTGCGAGTCGTCGGCCGCCCGGAGGCCGACCTCGGCGACGTGAACAGCGTCATGGCCGTATGTTTCACGCAGATGCTCGGCTACGGCCATCGAGAACATCTCATCGACCAGGAAAGCGGTCACGCAAGAAGAGCTTCTCGCTGCTGTGCCACAGTGCGGCTTCGCTCTGCCGCGGCACGGTTACGGTCAATACGCTCACGGACCTCGTCCGGGTGTCCAGCGGCATAGTCGAGAGCGATACGAATCAACCGGGGGTGGAGATCCGATTCCTCTGTTAGGAGGCCGATTCGTTGTTCCTCACTGCCCGCGAGTTCTTGAAGGCGCGCGATGACCTCCCAGACATCCGGGCCAGCGGCAAGCGCAGCGCGCCGGTCGTGCGCAGGACCTCGGAAGATGATCCCGGGGCAGTCAAGTTGATCGACGCCCTCAACAATGAGCTGATCAAGCAACGCTGTGGCCGTCACGCCCTCGCTGGCAGCACGCGACGCAAGGCGAGTCCTGGCGGTATCGCTAATCCGGAACGATGTGCTTGCGGCCACGGTGACCTCCCTTACTCTTAACAAGACTATACCGCAGTGTAGCGCTAGTGCATTACACCGCCCTACGCTAACCGGTTGACCTGCTCCGGGCAGAATGGCGGACTCGCACGCTGCTCAGCGTGGGTCTGGCGGCTTGGTGCCGACAGGGAGCAGGCGCAGTGTCAGGGGCATGACGAACTTCACTGATCTGGTCTCAGTTCCCTCCGATCCCCCTGTGCCGTTCACTGATCAGCTGCGCCTGGCGGTGGCCGCTTACCTGGCCCGATTCAAGGGCGCCTCCCGCGACCACATCCGATCCGACCTGCGCTGCTACCTCACCTGGTGCGCCGGGCGCGGCCTGGACCCACTGGCCGCACCGCGCCCGCACCTGGAGCTCTACATCCGCTGGATGCAGGAGATCCGCCGGTACAAGCCCTCCACCGTCTCGCGGCGCTTCTCCGTCGTGGACGGGTTCTACCGGACCTGCGTCATCGACGGTGTGCTGGAGCACTCGCCCGCCGAGCACGTCCGCCGCCCGTCAGTCCCGGCCGAATCACCCACCCTCGGCTTTACCCACCTGCAGTTCGAGGCCCTGCTCACCGCAGCCCGGCAGTCCTTCCCGTCCCTGTGACTTCGCCCTAGTGGCGATGCTGGGACTGCTCGGCTTGCGGATCTTCGAGGCCACCGGCGCGGACATCACCGACCTGGGCGAAGAACACGGCCACCGGGTCCTGCGCGTCTGCGGCAAAGGCGCCACGGTCGTCCTGGTCCCCCTGCCGCCAGCGGTGGGACGAGCCATCGACCGCGCGATCGGCACCCGCCCCGGCGGGCCGATCCTGCTCAACAGCCGCGGCATGCGGATGGACCGCCACGCCGCCACCCGCCGTCTGCGGCAGCTCGCCGAAGCCGCCGGAGTCCGGATCACCAGGCCCCACCAGTGATGCCCAGTCCGCTGTCGTCGGGTTCGGCTGGCCAGCCCTGGTCCGCCCACGCCTTCGCGATGCGCGCCAGTGCGCCCGGCTCGGTCACTCGCGCCGCGTCACCCTCGACTACGACGTCCGCGTCGCGGACCGACACCGCGATCGAACACCGCGGATCGCGCGCGACATTGCGCCCCTTCCGCGTGCTGGCACCCGTCTGGAACCAGAACGTGCCGGCAAGCCACAGGGCACCGACCGCCGTCACATGCGGGCTACCGTCCTGGTTGATGGTGGACAGCCAGGTCGTGCGGGAATTCACCGCGTCCGGGGCTGGCGCCGACCCCGCATCGAGCTTCTCAGCAACCGCGGCCCAATCCACGGGCGGCAGCCCGTCCGCCTGACCCAAATTCGTGATCTCCATGAGGGCATCCTTTCGTTGTCCAGCGGACACCCTGGCTAACAGCGTCCGCAGAGACGACGCGCGACGACCGCGAAATTCATCGCGCCTACGCGAGTCACGAGCCGTGCGGGCGCGCACATCGGCAGGGCCGGCCTTGTTATGGCATGCGTGGCGAGAGGCGGTGGGGTTAGCTACAGGCGGGTCCACCAGGCGTCGATGGTCACGTCGTGGGCGATGCCGGTGTCGATGGTGTGATGCAGGGCGAGGCTGACGATACGGTCATCGTGCGGGTGGAACGGCCGGGTGGGGTCTTCGCCCAGCACGGGGCCGAAGGCATCGATGAGCGGCTTCCAGAGGCTGGCCCAGTTGCGGCCCGGCCCGGTCGTCAGCGCGATTTTCAGCCCGGCCGGGCCCGGATCGATGGTGGCCGCGTGCACCGCAAGCCGATCGTGGAGCTTTTGTTTCCACTCTCTGCACTCATAGGACCCAGCCATGCGGGTCGAGAACTGCGGGGTGGCCTCGGCCGTGTCCGGCTGGGCGGGTCCCACCGCTAGTGACGACGGGCCGTGGATCTTGCGGCCGAAGATGGCCGCCACCCGCTCCGGGCCTAGCCGCTGAGCGACCGGGAACAGGTAGTTGTCCAGGTCATGGCCGCCATCAATCAGTGAGACGCCATCGCTGAACCCTACGATCAGCTCGGCAGCAACCCGGCCGCGCGCTGTCGCCAGCACCGGCCCGGCTATGGCGTCCACGTGCGCCAGGAAGCGAGCCAGCTTCACCTGGCTCGGATGCCCGGCTCGATCCCAGCTGGCCAGCTGTGGCTTGACGCTCTGCCGCATAACGCCTGCCGGGCGGCGGTACACCATTGCCATGTGAGTCATCGTCGTCCGCGTCCACATCTGGTGGCAACCAGCCGATACCCCAGCACGTTGAGCGCTCCCAGCGGCAGATGAGTGAGTCCGGGTCGCGAGCTGGACCGCATGCTTATGCAAGATCACTGGCGCGTCTTCAACTGATCTGGACCATCGGTGCACGGATTGGGCCAGGAGAACTCGCTCGGGTGAGTCCAGACAGGCTGCTCCGAACAGTCAGGGTTCGAGATCGGCCACTCCTCGGCCGCTGAGCACGTCGAACGGCACCGAAGCCTGGTCGTGCACGATCTGCCAAGCGCCGTCGAGCTTCCGGAAGCAGAACGTGACCCGGACCCAGATGCCCTTGGTCGCCGTCCCATTCATCAGCGTGCCATGGAGCCGGCCGAAGCAATGCCCGAACGCCACGTCATCGCCCACTGCGACGCTCAGGCCGCGCACCTCGTAGTCCGCGTCCCGGAAGACCGCAAAGACGTTCGCCCAGTTCTTCAGCTTCGCTTCGACCCCCAAATGCTGCAGCGGCGGCTCGACGTCGAAGGACACGACGTCTGTCGCGTATATCGGCCGCAGGCCCTCCAGATCCTTGGCCCGGATTCCCTCGGCGATCCTGGCCACCTGCTGCTTGATCTGGGCCTCGTCCGCCTCGCGTTGGGTATACACCGCTGACATTCCTTCCTGTCTGCCTGCCGTCTCAGCTCCTCACCACCACTACCACCGGGAGGCGCGCGATAGGGCGGGCCGGCCGTGAGCACGCGTCCGGAACTTTCACCGGGCTACTGCCGTTGGCATCCATCTGTGGCCGCTCGATCGAGCCACCCGACATAGGCTGAGCAGGAACTACCTTGAGGCGCTGCTCGCGCAGAGGGGAGTGGCAGCCGATGACAGGTGATCGTCCATCGAGCGCCCGGCCGGACCTGCGCGAGCGGATTGCCCGGCGGTTGTTCCGAGTAGTCAACCCGCTCGCCCGCCGGATGATCCCCGCCGGGGTGCCGACGGGTGCACCGAACATCCTCCTGATTGTGCGCGGTCGCCGGTCGGGTATTGAGCGCACAACGCCGGTCGCGATGCTGGACTTCGATGGACACTCGTATGTCCAGGCGAGCTACGGAGCGACGGGCTGGGCCCGAAACCTTCGGGCGGCCGGCGAGGCGACCATAATCTATTCTGGTGGCCGTAGCTGTCCGGTTCACGCCATCGAGGTTCCATCCGATGAAGCGGCAGCGATTCTTCGGCGCGCGCTCGAGCCATACCGCCAATTGGGCTTCGTGCGCAGGCTGCTCGGCTCGCGCGTTAGGCCGCCCGTCGCCCTTCTACGCCGATACCGCATACGAATCGACGACACCCCACAGGATTACCTCGCCGAAGCTCGGCGTCACCCGCTGTTCGAACTCCGACCCGCGTAACGACCACAACGAGCTATTCGCCGTCACCGGCCCTGTGGCGCGCCAATGCACGCCTCATCGGTCGCAGCCGCCGACGACGGGTCGAATGCTGCATCGTCATGAACATGGTGGGCTCGCGTCCGAGGCCGGACAGTTGCTCGAGACGCTCCTCCAGCACGCCCGCGCGCAGCATCGCGCGCAGCAGCCTGAGAACGCCCTGATCACAGACACGTTCCTGCACCGCCTGCATCAACTTGGCTTGCGGAATCGCCGAAAAGCAGTCAGCGATATCCGTCTCCACCACCCACCGGCAGCCCCGCCAGCACTCATCGATGAGCACCTGCAAGGCATCATGCACCGACCGTCCGGGCCGGAACCCAAACGAGCACGGCAGCATGTCCGCCTCGAAGACCGGCTCGAGCACGATCTTCACCGCGGACTGCACGATCCGGTCACGAACCGTGGGAATCGACAGCGGCCTTTGCGCACCATCCGGGCTGCCCGGCTTGGGTATCAGCACCCGCCGGGCAGGCAGCGGACAATACCGGCCCTCCCTCAGCCCGGTGGCCAGCTCGCCAAGCAGCCGGGTCACCCCGTACTGCCCGACCTGGGCCAGAGTGGTCCTGTCGATGCCGGGTGCGCCGTTATTCGCACGCACCATCACCCACGCACGCTGGAGCACGTCCCTGCGACAGACCTTGTCTGCCAGCGCGTGAAACCTTCGCCCGGGATCGGCCTTGGCCGCCCGGTACAGCGTATGCTGCAAGGCACGGACCGGATCAGCCGGGATACCCCGGCCCGATCCCTTCGCGGCGGGACTAGCCCCTCGGGCACTCACCGGGCCCCTCCTCAACAGTGCTGCGCATCGACGAAGCAGCGGCCCTTCCCATCACCGCAGGTTGTGCTGTCCTGCGGCTCAACCGGTACTACGGCCGCCTCCGACGCCCACCCGGCCAGCAATCCACTTCCCGGTTTGGCCGGTTACAGGACGCCACGCTCCGGCAGCAGCAATCCGCAGGCCACCGGGCCGGGGAGGGCCTCCCCAGTTCCCGCCGTCACTATCTGAACGTTCCGCGCCCCATACGCCGGGGGGTCCCTGACGGCTGCGCTTCCAGGCTCTTCACCGCGTCCATGGCCTTCACCGTGAATTCAGCGGCTCGGCTCCCCCTGCTCCCACCCACACGGGCGAGACCTCTAACGACGCTGCAGACTTCGCGTAATGCTGCGGACCGTCCAGTCGCTCCCCCAAACAGGGCTTTCGACGCTGGGCTCCGGCCCCGCCCGTTTCCAGACGAAACCGCCAGCCTGCTACCGGGCCTCCTGGCAGCTACCCGGACCGGACTTCCACCGGCAAGCGACGACGAGCTTACAAACGAAGATCCACCATGGCACTAAGTCACAGTGTCACCACCGTTCTGCTGGGCGCACGAATCATCAGGGCTAGCTGCACCAATGACACGAAAACATTGCCCTGCTGACTCCCGTTGAGCTGGGATTACTCGGACCACCGTTCCACGGGCCGTTCCACGCCGAAAGCCATTCTCCTGCCACCTTCTGGCAACGGTCTCCCCCGTATGGGCCGGACGCTGCAACCATCTGACGGGAGAGGCGGTAAGAGCGGAACATTC
>Ga0181530_10004886_pt1 | contig 13977 bp, 6 predicted proteins | sample PEATcosm2014_Bin_42_FD_119769 | JGI IMG/M metagenome (GOLD analysis project Ga0181530, IMG submission 119769) | Peatland microbial communities from MTU Mesocosm Facility, Houghton, MI, USA - PEATcosm2014_Bin10_60_metaG | ecosystem: Environmental > Terrestrial > Soil > Wetlands > Peat | place... | reverse complement strand
GTGCTGGCCAGGACCAGCAGGCCGCCCGTTACCGTGGCGGCGTGCAGCCGCTCACCCAGCCAGATGGCGGCGATGGGCACGCCGAAAAACGTGATGAGGTAATTGGAGAGCGCGGCTTGCGTGGCATCCACGCGATGAAGCGCCTTGAGAAAGAGCACCATCGAGAGGAAATTATGAATCACCGTCAGCAGGATGAGCCCCAGCCAGGTGGTTGACGTGAACTGCGGGATGCGCCAGAACACGTCGCGCTCCTGAACCAGCACCAGGGGCGTCATTAGCACGAACATGGCCGCGTACGTGTAAAACAGCATCTCCATCGGGGAGTACCGCTCCATGACTTTCTTGCCATACGAGTTATAGAAGGAGTTGCCCAGTACGCCCGTCAGGATCAGGAGATTGCCCACCAGAAAGGCGGCGCTGAAGTTCAGGTTGTGGAGGTCGGGCTGCGAGCACATCAATACGCCCACCAGGGCAACCGCAAAACTGAACCAGCGCACGGGGGTCATCCGCTCGCGCAGAAACAGAAAGGCGAACACGGCGGTACAAACCGGGAAAGCCAGCATGATGATGGCCGCATTGCTGGCCGTGGACATGCGGGTGCCGTAAGTAATGAGCAATTGGCCCGGCATCACCCCCACCAGCGCCAGAATCAGAAAGAGCAGGATATCGCTTCGCCGGTGCGGTCCCGGCGAGGCCTTGCGCTCCCTGAGAATGAGCGGAAACAGGAGGATGGTAGCCAGCGTCATGGGGCCCCAAACCGTGAACAGCGAGCCGACCTGGTCCTGCACCAGCTTGATACAGGTGAACTGCAAAGCCCACATCAGGTTGCAGATGAAAAGAAAGATCCAGGATCGCAGGTGCGATTGGTTGGGGGTTTCGCTCATTTCCAATATCATAATCGCGGACCGGTGTCCGGCCGTCAACGCGGCCTCAACCGAAATGGCAATCGGCGTTCAATATCGTGAACTTCCGTTTCCATGACAACCGGCAGCGCGGCGTTTGGCCTCGCCACAGGTGTTAGAATCATCGCTCCATCGGTTGCGTGGATGGGCGGGGTGGTACGGTTGCAACGCTCCGCCGCCGCATCATCCGGCAACAGCTTACTTTGTCAGGGTAAGAATGGACGAGGAGGTATTCTAACATGCCGGGAACACTCTGTCGAACCATCCTCGGCGCCGGATCTTTAGCTTGGGCTGTTGTCTTGGCTCCGTGCGGCGCCCAGCAGTTGGCGAACCGTCATCTGGCGCTCTCGGTCGATGCGCAGGACGCAACTTATCAAGTGCGGACGCCGGCGCCCGGAGCCCAGCCGGTGTTGCATGCCCGGGTGGGGGCGCGGGTCGATTATCAGTGGCTGCGGTCGAGCGACTATCCCCGCCATAACGTCTCGCAATCCACCTTTTCGGATACGCTTGGCTCCGGGCGCGCGCTCACGCTGGCCTGTTCCGGGCTGGAGGGTAAACCCGATCTCGATTTCGTTCTGCAGCTTTACGATGGCCTCCCCTACGGCGCCATCCAGGTCATCGTAAGAAACCATACGGCGAAAACGGTGACGGTGCAGGCCATCCGCGGCGTGGAGGCAGTGGGCCAACCGCTGCTCGATCTGGGGGCGCGGGAAGCGGCCGACCGGGTGCTTTCCGACAGCTTCAGCGAGAATTGGCCCACGCTGGAAATTTACGATCTGGGGCAGGCGCCGCGGCAGTTGCACCGGGGCGCGGGAAGTCAACTGATTTATAACCGCGAGAGCCGGCAGAGCCTGTTTCTGGGCGCGCTCACCGCCGACCGGCTTCTGACTATCCTCGATTTAAGTTATGAAGGCTCCGGCGAAACCGCCAGGATCAGCTCCTTCACGGCCGACTCCACCGGGACAACCGGCATCCAGAAAGACAATGCCTTGAGCGACGCTCCCGCCGAAGATCAAGTCGAACTCAGCCTTCCGCTGAACTCCGGCCAGAACATGTCTTCGGAACGCTTGATGATTCAAGCCGGTCCCGACTACCACAGCCAGTTGCTGGCGTACGGCGACGCCATACGCCGCCTTCACCGGGCGCGCGTATCCGGCGAGAATCTGCTGGGGTGGTGGAGTTGGACGGCTTATTACACATCTGTTACCGAGGGCGCCATGCTTACCAATGCGCAGTGGCTGGCGGAGCATCTGAAGCCCCTGGGTTACAATTACTTCCACATCGACGAAGGTTTTTCTTACGCGCGCGGCGAGTACATGACGCCGAATGCGACCGCATTTCCACACGGCATGGAGTACTTCGGCGATCAGATCCGGCGCCTGGGCCTCAACTTCGCGGTGTGGATCGCGCCTTTCGAGGTATCCGGCCGCGCATGGATTTACGAACATCATAGGGATTGGCTGGTGCATACCGCCGACGGCCGGCCGATTACGATTGCGGTAGCCGGCGAGAACCCCAAGGATAGAATTTACGCCCTGGATACGACTCACCCGGACGCGCAGGAATACATGCGCCAGACGTACCGCAAACTGACTCGCGAATGGGGCGTGCGCTACATCAAGCTGGATTTCATGGATACGGCGGCCATCGAAGGGTATCGCTATCGGCCCCATACGACCGCCCTGGAAGCGCAGCGCATCGGACTCGAAATCATTCGCCGGACGGTGGGGGAAGGCGTGCTGTTGGATAAGGACGGCAGTCCCATGCTGACTCCGGTAGGTTTAGTGGACGAAGGGCGCACTTCAACGGACACGGCGCACAGCTTTCAAGCGACCAGAAATGCCGCGCCGGGAATCGCGGCCCGCTTCTACATGCACCGCAATTTCTTCGTGGCGGACCCCGACGCGTTCAACGTGAGTACGGCCGCGGCGGTGCTTTTCCCGGACAGTTCCTCTCCGGAGGGGGGTCTTTTTCGCAAGCCCGTTTCGCTTTCGGAGGCGCAGGCTTCAATCGTGCTTTCCGCCATTTCCGGAGGTATGTTTGAAATCGGGGACGACTTGCCTACGTTGGGCGCGGAGAAAGACCGGTTGGCGCTGGTCGAGAACCCGGACCTGGTGCAGATTGCCAAGTTGAGCCGGGCTTTTACACCGGTCGATCTGTTGTCTTACGAATCGGAAGACCAGCTTCCGAGTATTTTTTTCCTGCGGCAAGACGCGCGCCAGTCCGTGCTGGCCGTGTTCAACTGGACGGAAAAGCCGCGGTCGCACACGCTCACGCTGGCGTCGCTCGGCTTGCCGGCTGAGCACGCGTTCCGCGCTTCCGATGTGCTGAATCCAGGCGAGCCCACCGCCATGGACGGCGGCGCCGTCCGGCTGACGAACCAGGCGCCGCATTCCGTGAAGGTGATCAAATTGATCGACGCCGGAATTCCTCCCGCCGCCCCCTCGGTTACCGCGCACGTTCCCGCGGCAGCCAAGGTCGGAGAGCCCGCCGGCTTCTCCGCCGAGGCGCGGGAAAATGGCGTGCCGGCGCTGACCTATCGATGGGACTTCGGCGACGGCACAACCGCCGGCGGCAGCGCGGTCTCCCATACTTACACCAGGAGCGCCGAAGTAACGGTTCGCTTGACTGTGGAGGGGTTGGATGGCGTGTCCGCCCAGCAAAGCTTCCCGCTGAAAGCGACTGGCGCCATTTCTCTTCCCGGCGAGGCGCGGCGCCTGGCGGAGCCGGCCAACCGATAGCCCGGCCGGCGCATACGCCGCCGGGACTTACGCACGACGCCCGGGCATGGCCGGCGGCGCCATCGGTTGGCCGGTCCCGCTACTTCCCGCTTTCCGCCCGCCCCGCATACTTCTTCCAAATCGCCGGATCCGACAGCATCTTCACGAATACCCCGCCCACCACCGACCTTGCCTGAAAACCTTGCTGCTGTCCGGTAATCGTGTCATACCAGTCGGTCAGGGGCACGCGGCTGGGCGACTCATTGGCCCACTTATATGCCGGAGCGATCAGCTTCTCGAAATCGGCTGGATCGTTGGCCAGCGTGGCGGTCCAAACCAGCCAGTCCAGCTTGGTGTAGTCTTTGCGATTGTCGAGCGGAAGTCCGTAGCGGTTCTCCTTGGTCTCGTAAAACGCAATTTCCTTGCGAACCACCTCCGCGGGAAACAGGCCCAGGCCCAGTAACCGATCCCAGACCAGGTTATACTTCTGACTCCACGTGCCGGCCTTATCGAAAGCCAGGCGGTAGTGGCCGCCATCGTCCGCCAGTTGCATCCACTTCGCGGCGAACTCCCGGGCGGTCTTGCGATAGACGGCCGCGTCCTGCGGCCGGCCGGTCATTTCGCAGAGCGTCGCGTACGCGCCGAGCGCCAGGATGGCCTTGACCGAGAGATTGGCATTATGCGCCAGGTGGCCGGCGAAATCGTCGGTGGAAAGCTGGTTCTCGGGGTCGAGTCCCTTCTCTTTCAAATACTCGGCCCACCTGGTAAGCTGCGGCCAGTATTTGCGGGCGAAGGCCGCGTTGCCCTCGGTATGCGCCAGAGCGGCGGTCATGATGAGCATATTGCCGCTCTCTTCCACGGGCATCTGGTTCGCTTCGGTCCGCTCGCCGCCGCCATAGACCTGTCCGTTGGCCTGCGGATAGGTTCCCAGATCGTGCGGCGCGAAAGGCCATCGCCAGCGCGGCATGCCGGCGTAATCCATGATGGGCTGCAATTGCGCCTTCAGTAACAAAGGGTTGAACAGCAAAGTGAACGGAGAGCTGGGATAAATCACGTCCACGGTGGAAATGCAGCCGTTGCTGAAGTTTTCCTTGGGAAAATACAGCGCGGTCCCGTCGGCGTCGGCCACCAGTTTGTGCGCGGCCAGCGTCTGCCGGTAGGCCAGCGCGGCCAAACGCGCATATTTCTCGCCGCCCACCTTGCGCAGGTCCGCCATCAGTTCGTCGTCGAACGCCGTGTTGCGCGCCAGCAGCGCATCGTGCTGCTGGCGGGCGGCCCGCAAAAGGTCCGCCGCGGTGGCGCCGTTGCGCCGCCACCAGGGCCTCAGGCGGCGCTGGAAATACTCAATCGAGTAGAGGTCGTCGTATGCCATCATCAGGTAGCGGGTGACGGGCCGCGCGCCCACTTTGCCGAGATCGAAGCTGAAGGCCAGCGCCGAGGCGCTTCCGCGGCGCGGCTCCGGGGGCGTCGCAAAATCGTCGGAGTCCGGCAGCCGCCCGGAGGATTCGAACGCCGCGCGGGCCTCCCGGTGGGGCGCCGCGACCGCCGAAGTCCCCTCCGCTTTGTCGGCCATCAGGTAGAGATAGCCCCAGTCGATGCGCAGGTCGTCGCCGCGCTTGGCCAGCATCGGCTGGTCGCGCGAGCCCATCCGCAGAACGGTTTGCCCGTCCAACAGGTATCGCCCCCACTCCACAGGCTGATCGGCTGTATTCACCACCAGATCGCTGGCCGCGTCGAAATAAATGGCCGCTTCATGCTCTTTGCCGTCGACCGCGGAAACCGTCCACTCGATGTAAGTCAGCGGCCGGGAAAGCACCTCCAGGTCATCCGGCGCCGCCGGCGTGAAGAACGTCAAATCGAGCTGAACCCCGGCGCCCGCGAACCGGTACAGCGTTCGCGTGGGCAAGACCTCCAGGCGAACCTGGTCGAGCATGGCATACGACCCGCGCTCGCGTCCCATCGCCTGGTATGACTTGCCATCCACGCGAAGCAGCGCGCACAGGCTGTTCGGCTTCCCGGTCCAGTGCTTTGTGCCTTCGGAATTCAGGCGGTCCGCCATCGACCAGATACTGAAGTACGGGTCGTGCGCCACCAGGGGAACAGCCGGCGGCCGCATGGGAGCGAGCGGCTGAGCCAGTACGGCCGTTACCAACGCGCTCGCCAGCAGGCAGTATCGAAAAAGTCCAAGCGCACGCTTCGTACAGTTATCCGCGATGATTTCCATTTTGGTTTCCGAACGCTTAGTATATGGCAACCACCATCTATTTGTTCCCGCGGCTTGCTGTTGGTAAAGACCGGCGACTGGTTGGTGAAGCACGCAGAAGAGCACCGGATTCCCGCAAGGGGTTGTTCCGGACCCGGCTTCAACCTGGATTCCAGTACATAGGCGGGAGGAGAAGAGGGCCTACAAGCGCGTGCAGCCGCTGCGCCGTTGCGGCCTTGTTCCCCGCGAATTAGGGGGTACCCGGGAACCGTGGAGGGCCAGCAGAATTCAATATCTTGAATTCCGAATCCACTTATCTGTGACTTGCCCACGGTTCAATATATTGAACGCCGCTGAGTTTTTTCGATCACAAACGATTGACCGCTTCATGGAGGCCGTTTAGTATTTCAACATAGGTTAGCCCCAAGAAAAGACCGGCGGGCAAACACGGTAAGTCCAGCTTGCCGGCTAACCGGAGGTATACGCAGCGAGGGGACGTGTGTCTGTCCGGACCGCTGCGAACCTGTCCGAGTGTCATCTCGGACGCGTGTTCCGGCGAACGCTGCCATGCCATGGCCGGGTTAGCGCGAGAAGAGATAGAGGGAAGATACAATGATGACAATCCATAGGCCGACACCGTTTCTGTCACGCTGGTTCCTGATTTTCCTCCTGGCAGCTCTGGGCTGGTCGCAAAGCGGCACGGGGAACATCCAGGGGACCGTCAAAGATACCAGCGGCGCCCTTGTGCCCAAAGCGAAAGTAACATTGGTCCACACAGCAACTAATCGGGAATATCACACGCAAACTAACGATGTCGGTTTTTTCCTGTTCCCCTCGGTTGAGCTGGGCGACTACCAATTAGTGGTCGAAATGACGGGCATGGAAACCTGGAAAGGTCAATTCCCTCTTCTGGCGGGTCAGACGGCCGAATTGCAGCCGGTGATGAAACCGGGCGCCACGTCAACCACCGTGGAAGTGGCCGGCGAAGTCACGCCGCTAGTGACGACCACCGACGGGACGCTGGCTACGGTTGTGGAGCCCGCGCGCATCGAGCAATTGCCGGTGAACGGGCGCCAGGTGGACCAGTTGACGTTCATGACCACGCCGGGCGTGATGCAGGAAACTCACTCGGTGGACAACATTTATTGGGTGCCGATCGTCTACGGATTGCGCAACGCATCGGAACTGACGCAGGACGGGGCGCCGCTGGAGGACAAAGCGTGGGGCACGGAGCCCAACCGGCCTCCGGGGATGGATACGATTTCGGAGTTTCGCGTCGAGACCAACAGTTCTTCGGCTGTGTTCGACCGGCCAGGAACGTTCATGATGACGACCAAGAGCGGCACCAACCAGGTGCACGGTTCGGCTTTCGAGACGGCCCGCAACAGCGGCATAGGCGTGGCGCGCGCGCGGACGGATTATTACCTGAAGCCGCCGCACCTGGTGCGCAACGAATTTGGCGTCTCCCTGGGCGGCCCGGTGTTTGTGCCGAAGATATACAACGGCAAGAACAAGACCTTCTTTTTTGTGGCGTACGAAGCCCTCCGCCTGCGGCAGGATTCGACGAATTCCACCACCGTGCCCACGGCCGCCGAGCGGCAGGGGAACTTCAACTCCATCGTAACCGCGACGGGTATCCAAACCACCATTTACGACCCGTATTCGGTGGCCCAGAAAAATGCCACCACGTTTGCCAAGACGCCGTACCCGGGGAACCAGATTCCCATATCGCTGGAAAGCCCGCTGGCGAAATACCTCAACAGCGTCACGCCATTGCCCACCAACGGCATTAATCCATCGCTGGGGACCAATTGGTACGGCCTGATGTTCAACAATCAAAACCAGTACACGTTCACCTCAAAAGTGGATGAACGGGTTTCCGAGCGGGACCAGTTGTCCCTCCGGTATACGCACTCGCCTTCGACTCTTTTGATTGCGGGCAACGCCGTGACCAACTCTCCGCCGACGCTGGACGGCAAGGCCAACATCTCGGCCGACTTCGGCACCAACGACAGCGGAGTCGCCAACTGGACTCACACCTTCTCCCCGACCTTTTTCGGGCAGACGCTGGTCACGGTCTCGCGGGACTTCCGCGGGCGCGAACCGGCTACCGGGACCGAGGAGATCACCAGCACGCTTGGCCTGCCCAATCCGTTCAATGGAATCGGCTTTCCGCGCATCGACAACGACGGCTTCGGTTATTCCTTCGATAGCGGGGTGAATCCGGACCAGATCTGGACGCGAAGCTACAACGTCAACCAGAGCTTCACCAAGGTGATCGGCCGGCATCAACTGCAGTTCGGAGCGCGGATGCGCTACGAAAAATACACCGAACTGGAGGATCAGCAGGTACAGCAGGGCGAGTTGGGCTTCAGCAGCAATGCCACCGCACTGGAAGATCCGACGGCCGGCAACACCTATACGGCCACTCCGTACACAGGCAGCACGGCGGCGGATTTCTTCCTGGGGGTGGATGGCAGTTATACCAACCGCTTCAACCGGTCGGTCTATCCCTACTCGAATTGGGAAATGTCGGCGTATTTCCAGGACGATTTCAAGGCTACTTCCAGGCTGACGTTGAACATGGGAGTGCGCTACGAGTACATCAATCCGGTCCAGGTGACGGATCATTCCCTGATCGGGTTCGACCCAACCAACGATAAGGTTGTCCTGGGGACCTCTCTCGCCAACCTGGAGACCTTGGGCGACATCCTGCCGCAAGCGGTCACGGCGTTTCAAAACCTGGGGATGCAGTTCGAAACCGCACAGCAGGCGGGTCTGCCCTCGAGCCTCGTCTACAAGAACCCTTACAATTTCGATCCGCGCGTGGGCTTCGCCTACCGCCTCACTCCGGGGGTTCGTCCCGTGGTGTTCCGGGGCGGTTATTCGATCTTCCAGTTTAACCAGCCGCTGCGGTTCGCCTCCGGCTACGGATCCGATACCTCGCCGCAGTTGGCCACGCTCAACGTGAGTCCGGACAGCGCCGCCACCAGCCCCGACGGGTTGTCCAATTACCTGCTGCGCGCGGCGCCCACCACGGTGGCCGGCGTGAACAGCTCCAACATCATCAGCGCCGCCCAGGTGACCGGCATCGTGCCGGGCAGCGCGAACGCCTACTTCATGGATCCGCACCAGCCTTCGCCGCGCGCGCAGGAATGGAACCTGACGTTCGAGAAAGAGATCGTGGCCAACACGGTGTTGGTTCTCGGATACGTCGGCACGCACGGATCCAACCTGGGAACGGAGTACTCGTTCAACGACCCGACCCCTACCTATATCTGGTACGCGACGACCGGCCAGCCGCTGCCTACCGGAACCTATGCCAACACCGCCCGGAATCCATACAACCAGACCCTGTACGGGGCCATGTACGAGTATATGAACATCGGGTGGTCCAACGACCAGAGCTTCAAGATAAACATCGAACACCGCTACTCGAAAGGCTACGCCTTCCAGGTGTTCTATTTGATGAGCAACGCGCTCACCGCGGGCGGACAAAGCTGGTACGGCAGCAATCTGGAAACGCCCAACCAGTATCTGAATCCCGTGCCCACAAACCAGCACGACCTCCTGCGGTTGACGCAGTACCAGCGCGACCCCAGCACACCCAAGAACTCGATCCGGTGGAACTGGGTTGTGGACCTGCCGTTCGGAAAAGGCAAAACGCTGGGGCATGACGTAAACCGCAAGCTGAATGCGCTGATCGGCGGATGGCAAGTTGCCGGCTTCGGCATGGTGAACAGCAACTGGGACACCATGGCCGCGAGTAACTATGGCCCCGAGGGACAGTTCAAGGTCTATGGAACCGAGTATCCGGTCCAGGATTGCACCAGCGGCACATGTTACAACGCTTATCTTTACGATAACGGTTACATCTCGCCCAAGCTTCGCAACGAAACCAACGCGGCGGGGCAGTGTATCGGAATCTGCGGCATACCGTCCAGCTACCAGCCGTACAATCAGCCGCTGATTACCTGGGGGCAGACGACGGCGCCGGCCAATATGCCGGCTGGAACCAACCTTTCCACCTACTGGGACACCAACTCGGTTTGGATTCCCCTGTAGAACGGGACGGTGGTGCGAACCAATTACAATAGCGGTCTGAACCCCTTGCGCAACCAGTACTTTCTGGGACCCTATTCGTGGACGCTGAACGCCTCCGCCTTCAAGACGGTTTGGCTTCGCGAGAAGATGAACATGCGGCTCAACGTGGACTTCTTCAATGTGTTGAACCGGCCGGGCGTGCCCCAGCCCGGCAGCAACGGCGTGATCGACATGAACACGTCCGCCAACACGCCCAGGCTCTTGCAGTTGACCATGCGTTTCACCTGGTAACCCGGCAGGCGTGCCGATTCAGCGGGACGGATGTCCAATCCGTCCCGCTCTTTTCTACCGCGGGCGAATGAACGGACCGATCGCGCGACAACGCAGGCAGTCATAATAAGGATAACGTTCCATGAAGAAGCAAACCCAAATGGAGGCTGAGGGAATTATCCCTATCATCCCGACTCCGTTCGACGAGAATGAGCAGGTGGACTGGTGCGCGATGCGCGCCCTGCTCGACTTCGCCTGTTCGGTGGATCTGGGCGCCGTCTGTCTGCCGGCTTACGCCAGCGAGTTCTATAAACTTTCCGACGCGGAGCGGCGCCTTGTCATCGAGAAAGCCATCGAGCACGTGGACGGCCGTCTGCCGGTGATCGCGCAGGCCAATTCCGCTTCCGCCGTGCATGCGCTCGACATGGCGCGGTTTGCCCAAAGCGCGGGCGCCAGCGCCGTCGCGGTGGCCGTTCCACGGATGTTCGCCGTGGGGGAGCAGGATCTCCTGCGCTACTATGGCCATATCCTGTCTGGGATCGACATCCCTTTACTGATCCAGGATGTCAACCCGTCGGGTCCCTCGGTCAGCGTGGATTTCATCGTGCAATTGCACCGCATGTACCCGCATTTCCGTTGGGTGAAACTGGAAGAGCCGATGATGGCATCGCGCGTCGTCTCCATTCTCGACGCCACATCGGGCGAAGTCGGCGTGCTGGAGGGGTGGGGCGGCATGTACCTGCTGGAACTGGTTCCGGCGGGGATCTGCGGCGTCATGCCCGGCTTGGGACAGGCGGACCTGCTGGCGCGCGTGTTCCGTCTGGTCAAGCTGGGGCGCAAACAGGAAGCTTACGACGTGTTCCTGGGAGTGCTGCCGCAGATCCTGTTCAGCCTGCAAAACATGGAGTTCTACCATCACGCGGAGAAGCGGCTCCTGGCGGCGCGCGGGATTATCGGGGAAAGCGTGGTGCGCGAGCTGCGGCTCAGCGTGAATCCACTGGACGCCGAGCACATCGACTTTCTGAACGCCAACGTGATCGCTCTGCTGGATCGCTTGAACATGCCGCGCTGCCCTTCGCCCGCCCCCGTGCTGGTGGAAGCGGACGAGTTGCCCACGCGGTAAGAGAAGTGAGATCGAAAAAGGAGTGTGCAGCATGAACCGTAGGGAATGGATGATGCTTTCGGGCGCCTCGATGGCGGCGCTTCCGCAAGCCGCTCGAGCTCAGGCTCAGCAGACCGCCGCTGCGCCCCCCGCCGCGGGGACCGAGCCGGTGGGACCGGAACAGATCCTGCTCAAGGACTACAATCCAGTCTCCATTTACAGGATTCCCAAGACTGAGATCGCCAAGGCCAAGTATCCGGTTATCGACGCGCACTGGCACGGGGAGTGGGCCAACACGCCGGAGCGCCTGGCCGAGATGGTGCGGATCATGGATGCCACCGGCGTGGAGAAGGTGGTGACCTTTCAGCGGACCGGCGTGCCGGAGCGGTTCGCCGAGCTGAGTAAGGCCTTTGCCAAATATCCCGACCGTTTTTATCTGTGGTGCGGCTGGGACCTGTCCGGCTTCGACCAGCCGGGATTCGCTGCCAACGCCATCAAGCAACTGGACGAATGCCATCGTCTGGGCGCTCTCGGGATTGGCGAGATCATCGATAAAGGCCGGGGATTCATGGGCGGCGGAGGAGGCCGCGGCGGAGGAGGCCGCGGCGGCCGCGGAGGCGGCAGAGGCGCAGCCGCGGGTGCGAACGCGGCCAACCCGGCGCCGCGCCCGCCCGGTATGCACATCGACGATCCGCGGCTGGACCCGATCATCGAGCGCTGCCGCCAGTTGGGAATGCCCATCAACGTTCACGTTTCCGACCCCATCTGGTCGTACCAGCCGATGGACGCGACCAACGACGGCCTGATGAACGCTTACACCTGGAGGATTAACGTGGTGCCGGGCGTGCTGGGCCATAACGAGCTGATCGAGGGCTTCGAGCGCGCCGTAAGCCGCCACCCCAAGAACATGTTCGTGGCCGCGCACATCTGCAATCTGGATTACGACCTGACAAGATTGGGCCAGATGTTCGACCGCAATCCCAATTTTCACGCCGATCTGGGAGCGCGCTTCGGGGAAATCGGGCCCATCCCGCGGTTTGGCGCCCAGTTCTTCCAGAAATACCAGGACCGCATCCTCTGGGCGACCGATACCGCCTATACGGAGCGTTACCTCCGGGCCTCTTTCCGGATACTGGAGACGCTCGACGAGCACTTCTACGAGAAGGAACTTTTCAAGTACCACTGGCCGCTCTACGGCTTCGGCTTGCCCGATGCCGTGCTGAAAAAGATATACCAGGACAACGCTCTGAAAGTCTTTGAGCGCGCGCGCAACAACGCGGCGTAGGGCCGCATCCGCGCAACGGGATACCTATGGGTCGAGTCTGGTTTGGCACCGTACTGATTCTGCTTTCGCCTTTCGCCCGGGCGGCGGAGCATAACCCCCTCTTGCAGCGTCCGCGCCAGATTCACTACGGCGCGCGGGCGCTTGCTTTGCGCGGATTGTCGATCCGCCTGGCGCCCAATGCCGGCGCGGAAGACCGCTTTGCCGCCCGGGAACTTTCTTCGTCTCTGGCGAAAATCGCGGGAACTCCGATACCCGTCTCGAATGGGCGTGCCTCCGGTCCTGGAATCGCGCTGCGGCGAACCGGCGCTGTCGATGCCCTGCCCGCGCCCGGCGAAAGCAGCGGGCCGGATTCGCGCGAAGCCTTCTCCATCAAAGTGACGGCCACCGGCGCCGAAATCGCCGGACGCTCTTCCGCAGCCGTGTACTACGGCGTGCAGACCATGCTCCAACTGGTGGAGGGCGCCGGGGCAAAGGCCGGCCTTCCGGAAGTGGAGATTCACGACTGGCCTTCCCTCCCTTATCGGGGAGTCATGGTCGATACAAGCCACGGACCGCTGCCCACCGAAGCGGAAGTGAAGCGCCAGATCGATTTTCTGGCGCGCTGGAAAAACAATCAATACTACCTGTATTCGGAAGCCAGCATCGAGCTCGAAGGCTTTCCCGTGCCCGACCACGACGCGCAATTCAGCCAGGACGAGATCCGCCGCATTGTCGCCTATGCGCGCGAGCGGCACATCGATGTGGTCCCTTGCATGGAACTGTATGGCCACCTGCACGATCTGTTTCGCGTGGAACGCTTTGCGGACCTGTCCCTTCTGCCGCACGGCGTCGAGTTCAATCCGCGCAACCCGCGGGTGGCCGAACTGTTGAACAACTGGGTGGAGCAGCTCGCCGGTTTGTTTCCGAGTCCGTTCTTTCACATCGGGTTCGATGAGACGCGCGAGGCCCCGATCGTTGCGCTTCCCGGCCAGGCGACGCCGGCCGCTTTATATATGGAGCAGTTCAAGCTGGTATCCGGCCTGGTGCGCAAACGCGGCAAAACCCTGCTGGTGTGGAGCGATATGTTTTCCCGGTACCAGGACCTGATCCCGCAAATCCCGCCCGGCACAGTCGTGGTCCCGTGGGGGTACGACCGCACTGTCGAACAATATTACTGGCGGCCTTTCGCCAACAGCACCCTGCCGCGGTTCGTCGCGACCGGCGTGAGTATCTGGGATCAGGTGTCGCCTGACTTCGAACATTCCTTCGATAACATCGACATCTATCTTGCCACGTGCCGCCCCCACGGAATCACCGGCCTGATCAATACTCACTGGACGGACGATATCGCCGTTTTGTTGAATCCCGCTTTTCCGGGGTTGGCCTATGGCGCCATCTCCGCGTGGCAGGCCGAGCCGGTGAACCGCGGAACATTCTTCACCGAGTACGCCCGCATTCTGTATGCGGCGCCG
>Ga0181530_10004878_pt1 | contig 13982 bp, 8 predicted proteins | sample PEATcosm2014_Bin_42_FD_119769 | JGI IMG/M metagenome (GOLD analysis project Ga0181530, IMG submission 119769) | Peatland microbial communities from MTU Mesocosm Facility, Houghton, MI, USA - PEATcosm2014_Bin10_60_metaG | ecosystem: Environmental > Terrestrial > Soil > Wetlands > Peat | place... | reverse complement strand
TAACGAGGAGCTGAGAAAGATCGACGCGTATTGGCGCGCTGCCAATTACCTCTCGATCGGCCAGATTTACCTGATGGAGAATCCGCTCCTGCGCGAGCCTTTGCGCAAAGAGCAGATCAAACCGCGGCTGCTGGGCCATTGGGGCACCACGCCCGGACTCAATTTCATCTATGCGCACATGAATCGGGTGATCAAGGCCCACCACCTGAACGCGATCTACATCTGCGGACCTGGTCATGGCGGACCCGGCATGGTCGCCAATACTTATCTGGAAGGAACTTATTCCGAGATTTATCCTTCAATTCAGCAGAATGAAGAAGGAATGAAACGGCTGTTCCGGCAGTTTTCGTTTCCGGGCGGTATACCCAGCCATGCGTCTCCTGAAACGCCGGGATCCATCAACGAGGGTGGAGAGCTCGGCTACGCGGTGCTTCACGCCTACGGCGCCGTTTTCGACAACCCGGATCTGCTCGCATGCTGTGTGGTCGGCGATGGCGAAGCCGAGACCGGCCCCTGCGCCACCAGCTGGCACTCGAACAAATTCCTGAACCCCGCGCGCGACGGCGCCGTGCTGCCGATTCTCCATTTGAACGGCTACAAAATCGCCGGACCGACCGTGCTGGCGCGATTGCCGCACGCGGAGCTGGAGTCCCTTTTCACGGGTTACGGTTACAAGTGCCACTTTGTGGAAGGCCATGAGCCGGAAGAAATGCATCAGAAGATGGCCGCCACAATGGACACGGTTGTCGCGGAAATAGCGAATATTCAGAGAGACGCGCGCACCAAAGGGTTCCACGTACGGCCGGCGTGGCCGATGATTATCCTGCGATCGCCTAAAGGATGGACGGGGCCGAAGGAACTGGACGGAAAGCCGGTCGAAGGGACATTTCGCGCGCATCAGGTGCCTCTGGCCGACGTCATAGCGCGCCCGGATGAATTGCGCATGCTGGAAGACTGGATGCGCAGCTATCGACCGGAAGAACTGTTCGATGAACGCGGCAAGCTTCACCACGAGTATGCCGCTCTGGCGCCGAAAGGCGAGAGGCGGATGGGCGCGAATCCGCACGCCAATGGCGGGCTTCTGCTGAAGGATCTGGCGATGCCGGACTTCTGCGATTACGCCGTGGATGTTCCGAAACATGGCGTCGTGATGGCCGAAGGGGCGCGCATGATGGGAGCGTTCCTGCGCGATGTAATGACGCTGAATGCGGAATCGAAGAACTTCCGTGTCGTGTCGCCGGATGAAACGGCTTCGAATCGATGGAACGCGCTTTTTGACGTGACGAACCGCGAGTCCACCGCCGAAATTATTCCCATCGACGACCATGTCGCGCCGGATGGCCGCGTGATGGAAGTCCTGAGCGAGCACATGTGCCAGGGCTGGCTCGAAGGCTATCTGCTCACGGGACGGCACGGTTTTTTCTCCTGCTATGAAGCCTTCGTGCACCTCGTCGACTCGATGTTCAATCAGCATGCGAAATGGCTCAAGGTCACGCGTAACATTCACTGGCGGCGGCCCATTGCATCGCTCAACTACTGGCTGACCTCGCATGTGTGGCGGCAGGATCACAACGGCTTCAGCCACCAGGATCCGGGATTCATCGATCACGTGCTTACGAAGAAAGGCGAGATCGTGCGCGTCTATCTTCCGCCGGATGCCAACACGCTGCTTTCCGTCACCGACCACTGTCTGCGCAGCCGCAACTATGTAAACGTGATTGTGGCGGGCAAACAGCCCGCCCTGCAATGGCTGAACATGGACGAAGCGATTCGCCATTGTACGCTCGGTCTCGGCATCTGGGAGTTCGCCGGCAACGACAACGGCGCGGAACCGGACGTCGTGATGGCCTGCGCGGGCGATATTCCGACGCTGGAAACACTCGCGGCGGTGGATTGGCTGCGACGCCGCATTCCGGATCTTAAAATCCGCGTGGTGAACGTGGTCGACCTGACGACGCTGGAGCCGCCGACCGAGCATCCGCACGGTATTTCCGACCAGGATTACGATTCGCTGTTCACGACGGACAAGCCGATCATCTTCAACTATCACGGCTATCCCTGGCTGATTCACCGGCTGGCCTACCGCCGTACCAACCAGAATATGCACGTGCGCGGCTACAAGGAAGAAGGCACCACAACCACGCCGTTCGATATGTGCGTCCTGAACCAGATCGACCGTTTCAATCTGGCGATCGATGTGATCGACCGCGTACCGAAGCTGTCGGGCGTATCGGGTGGCCTCCGGCAGGAGCTGCGCAACAAGCTGATCGATCACGGGCGCTACGTGCGTGCGCACGGTGAAGACATGCCGGAGATTCAGGAGTGGCGTTGGCCGGAGTAATTGGGAGCAGAGAAGAGCGGGAGTACCACTCCCGCGCAGGCTGCCAGCCTGCCCCACGATGAAGATACTGGTCCTCAACGCGGGGAGCTCTTCACTCAAATTCGATTTGTTCGAGGCCACGCCGGAAACGATTGCAACAGATTCCGAGCGGGTTCTGGCCAAGGGAGAAGCCGAGCGCGTGGCCGGCATGGGGGAAGCGCTGCAGTCCGTCTTCCAGCAGATCGGCGGCGTAACTGTCGTTTCCGAGGCGATCGATGCGGTCGGACATCGGGTCGTGCATGGTGGAGACCGGTTCCATGAGTCGGTGATCATCGACGCGGAGGTCGAGAAGCAGATTGAAGAACTCAGCATCCTCGCGCCGCTCCATAATCCCCACAACCTCGAGGCGTTTCGAGCCGTGCGGGAGCATCTGCCGGACGTGCCGCAGGTCGCGGTGTTCGATACGGCGTTCCATCACACCCTGCCGCCGCGCGCTTATGTGTATGGGTTGCCGTACGAGTACCTGACGGAAAAGAAGATTCGCCGATACGGATTCCACGGCATCTCGCACCGTTACGTTTCCTGGCGGTTCGCGCAGCTTCACGGCAGGAAACGGAGCGATTACCGGATGATCACGTGCCATCTGGGCAATGGGTGTTCGATGTGCGCGATCGAGCATGGGCAATCGATCGATACGTCGATGGGTTTCACGCCGCTCGAAGGGCTGATCATGGGCTCGCGGAGCGGAGACGTGGATGCCGGCGCTGTGCTTCATCTGATCAACCACGAGCGGCAGGACCCGGCGCTCCTGCTGCGCGTGCTCAACGGCGCGAGTGGATTGAAGGGCATCTCGGGCGTTTCGAACGACATGCGCGATTTGCTGCGCGAGGAGAGCGCCGGGAATGAGCGGGCGGCACTGGCGATCGATGCGTTTTGTTACAGAGTCCGCAAGTATATCGGGACTTATCTCGCGGCGATGAACGGCGCCGACGTGCTGATTTTCACGGGCGGTATCGGCGAGAACGCGAGCGTGATTCGGGCGCGGATTTGCGAAGGTCTCGACAACCTCGGTATCGCGCTCGACCCCGAGGGGAATGAGACCAACAGCAGGTATCCGCGCGAGATCGGCAGCTCGAAGATTCCGGTCTGGGTGGTGCCGACGGACGAGGAACTGCTGATTGCACGCGACACGCTGCGCTGCATATTGAAGATCCCGCACGAGTAGCGGCCGCGGATCGTCTGGTAAGTTCGATTGTGCGCGTTGAAGCCGCCCGCAAGTCGATGGTCATGGCCGTGGTCCGCGTTTCGAGCGGCAACTTCCTCGAAATGTACGACTTCATGGTCTACGGCTACTATGCGACAGCCATAGCCGGCGCATTCTTTCCGACAGGCAACGAATTCTCGTCCCTGATGCTGTCGCTGGCCACTTTCGGGGCCGGCTTTCTGATGCGGCCGCTGGGAGCAATTGTATTGGGCGCATACGCGGACAGGAATGGCCGCCGGAAGGGATTGATCCTGACCCTGGCGCTGATGTCGTTTGGAACGCTGTCGATCGCGTGCCTGCCGGGATACAAGACGCTCGGCATGCTCGCGCCGCTGCTGATTCTCATCGGCAGACTGGTTCAGGGATTTTCCGCCGGAATGGAATTAGGTGGCGTGTCCGTCTATCTCGCCGAGATCGCAACGCCCGGCCACAGAGGCTTCTACTGCAGTTGGCAGTCGGCGAGCCAGCAATGCGCGGTCATTTTCGCGGCGGTGCTGGGTGTCGCGGTGAGCTTATGGTTGTCTCCGGGGCAGACCGCGGAATGGGGCTGGCGAATTCCGCTGATCGCCGGCTGCGCCATTATTCCGTTCCTGTTCCTGATTCGGCGCTCGCTCGCGGAAACCGACGAGTTTCTCGCGCGGAAACGCCGGCCGGATGTGCGCGAAATCATGACGTCGCTCGCGGCGAACTGGCGGATGGTTGGGCTGGGGATGATGCTTTCGACCATGACGACCGTGACGTTCTACATGATTACCGCTTACACTCCAACCTTCGGACAAAACGCGCTGCACCTCAAGAATATCGATAACCTGACGGTGACCATGTGCGTCGGCCTGTCCAATCTGTTCTGGCTTCCGGTGATGGGCGCGCTGTCCGACCGGGTGGGACGCCGCCCTCTGCTGACAGCGTTCTCGGTGCTCTCGCTGGTAACCGCATATCCGGCGCTGCTCTGGCTGGTGGGCGCTCCGTCCTTCGCGAGACTGCTGACGGTCGAGTTGTGGCTCTCGTTTTTGTTCGGCAGCTATAACGGCGCGATGGTTCCGTTCCTGACCGAAATTATGCCGGCCAACGTGCGGGCAGCCGGGTTCTCGATCGCCTTCAGCCTCGCGACAGCCGTTTTCGGAGGTTTTACACCGGCGATTTGCACTTGGCTCATACATGAAACGGGGAACCGCGCGGTACCGGGGTTGTGGCTGTCGTTCGCCGCGGCGATCGGACTCGCCGCGGTGTTTATGACGCGCAGGGCCTCGAGTGGGTTCACTCAGGCTGCGATGATTTCATCGAGTAGTGCGCTTTGAGGCGGCATCCAGAACACCAAGGTCGTGTATGACAACGGCGTCGGCGAGACTTTGCAGTGAGTTCCGCGTGTTCTCGGCTTGAGTGCCTGGATGAGCATCGGCTGCAATTTCACAGGGGTCAACATGCCAGATCTGAGACGCGTACTCCTGTATGGTGCGATCCGACGAGAACTTCCCTGCCCGAGCCACGTTCAGGATAGCCTTCGCGATCCATCCTCTACGGTCCCGGTATGCCGCGTCCACGCGGTCCTGTGTCAGGATGTAGGCGCGAAGATCGGCCAGCACCATATAGCGGTCGCCCGCGGAGAGCAGCGCCTGGGTCAGGGGCCTGAAGATCCCCGGCTCCATCATGCTGAAAAAATCACGCTCGATAAGGTCGATCGCCTGCCGGATTTCCGTATCATAGTTGTAAATCTCCCGTGGATTGTAGCCCGCGCGGCGTCTTTCCACCTCCTCGGCCGTTAATCCGAAGATGAACATGTTGTCCGCCCCGACTTCTTCCAGGATTTCAACGTTGGCTCCGTCGAGGGTCCCGATAGTCAAAGCCCCGTTGAGTTGCAGTTTCATGTTGCCCGTGCCCGACGCTTCCGTCCCGGCCAGCGAAATCTGCTCGCTGAGGTCCGCGGCTGGGATGATTTTCTCCGCCAGCGACACCCGGTAGTTCGGCAGGAATACAACCTTCAGCTTGTCCCCCACCTGGGGATCGCGGTTGACAACTTCGGCAACCTGGTTTATGAGCTTGATAATCAGCTTTGCCGTCGCGTAACCAGGCGCGGCCTTGGCGCTGAGGATGAAAGTGCGGGGAACAATGTCCGCTGCCGGATCTCTCTTCAGCCGGCCATACCGGACGATGATGTACAGCATGAACATGAGTTGCCGCTTGTATTCGTGCAGCCGCTTCACTTGTACGTCAAACAGCGAGTCCGGCGAAACCGCAATATCCAACTCGCGCCCGATGTACTTTGCGAGCGCCTCTTTGTTGCGCCGCTTGGCCAGGAAAAACCGCTCCTGAAAGCGGGACTGGCCGGCGAACGGCTCGAGCCTTCGAAGTTGATCGAGATTGGTAATCCACTGCTCGCCAATCGTTTCAGTGATCAGTTGTGCCAGGGAGGGATTCGCTTTAAGGAGCCAGCGCCTCTGCGTGATCCCGTTCGTCTTGTTGTTGAACCTTTCGGGCCAATAATCGGCAAAATCCCGCAGCACGACATTTCTGAGAAGGTCGCTGTGCAGCTTCGCCACTCCATTGACCGAGCAGGATCCCACAATGGCCAGGTGCGCCATGCGCACATGCTTCTCCCCATCCTCCCCGATAATGCTCATCCGCCGCAGGCGGTCTGTGTCCAGGAGATACCGGGACGACACCTCACGCATAAACCGGGCATTGATCTCGTAGATGATCTGCAGCGGACGAGGCAGCAGTTTTTCCATCACGCTCACGGGCCACTTCTCCAATGCCTCGGGCAGGATCGTATGGTTCGTGTAGCCGGTCGCATGGGTGGTCATTTCCCATGCCTGGTCCCATCCAATGCCTTCGCCATCAATGAGTAATCGCATGAGTTCGGGAACGACGAGCGCCGGATGGGTGTCGTTCAGCTGCATGAACACTTTGTCCGGAAATTCATCCCATCGATTGCCGCCGGACTTAAAGCGCCGCAGGATATCCTGAAGCGAGCAGGAAACGAAGAAGTATTCCTGTTTCAGGCGGAGCTCTCTGCCCTGAAATACGTTGTCGTTCGGGTACAGGACCTTGGTCAGGTTTTCAGCCAGTACCTTGTTCGCCACAGCCTCGACATACTCGCCCCGGTTGAAGTCGTCCAGATCGAAATCTTCGGCGGCCTTCGCCGACCAGAGCCGGAGCGTGTTGACTGTTCTTCCTCCATATCCCACAACCGGCAGGTCATAGGGCATGCCCATAACGGCTTTCGTATCGACCCATCGCCATTCCTTGCCCTTGGGTCCGGCGACGACATCCACGCGGCCTTCAAACCGCACCGGAAGGGAGAACTCCGGATGGGCGATTTCCCAGGGATAGCCCAGTTTGAGCCATTGGTCCGGTTGCTCCACCTGGTAGCCATTCACGATCTTCTGATTGAAGATGCCGAAATCGTAGCGGAGGCCATAGCCGATTGCCGGAAGGCTCAGCGTAGACATGGAGTCGAGAAAACAGGCCGCGAGGCGGCCGAGGCCGCCATTGCCCAAGCCCGCGTCCACTTCGCAGTCTCGAAGAGTCTCCCAATCCAATCCCAATTGCGACATCGCGGCGCGGCAGCTGTCCTCCAATTTGAGGTTGATGACGTTGTTCCCCAACAGCCGGCCGATCAGGAACTCGAGCGACAGGTAGTAGATCCGTTTGACGTTCGCGCTGTGATGCTTCTGCTGGGTGGCGACCCATTGCTCAATCAACCGGTCCCGAACGGTCAGGGCCAACGCCATATACCGGTCGCGGCCGGTCGCGGTATAGTGATCCTTCGCCAAAGTCCGCAGCAGATGGCTCTCGAAATCACGCCGCAGTCCTTCAGCCAATACATGTGTCCCGGCGTCTGCAGCCGGTTTCAAAACCTCAGTCAATACAGCCACGTCAGTCGTCACACTGAGTTCATCGGCGGAAACGACTCGCGACTTTAGGACCGCGTTGCGGTGGGTTCCGGAATTGCGGCGCCGTCCGCGCGCGGGTCCGACGCGGCGTAGTTGGTTCCCGTGTTTGAATCGTGCAGGACGGCCTGGCCCCGGCCCATCTCCTGCGTATACTGGCGGCGAATGGAGATCTCGTGGCCACGTTCGGAAAGCTGGCGCAGAGTGTCAGAAGGCACGCGGGATTCGATCCAGACGTCACAGCCCGTTGAAGTGCGCTTGGTGAAACGCGGGGCTTCGAGAGCAGCCTGGATGTTCATCCCGTAATCCACCATGTTGGAGACAAACTGGGCGTGGGCGAGGGGCTGATTCGGACCTCCCATAATGCCGAAGCCGATGTGCTGGTGTCCGCGCTCCATGAAGCCCGGGATGATGGTGTGAAACGGCCGTTTGCCGCCCGCAAGCACGTTGGGATGGGTGGGATCGAGAGTGAAGCCGCCACCCCGGCTCTGCAGCGGAAATCCCATGCCGTCCACGGTTACGGCTGAAGCGAAATCCGTGTAAATGCTCTGAATCCAACTGGCAATATTGCCGTCCCGATCGACAATCGTCAGGTAAGTCGTGTCGCTGGCGATCGGTTGTCCGGCGGGGACTTTGCAGTTGGCTTTCGCGGGATCGATCAGCCTCGCTCTCGCGCGCGCGTAGTCCTTCGAAAGCAGCTGATTGACGGGAATATCGCCGCAGCGCGGGTCCGCATTGTAGCGATAAACATCGGCATAGGCCAGTTTCATGGCCTCGATTCGCTTGTGCATTTCATCGGGACTGTGCCAGCCGTTCGTACCCGGGGCGATATCGGCCGGCAAGGTCTCCATGAAGTTCAACATTTCGAGCGCGGCTATGCCCTGGCTGTTGGGCGGCAATTCGCAAATGCGCCAGCCTCGGTAGTCGATCGAGATCGGCTCGACCCATTCGGAGGAGAACGCCGCGAGGTCTTCGGCGGTCATCGTTCCTCCCAGGGATCGTGAAGTATTAACGATGGCCGCGGCGACTTCGCCTTTGTAGAACGCGCCGGGTCCTTCCTGGGCGATCAGATGGAGAGCGTGGGCCATGTCCGGGTTGCGGAAGAGATCGCCCTCGCGCGGTGGTTTTCCGCCCGGGAGGAAAATGCGGACCGACTCCGGGTTCGCGTGAATTTTCTTTAGGCTCTGGGGCTCGGCCCAGATTTCCGCGATCGTCTCAGCCACGAAAAAACCTTCGCTGGCGATGGCAATGGCGTCCTGAAACAGGCTCTTCCATGGCAGCCGCCCGAAACGCGCGTGGATGCGGCCCCAGCCTTCCACAGCTCCCGGAACGGTAACGCTGTGGATGCCCTCCTGCGGCATGGCGTCGAAGCCCTTCAAAGCGAGATATTCCGGAGAGAGGGTGCGGGGAGCGGGTCCGGAAGCGTTCAGGCCGGTGAGTTTTCCGGTCGCGGCTTCCCAATGAAGGACGAAAAGGTCTCCGCCCGGACCGCACTGCATCGGCTCGAGTACGGCGAGTACCGCGTTGGCGGCGATGGCGGCATCGACAGCCGATCCGCCGCGGGCGAGGATTTGAGCGGCCGATTGGGATGCCAACACCTGGCTGGTGGCTGCAATACCCTGGCGGGAAATGACCATGGAACGGCCGTAGTCTCGGCCTTGTCCGTTGACGGGGGACATGATGAAAAGGTAGCAGCCCGCCGGCGACAAGATCGCGGGCGGTACAAAATCAGCTTGTCGCAGGGGCAGTTCCGGGCAAGGTGCGGGCGTGGCGCAGGAGCAGAAATACGCCGGCTGCGGCCAGCGCGAGCGAGATCCATTGCTCGAGCGTGAACGGACCGCCCAGCGGATTCGACGCATCGTGTTCACGCAGGAATTCGACGGCGAATCGAACGCACCCATAGAGCAGCGCATAGAGTCCGATGACCTGGCCATCGCGATGCACCCGCTTCAGTTGGATAATCAAAACCAGACAAATGATGCCCTCCGCAAACGCCTCGTAGAGCTGGGTGGGATGCAACGGGATGCCGAGGGGAACGCCTGTCGTTGCGTTCTTGTTGGTGAACGTGACGGCCCACGGCAAATGCGTGGGCTTGCCCCAGCAGCAGCCGGCGGCGAAACATCCCAGACGCCCGATGCCGTGGCCGATGGCGAGTCCGGGGGCGAAGAGGTCGGAGGTCGCGAGCACAGGCAGCCCCTGCGCCCGCATATAGAAATAAGCGAAGACCAGCGCCAGGATGAGACCGCCGAAGAAGATGCCGGCGCTCTGGAGTGTGGCGAGAGAAAAGATTTCGCCGGGATGGGTACGCAGGTCGGGATCGAGCGCGATCATCAGCAGCTTGGCTCCCAGCATTCCCGCCAGAGCGCAATAAACGCCGAGATTGACGATTTTCTCGCTGTTGAGACCGCGCTGTCCGGCGAAGTGCGATGCCATCGCGAGAGCGACGAGAAAGGCCACCGCGACCAGCACGCCGTATGACGGCAGGGAAAAGCTTCCGATGGTAATCAGACGGGGAAACATAGTTATTACGCGCGCGCTTCGCGATTTTTACCAGAACCGTGACGCTGTGAAAGAACCATGCTCAGAATCAGCAAACATGCTCCTGTAAAAATAGACGCATCCGCCACGTTAAAGGTATACCAGTGCCAGGTGCCGGCATAGAAATCCAGAAAATCGGTGACGCTTCCCACCCGTGCCCGGTCGAAAACGTTGCCCATGGCGCCGCCGAAGATAAGAGCGAGGCCGGCGGCGGAAGGGCTGTCGAGACGATCGATCCGCCAAAGCATTCCGGCAAGCAGGAGTACGGCCACTACGGACAACCCGACCAGGATCGGGGTGCGTGAATGCGAAGAATTTTGGGCGAAGATTCCAAAAGCCACGCCGGGATTCTGGGAGCGGACGATATTGAAAAATCCGGGAATCACCGTCTTCGTGGCGTTAAAATCATTCGCGCCGAAATGGGTTTCGATCATCCATTTGGACCAGCGGTCCAGCGCAAATACGCCCAGCGCGACCAGAAAAGCGACGATCCGGCGGGCACTATCAGGCATTTTGCAGAATTTCCCGGACAACCCCCGCGCAGGCCGCACAAACGGTTGGCAGATCGAGCGCGGAGCCGACATCTTCGGTGTACTTCCAGCAACGCTCGCATTTGGTTCCCCGCGCGCGATCGATGGTGACGTGCACGCCCGCGTCCGCATGATTTCGAAGGTCGACCTGGGAAACAATGAACAGTCCCGCCAATTCGTTTTCGTATCGATTCAGCAGCGGATAGAGATCGCCGTCCGCGGAAATCTGCACGCGGGCCTCAAGCGACGATCCGATGACCTTTTCCTGGCGGGCGGTTTCGAGGCTCTTCGAGACGGACTCACGGAGTGCGACCAGCCGGTTCCAGTTTTCGACGCGTTTGCGGTCCTCCGCGCCGATGCCTTCGGTCAGTTCGGCGGGTTCGGGGAAATAAGCGATATGCACGCTGCTCGTCCGATTCGAATCAGACCGATTCAGATTGCCCCAGACCTCTTCCATCGTGAAACTGAGAATGGGCGCGAAGAGCCGAACCAGCGCAAATGCCAGCCGGTACAAAGCGGTCTGGGCGCTGCGCCGCGCGAGCGATTTCGGGGCCGAGGTGTAAAGGCGGTCCTTGAGGACGTCGAAATAAATGGAACTCAGTTCGACCGTGGCGAAGTCGTAGACGGCACGATAAACCTTGTGAAACTCGAACTCGTCGTACCAGATACGGCTGCGTGAGACGACCTCCTCCGCGCGAACCAGAATCCACTGGTCGAGTTCCCGCAGCTCACCTCCCGGCACCGCGTCTGTCGCGGGATTGAAGTCATGCAGATTGCCCAGCGCGTACCGAAACGTGTTGCGCAGCTTCCGGTACGCCTCGGAAAGCCGGGTCAGGATCATGGGCGAGATGCGAACGTCTTCGGTGAACGCAACCGAAGCCGTCCAGAGCCGAATGAGTTCCGCCCCGTAGTCTTTGATGATTTCTTCCGGGGCGGTGCCGTTGCCGATCGACTTTGAGAGCGGGCGGCCGTCTCCGTAGAGTGCACATCAGTTGGTGGCCGTCGCGCGATAAGGGGCGCCGTCGCGGAGCCCTACGCCGATCAGCAGGGAGCTTTGGAACCAACCGCGATACTGGTCGCCGCCCTCAATGTAAAGATCGGCGGGCCAGCGGAGGCCGTTTTTCTCCGTGAGTGTCGCGAGATGGCTCGATCCGGAGTCGAACCATACGTCGAGAATGTCGTTTTCTTTGGAAAATTCCCCGTGGCCGCACTTACGGCAGACCGTCCCGGACGGCACCAGTTCAGCGGCCGTGCGTTCAAACCACACATCGGCGGAGTGCTGTTCGAAAAGGTCGACCACGCTGTCGAGGATTTTCCGATCGGTCAGAGGTTCACGGCACGCCGAACAGTAGAAGACGACGATCGGCACGCCCCAGACGCGCTGACGCGAAATACACCAGTCGGGCCGGCTGGAGACCATGTTGGAAATGCGTTCTTCGCCCCATTCCGGCATCCATTTGACGCCCTTGATCGCGTCGAGCGCTCTCTGGCGAAGGCTGTTACTGTCCATCCCGATGAACCATTGGTCGGTGGCGCGGAAGATGGTTGCATTGTGGCAGCGCCAGCAGTGGGGATAAGAATGTTCGATCTGCTCCATCGCAAGCAGGGCGCCGTGTTCTTTCAGAATCTCGACCACAAGCGGATTGCCTTCCCACACGGTTTTGCCGATGAGTTGGGCGGGGATGCTCCCCGGTGCGCCTTCCGCGTCGAAGAAACCGCCAGTGGGATCGACGGGGCAGTAGACCGGCAATCCGTACTGCACGCCGACAACATAGTCTTCCTGGCCATGGCCCGGGGCTGTATGGACCGCGCCGGTTCCCTGCTCCAGGGTGACGTGGTCGCCGAGAATTCCGAGTGATTCGCGTTCGATAAACGGATGCTGGAAGACGGCTCGATCCAGTTGGTGGCCGTTGAAGCGGGCGAGTTCGGTAATCTCCAACCAGCCGCACTTTTCCGCCGTGGCGGCGAGAAGCTCCGCGGCAACGATGTAAACACACTCTCCGACCGCAACCGCGACATACTCGAACTTCGGATGAAAAGCGATGCCCAAGTTCGCCGGAAGGGTCCAGGGCGTCGTCGTCCAGATGAGGCCGTAGACCTTCTTACCGGCGAGAACGGGGTCAATGAGCGCGGGATCAGAGGTCAGCGCAAATCGCACCCAAACCGACGGGCTCTTGTGGTTCTCGTACTCAACTTCAGCTTCGGCAAGCGCTGTGCGGTCGTGAATGCACCAGTTGACGGGCTTGAGGCCCTTATATACGTAACCCTTGTCGAGAAAATCCACAAACGTGCGGGCGATAACGGCCTGGTAGGCAGGTTTCATCGTCAGGTAGGGGTCGTCCCACCGGCCCAGAATGCCCAAGCGCTTGAAATCCTCCCGCTGAAGATTGACCCAATTCTCGGCATATTTGCGGCAGACCTTGCGGACCTGACCGGCTGTCATTTGTGCTTTTTTGGGTCCCAGCTCCTGATCTACTTTGTGTTCGATGGGCAGGCCGTGGCAATCCCATCCGGGAACATATGGCGAGTCGTAACCAGCCATGGTTCTTGACTTTACAATGAAATCCTTAACGATTTTATTGAAGGCAGTACCAAGATGGATGCGCCCGTTGGCATAGGGAGGTCCATCATGCAGGATGTAAACAGGTTTGCCCGCGCGCGCATGACGAATCCGGCCGTAGAGATCCTCCTGCTCCCAGCGCGCGAGCATCTTCGGCTCGGCCTGGGCCAAGTTCGCCTTCATGGAAAAGTTTGTGCGAGGCAGATTGACCGTCTGCTTAACGTCCGGATTCGAGGGATTCATCTCGGGGATGCTTCTCATTATAGCGGCGCTGCGCCGCTTGCCCGTTCTTTGAAATGAAGCAGCCGCGAAGGCAGACGCTAATGCTGTGGCGGCGAAGGCTCCGGTTACGGAGCCTTGCCTGGGGAAAATTTGCCCGGACGCGCGACAGCGGTACCGCGAGGCGCAACCACACTGCCGGCGCCAGCGGAGTTCTTCGCCACGGAGGTCGCCACGGGTGCCTTTTGGGCGCCTGCCGGCGGAGAGGAAGATCGGCCAGGCGCAGCGGGCGGTGTTTTTGTTGCTGGTGCGTCCGGCGATTGGCTGGACTGATACATAATGACCAAAGTCACGCGCCGGTTTGTACCGTCCTCGGGATGATCCGGCACCCTGAGACTCTGATCGGCGAAACCGCGAACCTGCGTGACCTGGTCGTCCCGCATGCCAGTTTGCTGCATCCAGCGTCGTGCCGCGTTTGCGCGGTCGGAAGACAGTTCCCAATTCGAATACTCAGCACCGCCCCGATAAGGACGCGAATCCGTGTGACCTTCCATCGTGACTCGATTGGGAAGTTTGCCGATTTCTTCAGCCAGTTTCTTCAGGAGATCTTTGCCCAACGCAGTTGGATGGCTGCTGGCCGATTCAAAGAACGTCGAACCCT
>Ga0181530_10004877_pt1 | contig 13983 bp, 12 predicted proteins | sample PEATcosm2014_Bin_42_FD_119769 | JGI IMG/M metagenome (GOLD analysis project Ga0181530, IMG submission 119769) | Peatland microbial communities from MTU Mesocosm Facility, Houghton, MI, USA - PEATcosm2014_Bin10_60_metaG | ecosystem: Environmental > Terrestrial > Soil > Wetlands > Peat | place... | reverse complement strand
GGCGGGAGGTCGCCAGCTTTGTTCCAGCACCAGGTCCAGTGACAGGCATGATCGAATTTACTGGCCCGCTGGAGCACATCCCCCGGCCATCCAAGCGCCATGCAACGGCGTTTGCGCGAAGGGCACGGCGCTCTCTTGTAAGCCGCCCCTGGTTTAACGACATTCCGGAGCAACAGAGGCACTGATGTCGGCCTTGCCAGGCACCCGGCCTGCCTGATACGTTCCGCAGATGGCCGAATGTGAGGGTGTGATTGTTTGGAGACGTCACTGTGGTTGCCAGAGGTTAAAAAATGGCGACCTGGGCGGGACGATGAAGGCTTAATCAACCGGAGAAACGCCCTATCTGTCTTCACGCCCTCACACCAACCGCAAATTGAGCGAGTTGGTGGAACAATTGCTCGCCGCTTGGAATCGGAACAACATCCGTCGCACCACAGCCGACATGCCAGCGATTGGCCAAAGAAGAACTCTGCCACCCCAGACGCAAAGCCGACTTCGCCTTTTTATTGTGCCGCAACCAGTTGCGCGGTATAACACGGGGCATGGCGGCAAGCACAACCAGCAAATCGTCCGGGAATTCAGGCGGGGCCCTCGGGTTCGAGGCCACCCTCTGGGCGACCGCGGATAAACTCCGTGGCAACCTGGACGCGGCTGAATACAAGCACGTCGTCCTGGGCCTCATTTTCCTCAAATACATCTCCGACGCGTTCGAGGAAAAACACGCCGCGCTGGTGAAGGAAAAAGGCGCCGACCCCGAGGACCGGGACGAATACACCGCCGAAAACATATTTTGGGTCAACAAAGTTGCGCGCTGGTCGTATTTGCAGGGGCGGGCCAAGCAGCCCACCATCGGCAAAGACCTGGACGACGCGATGATCGCGGTGGAAAAAGACAACCCCTCGCTCAAAGGCGTGCTGCCCAAGGAATACGCCCGCCCACACCTGGATAAGCAGAGCCTCGGCGGCGTCATTGACCTCGTTTCCACCATCGGGTTGGGCGACAAGGACAGCCGTTCCAAGGACGTCATCGGTCGGGTCTATGAATATTTCCTCAGCCAATTTGCCAGCGCCGAAGGCAAGAAGGGCGGACAGTTTTACACCCCTCAATGCGTGACCAAAGTCCTCGTTGCCATGCTGGTGCCATACAAGGGGCGGGTTTACGACCCGTGCAACGGTGCGGGCGGCCTCTTCGTCCAAAGCGAGAAGTTCGTCGAGGCTCACGGTGGCCGCGTAGGTGACATCAGCATTTTCGGGCAGGAGAGCAATCCAACCACCTGGCGTTTGGCCCGGATGAACCTCGCCATCCGCAGCATTGAGGGGAATCTTGGCACCGAACCAGCCGACACGTTCCATCGGGATCTGCACAAGGATCTCAAGGCCGATTACATTTTGGCAAATTTCCCGTTCAACATGAGCGACTGGGGCGGGGAGCGCCTGCGCGACGATGTACGCTGGAAATTCGGGATGCCATCCGCCGGCAACGCCAACTTCGCCTGGATTCAACACATCATTCACCATCTCGGCCCGCACGGCTTGGCCGGCTTTGTTTCAGCGAACGGAGCGATGTCCTCCAACCAGTCCGGTGAAGGTGAGATCCGGAAAGCCATAATTGAAGCCGATCTCGTGGATTGCATTGTGGCATTGCCCGGCCAGCTTTTTTATTCCACGCAAATCCCCGTCTGCCTCTGGTTTCTTTCGCGTGACAAGCGCAACAACCGTTTCAATGACCGGCGCGGCAAGGTACTGTTCGTTGATGCCAACCAATTCGGGACGTTGGTAGATCGCGTCCACCGCGAACTGTCGGCCGAGGATATCGCAAAAATTGTCGGGACGTATCACGCATGGCGTGGAGACAAAGGTGCGGGCAAATATGAAGACGTGCTAGGTTTCTGCAAGAGCGTCACTCTGGAAGGCATTTGTAGTCACGGCCATTTATTGACGCCAGGCCGTTACGTCGGCGCAGAAGAAATTGAGGGTGATGGTGAGCCGTTTCAGAAGAAGATGAAACGGCTTACATCAAAGCTGGACGAGCAATTCACCCAAACCACCAAACTCGAAAAGGCTATCCGTAAAAATCTGGATTCGCTTGGCTATGCCTGATGCATTTCCAAAACAATGGGAAGTCGCACCGCTTGAAGATTGCCTGGCGGCAATAATTGATTACCGCGGCAAGTCTCCAGAAAAGACGAAACAGGGCGTTCCACTTGTCACCGCAAAAGTTGTGAAGGGTGGCAGAATTGAGACACCAGACGAGTTTATTGCCGAGGAGAATTACGACGATTGGATGCGCCGAGGAATGCCGGCGGCCGGTGATGTTGTAATGACAACAGAAGCACCGCTAGGTGAAATTGCTCAGCTTGACGGCCAGCGAGTGGCGCTTGCGCAGCGCCTGATTACGCTCCGCGGCAAACCGCAAGTCTTGGACAATACTTTTCTCAAGTTCCTGATGCAGTCGGATTTTATTCAGAACCAACTCAAGGCCCGTTCCACGGGCACGACAGTCCTCGGTATTCGCCAAAGTGAGTTGCGTAAAGTATCACTTATCCTCCCGCCTTACGACGAACAATGCGCCATCGGGTCCGTGTTAGGGGCACTTGACGACAAAATTGAATTAAACCGGCGGATGAACTGGACGTTGGAGGCAATGACGCAAACTCTTTTCAAGAATTGGTTCGTGGATGCCGCCGCAACCAAGATCCGCAAAGGCTGGCGCGCAGGCACGCTCGGCGAAGTAACCGAAAATGCGCGACGTGGTATCCAGGCCGACGAAATCGAATCGTCCACGCCCTACATCGGCCTTGAACACATGCCGCGCCACTGCATCGCGTTGTCGGATTGGGGACACTCGGACGAACTGGAAAGCAACAAGTTTGAATTTCATCAGGGTGAAATTTTGTTCGGCAAACTGCGACCCTATTTTCACAAAGTCGGAGTCGCGCCGGTGGACGGCGTTTGCTCGACGGACATACTAGTCGTGCGCCCCAAAGCACCGGAGTGGTTCGGTTTCGTGCTCGGCCACGTTTCCAGCGTCGAATTGGTGAGCCACACCAACGCCGCTTCCACCGGCACGAAGATGCCCCGAGCCAATTGGAACGACATCGCCCGCTTTGAAGTCGCGTTGCCGCCGAACTCGCTCGCCGCAGAGTTTACCGACTTCATCCGCCCGATGATTGACCGGATCATCGCGAACATTCACGAATCCCGCACACTGGCCGAGTTGCGCGATGTGCTGCTGCCCAAGCTGCTGTCCGGCGAGCTGCGCGTGCCAGCCAAACTGAAGGAGGCCGTGGTTTGACCAAGATCGTGCTCATGGTGCGGGGCGCAGACACAGTCGAGGTCGCTGCCACAGTCGGCGGCATGTCCATCAAGAACGGCGTGTTCAGCGTCGTTGTCCCCATGCACGACTGGTGGGATCATACCGAAGACTTCCGTTTTGCCGCCAGCGATCTCCTTTCGGAAACCAGCGGCACTTTATTCGATTTCGCCAACGATGCGTCCCGACAGCGCTTTCACGCTTGGCTGCTCGAAACCGTGCAAAAGGCCGAGCACGGCTATCGGACCATGTATCCATGAACAATACTACGACTCACTTTCGCCCATCGGCCAAGTTGCGCGACACGCTGCTGCAAAATCTGCTGTCTGACGAATTGCGCGTGAGCTTCATATATGGCTGAAACAAAGAAACGTCATCGCCGGGTATTCTCAGTAAGCCACGAACTGATTGAAAAATCGCGTGAGGCTGCGTTGGCGGCTGTTCAGATTTTCAACAATCCCCAGGTTACGTTCAAATCTGAAATCTTCATTGTCTTGATGAACATTGCCTGGACGTATCTCCTGCACGCCTACTACCGAAAGAAAGGGATCGAGTATCGCTATTTTGAACAGAAGGGCAAACGTCGCCGTTTCGACCACACCAAGGGAGGCGCGTGTAAATACTGGGAGCTCGAACGTTGCTTGAACGAAAAATCCACTCCGGTGGATAACGATTCGGCGAACAATCTTCGATTTTTAATCAGACTTCGGCATGAAATCGAACACCAGATGACAACCCGCATTGACGCCTCGTTGAGTGCAAAGTTCCAGGCCTGCTGCTTGAACTACAACGACTACGTTAAAAAACTTTTTGGCAATGACTTGGGGATTGATAAGCATCTTGCGTTCAGTCTCCAGTTTTCTTCCATTTCTCGGGAACAAGCGGACACTTTGGCTGCAGCATCAAATCTGCCAAGCCACATCAAAAGTTTTGTCGAAGGGTTTGAAGGGAAGCTTTCGGAGGCGGAGTTTAATAGCCCCAAGTTTGCTTACCGCGTGCTGTTCGTCGCAAAAACCGCAAACCGCAAAGGACAGGCGGATCAAGTCGTTGAATTTGTAAAGGCCGATAGCGAATTTGCAAAACAGGTCAATGCAACCTACGTCGTAACAAAAGAGATCGAACGGCGGAAATACCGGCCGGGCAATATCGTTGAAACCATGCACAAAGAAGGTTTCTCGCGCTTTAACATGCATGCTCATACTGAATTTTGGAAGGCCGAGGATGCAAAAAACTCAGCAAAAGGCTTGGGTGTTTTGGTCGAAGATACCTGGTATTGGTATGAACCGTGGCTCGAAAGGGTGCGAGTGCATTGCAAGCAAAATGAGACTGATTACAAATAGAGTGCCGTCCAATGTACTTGACTCGCTGCGACCCGAGCTGCTGTCCGGCGCGTTGCTCATGCCAGAGGTTGAAGAAAGGGACGGTAAGACTCAAGGTGTTAAACCCCGTCAGGCCAAGCTTGATGTCGGCGCAGCGGCCACGCTGACAACTTTCTTGTTCGAGACGCACAAGGAGACAAAATCACTAGCAATTTCCAAGCGCTACCCGAGTTGCGCGGCTCGCTGCTGCCCAAGCTCCTTTCGCGGGAAATGAAAACAACCCAGCAAGGAAACGACAATATGACTGAAACAGAACAACTGAAGCAGGAGATCGAAGTTCTAAAGACGCAGCTTGCTGAGTCAAAGCGGATGAGTCGTGTGTATCTCCAGAATGTGGCCCACCAGTTGACCGCGCCGTTGGGGGCAATTAAATGGAGCATCGAGGCCTTCAAAAATGAAAATATTCCCATTCATCGCAGAGGCAATCTTCTCAGGTCCGTGTATTCACAAGCAACAATTCTTGTCCACCTCATCAAAAATTTCGCGCTAATGTCGAACTTGGAAGCTGACGAGCAACTTGGGCAGATGCGTAATCAAGAAGATATTGACCCAATGTTGTTGGCTATCAACTTAACTAATGACTTCCAGCCGCAAGCGGCTGAACAGGGTAACAAGAGGATTGAGGTTGATGATGTTTCATTTAAGACTATCCTTCAGGGCCGAAAGTTAAGAGCCGAGAAAAATCTTATTGCGCAGGCGCTTTCAAATCTGCTGGAAAATGCTGTCAAATATTCCGACGCAGATAGTAAGATTTTTGTGCGAGCCAACAAAGGGGGTGATTTTGGTATTTCCGTTGCTAGTGTTGGGCTTCCGATAACAGAACTGGACAAGAAACGGATCTTCGAGAGAGGCGTGCGAGGTGTGGAAGCCCAAAAGCGAGTTCCTGCCGGGACGGGTATAGGCTTGTATCTGGCCAGTCGCGTAATGCGTCTTCACGAAGGAACGATTAACTTAGACACAACAGGGAGAGCTGCCTGCTTTACGCTGACATTCCCAAGAAGCCGCCTCAAATGAAACCAAACCGACAGTTCAGAATTCTGTTTGCAGACGACGAACCATGGTTGAGCGAGGCGCTGAGACTTTCCCTGGAATGTGAAGGTTATGACTGCATTTCGATGACAAACGCGAGCGCGGCTTGGCAAATTCTTGAGCAAGGGAACATCGATCTAGTTGTCACCGATATTATGATGCCAGGGGGTGATTTGTTTCCGGACGTAAATTCTGAGGAGACCGGATTTGAGTTCATTCGCAAGATCAGGGAGCGATGGCCGCGCCAGTCTGTGATTTGCCTTTCCGTCATTGCCGACACCGCGAGGATCGAAGCGTTAAAGAGACAGAACGTTCTCTACCTAAGAAAAGGCGAAACCCCATTAGAGACAGCCTTAAAGCTAATTGAATCTAAGGCTACTGGGAAAACTTCATTTTATTGACCATGAAAATACTTATTGTTGAAGACGATTCATTCTACGCGCAGCGATTGAAGGAGCTTCTGGAAGACCGTGGATTCGATACTACAGTGGCGAAATCCCTGGAAGAGGCAGTTACGGTTAAGCTTGACGATTTCGCTGCTGTACTCTCGGATGTAATGCTCCCCAATGACCCCGACAAATCCGGTATTACGGATGAGGAAACGAGGTCTGGGTTTTTCTCCGGCGTCGCCTTCTTCCGAGTCGTTCGTAAGCGCGGTTTGAAAATGCCACTGATCATGTTTTCGAATGCAGGGCAATCGGGAGAGGCGTCCGCTTGGGCGGCACAAGAGAACATTCGCTTTGTGGGAAAAGACGAGGGGCCTGCGGCCCTACTGGCTGCCCTTGAAGCGGCGGGTGTCGCGGGAAAGGTGATCCCTCCGAGAGCCTTTATTGTCCATGGCCACGATGACTTAGCCATTTCGGAGTTAAAAGATTACTTGCAAAACACACTGAAATGGGACCCACCAGTGGTTCTTCGCGAGCAGCCCAATAGGGGCCGGACGATAATTGAGAAGTTTGAGGAACTCTCGGGGAGAATTGATTGTGTTTTTGTCCTGGTCACCCCTGACGATAGCGGGGTGAATCTAACAACAGATGACGAAAAGAGAAGGGCGCGGCAGAATGTAATTTTTGAACTCGGCTTCTTTTACGCAAAAATGGGACGAAAAAGCGGCCGAGTCATAGTGCTAAGGAAAGGGCCGATTGACCTTCCTTCGGATATTCAAGGTATTGTTTGGATCGACATCTCTCGTGGCATTAAGGCGGCTGGCGAAGATATTAGAAAGGATGTCGAACACATTACGCGCTAAGCTGCCGCCAAGAAATATTGCGATCTTGAATAATGTTTGACGTTTTGTATGCAAGCTCAACCAAAGACGATTCGTGACATCCTCCACACCGGGGATCAATACATCATCCCGTTGTTTCAACGGTATTATTCATGGGAAAAGTCTCATTGGGAGCGCCTTCGCATGGATGTTTGGGCGCTGATGGAGAACGGAGCCAAGCCGGTTCACTTTCTTGGCCCGCTGGTCTGCACTCTGCTGCCGCGGCTGCCCGGCAACAGCTCCGCGTTCCAATTGATTGACGGCCAGCAACGCGTTACCACGCTAACCATCCTGCTTTCGGCCATACGCGATGTCGCCCGGTCCCGTGGCCTGAACGATTTTGCCGAGGAAGTCACCGAGGATTATCTCCTGTTCAAACGCAAGCAGGGCAGCGACCGCTACAAGGTGCTTCCCCGGCTCGGCGACCGCGAGGTGCTCACCGCGATGGTTGAGGGGCATGACATGACCGGCTTCGCCGACAGCCGGGTTTTTGAAGCCTGGAAATATTTTCATCGTCACGTCCAGCATTTATCCCGCAAGGATACTGATAAACAACTGGCCAAACTGCTGGATGTCATCACCACCCGGCTGAATCTTGTGGCCGTCCTGATTGATGGCGAAAACCCCTACGAGATTTTTGAGAGCCTCAATTCCACCGGACTGCCGCTCATGGAATCCGATCTCATCCGCAACTTCGTGTTCATGGCCATCCCGCTGGCCAGGCAACAAGAGTTCAATGACCAGCACTGGAAGGCGTTTGAAGAAATGTTCGACACCACAGAAACGGAAGAGGCCGTCGAGATGACACCCTTTTACCGGGATTATCTGATGCGGAATGGCCGGTATTCCAAGGAAGACGCCACGTTCGTTGATTTCAAGAACTTGCATAAAGATGCCGGGCAACAACCGGATGCGTTGATTGATGAACTCAAACGCTACGCCCGGCTCGACCTCATGTTGCGCCGCCCCGGCTCGGTCCGGGATGACGCTTTGCGGGGCATCTTGTGCCAGATCGACGGTATGGAAATCACCACCGCCTATCCGCTCATCCTGAACCTGCTTGACCGAAACGATCGAGGCCAGTTGAGCAAGGAGGATTTGTGCGGCTGCCTCCATGACCTCGTCAGTTTCGTCCTTCGCCGCTCCATCTGCGGCGAAACCACGCGCACCTATGGCAAATGGTTCGTCGAGGCCATCACCATGATCCGCAACAACCCGCGCGCCGACCTCCAAGCCTACTGGTTGGGCCGCCGTTGGCCCGATGATGCCGCCGTCGGCGACCGCCTGCCTACTTTTGAACTCTACCGCCGGGAAAGCACCAAGACCCGCGTGATTCTCGAAACGCTGGAGAAAAGTTTCGGCCACCGCGAGCGCGTGGACTTGTCCACGCTCACTATCGAGCATGTCATGCCTCAGACCATTTCCAACAACCGGCATGGGAAGGCTTGGAAGGAAATGCTCGGCGACGAGTGGGAAAAAATCCACGACACGTTGCTCCACACCCTCGGCAATCTCACACTCACTGGTTACAACACCGAGTTGAGCAATTCTGCCTTCGATATCAAGCAGGTCGAACTCGGCAGAAGTCATCTGGATCTGAACACCTATTTCCCTTCGCTCCCGAAATGGGATGCCGAGGCCATTCGTGCGCGTTCGGCAATTTTAGCGGAACGCCTGATCACGCTCTGGCCGCGCCCGGTCAGCGATGTCGTTTACGCCGCTTCCGCCGAGGCCATGCCTGAACCGGAGGGCCTGACGAACGCCGCCAAGCAGCGTCTTGAGTATTGGCGTCAAATGGATGTCCGGCTCGAAGATCGGGGCTTCCCCCGTGGCATCATCGTCGCCGCGCCGGATTCCTCCATCACCGCCGGCATCGGCAATTCTGGGGCGGCTGAATTTGAACTTGGCTTCAATCAGCAGCGCGGTCGCATTTCACTTTCCTTGAATCTCTCCGACGAAATCGGAGCATACATCGCCAGTCGCCTCGCCGAGGCCAAAACCACTATTGAACAGGAATTGGGCTACGCGCTCGATTGGGATATTCGCAACAAGGGCGGCGAGATTTCCATCTTCGATGAAGGCATCCAAATTTGGGACAAAAACGATTGGCCGGTCCAGCACGATTGGTTCGGCGACCGCTTGGAGGATTTCCAACGAGTGTTCCAGCCCCGCGTCGTTACGTTGGAACAGGAAGCACTGAATGTCCCGGAACTCCGTCAAGCTCACGAACAGCGCGCCTTGCAGGCACAATACTGGCGGGCTTGTTCCTCGGCTTTGGCCGGTTCTCAAATCGCGCTGCGGGAGAATGATCCGGTCAAGGGGCAGACCGTCTGCCGGTTCAACACGCTCGATGATGGAATTAGATTTGGCATCCAGTACTACCCATCCGACACAAGCCTCTGCGTCTATTTGGGCGTTTCCAGCTCCGCTGCGCGCAATCAGCGCCGCCTGTTCAGAGAATTGATTGAAAGCCATATCCCTGAACTGGAAGCTCTCATTGGCCAGCAACTCCATCTTAAAGACCCTTACTTCTGGGTAGCCATTTCCGGCGACATCAAGGCCCAGCAGGACTGGCCGCGCCAGCACCAGTGGATCAAGGAAATCGCCGGGAAATTTCTTTCCGTCTTCAAACCCCGGATCGGGATCGAATAATGCCTTTCCCCATATTCATCTTACAAAATGTCGTACAGCGCGATGCGCCGGTGCCCAGGCTGTTGTCCGGCAAGTTGCGCTTGCCGGAAACCGCGCTCAATACAAAGATTCCAATTTGCCCGTGAACTGCTAAAACTATCCCCGCCATGAATGCGACATTGATGAAACGCCTGTTTCGGGTCATCCAGTCGGGCACAAGCGCCGACGTGGACTCGCTTTGCCGTCGCATCGTGGACGAGGAAAAGAAGCAGGGGCATGGCCGAGTTGCCAAGGAGTTGGAGCAGATTTTAACCGCGAAACAAACCTCCAAATCAGACGCGGGCACGCTCCACCGACTGCCCACCAGCCGACGAGATTCTGCACCGCTGGTGCAGGAAATCCCAGTGGACAAGCTCAGGCATCTCATGGTTTTGCCCGATGCCGTGGAGCGGCGCTTTCATCGGATCGAAAAGGAATTTGCCGCGCGCACCCGGCTGGCAAAGCACGGATTGAAGCCGCGCCATCGCATTCTGCTCTACGGCCCGCCCGGTTGTGGCAAAAGCCTCGGTGCGGAACGCCTCGCATGGAATACCGGGCTGCCGCTTCGCAAAGTGCGATTCGATACGCTGCTGTCTTCGTACTTCGGCGAGACGATGGCCAACTTGCGGAAAGTATTTGATGCCGCCCAGACTTCGCCTTGCGCGTTGTTTCTGGACGAGTGCGATTCGCTGGCGCGGTCGCGCACGGAGCGCAATGACGTGGGCGAAGTCACGCGCATCACCAACGCTTTGCTGGAAATGCTGGAAGATTACAAGGGGGACGGCCTGGTGATCGCCGCCACCAATCTCGACTCAGCCCTGGACACCGCGCTGTTCCGCCGCTTCGACGAGGTGTTAAAAGTCCCGCTGCCCGGCATCGAGGAAATTTGCCGATTGTTGGAAACCACGCTTTCGCCGATGGAGACGGATGCCGCCATCAGTTGGCGTGAACTCGCGCAGGCAATGGATGGCATGTCCGGTTCGGAAGTCGTCCATGTCGCGCAGAACGCCGCGAAACATTGTGTGTTGGATGGTCGGCGGCGGCTCATTGAGGAGGACATCCAGCGTGCGCTTGCCGAGGTTCAGGAGCGCAACCAAGCTTCCTGAACTTTATGCCCACGCCTCCAAATTTCCCGCACCTGCATCTGGCTTTTCAAGGCAGTTACGAACCACTGTTTCATGGCGGACCACGCGAAAACCCGGAGATTGAGGCCAACCGCGCGAATCCCCAAGGCCACGCAACCAAGATTCGCGGTATCCTCGATGGAATGCGGCAATCCGATGAGGCGCTTCGCCGGCTCCGCGCCGAGATGGGACTGCCTGCCATCCCCGCCGATAAGGGATTTCTGCTCAAGTTGCCAGAAGGCGTGGATGTTGACCAACTCGTCCGAGCGCTGGGCGTTGAATTGGTTGCGGAGACCGAGGAGGGTCTGATGTTGGTTTCTTCGGTGGATCTTCAGTTCACAAAACTGGAGGAGGTCTTGCGGCAGTTTGAAACGGGAACTGGCGGCCTTGTGGCCGGTTCATCCTTGCTGGACATCTACGAGAAGCCGGACGACCAGCGCAGATTGCAGAACATTCTTGCGCCGGAGATTCTCATTCTGTGGCCTTTGGCCGATGCCACCACTTATACTTTCGATCTTGGCATCCAGACCGCAACGAGTACACGCGATGTAAAATGGCCGCCAGTTAAGCCCAGAAAAAACGAGTTGGAAACTGATTTCTTACAGCGAAGGGAGACGGAGCGCAGCAAGGCATGGGAACAGGCGAACATCGAATGGGACGAAAATGCCGAAGCCCGCGTGAACGAACTCAACCAGTTCATTCAACACTATGGCGGGGAAGTCGTTTCCGGGCTGATTTCTGATCCGGCCCGTCAGCAGGAAGTCGGCATGGTGTTTCCCGACTGCGTGCAAGTGCGCGTGCGGATGAATGGCGCGGGCTTTCGGGACGTGATCTTAAATTTCGCCCACTTATTCGATGTCGTGTTGCCACCGGAATTGCAGCAAGCAGCGACCGAGAGCCTGGGGCATCAGGTCGAGCCACAACTTGTGGTGCGTCCGCCGGCTGCAAGTGCGCCCACCGTCTGCGTCATAGACAGCGGCATCGAGGAAGGCCACCGCTGGCTTGAACCAGCCATTGATTCAGAAACCAGCCATTGCTTTCTGCCCGGCGTCGCCGCAGACGATGTGGCCGATTACTGTGCCCCACAAGGACACGGAACCAGGGTCGCGGGCGCAGTTCTATATCCTGGGACAATCCCCACCGCCGGTGAAGTCGAACCGGTTGCGTGGATTCAAAACGCCCGCGTTCTCGATGCGGACAACAAATTGCCCAACGCGCTCACACCGGAAGAGTATCTCCAGCAGGTTGTCGCGCATTTTCATGCCGCGCCGCGCTTCACCAAGATTTTCAATCACTCGATCAATGCGAACGTGCCCTGCCCCAAGCAGCGCATGACCTCATGGGCAGCAAAGCTGGATCAACTCTCGCATGAGCAGGAAGTGCTGTTCATCCAGTCAGCGGGCAATCAAACCAGGTTAGACAACGGCGACCCGGCCAATCCCGGCTTGCGCGCCCATCTGGACGCTGGCAGGCAACCTCCGGAACATCAATTGGAAGCCTCAATGCGTGTTGCCAATCCGGCACAGAGTCTCCACGCACTAACGGTGGGTTCAGTCAGCGGAGCGGTTTTTGAGGACGCAAACGCGCGCTCCTTTGCCGACGGGGAACATCAGCCTTCCGGTTTCAGCCGCGCAGGCTATGGCGAGCCGTGGTCAGTCGTGAAACCCGAAGTCGTGGAAATTGGCGGCGATCTTGTCTATTCCAAGAACCCGCCACACCTGGTCCGACTTCATCCACAGGTTGCCGTCGAATTACTCAACTCCACGATGCACGGCCAGCCCGCTTACTCCAAGGATGGCGCGGGCACATCGTTTGCCGCGCCGAAGGTGGCGCACATCGCGGCGCATCTGCAAAATCTTTTTCCTGCCGCGTCGCCTTTGCTTTACCGGGCGCTGATTGTGCAAAGCGCCTCCTGGCCCGGCTGGACTGAAAACGAGGCCGACAAAGACAAGGTCCTCAAACTCATCGGCTACGGACTTCCCTCACTGGAAAGAGCCACGACCAATTCCGAAAAACGGGTCACCTTGATCACGCCAGATGCCGAAATAATTCCAAGCAAGCAACTGCATCTTTACACAATTCGGATTCCCGAGGAACTGCGAAACGCCGCGTTGGAAGCCAAGTTACGGATTGACGTGACGTTGGCTTATACGGCGTTGCCGCGCCGCACTCGTGCCCGGCGCACAGGCTATTTAGAGACGTGGCTCGATTGGGAAACCAGCAAACTGGGGGAGCCACGAGATCAGTTTTTGGCACGGATGCAAAATGGTGGCACGTCCGCCTACGAGGAATTCCCCTGGACGCTCCACAAGCGCGAAGGATGGGGAGAAGCGCAAGAGACCAGCCGCAATCGCGGGTCGGTGCAGAAGGATTGGGCGATTTTTGATTCATTCAACCTGCCCGAAGAATTCGCCATCGCGGTGCGCTCTCACCTCGGCTGGAACCATTTGAAGGAAGCTGGCACAGCTCGCTATTGCGTCGCTGTGTCTTTTGAGGTTTTGCAGGGCGAAGTGCCGATCTACGCGCTCATTGAAAACGAAATCCGAGTTGCCGAAGCCGAAACCCGGATAAGTGTCCAAACTTGAGTCCCACCTAGAATAATGGCCTTCACCGAATCCATCGTCGAAGACGCCACCTTGAATTGGTTCGGGGAGCTTGGTTTTTCGTTGCTGCATGGGCCGGAAATTGCGCCTGGCGAGCTTGTAGCGGAGAGAGCGGCCTTCGGCGAGGTGGTGCTGGAGAAGCGGCTGAGGGCGGCGTTGCGGAAATTGAACCCCGGTCTGCGTGCAGAAGCGCTGGACGAGGCTTTCCGCAAAGTCGCAGTGCCACAGCATCCATCACTCATCGCCAACAACCGCGCGTTTCACCGGATGCTGATTGACGATATCACCGTCGAGTGCCGGCGCAAGGATGGCTCCATCGGCGCGGAAATTGTCCGGCTGATGGATTTCGACGACCCGGAGGCAAATGACTGGCTGGCGGTGAACCAATTCACGGTGATCGAAGGCCAGCACAACCGGCGGCCGGATATCGTGATTTTCATCAACGGACTGCCGCTTGGGGTGGTCGAGCTGAAGAACGCGACGGACGAGCAGGCGGATGTTTGGGCGGCGTTCAACCAACTCCAAACCTACAAACAGCAAATTCCATCTTTTTTCGTCCACAACGCCGTGCTGGTAATTTCAGACGGAATTGAAGCCCG